>Ga0209571_1000596_pt1 | contig 32521 bp, 35 predicted proteins | sample EBPBio102011_DNA_FD_185866 | JGI IMG/M metagenome (GOLD analysis project Ga0209571, IMG submission 185866) | Wastewater treatment Type I Accumulibacter community from EBPR Bioreactor in Madison, WI, USA - Reactor 1_1/10/2011_ DNA (SPAdes)... | ecosystem: Engineered > Bioreactor > EBPR >... | reverse complement strand
CTGTCTCCGCTTCGCCGCCAGCCTGCCAGCGTGCTCGCTGCGGTCAAGGGCAAGGCGCAAGCGCCGGCCGATGGCCGCCCCTGACCTTCGCTGCGCGCGCCGGCCGTCTGGTCGCCGAGCGGGACGAAGGGATGAGACGGCTTTTCCGCGAACAAAGGGATGCCGATCTTTGACCGGATGGCGGGCCGGACGCGCGCGGCCTTCATTCCTCGTCCTCGATCTTCCGGGGGTGCTTCCAGCGCAGGGTCCAGACCGAAGGATCGTCATTGGACTGGAACAGTTTGGCGCGGATCGGAGACGGGAAGATCGGCCCTTCCAGTCTCATAGAGACGAACTCGCCAGCGTTTTCGCTGGAGTCTTTCCATGCCGGGCCGGCGTCCGGGCCATCCTCGCTATCGAGACGCACGCGATAGTCGGGCGCGTTCTTCACATCGCTCGGTTTGGCCGGGACGATGAACAGCTTCTCGTGGAGGCCGAACGAATGAAGCTCTCCCGCATAGCCGGTTTCGGTGCGCGTGAAGGTGCCTATCTCTGCCATGAAAATCTCCTGCGGTTGGTTCTCGGGGGTGGTTTCAGTGCGTCTGCGCGCGCCATTCGTAGCGGCCGACGCCTTCCTCATCGGTCCAGAGCGGGACCGCTCGGCCGATGACGGAAGCTGCGGGGGTGCGTCCGAAATAGCGGCCGTCGAGGCTGTCGCGGACTTCCCAGTTCATGAGGAAAAGCTGGTCGTCGCCGATAACGCGGCAGCCCTGCCAGACAGGCAGATCGCGGCCGAGGCTGTCGCGCTCCAGCGCCTCGCCCATCTCGATCCCGTCAACGGTGATCGTGCGGCCGATGCGGCAGACCCGCTGCCCCGGCAGGCCGAGGACGCGCTTCAAGAGCGGGACGCCTCGCGCGATATAGCCGCGCTCGGCCATGAAGACGGCGAGTGGTTCGGGCGGCATGACGGCGACCAGCTCGGGCACGTCGAGCGCGTCGGCCGGCTCGACGGAGTAGAAGCCGATGGGCGCGCTGGCCGTGGCGTTCCAGATGAGTTTCGCAGGCCAATCGACCATGCCTCCGGTGGCGACGCCGATGACGGCCAGCGCCGTCACCGTGAGAGTGCGGCGGCGCGTCATGGGTCGATCCTTCGGCGATGAAGCCAAGCGGCGTGTCGCTCGGGGGTGTAGGCGTGCGGCTCCAGATTGGCGGTCAAACGGTTGTGGACGTGCCGCCAGTGGTCCGGCGAGGCGTCGGCCGGATCGAGGCCGAGTGCATCCACGGCGTCGATGGCTGCAAGCGCGCGCTGCACCTTGGGCCAGCTATCGAGGCGCAACAGGATTTCGCCGCCGGGGCGCACGAATGGCAATGTCTGGAACGGCTCGCCGCGACCGATGGCGCGCACAATGTCGATGCGCGAAACGACAGTGCCATGCTCGCCGCTCGCCCATCGCACGAAAGCGAAGACGCTGCCCGGCGCGAAGCCGACGACGCTGCGGCGGCGGTCGATGATCTGCTCGTAGCTCTTGCGGCCGAAGCGTATCCAGTGCTCGATCCGCTTTCTCTGGAACGTCAGCTCGACCAATGTGGTGAAGGGCGGCGCATCCGCGAGATCGCGTCCGCGCGCGCCGGGAAAGCTGCGCTGGGTCATCGGTCGTCTCCGGTGATGTGCTGGGGGCTGCGCGGGCGCAGAGCGTCGAGCGCGGCCGTCATGGCTCGCCCCTTCGGGCAGAACCGGCACCCCGCTTCGGGTGCGCGCGCGTCAAAGAAAAAGAGTTAGATTCTCTGTTAGATAAGTTAGCGGTCGGATTCCGCTTTTCAGGCCAAAGCGTTAGCTGCAGTTGGTGCGCCTGATGTGCCGATAGTGCTGCGCCTGATGTGCCGATACCCCGTGCGCCCGATCTGCCGATGGCATTAACAGGGTTATCAACAGTGCCTGTTGACAGGTTTTCGGGGCTGATGCGCAGCAGCTCGCGGCCGTCTTCCCGCTCGATCTGGAGGCGGTAGCCGGGGAGCGGCTGGCGGGCCGCGATCCGGCGCAGGTCGAGCGCGAAGTCGGACGGCCGGGCGAGGCTGCCGGATTTCTGATGAAGGTGCGCGATCTCGAAAATCCAGCCGTGGCGCTGGTGGCCGGCGTGCTTTCTGGCGACGCGGTAAAGCCAACGCTCGATGCCGCCAGTCAGCCGGAAATAGGCCGGGTCGATGGTCAGGACCAGCGAACGGTCGATGACGCTGTTGTAGAACCATTCGGGCAGGACGAACTCCATGCCCTCGACGCGGCCGGCACGCGTCGTCATTTCCTCCCACTCGTTGATCCATGAGAATTGCCGGCGACGCCAATGCGGGCCGTTGCGGATGGTGGTGGCGATGACGGTCGATTGCAGCCGCGCCAGCGCAGCTTTCAAAAGCCGGTATTGTTGATTTCCGGTCGGGCGTCCGATGGCGCGCAACAGATGGTAGGGCGTGAACCGGACGAAGCGCGAAGTCGTGAGGCCGTTGTTCTCGGCCGCGACGATCTGCGAGGCCGCCCATATCAGAACATCGGCGTCCCAAATGGTCGCCATGCCGTGCTCGGGCATCCCGAACACCTGCACCTCTATGTCGGCGGCCTTGTAGAGAATCGGCTTGGTGCGCGGGGTCTTCGCCAACGAGAAAAACGGTCGTTCCATCAAATCGCGCTGGTCGCGCGGCGGCGCGTCGCCCGTTGCGACCACGAAGGGGTCTAGGCGGCTGCGCTCGCTGTCGTCGGCCGTCTGCGCGGGGTCGTGGTCGTCCTCGCGCAGCATCTAGCAATCGCCCCGTTCTTCGGGCGTGAGCGGACGCGCGGGAAAGACGGTGCCGGCGGTCTTGTCGCGGGTGGATTTGCGCTCGCCCGCCGCGCTCCAGTCTTCCAGATCGCGGACGGTATAGAGGACGCGCCCGCCGACCTTGCGATAGGTCGGGCCGGTTCCATAGGTGCGATGCTTCTCAAGGGTTCGGACGGATATGCCGAGGAAGCGCGCGGCTTCCTTGGTGCGCAACAGGCGCGGCGGCAGGCCCGCAAGCGGGTTGGGCATGGATCACCTCCAGTCGGGATTCGGCTGCCGGAGGGCGGCAGCGGACTGTGGCGCACCATGGAGAGGGATCGGCGGCGCGTAGCGTGCCGCATTTGCGCCTATGCGCTGGCGGCACCCCCCCTGCGAGGGGTCGCGCGGCTAATAGGTGAGGAATTTCAGCGGTTCATCGCCTGCCGCGCCGAAAAGGCAAAGACATTCGCACGCTGCTCGGTTAGGAATGTAGCCGGAGCAGACGCACTGTTCCGGGGCGTAGTAACCCCTGTTGGCGGTTGGTGTCGGCCGTGACGGCACCACACTCCTTGACCCTATGGTCGGGGAGCCTGTGGCGTATACAACAGGCTTTCCGAGCTAAAGGCCATGGGGCCGTCCAGCACGGTTACTAACTCCCCGATCACCAGGTCAGAGGGGCCATTGCGGGGGCGCACCGCAAGCAAGGCTCTCTCCAGTTGAAGGGGAATGGCTATGCGGGTTCCCGTCGAACTCGATCCCGATGTGGGCGATGAAGCGCCGACCGGCGACACCATAACCGCCTATGACGAACGGCATTTCGTCACCTATCTGCGCTTGCTGGATGCGAAAGCAGAGGGCGCGGACTGGAAGGAAGTCGCGTGGATCGTCCTACACCGCGATCCGGCTTCCGATGAAATTCGTACCCGCCGTTGCTGGCAAAGCCATCTCGAACGTGCGCAATGGCTTTCGCGTGAGGGCTATAGGAAGATTCTGGAACAGGCCGCAGCCAATAGGGCGTGAGGGCAACGCCTGCGCGATCAACGCTTGCTGGGCTTGATCGGATAGTGGAGCAGCAGGCGGTAGCCGCCGCGCATCATCTTGATGCCGTGCCCGACCACCCTGCGGGCCTTATTCTTGCGCGGATCGTTCTCAAAGTCTTCCTTTGTGCCACGAAAGCCGAACAGGATTTCTGCGATGGTGCGATAGCTTTCGCCGCGCAGCCGGGCGTCCAGCGCGCGCAGAGACAGGATGTGCCACTGCCGGAGCTGCGCCGGCACGGCCCGGAAATCAGGACCGGGCGCGCGGCCGTTGAAGGATCGCCAGAAGCGGCGGGCGGCGTGAGCGCGAAGCTCCAGGAAGGAATCCATCGGCAAGGTGACGGCATAGAACGCGGCGGCAGCGGGCACGGCCTCGGGCAACCAGAATTGATGCGCGACGCCATCCACGTGCCAGATGCCGTGCCAGCCATCGACGGCGCGGCGAAGGTCGAGGCCGTCGAGATGCGCCAGCGTCAATGTCGGTTCGGTGTCACTGTCTTTGTGATCAACCGGCGACAACATCACGGCTTGCGGTTGAAGGCTTGGCGTCCAGATCGGTAATTGCTGGTCATGCGGCGCGTCGGGATTGCACGGGAAATCGCAAACCCCAGCGCTCCGCGAACACTTCAAGCTCGCGGCTGCCCGGCTGTCCGGTCAGTGCGATGTTCTGGAACTCCTGACGATATTCGTCATTGCGGCGCAGGTATTCCCAAGCGAAACCAGCGGCCGGGATGTGCTTTGTGTGCCCGTATGCCGCCGGTGATCGCCAATCGATGCTGAGCATGGCGTCACCTCCCCAAGTCGGGACGCTGGGCCGCGCCCGACAATGAGAGGTTCAAGGATCGCTGGAAAAAAAGAAGCCGCTCAAAGCAGATACGTTGAGCGGCTAACCCGATCATTCTGTGGTCTTTTCAGCTTAGCGACAGCTCCGTGATTCCGCGAGATGCCTGCTCACATAAGTGCGGACAGGCGTTGCGGCTTCTCATCTGTTGGAAAACACATGGACCTCTCCGTGTGCGGTCTCGATGGTGAAAAGGTCGCCGCCGATCTCCGCGTCGCGTGCCATCCCGTCCCAATCGACATAGTAGCGCAGCGCCTCGGGGATCGTGACGCTTTCGGTGGTCAGCTCCTCCATGTATTCGGCAAGGCTGGCGAACTGACCATGATAGCAATTCTCCAAGATGGATTCGGCTTGCTCCATGTCGCCGCCGAACTGCTCCAGCAAGCCCGCGCCTAACGCGCCATGCTCTGCGATGAAAGCGCCCATGCGCGCCACCATCTCGATGCCGGCATATTCGCTGATCGTGACGCCCTCGAAGCCTTCATAGTCGTGGATGGCATATTCCTTCGCGTGCTCGATGGGAGACCGTGCGAGCATGGCCGTAATCTCGTCCCTGATTTCGCCCGCATCCTGATCCGCGTCGATCCAAGCTCCATGCAGATAGCCGCTATTGTAGGCGGCAAGGCAGGCGACATAGATGCGGGGGGTGCTGTCGGATAGGTTGGTCATGTCTCTGATCCTCGGGTCTGAAGGTCAGCGAAGCGGAACGCCGCGCCTGACCTTCTGGCCGTCGCCGAGACCGGGTGTGCAAACGGAGAGAGGCTTCGCGGGGAACCGGCTGCACGGAGCGCGGCACGCGCGGAGGAAGCTGGGCGGAAGCCTCTCGAAGTGCGCCGAGGGCTGGCCCTAAGCCCGTCTTGAAAAGGATTCAGCGACCGCGCTGCTCGTCGACTGATCATCGTGGTCTTGATCTTCCCCCGGAGCCTGCAAAAGCGTTACATTGCAAGGGGCAGGAGAGTGCATCGGTGCTGGGGGAGCTATGGCAGATATATTGAGTGTCTCAGCAGATGATGAGAACGCATCGAAATTCTTGGAGTCCTACGTTCAGTCCGGGAGTATCAATTTCCTGATCGGTTCAGGCGCTTCGTTTCCAGCCATTGCAACAGCAGGGGATATTGAAGCGGAGATCGACGAACTGCTGGTCGCTGGGGATGCAGAAGGCGCGAGCCGGAGGTGCCTCGCGTTTGTAGAGGAAATCGACGCCATTCACGGGAAGATGGCCACCGTGGAAGAGGATGATCCTATCCATGGGGTTGTAGAGAGCTACAAGCTCTTTCTGTCTACGCTTGATCGCATTCTGTTTGCACGAAAAAACATACTTCTTCCGCGACAGACAACCGTATTTACGACGAACTATGATATGTTCTTGGAGCATGCGTCGAGCCTCGTTCCGGCCGTCATTCTGAATGATGGGTTCGAGCGGTCATCAAGCCTCAGTCCTGAATTTATGTTCACGCCTGAACGTTATTTTGACCGAACCTACCGTTCTGGCCCCGTCTATGGCCATCAAATAGAAATTCCGACAATTAATCTCGTCAAACTGCACGGGTCACTATCTTGGCGCAGGAAAAAGGATTCTATAGTCTTCGATCCTATCGCCGTTCCTAATCTGAGCGATGAACAGAAGGAGGACATATCCGAAGTTGATGGATACCTCGAAAAGCACTTCCTGATTCTTCCGAATTTCAGAAAATTCCACACAACGCTAATGGAACGGGTCTACTATGATCTGTTGCGGCTGTTTTCGAAGGCGATGGATCACGAGAACTCAGTCCTCATTACGTTTGGCTTCTCCTTTGCCGATGAACACATTTTGGATATAACGCGCCGCGCCCTCCGTAACCCCACGACGCAATTGATTATCGTCTCTTTCGATCATGCATCGGCGGCAGGCTATCAGGCGAAGTTTTCGAAGCAGCGCAACGTCACGGTGCTCGCGCCGGCGCAAGGCACCACCATCGATTTCAATCGCCTCAACGATTTGCTGACTTCGATCTTACCGGGGCAGGACAATGCCGCTTGAACCCGACCGTCTCGCAAGAGAGGCAGCGCTACGGGTTGGTGAAGTTTCAGCTGTTACCGGTCGAAAAGTCTTCATCTCGGTCGATACGGACAAAAACCTTTCCGAGTTGTTTTTCGACGGCGACGTGCTCCGCAACATAGCGGTCGGAAGCTACGTCGATATCCGCAAGGGCTTCCTGAGCCTGATCGGAAAGGTTGAGGGTGAAAACGCGCAGGCGGAGGACCGGAAGCCAAGCGCCCTTGCTTATTTTAATGGCAAGCGGATTCTCACCGTGTCACTGGTCGGCTTCCTCGATCATAAGGGTCGGTTCTTTGGCGGCACCAAAGAACTGCCGCTGGTGGGGAACGAGGCGTTTCTACTGACAAAAGAGAAAGTGCATCAGGTTCACAACCTGATTGTCCACGATGGCGTTGCGCTCGACGTCGCACAGTCAGAGTATGAGGGGTATGATATCGCGCTACCTGTCGATGGGCTAATGAATAGCCACATTGCGATCTTCGGCAACACGGGCAGCGGTAAGTCGAACACGCTTGCGATGATCTATCAGGAGTTCATCGCCAAAATGCGCGCTCGCAATGCCGACGCATTCGAGGCCAACTGTCGTGTCGTACTATTCGATTTCAACAACGAATACGTCGGTGAGAACTGCCTAACCCCACATAAAGCTGTAATCGAGCTGTCCACGCGCAACGACAATGGCGACAAAATTCCTCTTGGAGCTGCGGGCTTCACTGATATCGAGATTGTCAGCATTCTCGCCGACGCGACGGAAAAAACGCAGAAGCCTTTCTTGAAACGCGCGCTAGCGCTACAAGCCCGCATCCGTGGGGCCAATGATCCGATAAATTACATGCGCAACACCTTGCGCAATCAGGTGACACAGATTCTTCAAATGTCGGATAAGGTCCGAGTTGACCTGCTTTTGGACTATTTGCGGCAGGTTCTACCCGATACCGATGGACAGGGGAATGTGGTTGAGCTTGCCGACGATTTAGAATGGCATAATCAAAGCAACGAATTTCGGTGCCAAGGCGTCTTCCTCAAGAGCAATCCCAACCAGATTCAGAACACTATAGTCTATAGCCATATTGCGAACTTCGATTTTGCAGTTGATACGGTCTCTGACCTTATTACATTTTCCTATGTGCAGCTTATCTACGATGTTCTCTCCAATCGTGCTCAGAACGAGCATATTGCTCCAGCCATCAACAAGCTGAAGAGCAAGCAAGCAGATATTCGCAAGGTTTTCGATGCGAACCCAGCTGGAAATCTGTTTGAGTCGAACATCGTTGTCATCGCACTCGGCGACGTAAACTTGGAGATGAAAAAAACTATTCCGCTTCTTATCGCCAAAAAAATCTACGAGGATCACAAGAGGCTTGGACCTAATCGTTCCCTCAACATGGTTATAGATGAAGCTCACAATATCCTCTCACGAGAATCGTTCCGCGAGTCAGAAAGCTGGAAGGATTATCGGCTAGAAACGTTTGAGGAAATCATCAAAGAGGGCCGGAAGTTCGGAGTGTTCGTGACGATTTCTAGCCAGCGTCCGAATGATATCTCGCCTACAATCACCTCGCAGGCGCACAACTATTTCATCCACCGGCTGATAAATCAAAAGGACTTACAATCGATTTCTAGTGCCGTGTCCTACATTGACAAGCTGACAGAAGATTCGATCCCAACGTTGCCAACTGGCACCTGTATTTTCAGCGGCATCGCGGGTCAGATGCCCCTCAAGCTCGCTATCCGTCCGCTTGAGGAGCAATTGAAGCCGAGAAGCGCCACCGTTCGCTTTCAGGATATAGTACCGACTGGATGAGCGACGAACGAGCGAGCGGGGATTTCGACAGCGGCATGGCTTGGGATCACGACGAAAATCAATGTCCATTGGCGGCGATCGATCGTCGGTTGGATGATGTTCATCGTTTTTGGCATCAGGCCGAACGGGCGTATTTCGAACCGGACGAGTTCAGGGTCGCCATTCAGGCTGCCATTCAAACGGCGCGGCAGGTCTCATTCGTCCTACAAAAGAACAAGGCGCTCATTCCGGATTTCGACGAGTGGTATAAGGGCTGGCAAGCGAAGCTGGCAGCTATTCCGCTCATGCGATGGATGGTTGAAGCTCGTAATCAGATTGAAAAGCAGGGCGATCTTGAAGCGCACAGTTTTGTGAGCGCGGAGATAGTCGCCTCCCATCTGGACGAAGGCCCAAAAATCCAAGTCCCAGCCAAACTTTCGGATGCACCGCTGGCTTTGGTTAAAAGCATACCCGATTCATTGGTCGGGCAGCACATCAAGAAGGATGGCGTGCTACGCATACGTCGCCGCTGGATAGAAAATTCCCTGCCGGACACGGAATTGCTGGAGGCAGTCGCAACTGCATACGGGCATTTATCTCAACTGGTTCGGTCAGCGCACGAGCAAATGGGACTGGTCGCCCCAGTCTCCACAAACGTGAACACCGGCGAGCAATTTGTGGAGGGAGATCAAGAAGGCCGGCTTCCATGTATGATCGGGCATGAAGACGCCCGCACTCTCGATGTGTGGCTTGCCACGGGCAAGCCACTCGAATTTGAGGTGATTCAGAAGAAGCTCGGTAAGAAAGAAGCACTGGCGGAGGGGCCAAAGCTCGAGAAGCGATATGGTATCAACCCTTCCACGATGTACGCAGACAGCGGCAAGCTTCACGATCATGCCAGATCGTTGTTCGGTGCGGCGCGCAAAATGTTTGAGAAGGACGGCTACCACATCACGATGATCATCCTCCTTCGGAATGGAAAGCCGATCGACTTTCGCGAACTGCGCCCGATGGAGCATGGTCACAAATTCATGATGATGCGAACTCTCGCTCGACAGGCTCAGAAGATCGGTGCGGACGCCGCCGTCATGATCAGCGAAACATGGAGCGCACCGGCGAACCCCGCCGCCCCCTATATGCGCGCGGTCGACTCTCCGGACAGGAAAGAGCTTATGACGGCCACCGCCGTCTCAAAGGATGGTGATCCAATCTATCTTAGTGCGGAGATTTTGCGGGAGGGCAAAAAGTTCACACTCGCGGACACCATCGAGCACACAAACGGCGCTCACTTCGCTTTCGCTCCGCTCTATGAGGTTTGGAAAAAGCCTATCCCGGACCATTGGGGTGAGTTGCCGAAGGGCACCGATAGCGTCCGGAAAGACGTTTAGTTGTCCGGTGCCTCGGGGATGAAGCCAACCCGATCGCCGGGTCCGGCCTCATTTCCCGCAAACCACTCATAGTGGACAGCGGCGGCCACACTGGCAGGTGGCTCCTTGTTCTCCACGATAATGATCTGCACGTCCTTGGCAATTTTGGTGAGTGCCTCCCAGAAAGCTGCCTCGACGCCGGAACTTACTGTACTGTCAGAACCCTTCACATCCCTCGCACCCCGCCGCTTATAACTGGTCAATGGCGAGTCGATGACCACGACCCCCGGATGGGGTAGATTCTTCTTCTGACAGTAGCGAACCAACGCGATCACGAAAGCTGAATACAATACAGCTCGGAAGCCCTTCCCGTGCGACTGTCGAGTTTGCCCATCGACCTTGATGTCGAAATTCTTCTCGTCAAACTCGACGCGGCCTTCGCCTTCCCATTTCCATTCTTTGAGGACCGCTTCGACTTCCTTGCAGAATGCCAGCAAGGAAGTTCCGGGCAGGCTTTCCCACTGCTTTTTGGTCTTGCCCTTACCAGTGTTGCTCTGCTCGATTTCCGCTTTGAGCGCGCGCAAGGTTTCGACCTGGTCGCTCGTGTTACGGGCGGATTCCAACTCCAGTCGCCGCGCAGTGAGTCGACGAAGCTGCGCGGTGCTGTTCGCGGCAGCAGGTTGCAAAGTGCTGGCCAGCCTGCGTTCGGCACTTTGATACGCGGCTAGTGCATTCGCCCTTTCTGCGTCGCGCGCTTCGCGCCGCTGTTCCAAGCTACTGATAGCGTCTTCAAGGTCAGCACGCTGAGCAAGTATTTTCGCGGCTTCCGCTCTTGCGGCCGCATAGACATCTGTACTGGCCTGCGCAGCCTTATGAGCATGCTCGTCGTCCATACTCTGGCCGCAGAGCGGACAGGTGACGGTTTGCAAGCTATCGAAGTAATGCGCGCCTTCTGCCACGAAGTCCAAACGGTTCAGGTCGGACGTATAATGCTCGCTGAGAAGCTGGTATCGCGTCAGCAACTGATCAATCGCCAAGACTTGAGTTTCGGCTTTGGTTCTCACGTCGCTCGCGGTATCGCGCTCATTCAGCAAGGTCGCGCGTTCCGTCTCGATGGCGGCAAGCTCGTCGGAGACTCTAGCGATTGTCTCATCGATTTTCTCGATGGAATCCTCTGTTTTATCTGTAGGCGTGGCTTGGAGTTGTTGCTCTAACGGTGCCAACAGGTCATCGATCAGCGCGACTTGGGCATTCAAACGAGCTGTAACGATCGCCTTCTTTTCACTGGCGACGACACTGGAGTCGTCCTTGCCGGAGAGCATGTAGGCGAACATGCGCTTCCGCGCCGTCTCATCAAACCCTCCCCGTCCAAGAACGGGTGACTGCTCTTCGATCACGGACACTTCGTCAACGATTATCGTCGGCAAGAATGTGCGGATGGTGAGTCGCTGCACTTTCCCATCGTTATCCTTCCGGAGCATGGCTTCCTTGATGCCCGCGAAAGGAAACAGAACCGATGTCACGTCATCCGCCTTGCTTGTGCCGTGTCGTCGGTATGCAATCGTCTCGCCGTCTCCGTCGATGGCGTCAATCTGGGAACGATGCGCTTTAAGATCGCCGCCGGAAAGGCTGCGAGCCAAGGTAAGATAGTCGCCTGCTGTGTTCTGAAATTCGACTTTCAGTTCGTCATATGGATCAGCTTGAGGGATGCGCTTTTTCAGCTCCTCAGCCCCGAAAATGTAGTCGAGACAATGAAGCAGATAGCTTTTGCCGGTGTCGGATTCACCGGCAATGACGTTTGGGCCGGGGCCGAATTTGACCGAGGCGTCTTCAACATTTGGACCGCTGAGGCGTATTTCCCTGATCTGGAGCATTACAGTTCCAGCTCCTTGATCGCCGTCAGACGATCAAATTCCGCGCCCCAGCGACCGACATTCTCGGTCATGTAACTTTCAAGCATCTCGTCCGTGTAGGTCGCAAAGTGTGAAACCACCCAGGTCGCCCGCGCACGCAGCGAGGATGCATAGGCGGATACGAGCAATTTTAGGAACGCGCCTGTGAGCGCAGTGGCACGATAGCCAATCCCTGTGGGTTCGAATTTCTTCTCCAAAAGCTCTTTCGCGAACATGGCATCGAGACCGGCAAGTACAAGTTCGCGCTTCACCAGAAGCTCTCCTCCTCTGAACGGCACTGCGGGGTGAAGGCTCGCCGGGCCGCCCTCCACGTCACCGGAATGGACGAGAAGATAGTCGTAGGACACCAGACGCTGAAGATCGAAGGCTTCGCCCTTGGCTTCATCAAGCGCGAAGAGAATCCGTAACCCCGACTCTATCGGGGTGTTGAAGGGGCGTGCCTGTTGATCCAACAAGCTCATTTGTCGCACCACCGGACTTGCCCCTCATTCGCCATCTGATGGCACATACCTTCTCGGTCGTTCGGGACAACGTGAGGCTCGAGCGCGTGTTTGCTGAGCTGTATGTTCTGAGACGCCTTAACGGTCTGGATCAGCCGTGGATAGCCGTCAGGCTCGCTCGTGTGCCAGTGGTACAGACCATCGTGGAACTCCTTCAGGAGGGTATCAAAGAACGCAATGTCAGCCATTTGATCCCGCGCCAACTCCTTTAGGCCTTCGGCATGATAGAAGGTCAGGCGTGACCGATCGAACAATCGTCGATGCTTGTCCGAGTGCAGGAGATCGGTAAGATTAGACACTGTGTGGCCGATGTCGCCTGAAATCACTTCCATGAGCTGGGTGACATATTTGTTCTCGCCTGGGGCCACCTCTGAGGGAGGGTCGGGCGGCTTCGGGCGCTCGATCAGCGGCGCGCCGAAAACAGTCAGATGATATTTCGTCTGGGCGTGTTCGTTCAGCAGGGTTAGCGGCTGCTTCGCACGGAAAGCCGTGAAAGGGACACTTGCGACGTAGGCCTTGAGTTCGCTCGTCAACTCGACAGGATCTTTCCGAATTTTGCTCCGGCAATGCTCGTCCCAATTGTCGATGACGAATTTCCGAAGATCCTCTGGCTTATCCAGCAGGTCCTGAAACGGCGAAGTTACGCCTTTGTGCGTGACGAAGTGGTATTCTTCCGGAAAGGTGTAATCGCCACGGTGGCTGTAAAAAAGCACCTTGCCGATTTCCGCTGCCGCCGTGCTCGCACCTAGCGCTGAGGCATAGTGCTTGCATTGATAAAGCGTCCATTTCCGGACTGGTACGGTGTTTGGATCATGCCAAGCGAGCACATCGCGGCCCTTGTCACCCGCGCCACCGCGCTGTTGGACCTCGACGATTTCCGGTCTTTTCACGGCCAGGTAATCGGACGCCCATTCCAGTGTAAAGCGCTCGAACTCCGCAGCGCTGAAATTTGCCAGACGATCGAGTGCCGATATTGGCAATCCGACACCTAGGCCGAGCAAGCGCGCGTTAGCACCCGGCCACGGCGTGGGCGGTTTCAACTCCTCTATTTGGCTCGCTGTCTGGTCGTTTTTGCTTTTCGTCACGCAACCCCCGGACCAAATACTGCCTTTGTCACACTCTTTTGGCCAGAGGTTTAATGTCCGATGCGTTGGCTCACCTGTACCGCCAAAGCCACCCCATTGCACCTCCAACTCCATTTAGAGGGGTATAGCGTAGATATAACTATCATCTTCGCCCGGTGTGGCGCGCCACTTCTTTCAATGGCTTACAAACCATTCAGCTCAGGCAAATTTGCCGAGTATCTTGGGCGCGCCCAGGAAACCCCATTCTCAAGCTCTCCCCGCCTTTGATTCCATGGCCAGGGCCGCCGTTCCCCGGTGGTTGGGATGGTGATGCGCTTGGACCTGCTCGAGCGTATGCATCGTCACGCCGAAGACGTCGCACACGCCCCACTTCTGGGCGTCGGCCAGCATGGCCCTGGTGATGGCCGCAGGACAACGAAGGCTATTGCAGAGGCGCTTCAGGTTTCCGGACGATCGGTCTACCGGGCGTTGAACACAACTTGACCCGATCCACTAACTCAGCATTCTTTCCACGAAATCAATTGGGGGCGAATGAAATGCTTAGAGCACTGATTACAATCTACAAAACGCTGTTCCTCATTTCGTGCGGGCTTATGCTCGTCGGTTGTGTGTTGGTCGGTATTGGGCTCATGATTCACGGCGATACCCCCCAACAGAGACAATTTGGCCTCAAGATCCTTGTGGGTGGAACACTGTTAACGATCATGACGGCTGGGAGCTCAGCGCTCATGATAGAAAACAATCAGCTTCTCAGGAAGATCGCGGAGGGCACGCCATCACGCGGCGACAGGCAGCAAGACGTTTCCCAGCCTCGCCGGAAGGAGCCAACATTCTCGGATCGGCAGAACTAGTCGAGACGGGCTATGAGATATGAAGGGGGTAAGGTGGTTGCCTTGCCCCTTTTTTGTTTGGCTAGCGCACACAGAAGCCTATAAAATCAGAGCAAAGAAGTAACACAAAGCGCCCCACAAAGTTACACGTGACTTCTCAAGGAACTTGTAACTTCATGAAAATATGTGATAATATCTGGGCCTAAACACCCTTCGATCGATGTCGGGTGCGCCAGTTTCAGACCAGAGTCCTGAACGTCCGTCGCCGCCGGTTTCGCTGGCCAGGCAACCGCCAGCGTTCGCCGCGATTTCAAGCGCGTCAGCATGGTGCGCAGCCGCCGGCTGGCTGACGGTCAGGGCGAAGGCGGCCATGGGGGCCCTCAACGCAAGGCGGGGGGCCGGACTGGCGAGGCCGGCAGACCGCCGCTCTTTGGCAGGGATGTGCCCTCGGGATCCCCTCAGGCCGGTTGCAGATAGGCCGGCGTGTCGGTCGGCGGCTCGATGACGGCGGTGATCTTCAGTTGGGCGATGGTCCGGTCGCGGGCCTTGGCCAGGTGGGCGGCGAGCGTGTCCATCGCGGCGGCGATGTCGTCCGACAGGATCAGTTCGATCACCTCGCCCAGCTCTATGATCGACTGGGTGTCCGGCGGCAGGCCCATCGAGAAAAGGGCCGACTGGCAGGCCTCGAGCGCGCGGCGGTTGCTGGAGATGTGCCGGGCCAGGTCGATGTTCGTGGTGCAAAGGACCGTCGTCTCGACGAAGCGGGTCTCGAGCGCGAACCAGTCACGCGCCGAGAGCGTCTGCGACGGGTCGAGCCCGCCAATCTCATCGGCCAGGCCGCGCAGGGCTACCCTGTCGAACATCGCCAGCCGCAGCGCGGCGGTTTCCAGGATCGAGCGCAGTTCGAACTTGTCCTTGATGCGCTGCGAGGTCAGCGGCTCGACGATCCAGCGCGACGAGGGGCTTTTTTGCACCAGCCCGCGTTCCTGCAGGCGGCCGAGCACGTCGCGCACGACGGTGCGGCTGACGCTGAACTCTTCGCCCATCAGCACTTCGTTGATCCGGTAGCGCCCGAAGATCAGGCTGCGCGACAGGGTCTGTTCGACATCCTCGTAGATCAGCTCCCAGTTGGCCTTGCCGACCGAATCGTCCATTTCGTTCAGGTCCAGCTCGATCAGGCGAAGGTCGTCCCGCTTCGGCGTTCCACCGGTGCCCCCGACCATGAAGCCGCGCCCGGAATAGCGGCTGACCGCGCCTTCGGCCTCGAGCATCTCGAGCGCCCGCTTCACCGTCGCGCGCGACATGCCCAGCCGTTCCGACAGGCCGCTCTCCTGCAGGACCAGGCCGGGGTAAAGCAGCCCGCGTTCGAGGTTGCGCCTGAGGACAGCCGCCGCGGTTTCGAACATGGTGGCGGGTCTCGTCGCCGCGATCTGGCCTTCGCTGGCATCTCCGGGAAATGCGTCCATGTGCCCTCGCAGGAATGTCGATCCACGAACCATAAGCGCGCCACGCGGCAAGAGGAACCAAAACCACCCGCCGAACCGGCGGGTTGCCGGGCGTTTCCGTCGCACGGGCGGGCCCGACGCCGCCATCTAGCCACCAGCAGTGCCGCCAATCCAGAGAAAACGACTTTCTGTGTTCAAAGATCATTTTTGTCTTGCTCGAATCGCATAACGATCTCTGTATACAGCCAGCAAAGTGGGGAGGGGTGCTTTTGCTTACGCTCAGCCGTGTGACCCGGCGCTACGGAGACGCCCTGGCACTTAACGGGCTGTCCCTGACGGTGCCGGACGATACCTATGTGTCGCTGCTTGGCGCCTCGGGGTCGGGCAAGACGACGCTCCTGCGCCTGATCGCCGGGTTCGAGGCACCCGATCAGGGCGCCATCGCGATGAATGGGCAGGTGATCGACGCAATGCCGCCGCACCTGCGCGACATCGGTTTCGTCTTCCAGAACTTCGCCCTGTTCCCGCACCTGAACGTCGCCGACAACGTGGGCTTCGGCCTTCGTCACCGGGCCGTGTCGCCGGTGACAAGTGCTGCCGAGGTCCATGACCGGGTTCGGGCGGCGCTGGCGCTGGTCGGGCTCGACGGCTTCGGGCATCGCGCCGTCAGCGCGATTTCGGGCGGCCAGCGGCAGCGCGTGGCGCTGGCGCGGACCCTGGTGACAGAGCCGAGGATCGTCCTTCTGGACGAGCCGCTCGGGGCGCTCGATGCCAATCTGCGCGCCCGCATGTGCGACGAGCTGCGCGCCATCCGCGAGCGGCTGAAGATCAGCTTCCTGCATGTCACCGGCTCGGAAACCGAGGCGCTGACAATGGGGGATCTGGTGGCGGTCCTGTCGGACGGCAAGATCGTCCAGTCCGGCCCGCCCGACGTCCTTTTCAGCCAGCCCCGCAACGCCGATGCGGCGCGGCACCTGAACGCCTGGAACATCTTCGACACGCGCGTCTTCGGCACCGCCCTGCCCGCGCCGCAAATGGCCGTGCGGTTCGACCAGATCGGCGTGGCGGCGCCGGGCGGCGCGCCTCAGGGCCACCTCAGCCTGCCCGCCCGCTATCTGGCCGGCGAGTTCAACGGGCCGACGGCGCTGCACTTCTTCCGGGCCGCCGACGACAGCCTCGTGCAGGTCGTCGACCACCTGAGCCAGCCGCGCCTGCCGGCGATGACCGAGGGCGACAGCTATCACCTTCACTTCGCGCCGGACCTGGCCCGCGAATTCCCCGGAGCCCCGCGATGACCGCCGTGATGACCGACAGGGCCGCCGCCGATGCGCCCTCGCCCGCCGAGGCCCGCCGCAAAAGCGACCAGCGCCGCGCGCTTGCCCTTCTGAGCCCGGGCATCCTGTGGATGCTTCTCTTCATGGTGCTGCCGATGTGCATGGTGGTCTATGTGTCCTTCTGGACGCAGACCACATTTGCCGTCGAACCCACGCTGACGACCTCAAGCTGGGAAAGGTTCCTCAGCACGCCGACCTATCTCGCGGCGATCTGGACCACGCTCAGGGTCTGGATCATCGTTCTGGTAGCGACACTTCTGGTCGGCTATCCGGTCGCCCTCTTTATCGGGCTTTTCGTCCGCAACAAGACGCTGCAGACGGCTCTTCTTGTTGCCTGCGTGATCCCCTTCTGGACCTCGTTCCTGATCCGCGTCATCGCCTGGCGCCCGATGCTTGGCACCGAGGGCGCGATCAACGTGATCCTGATGAAACTCGGGATCATCGACCAGCCGCTGACATTCCTGCTGTTCTCGGAATTCTCGGTGCTGGTCGGCATGACGCAGATCTACTGCGTCTTCATGGTCGGGCCGATCACCTTCATGCTGGGCCGGATCGACCCGTCGGTGATCGAGGCCGCGCGCGATCTGGGCGCCTCGTTCTGGACCATCTTCCGCAAGATCATCCTGCCCCTGTCGCTGCCGGGCGTGATCGTCGGCGCGATTTTCGTCTCGGTCATGGTTCTGGGTGAGTTTGCCACCGCCGCCTCGCTGTCGGGGCGCAAGGTCAACCTTCTGGGCAACATCATCGTCAGCCAGGTCGGGTCGCTGAAATGGGCCTTCGCCGCCGTCGCCGGGGTTGTCCTGACCGTCATCATCACCGCCGTCATCGCGCTCGCGCTGCGTGTCGTCGATCTGCGCAAGGAGATGTGAGCCATGCAATCCAGCGTCCTGCGCCCGGTTCTGGCGATCTATACGGCGGCGTTCCTGCTGTTCCTCTACGGGCCGATGATCATTCTGGCGATCCTGTCGTTCCAAAGCGCGGACGGCGGCCCGCAATTCCCGATCCGCGAATGGTCGACCTACTGGTACCGGCACCTGCTGGGGCTGACCGAGACGTCGCGCGTGTCGCAGCTGCCGGTCGGCGAAAGCCTGATCCGCTCGATCATCCTTGCCTTCATGACCACGGTTGTCTCGACCGTGCTCGGCGTGATGAGCGCGCAGGCTTTCCGCACGCGGTTCAAGGGGTCGGGCGTCGTCTTCTACACGATCATCCTCGGCATGATGGTGCCGGGCGTTCTGGTCGGCCTTGGCATGGCGCTGCTGTCGAACACCGTGGGCGTCGGGCAGGCCTGGTGGAGCACCTCTTTCGTCCTCCACGTCGTCTACACCTTCCCCTTCGCCTTTCTGGTGATGCTGGCGATCTTCAACCGCTTCGACCGCTCGGTCGAGGAAGCCTCGCTGTCGCTTGGCGTCAGCCCGGCGCAGACCTTCCGCCGCGTGACCTTCCCGATCATCTTCCCCGGCGTGTTGTCGGCGATGCTTTTCAGCTTCACGCTCAGCTATGACGAATTCTCGCGGACGCTCTTCACTGCGGGGCGCGACCTGACGCTGCCGCTGGCGATCTACGGCACGTTTTCGGTCGAGATCTATCCCAACATCTTCGCCTTCGGGGTGCTGACCACGCTCTTCAGCTTCACCCTGCTGGCAATCTACGGGATCCTGATGAAGCGCTTCACCTCCGGCGCCGGCCGCTTCAAGGGGCAGGAGGAAGGCTGATGCGCGCGCTTGTCACAGGGGCGGGCTCGGGCATCGGGGCCGCCATTGCCGAACGGCTGGCAGCGGATGGACATGCCATTGCGGTCAACGACCTGTCGCTGGCAGCGGCGCAGGCGACGGCCGGCCGGATCGTGGCGCAAGGCGGCACCGCGCGGGCCTATGCCGCCGATGTCAGCGCCGAGGCAGCGGTCGGCGCTATGATCGCCGCAGTCACGGGTGACATGGGCACGCCGGAAATCCTCGTGAACAATGCCGGGTTCGTCCATCAGGCCCGGTTCACCGAGATCGCGCCGGATCAGTTCGACCGCATGTTCGCGGTCCATGTGCGTGGCACCTACCTTTGCATGCGCGCCTGCCTGCCGGCCATGCTGGCCGCGAGGCAAGGCCATATCGTCAACATCGCCTCGCAGCTTGGCCAGATCGGCGGGGTCGAACTGGTCCACTACGCCGGCGCCAAGGCCGCGATCATCGGCATGACCAAGTCGCTGGCGCGCGAGGTGTCGGCTGATGGCGTGCGCGTCAACGCCGTCGCACCCGGCCCGATCACGACGCCACTTGTCGAGGCGCTGTCGGAGGACTGGAAAACCGCCAAGCGCGCCGAGTTGCCGCTTGGGCGTTTTGGCACTCCGGCGGAGGTCGCGGGCGTCGTCGCGTTCCTCTGCTCGCCGGATGCGGCGCTGTTTGTGGGCCAGACCCTTGGGCCCAATTCCGGGGATGTCATGCTGTGAGGTCGGATATGGATAAAAGAGTTGTGCTTGTCACCGGCGCCGGGATCGGCATCGGCCGCGCAGTGTCGGAAGCGTTCGCGGCCAAGGGCGACCATGTCGTCCTGACCGATGTGCTAGAGGCCGAAGGGGCCGCAGCCACCGCCGCGATCATCGCCAGCGGCGGCAGCGCCGAGTTCCATCGGCTGGACGTGCGCTCGACCGAAGCCGCGGACGCACTGGTGCAGGACCTGAACGCGCGGCATGGCGGGATCGGCGTGATCGTTGCCAATGCCGGGATCGCCCACCGTGTGCCCATGTCCGAGATGACGGACGAGAAATGGGACGAGACCTTCGACATCGACCTGAAGGGGATGATGCGGGTGATCCGCCCTGCCCTGCCGGCGATGAAGCCCGGTGCTTCGATCATCTGCCTGTCGTCGATCATGGGCGTCAGCTACGGCTGGGACCAGCATGTGCACTACTCCTCGGCCAAGGCCGGGGTCGTCGGGCTGGTGCGCGGCCTGGCCGTGGAATTCGCCGCCCGGGGCATCCGCGTGAACGGGGTCGCACCGGGCTATATCCGCACAGCCCAGCTTCTCAATCCGCTGAACAGCCTTGGCCCGGACGCGGACCGGATCGCCTCGCCCTACATCCCGATGGGCCGCCTGGGCGAGCCGCGCGAAATCGCCAGTGTCATCACGTTCCTCGCATCCGCCGATGCCTCCTACCTGACCGGGCAGGTGGTGACGGTCGATGGCGGCCTGACGCCGGGCCGCTACTGAACCGGGGGCCGAACCTCCGTCCGCCACTCATCAACAACAGGGAAAAGCCATGAAATCCAATCGTCGAACCTTCCTGAAATACGGCGCCGCCGCCGGCACCGGCCTCTTTGCCTCGGGGCTGCATCCCTGGTCGCGCATGGCCTATGCCGCCGACCTGTCCAAGGAGGAACTGCGCACCACCGGCTTGTCGGTCACGGTGCAGGACCGCATCCTCGAGATGTTCCGGACGGCTACCGGCGTCGCCAAGACCGTGGGCACCCCGGCGACCTTCCCCGATGCGCAAACGAAGATCCTGTCCGGCTCGTCGGAGTTCGACTGCTGGGAAATCATCGCCGAGCGTCTGCCGGCCCTGATCGCGACCAGCAACGTCGATCCGATCGCGGCGGCCGACCTGCCCAACTGGGCCGGGATCCGCGACACCTTTACCAAGAGCAATCCCAAATGGGACCCCAAGGCGCAGATCTCGGGCCAGATCTGGGCGGACGAGGGGCAGACCCAGCTTTACATGGTGCCGGCCGTCTACAACTACGACTCCATCGGCTATAACCCCGACGTCCTCAGCGCCGAGGAAGCCAATACCTGGACCGCGATCTTCGACGACAAGTGGAAGGGCAAGTCGGGGCTGAACGTCGACCCGCTGATCGCCATCGGCCAGGCCATCCTTGCGATGAACTCGCTTGGCCTGATGGAAGCCAAGAACCCCGGCAACCCGACCGCGGCAGAGATCGACGAGGCGACCAAGTTCCTGATCTCGAAGAAGCAGGGCGGCCAGTTCCGCGCGCTCTGGGGTGATTTCGGCGAGTTGGTCAACCTCATGGCCTCGGGCGAGATGGTGGTCTGCGACGCCTGGCAGCCGGCGGTCATGGCGGTCAAGGCGCAGGGCAAGCCCTGCAAATACGCCACGCCGAAGGAAGGCTATCGCGGCTGGGCCATCGGGCCGTCGATGATCAAGGGCACGCCGAACCGCGAGGCGGTCATTGCCTATGCCAACTTCTGGCTGTCGGGCGAGCCGGGGATCGCGGTGACGGAACAGGGCTACTATTCGCCCTCGACCAACATCAAGAACGTGATGGACCCCGACAAATACGCCTTCTGGTACGAGGGCCAGCCCTGGAAGGGCGCAGCCGACCGCGGCATCAACCCCGGCGACCTGCGCGACGGCGGCTCGCTCGAAGAGCGCGCGGCGAACGTCGCCTACTGGCACCAGTGGCCGGATGAGTATGACCACCTGATCCAGCGTTGGGACGAATTCCTGAACGCCTGACCCTCCGTCAGGCCGGGCGGCGCACGCCGTCGCCCGGCCCAGCCTTGCAGGAAAGCGAAAGCCCATGGCCTACGATCTGGAACTACGCGGGGTCGGCAAGACCTATTCCGACGGCACTGTGGCCGTGTCCGACTTCGACCTGAAGGTCGATCAGGGCGAATTCGTCGCCTTTCTTGGCCCCTCGGGCTGCGGCAAGTCGACGACGCTGCGCATGATCGCCGGGTTCGAGGACATCACCCACGGCGAGATCCTGATGAAGGGCCAGAACGTCACAAGGGTTCCGCCGGAAAAGCGCCCCTCGTCGATGATCTTCCAGAACTATGCGCTCTTCCCGCACATGACCGTGCGCGAGAACATCGGCTTCGGGCTGGAGGTGAAGCGCGTGCCTGCGGCCGAGCGCAAGCGCAAGGTCGACCGCATCCTGAACATGTTCGACCTGGAGGCCTATGCCGACCGCAAGGCCGACCGCCTTTCCGGCGGCCAGCGTCAGCGGATCGCGCTGGCCCGCGGGCTGGTGGTCGAGCCCGAGGTGCTGCTTCTGGACGAGCCCCTTGGCGCGCTTGACGCCAACCTGCGGCGGATCATCCAGAACGAGTTGAAGCTCTTGCAGCGCGAATTGGGCATCACCTTCATCTTCGTCACCCATGCCCAGTCCGAGGCGCTTGGCCTGTCCGACCGGGTGGTGGTCATGTCGAATGGCGTGGTCGAACAGATCTCGCCGCCGCGCGAGCTTTACCGCCGCCCGAGAACCCCCTTCGTGGCGGAATTCATCGGCTCGAACACCGTGATCGAGGGGCGGCCCCTCGGCCCCGGCCAGAACGGCCTGGCGGCGCTGGAAACGCCGCTCGGCCTTATCCGGGGCGTCGGCGCCGGCACCGAAACACTCGCCGCGATCCCGGCGGAGGCTTTCCGCATCGCCCCCCTGAACACGCCGGACGAAATCCGCCTGCCCGGCACCCTGACCGGCCGCCAGCTGATCGGCGCTGTCGGGCACCTGCGCATCCGACTGGCCGACGACCGCGAAATTTTGGTCGAGGTTCAGTCCGACCGCCCGGAGGTTCAGGCGCTGGTCCCCGGCGCGGCAATGACCCTGGGCGTCGACCCCGGCTCTGTCACCCTGATTCAAGCCTAACGCATCAAAGGAGATAACGCATGGCCAAGGAAATTCTTGTCGGCTTCGGCATCGACGTGGACGCTGTAGCAGGCTGGCTCGGCTCTTACGGCGGCGAGGACAGCCCCGACGACATCTCGCGCGGGATGTTCGCGGGCGAGGTCGGTTCGCCCCGCCTGCTCGACCTTTTCGACAAGCTGGGCATCAAGACCACCTGGTTCATCCCCGGCCATTCGGCCGAAACCTTCCCCGACCAGATGAAAGATGTCGCCCGGCGCGGGCACGAGATCGGAATTCACGGCTATACCCACGAAAACCCCATCGCGATGACGCGCGAGCAGGAAGAAGAGGTTCTGGACAAATGTATCAGCCTCATCACCGAAATCTCGGGCAAGCGCCCGACCGGCTATGTCGCGCCCTGGTGGGAATTCTCCAATGTCACCAACGAACTGCTGCTGAAGAAGGGCATCAAGTACGACCATTCGCTGATGCACAATGACTTCACGCCCTACCGCGTCAGGGTCGGCGACAAGTGGACCAAGATCGACTATGCCGGCAAGCCGTCGGACTGGATGCGTCCGCTTGAGCGCGGTCACGAAACCGACCTGATCGAGATCCCCGCGAACTGGTATCTTGATGACCTGCCGCCGATGATGTTCATCAAGAAGTCGCCCAACTCGCATGGTTTCGTGAACCCGCGCGACATCGAGCAAATGTGGCGCGACCAGTTCGACTGGGTCTATGCCAACATGGATTACGCGGTTTTCCCGATGACGATCCACCCCGACGTTTCGGGGCGTCCGCAGGTTCTGTTGATGCTTGAGCGGCTTTTCAACCACATCAAGTCCCACGACGGCGTCCGTTTCGTCACCATGAACGAGATGGCCGACGATTACGCCCGGCGCTTCCCGCGCCGCTGATCGCTCGGCTTCGCCGGGCGGCCTCTCCCGCTGCCCGGCGAAAACACCCGAAAGGCCCCCTCATGTGTTCCCTCTGCGGCATCCTGGGATGCGATGACCACTGGACCAACCCGATCGGGCGGCCCGGCGTCTATTCGCGCAACACCAGCAGCCAGTCCCGCCGGGCCGAGGCGGCGCGCCGCCTGAAAGCTGCCAACAAGGTATTGTCCTACCGCCGGCTCAGCCTGAACGAATGGCAGGGGCGGTCCTATGTCCTGACCTCGCCCACCGGGGCCTCCAAGGTCTTCGACGCGCTGTCGCATCTCTGGCCCGAGGCCGAGGCGATGGCCGCGCGCGGCTTCGACCCCCTGGACGAGGCCCTGCTGGACTGGATGGAGAAGCGCCGATGACGCCGGTCCTACTGCTGACCGGCTTTCTCGGTTCCGGCAAGACGACGCTTCTGCAACGGCTGCTGGCCGACCCGGCGTTGTCCGATGCTGCGGTCCTGATCAACGAGTTCGGCGAGGTTGGCCTCGACCACCAGCTACTGGACCGGATCGACGACAATATCGTGCTGCTGAAATCCGGCTGCATCTGCTGCACCGTGCGCGGCGAAGTTGCCGAGGCGCTGCAGAACCTTCACAGCCTGCGCGCCCGGGGCGAGGTCAGCTTCGCGCGCGTGGTGATCGAAACCACCGGGCTCGCCGATCCCTATCCGGTGCTGCAAACCCTGACGGCGCATCCCGTGCTGCGCAGCCACTATGCCAACGGCGGCGTCCTGACCACGGTCGATGCCGTCAACCTCGACCACCAGTTGCGCCACCGCGCCGAGGCGCTGCGCCAGATCGCCGCCGCCGACCGCATCGTCCTGACCAAGACCGACCTGGCCGAAGCGGCGACGGTCGACAGGCTCAGCGCCCGCCTCGGCCGCATCAACCCGGCGGCGGGTATCGTCACGAGCCTTGACCCGACAGAGCGGATCCTTGCCGCGCTCGAGCCCGGCCAGGGGGCCGCAGCACCGGTCCATGTCTGCGACGCCGGGTGCGGCCCGGACCCCGACCATGACCATGACCATGACCACCGTCACCGCCATCATCACGCCCATCACGACGATGCACTGGGCGTGACCAGCTTTTCCCTGGTCATCGACGGGGCGGTCGATTGGACTATGTTCGGGATGTGGCTTACGCTCCTCTTGCACAAGCATGGTGACCGCATCTTCAGGGTGAAGGGAATTCTGGTGATCGAAGGCGAAGACCGGCCGGTGGCCATACATGGGGTCCAGCATCTGGTTCATGCGCCGACGCATATGGCGACCTGGCCCGCCGGTCCCCGCCAGTCGCGCATCGTCTTCATTCTGGAAAACCTCGACCCCGAACTGATCCGCCGGTCGTTCGCGGCCTTCACGGGGCTCATGCCGGCACGTGTCGCCGCATGAGCCAGCCGCTGCGCATACTGACGACAGAGATTCAGCCGTGGCGCCGGCTGAAAGCCCGGGCCGAAGCCGATCTTGGCTTCGAGATCGAGTTCATCGTATGCGATTTCATCAACACACAGCGCCGCGCGGCAGTCGATCCACTGAGCTACGATATCTATGACCAGTGCTTCCACAACCTCGACATCGTCTGGCACTGGCGCGCCATTCAGGCCATCGACACGCGGCGGATCACGCAGTGGGACAATCTTGGCAACCCGACGCTGACAAATGCCAAGGATCACGGACCCGAGCTTGGCGATACCCCCTCGTCACGGCTTTACGTGCAGCCGGACGCCACGCTCTCCTCCGTCCCCACGGGGAAGATTTCCATGCTGCCGACGTTCTACAACTTCGACAGTTTCGCGGTCGAAGCGAGCAGCATCGACGTTGACCGCGAGGTGACAAGCTGGGCCGAATTGCTGAACCCCCGCTGGGCCGGCCAGGTGGCCCTGGTCGATGAGCCCGCCATCGGCCCCTTCGACCTGGCGCTTGCCCTGTCGTCTGCGGGGCGGATGCGCTTTGCGGACATGGGCAACATGTCGGTCGCAGAGATCGACGCGCTCATCGAACATGCGCGACGGCTGGTGCAATCGGGGCATCTTGCAGGCTTCTGGCAGCGGGCGAACGAACCTGTCGAGGGGTTCGTCCGGGGCGACCTGAAGGTCGCGTCGATCTGGTCGCCCGCGCTGGTCGAGATGAAGGCCGCCGGGGTGAAGGTCCGGCAGGCTCAGCCGCAGGAAGGCTACCGTGCCTGGCACGGCGGGATGTGCCTCTCGCGGCATCTCGAGGGCGCACGGCTGGATCGGGCCTACGAGTGGCTGAACTGGTATCTCGACGGCTATGCGGGTGCTGTCGTGGCGCGGCAGGGCTACTACATGTCCGCCCCGCACCGGGTGCGCGCCCACCTGGCGCCCGACGAATGGGCCTACTGGTACGACGGTCTGCCGGCGGCCTCGGACCTGCCAGACGCCACCGGCCATACGGCGATCCTCAAGGGCTCTGTCCGGTCCGGCGGCCCGCTTTCCGCGCGCGCCCGTCATATTGCGATCTGGAACACCACCATGGACGAACACAACTACCTCGTCCGCCGCTGGAACGAGGTCGTGGCACTTGCCGCCGCAAGGCGCGGCTCCGGCCGTCGCGCCGGCTGATCCGGGGGACCCCATGACACATATCGTTCTGATCGCCACCGGCGGCACTATCGCCTCGGCCCCCGTGGCCAGTGGCGCCGTCAATGCCGGGCTGAGTGGCGAGAGGCTGCTGGCCAGCCTGCACGCCCCCCTGGACGGGGTGTCGGTGACGGTCGAGAATTTCGAGGCGGCGGGCAGCTACGCGCTGGACCTCGCCACGATCCACCGGCTGTGCCGCCGCATCGACGCGCTGCTCGCCGATGACGCGGTCAGCGGGGTCGTGGTGACCCACGGCACCGACACGATGGAGGAAAGCGCCTTTCTGGCGTGGCTTCTGGTGCGGTCGGACAAGCCCGTGGTCTTTACCGGCGCGCAGCGCCATGCAGGCCAGCCGGACACAGACGGGCCGCGCAATATCCATGACGCGATCATGCTTGCCGCCAGCGGTGCGCTGGTCGGCATCGGCGCCGTGATCGTCTTCGAGGGCGACATCCACGGCGCCCGTTCCGTCGCCAAGACCCATACGTCGCGCGTCGACACCTTCCGCTCTGCCGGGCTGGGAAAACTGGGCGAGATCGACGGGGGCAAGGTCCACCTCTATTCCCGCCCGGCGCTGCCACGCCCACAGATCGCCGCCCCCCGTCTTGACCCCGATGTCGAGCTGATAGCGCTCGGCCTTGGATCGACGCCGCGCTATCTGGACTGGGCCGGTGCGAACGGCGCTTCGGGCATCGTCCTGTCGGCCTTCGGCCGCGGCAATGCGCCGAAGGGATTTGCCGCCGCGACCGAAAGGCTCGTCGCCGCCGGCATCCCCGTCATCATCGCCTCGCGCTGTGCCGAAGGCCGGACGCGCGCGGTCTACGGCAACGACAGCGGCGGCCGCACCCTGGTCGAGGCGGGCGGCATCCTTGCCGGCGACCTTTCGCCCATCAAGGCGCGGCTCGCGCTCAGCGCCATGCTGGGCGCGGGCTATGACCCGACCCGCATCGCAACGGCCTTTGGCCACATCTTGTAGACCGTGCGGCAAGTCCTGCCGCCGCCACCTCGATCTTCCAGTTGCACGCCCCGCCGGTCATGCTGCCGAACGGCGGCCGGGTCAGGATGGACGAGGTCGGTGCCCTGCAGGACAGCCACGCCCCGCGCGGGCCGCCCGCCTGCCTGAACGGCCAGCCGGTCATGGCTGCGCAGGTCAAGCGGACCAGGCGTCTTTCAGGCATCGTGGCCGGCGGTGTAGTGCGCGCCGCCGCCCCTCGGGATGTGAAGGCCGCCGGGACCCGCAACGCCGACCAGCGGGTGCGGGACAGCTACGCCTCGTCGATGGACAGGGGTATGAGGGCGCGACCCTGGCGGTGATCGTCGTCGTCCTGTTCCTGAGGACTCGGCGCGTCCCCTGCCTTGCCGCTGCCCCTTTTCAACCCGCTCGTCTATCTGTCCGTCGTCGATTTCGGCGCCTTCGTGGTCCGGCTTTTCAGCGAAAGTCGGTGACTGGGAACAGGGCCGACAGGCGGGCGGGGTGACGGCAAGGGCCCCCCGCGCGGATGCGATTTGGCGCCCTTTGCAACATCTGTGGCGTCCCCTGCCACTGATATGGCATCAGATGCGAGTTAGGTCTGTCGCACAGCCAAACGGAGGACCTGACATGAACACCAAATCCCAACCCGCCGCCCAACCCGCAGCCCTGGTCACCGGCGCGTCGTCCGGCATGGGCAAATCCATCGCCAAGCGACTGATCGCGGACGGCTATCTGGTCTATGTCGCGGCGCGCAGCATCGACAAGATGGCCGATCTTGCCGCCCTTGGCGCGGTGCCCCTGAAGCTCGACATTTCCAAGGATGCCGACATCGTTGCCGCTGTCGAGGCGATCACCCGGCGCTCGGGCGGCGTCGAGGTTCTGGTGAACAACGCGGGCTATGGCCTTTACGGCCCGGTCGAGGACATCTCCGTCGACGAGGCGCGCTATCAGTTCGAGGTCAACGTCTTTGGCCCCGCGCGCCTGACCCAACTGCTGCTGCCGGCGATGCGGGACAGGCGCAAGGGGACCATCGTCAACATCACCTCGATGGGCGGCAAGATCTATACGCTCCTCGGCGCCTGGTATCACGCGACCAAACATGCGCTCGAAGGCTGGTCGGACAGTCTGCGGCTGGAACTGGCGCCCTTCGGCATCCGCGTGGTGGTGATCGAGCCGGGCCAGATCGAGACGGGCTTCGGCGCTGCCGCTTCGCAGGGTTTGCGCGAAAGGTCGCGGGTCACGGCCTATGCCACGGTCGCGAACCGCGTGGCGGACGTGATGGACCAGAGCTATGGCCATGGCCGCGGCACCGACCCCAAGGTCATCGCCGACGTGGTGGGCGATGCGGTCAGGGCCGCCCGGCCCCGGACCCGCTATGCCGCCGGAAAATACGCCAGGCTGATGATCGGCGTGCGGAAGTGGCTGGGCGACAGGGTCTTCGACCGGCTGATCCTGAGCCAGATGTGAGGGGGCGATGGCTGTGACCCCACGCACCGACGCGCGCGACAAGACCCGGCTGCCGCAGGCCTTCTGGCGGGCGGCCGAACGGGCGGGACTGTCGGCCCCTGCCCTTCTGCGGCTCGCGAAACTGCCCGCGACGCTGCCGCTTCAGCCTCAGGCCCCGCTTTCGACGGCGCAGTATTTCGCGCTCTGGCGCGCGGTCATGGCCCTGTCGCAGGATCCGGCGATCGGCCTGCGCATGACGCTCGAGACCGAGACGTCGGGCCATCCGCCGGCGACCATGGCCGCCTTCCTTGCCCGCGACTATCGCGACGGCCTGAACCGGCTGGCGCGGTTCAAGCGGCTCTGCACGCCCGAGGAGCTGACCCTGACCGAGGCAGGGGGTGAGGCGCGCGTCACCCTGCGCTGGCTTTATGCCGACGGGCCAGAGCCGGACGCGGCGGCGGACGTGACTGCGGCGGCCGTCCTGGAACTGGGGCGGCGCGGAACGCGGCGGCCCCTGGCGCCGGTCCGGGTCGAGCTGACGCGGCGAGAGGGGATCACGGACCGGCACCGCGCCTATTTCGACGCGCCGATCCGGCCAGGTGCGGCCGAGAACGCCGTGATCCTGAACCGCGCCGACCTTGACCTGCCCTTTGCCGGGCACAATCCCGACCTGCTGGCCATACTCGAGCCGTCTTTGACCGAAACCTTGCGCGACATCGACGGTGCCCCGGCACTGTCGGATCAGGTCAGGACCCTGATCCGGCGCTCGATTGCCAGCGGCAAGCCGGACGTGGCCGAGGTGGCGCGCGAACTGGGCCTGAGCGAGCGCACGCTTCAGCGCCGGATCGGCGACGAGGGCGCGCGTTTCCGCGACCTCCTGGACGAGGCGCGCCAGGACCTGAGCCTGACGCTTCTGTCGGACCGGCGGAACGGGGTCGACGAGATCGCCTTTCTGGTCGGGTTCCAGGACACGAGCTCGTTCTACCGGGCCTTCCGCTCTTGGAAGGGCGTCACCCCCGCGGAATGGCGGGCCCGGCAGTAGGCCGCCCATCGCATGCGCCCATCACATCCGCCCGTCACATCCGCCCGTATTTCCGCATCAGTTCGACAAGGCGCCCGGTGTCGATCCCCTCGCAGATCTTGCCCATGGGCTTGACGAAGGGCACGTCCTCGCCCTGGACGATGGCGTTCAGGACGGCTTCGTCCACCGCCTCGACCGCCGCCTGGTAGAGCGGGTCGATCTGGTCGCGGTCGAGCGTGCGGCGGATCTCGACCGCGCCCTCGCGCGTGGTGGTCGCGGTCGAGAAGGCAAGGAACAGGTCGCCCGAGGAATTGCCGCCCACAGTTCCCGACCGGCCGATCCCGAGGCTCGCACGGCGCGCGAGCTGGGACAAAAGCGTGTCCGACAGCGGCGCGTCGGTCGCGATGACGACGATGATCGAGCCCTGGTCGCGCTGCGCTGGCTGGGCCTTGACCGGCATCTCGGCCCCGACCGGCACGCCCAGGGGCGTGAACCAGGGGCGCCGCCCGAAGTTCGCCTGCACGAGGACGCCCAGCATGTAGCCCTGCCCGCCGACCGTCACGCGGCGAGAGGCGGTGCCGGTGCCGGCCTTGAACTCATAGGCGATCATGCCGTTGCCGCCGCCGACCGATCCTTCGGCGACCGGGCCCGCAGCAGCGGCATCAAGCGCCGCCTCGGCATCCTCGGGGCGGACGTGAAGGGCGGTGATGTCGTTCAGCCCGCCGTCGTAGGTTTCGGCCACGACCGGCATGGCCCAGGCGGTTTCCTCGCGGAAATAGGGGCCGTAGTGGCGCATCATCCAGGCGGTCGCGCCATGGTGGCAGGCGCCGATGCCGTGGGTGTTGGTGATGAGGATCGGGCCCTGCATGTAGCCCGCATCGGCGATCCAGTGGGTCCCCGTCATCTCGCCATTGCCGTTGAACGAGAAGAAGCCGGCGTAGACCGGCTCGGGCCGGTCGCGGTCGGGGCGCGGGCGGATCGCCGTGACGCCGGTGCGCATCCTGCGCGCAGGGTCGGTCAGCGTCGTGAAGCCCACAAGGACGCCCGGAACGTCGGTGATGGCGTTGAAGGGGCCGGGCGTTCCGGGCACGGGCAGGCCCAGATCGCGGGCGCGGGGTTTCTGTTTCGGGGGCGGGATGCGGGTCATGGATGCTCCGGTCAGAGGCGGGCGCGGTGGGCGTCGGCGGGTGCCACGCCGAAAAGCGCGCGGAAGCCTTGCGACAGCGCGCGGCGGCTCGCAAAGCCGCAGGCGGCGGCGATGTCGGCAAGCGACAGGTCGGTTTCCAGAAGATAGGCCCGTGCGCGGGCGAGCCGAAGGTCGCGGTAATATTGCCCGGGCGAGCGGCCGAGGGTCGTGGCGAACTGGCGCTCCATCTGCCTCACCGACAGGCCGCCGATACGGGCGAGCACGGAACAGGCGAGCGGCTCCTCGATATGGGCCTCCATCGCCGCGACGATGCGCAGGACCGCAGGGTTGCGGGTCCGGGCGCGCAGGGCCGTCGGCAGGCGCTGACCGGTCCCCGGCGCGCGGGCCTGCCCGTGCAGGCACATCTCGCCCACCGCTGCCGCGAAGCTGTCGCCATGGTCGCGCGCGATGATCGCCAGCATCATGTCGGTCGCCGCGGCACCCCCGGCACAGGTCATGTGACGCTGGCCCAGCACATAGAGTTGCGGCAGGGGATCGCGGCCGAAAAGCTCGCGGAAGCCCGCCTGGTTTTCCCAGTGAAGCGTATAGTCCTCGTCCCCCAGGAGCCCCGCGCGGGCAAGGGTGCAGGCCCCGGTGCAGATGCCGCCGGCGGTGCCCCCCCGCCGGTCGTGGGCGCGCAGCCAGTCGAGGACCTGACGGCTCGCGGCATCGGCGCCGCCGACGCCCGCGCAGACAAGGACGGTCGCGCGCCGGTCGACGGGGCCGAGCCCGCAATCCGCCGCGACCGACACGCCCGAGGACGAGACGGCGGGCGCGCCGTCCGCGCTGGCGACCCGCCAGCGGTAGAGCGGTTTTTGCGACAGCTGGTTGGCGATCCGCAGCGGGTCGATCGCCGCTGCAAAGGCCAGGAGCGTGAAGCGCGGCAGGGTCAGGAAGACATAGTCGCGGGTCGTGACGGGACCGGGCGCGGCCTTGTAGGCGACGCCCTGCGGGATGACCGCGCCGGTGGTGTCGGCGGCGGCGATGGTCGGTTGATCCTTCATGCCCCTCCCGGAGGCCCCTGAGGCTTTTCTCGGGACGGTCTGCAGGATCGGGCCTAAGGCCTGCGGGGTCAAGGGTGGCCGCTATCCCCTGCCCGGGCCCGTTCAAAGGGCTGTGAGGCCGGGCCGGTTCTGCTGCCCCCGGCCATTGCGTCCGCGCCAAAGATGGGGCCAAGTCTTTCGGGCAGGGCGGCCGCGATCGGCTTGGCCGAGTCGGAAAGCGGCCCGCGGCGGCTTTGGCCGGCGGCCCGCGAAGGGGTGACAGATGCGGCGGCCGCGACGGGCGGAAGAGGGTCAGGGGCAAATGGGGACGCGCGCGGCGCTGGTGCTTTGCCTTTTGTCCCTGTCGCCGGTCGGCCCGGCCCTTGCGCAGACCGCACCTCAGACCACTGCCCAGACCACTGGCCCGAACACTGCCCAGACGACCCCCGCCGCGCCGGGGTCTGAGAGCAAGGCCCCCGGTGCCAAGACCCCCGCCAAGACCCCCGGAGTGGGTCCCGCAGGTGCTCCGCGCGGGCCGAGCGCCGTCGGGGTGATGGTCGTCCACAAGCAAGATGTGCCCCTGCGCCGCCTGCTGCCCGGCCGCGCGCTCGCGGCCGAGGCGGTCGACGTGCGGCCGCAGGCGGGGGGTGAGGTCATGGACATCCTCTTCGCACCCGGGGCGACGGTCGCGGCGGGCGATCCGCTCTTCCGGCTGGACGACGGGCCGGTCCGCGCCGATCTGGCGGCGGCCGAGGCGACGGTGGCCGGTGCCAGGGCCGGGCTGGCGGCGGCCGAGGCCACCGTGGCACGCAACAGCGCGCTTGCCGGCAGGGCGGTCAGCGAGGCG
>Ga0209571_1000590_pt1 | contig 32777 bp, 24 predicted proteins | sample EBPBio102011_DNA_FD_185866 | JGI IMG/M metagenome (GOLD analysis project Ga0209571, IMG submission 185866) | Wastewater treatment Type I Accumulibacter community from EBPR Bioreactor in Madison, WI, USA - Reactor 1_1/10/2011_ DNA (SPAdes)... | ecosystem: Engineered > Bioreactor > EBPR >... | reverse complement strand
CGGCCATGAGCAGCGGCACCGCAATTCGCATCCCATCGGGCGCTGGCGTGTCATGGAGGGCGCAGAGGGTGGCGGCAGGCACCACGACCGAAAGATGGCAGGATAAAAGCGCGCACGGTGCGGCTCAGGCGGGCGGTTGTTTTTGTTCATGTTTTCGGCGCGTTTCGCACCGTGCTGCTTTTTCGCGCGCCGTGTGCTTCGCGCCCATCTTCCTGATTTTCTTTTCTGTTTTGCACCGTGCGGGGATGTGCCATGTCCGATGAGCACGAGTTTCGCATCCGTCCGGGGCGCATCCGCTCGACCCGTGCGCAGCAAACCCGGCCCTTCATCGCGCAGGCACTTGCCGCCGCGAAGAAGGCCGGAGGCGGCGTCTCGCGATCCGGTCTCGTCACCTCCAGTAATCGCTCCCGTTTCGGGCGCGGCCAGCGCGCCAGCGTTCAGGCCAACCGCCTCATCACCTCCCGCACACGGGGCGCCGTCGTCAAGGCGCGCGTCGTTCGCCACATGGCGTCGTCGGCGCCGCTTGGGGCGCATCTTGATTATCTGCGCCGTGACGGCGTGACCCGAGACGGAGAGAAGGCAAGGCTGTTCGGGCCGGGAACCGAGGACGCCGATGGTCGCGCTTTCGCGGAGCGCTGCGGTGATGACCGACATCATTTCCGGTTCATCGTCTCGCCTGACGACGCGCTGGATATGTCCGACCTCCGATCCTTCACCGACGATCTTGTCGGTCAGATGGAAAAGGATCTCGGAACGCGCCTCGACTGGGTGGCGGTCGATCACTGGAACACGGCGCATCCGCATGTCCATCTGATCGTGCGCGGCACCCGCGATGACGGGCAGGATCTCGTGATTTCCCGCGACTACATCAAGGAGGGGATGCGGGACCGGGCGCGCGATCTCATCACCCTGGAGCTGGGGCCGCGCACCGATCTCGATATCCGCCGCAGCCTTGAGGCCCAGATCGAGGCGGAACGCTGGACACAGCTCGACCGGCAGCTTGTCCGTGACGCCGGCAAATCCGGTATCGTCGATCTCGCCCCGCTCGCTGATCACCCGCAGGACGAGTTCCACACGCTGAAGGTCGGTCGGCTGCGCACCCTCGAAATCCTCGGGGTGGCCGACCAGATCGGCCATTCGCAATGGTTCATCAAGCCCGAGGCCGAGACGGTGCTGCGCGAACTCGGCGAGCGCGGCGACATTATCAAGCGCATGCACCGTGCCCTGACCGAACGCGGCATCGAGCGCGGTTCGGCCAGCTATGTGCTGGCCGGCGAAAGCCTCGATGTTCCCGTCATCGGCCGCCTGGTCGAGCGCGGCCTCGATGATGAGTTGAAGGGCACCGCCTATGCCGTGGTCGACGGCGTCGACGGCCGCAGCCATCATATCAAGCTGCCGCATCTGGATGCCGCCGGCGACAGCCCACCCGGCTCGATTGTCGAGCTGCGCGCTTATGAGGATGCGCAAGGTGCGCGCCGTGTCGCGCTTGCCGTCCGCTCCGATCTCGATCTCGGCGCTCAGGTCGGCGCGTCGGGTGCGACCTGGCTCGACCGGCAGGCCATCGCCCGAGATCCGATTGCGCTTTCCGACAGCGGCTTCGGCGCCGAGGTCCGTCAGGCTCTGGATGACCGCGCGGAACATCTGATCGGCGAGGGCTATGCCGAACGACAGGGCGGACGCGTGGTCTTTGCGCGCCGGCTGCTCAGCACGCTGCGCAGGCGCGAACTCGACAGCCTTGCCGAGAAGCTCGCAGCTGAGACCGGCATGTCCTTCGAGCGCGCCGCCAGCGGCGAATATGTCGCCGGTTCCTATCGCCAGCGCTTCGCGCTCGCCTCCGGCCGTTTCGCCATGATCGAGGGTCCCGGACCCGACGGGGGCCTCGGCTTCCAGCTCGTGCCCTGGTCGCCCTCTTTGGAAAAGCAGATCGGCCGTCACGTCTCCGGCGTCGCCCGCGACGATGGCGGCATCGATTGGGACTTCGGGCGAAAGCGCAGCCTCGGCCTCTGACCTCAACCGGAAAGGATCTCCGCCCATGTCCGCCACCAAAATTCTCTGGGGACAGATCAGCATCGTCTTCCTCATCATCCTCGCCACCACCTGGGGCGCGACGCAATATGTCGCCTGGAGTCTCGGCTATCAGGCGCAACTCGGCCCGCCCTGGTTTGAGCTGTTCGGGACGCCGATCTACTACCCGCCGGCGATCTTCTGGTGGTGGTATTTCTATGAAGCCTATGCGCCACCGATCTTTGCCAAGGGTGGGATCATCGCAGCCTCGGGCGGCTTCATCGCTATCGCGGTCGCCATCGGCATGTCGGTCTGGCGGGCGCGCGAGGCGAAGGGCGTCGCCACCTATGGCTCGGCGCGATGGGCCTCAAAGCCCGAGGTGAAGGCTGCGGGCCTGCTCGATCCCGATGGCGTCATCCTCGGCCGATATGAGCGCGAGTATCTGCGGCACGACGGTCCCGAGCATGTGCTGTGTTTCGCGCCAACCCGATCGGGCAAGGGCGTCGGCCTGGTGGTGCCGACGCTGCTGACCTGGCCGGGTTCGGCTGTTGTCCACGACATCAAGGGCGAGAACTGGCAGCTCACCTCCGGTTTCCGGGCACGTCATGGTCGCGTGCTGCTCTTCGATCCGACCAACCCGAAATCATCCGCCTATAATCCACTGCTCGAAGTGCGTCGCGGCGAGTGGGAGGTGAGGGACGTGCAGAATATCGCCGATATCCTCGTCGATCCTGAAGGCAGCCTCGACAAGCGCAACCATTGGGAAAAGACCTCCCATTCGCTCCTCGTCGGCGCGATCCTGCATGTTCTCTATGCCGAGCCCGACAAGACGCTGGCTGGTGTGGCCAGGTTCCTGTCCGATCCCAAGCGTCCAGTGGACTCCACCCTGCGCGCCATGATGACAACCGCGCATCTGGGTGAGGCGGGGCCGCATCCGGTCGTGGCCAGTGCGGCGCGCGAGCTGCGCAATAAATCCGAGAACGAGAGGAGCGGCGTCCTGTCGACGGCGATGTCGTTTCTGGGCCTCTATCGCGATCCCGTCGTGGCCGAGGTCACGCGCCGCTCCGACTGGCGGATCAGCGATATTGTGGCCGGCGATCAGCCAACCACGCTCTACCTCGTGGTGCCACCATCCGACATCAACCGAACCAAGCCCCTGATGCGTTTGCTGCTGAACCAGGTCGGCCGTCGCCTGACCGAGGATCTGCAGGCGAATGCCGGGCGGCATCGGCTGCTCTTGATGCTCGACGAGTTTCCAGCGCTCGGGCGACTGGACTTCTTCGAGACGGCGCTGGCGTTCATGGCCGGCTACGGCCTCAAGAGTTTTCTGATCGCGCAGTCGCTGAACCAGATCGAGAAAGCCTATGGGCCGAACAACTCGATCCTCGACAACTGCCATGTCCGCGTGAGTTTCGCCACGAACGACGAGCGCACCGCCAAGCGTGTTTCCGACGCGCTGGGGACCGCCACCGAGATGAAGGCGATGAAGAACTACGCCGGGCACCGGCTGTCGCCCTGGCTGGGGCATCTCATGGTCTCACGCTCGGAAACCGCGCGGCAATTGCTGACGCCAGGCGAGATCATGCAGCTTCCACCCGATGAAGAGATCGTCATGGTGGCGGGCATCCCACCGATCCGGGCGACGAAGGCGCGCTACTTTGAGGATGCCCGATTCCGGGAGCGGGTTCTTTCCCCGCCCGAATTGAAGCGCCCCGAGGGAACGCGCCCCGACGACTGGACCACGCTACCGATCCCCGCGCGACCCGGGCCTGCCGAGGATGACGAGGACCACATGGCAGATGATGAAGATCCGACCGAATCCGAGCGCCGGTTGCAGCCCGAACTCAGCCGCGTGAAGCCGGTGGAGAAGAAAATGCCCATCGAGAACGAGTTCGAGCCCCATCTTTCCGATGACGTGGAAGAAGATGTTGCCCGGAACCGACGCCTGATCCGCCAGGTGCAGAGGATTGCCCGGCAGATCGCTATGGACCCGAACGACGGCATGGATTTGTAGGGCCATGACACGCCACAGGAAGAAATCGAAGATCACGATCTATCTTGACCCCGATGTCACCTCGGCGCTCGCGGACTTTGCGGCACGCCGGGATCGCTCGCAATCCATGATCGCCGAAGCCGCCATCGCGTCGTTCCTGTCGCCGGACGATGCCGAGCGACGGGAAGCGGTTGTCGCCAAACGCCTCGACCAACTCGACCGCCGTATGACGCGGCTGGAGCGTGATGTCAGCATTGCCGTCGAGAGCCTCGCCGTGTTCATCCGCTTCTGGGTCACGACAACGCCGGCGCTGCCTGAGCCAGCGGCAAAGGCCGCGAAGGCCAAGTCGGCGGAACGATATGAGGCGTTCATCACGGCGCTCGGTCGGCGCCTCGCGCAGGGGCCGAAGCTCCGCCAAGAGATTTCCGAGGATGTGGCAGGGTCAGATCAGTGAACAGATCACATCGCACACTGGCTCTCTGAGAGTCTTGGCATATCCCCTACAGGAGGATAGCATATACCCATGAGCCAGGCACCGCACCCCCACGAAACCCACCCCCAGATCGTCAAGCGATTGAAACGCGCGGGCGGCCATCTGAACGGGGTTATCGAGATGATCGAGGCCGGCAGGCCGTGCCTCGACATCGCCCAGCAGCTCCATGCTGTAGAGAAGGCAATCGCCCAAGCCAAGAAGACGCTGATTCAGGATCACCTGGACCACTGCCTTGAGGAAGTGGTTGGGCCGCTCGACCGCGAACGGCGGCAGTCGATCGACCAATTCAAAGAGATAGCGAAATATCTGTGATGCTGGCCATTCTCCAAAACCGAACCTATCGCCATCTTTTTCTCGCCCAGGTCATCGCACTGGTCGGGACCGGCCTTGCAACGGTCGCCCTCGGCCTGCTCGCTTTCGAGCTGGCCGGAGCCGATGCCGGCGCAGTCCTCGGAACCGCGCTTACCATCAAAATGATTGCCTATGTGACGGTCGCACCCATCGCGTCGGCTTTCGCGGAGCGCGTACCGCGCCGCGCTATGCTGGTTGCGCTCGATCTCGTGCGCGCCGCCGTGGCGGTGTTTCTGCTGTTTGTTACCGAAATCTGGCAGGTCTACGTCCTGATCTTCGTGCTGCAATCAGCCTCGGCCGCCTTCACGCCGACCCTTCAGGCGACAATCCCCGACATTTTACCTGATGAGAAGGAATACACACGCGCCTTGTCACTCTCCCGGCTCGCCTATGATCTGGAAAGCGTCGTCAGCCCAATGCTGGCGGCGGCGCTGCTTGCCTTCATCTCTTTCCATAACCTGTTCGCCGGCACGATGATCGGTTTCCTGATCTCGGCGGCGCTGGTGGTGTCGGTCGTGCTGCCGAGCCCGAAGCCGTCGCAGCCGCGCGGCATCTATGATCGGACAACGCGCGGCATCCGCATCTATCTGGCGACGCCGCGCCTGCGCGGGTTGCTCGCGATCAATCTCGCTGTCGCTTCGGCCGGAGCATTGGTAATCGTCAATACGGTCGTCTATGTGCAGGTCGTTTTCGGTCTCGACCAACAGGCCATGGCGCTGGCGCTCGCCGCTTTCGGCGGAGGCTCGATGGTCGCGGCGCTCGCCCTGCCGAAGCTGTTGGAATCGGTTCCCGACCGCACCGCGATGCTGGCGGGCGCGTCGCTGCTGGTGGTGGGAGTGCTGGCGGCGGCCGCGCTGCCCGGTTACGGCTGGCTGCTGCCGCTCTGGTTCGTGCTCGGCCTCGGCTATTCGACGGCGCAAACGCCTTCCGGCCGCCTGCTGCGGCGCTCGGCCAACCCGGAGGACCGCCCGGCGCTATTCGCTGCGCAGTTCGCGCTTTCCCATGCTTGCTGGCTGATCGCCTATCCGCTCGCCGGATGGGCCGGCGCGGCGCTCGGCCTGCCGATCACGGCCGTCATCCTGGCGGCTGTGGCCGCCGTCGCCATCATCACCGGCTTGGCCGTCTGGCCGTCAGATGACCCCGAAATTGTCGCGCATCGCCATGACGACCTTCCAGCCGACCATCCTCATCTTGCGGAAACCGGGCAAGGGCATCGTCATGCCCATGCATATGTGATTGACGATATGCACCTCGCATGGCCACGCGAGCGCTGACCGGGAACGTGGAAGACCTGCTCTCACTGGCCGGGGTGTTCGCCATAGCCTTCGTCGCCGCCACGATCCTGCCGGCCCAATCGGAGGCCGCGCTGGTCGGGCTACTGGTCCTCGGCAAGCAACCGCCTGTCCTGCTGGTGATCGTCGCGACCATCGGCAATGTGCTCGGCTCCGTCACCAACTGGCTGCTCGGCCGCTGGGTAGAGCACTACCGTCACCGTCGCTGGTTTCCGGTTAGCGAACAGGCCCTCGACCGCGCAACCGGCTGGTATCGACGCTGGGGCCGCTGGAGCCTGCTCTTGAGCTGGGCACCGATCGGCGGCGATGCGCTCACTGTGGCGGCTGGCGTCCTGCGGGAACCGTTCTGGAGTTTCCTGCTGCTCGTGACGATCGCGAAAGCGGGCCGCTACATGGTGCTCACGGTCATCACGCTAGGGCTGCTCTAATGTGGCAGCCCTATCAGCAGCTCGTAGCGGTCCAGTGAGAAACCTACCTCACTTTCGCTGACCTCATCGGATCGTTCGCCACGTCCGGCGACTGACCGAAACTGGCCGTTTATCTGCCGATGGGCATCGGGTACGGAGCGGCGTTTTTCTTCCAATGCTCGCAGCAATGGACTTTAAGAACGAATTGCGTGGGTGAATCGCAGCGGAATCAAAGCCTCGCTTGGCGCAGCGCAGGGCCACCGCCGTTCTCCTGTATTTGCACGCCACGCTACTACGACGGTCGAAACTTGTTGAAACGGCCTGCTTTGCTTCTCTTTTAGTGATCCCCATCCGGGGATCGTCTCTCGCCTCCCCGGTGGAACGGGGACGAGATGGCAGGCATCAACCACAAACAGGCAACGGTGGACCGCGGCGCGCGTATGCTCCGAACGGCGCTCGGGCCTGCCATCTCAACCCTGCTGCAAGACCCAACGGTGGTCGAGGTCATGCTGAACCCCGACGGCCGGATCTGGGTGGACCTGCTGTCCGAGGGGCTGGCCGATACGGGCGAGATGCTGTCGGCCGCCGACGGGGAGCGCATCGTGCGGCTGGTTGCCCACCATGTCGGCGTCGAGGTGCATGCCCGCAGCCCCCGCGTCTCGGCCGAACTACCTGAGACCGGCGAGCGCTTCGAGGGCCTGCTGCCGCCGGTCGTCGCCGCTCCCGCCTTCGCCATTCGCAAACCCGCCGTCGCGGTCTTCACACTCGACGACTATGTGGCGGCCGGCATTATGTCCGCCGACCATGCCGCAACGCTACGCGAGGCCGTCGCGTCCCGCGCCAATATCCTGGTGGCGGGAGGCACCTCGACCGGCAAGACCACCTTGACCAATGCGCTGCTGGCCGAAGTGGCGAAGACGCAGGATCGCGTCGTCATCATCGAGGACACGCGCGAGCTGCAATGCGCAGCACCCAACCTCGTCGCCATGCGGACCAAGGATGGCGTTGCCACTCTGTCCGATCTGGTCCGTTCCTCGCTGCGGCTGCGTCCCGACCGTATTCCGATCGGTGAGGTGCGTGGTGCCGAAGCGCTCGATCTCCTCAAAGCCTGGGGCACGGGCCACCCCGGAGGAGTCGGCACGATCCATGCCGGCTCCGGCATTGGCGCGCTGCGCCGCCTCGAACAGCTCATCCAGGAAGCCGTCGTCACCGTCCCGCGCGCCATGATCGCAGAAACCATCGACGTGGTGGCCGTTCTCGCCGGTCGCGGTTCCGCACGGCGGCTTGTCGAACTCGCCCGCGTCGAAGGTCTCGGAGCCGATGGCGACTACCGGATTTCTCCCGCCTTTTCAGAACCCGACACCACTCGCAACACTGGAGAACCTGCATGATCCGTCGTGCCTTCCGCATCCGTCACCATATCGCTACCGCCTCGGCCTTCGCCTGGGTGAGCCTGATGACATCCCCGGCCTGGGCCTCGGGCTCTTCGATGCCCTGGGAAGCGCCGCTGCAATCCATCCTCGAATCCGTCGAAGGGCCGGTGGCCAAGATCGTGGCGGTGATCATCATCATCGTCACCGGCCTGACGCTGGCTTTCGGCGATACCGGCGGCGGTTTTAGGCGGTTGATCCAGATCGTCTTCGGCATCTCCATCGCCTTCGCCGCCAGTTCGTTCTTCCTCTCGTTCTTCAGCTTCGGCGGCGGGGCGCTGGTCTGATGGCCGTGAGCTTCGAGGCCCTCGACGCAGTGCCCGGCTTCTCCGTCCCGGTTCACCGCGCCCTGACCGAGCCGATCCTGCTCGGCGGCGCCCCACGCTCCGTCGCCATCCTGAACGGCACGCTGGCCGGGGCAGTCGGCCTCGGCCTCCAGCTCTGGCTCGCCGGCATCCTGATCTGGGCGGTGGGCCATATCGCCGCCGTCTGGGCCGCCAAACGCGATCCGCTCTTCGTCGAGGTCGCGCGCCGCCATCTGCGCATCCCCGGTCATCTCTCGGTGTGAGGCATGAGTCCATGATGAATCTCGCAGAATACCGCCGCACCGCATCCCGCCTCGCCGATTACCTGCCCTGGGTGGCGCTGGTCGACTCCGGCGTGGTGTTGAACAAGGATGGCTCCTTCCAGAGGACCGCGAAGTTTCGCGGACCTGATCTGGATTCCGCCGTCGCGGCCGAACTGGTCGCGGTCGCCGGGCGGCTGAACAACGCCTTCCGCCGTCTCGGCTCTGGCTGGGCCATTTTCGTGGAAGCACAGCGTTCGGAGGCCGCAACCTATCCTGCGGACCGCTTCCCCGATCCCGCCTCGGCATTGGTCGATGCCGAGCGCAAGGCCGATTTCGAGGAAGAGGGCAGCCATTTCGTCTCCGGTTACTTCCTGACCTTCCTCTGGCTCCCGCCCGCCGAAGACGCCGCACGATCGGAGTCCTGGCTTTACGAGGGCCGCGAGACCTCGGGCGTGAACCCGTGGGAGCTGGTGCGCGGCTTCATCGACCGCACCGACCGCGTGCTGGCGCTGCTCGACGGCTTCATGCCGGAATGTAGCTGGCTCGATGACGCCTGCACGCTGACTTACCTCCATTCCACCATCTCGACCAATCGGCATCGCGTCCGCGTGCCGGAAGTGCCGATGTATCTCGACGCTCTGCTGGCCGATCAGCCGCTGACCGGCGGGCTGGAGCCGCGCCTGGGCACTCAGCATCTCCGGGTGCTGACGATCACCGGCTTTCCCGGCACGACCACCCCCGGCCTGCTTGACGAGATGAACCGGCTGGCCTTCCCCTACCGCTGGTCCACCCGCGCCATCCTCATGGACAAGACCGACGCCACCAGGCTGCTGACGAAGATCAGGCGGCAATGGTTCGCCAAGCGCAAGAGCATCGCGGCGATCATCAAGGAGGTGATGACCAACGAGCAATCCGCGCTCGTGGACACCGATGCCGCGAACAAGGCCGCCGACGCGGATATGGCCTTGCAGGAACTCGGCGCCGACATGGCCGGCATGGCCTATGTCACCGCGACCGTCACCGTCTGGGACGAGGACGCCCGCCGCGCCGACGAAAAGCTGCGGCTGGTCGAGAAAATCATCCAGTCTCGCGATTTCAGCGTCATGGTCGAGACGGTCAATGCCGTCGACGCCTGGCTCGGCAGCTTGCCCGGACATGCCTATGCCAATGTCCGCCAGCCCCCGGTCTCGACGCTCAACCTTGCCCACATGGTTCCCTCAAGCGCCGTGTGGGCGGGGCCGGAACGGGACGATCACTTCGGCGCATCCCCGCTGCTTTACGGCAGGACCGAAGGATCGACCCCGTTCCGGCTGTCCCTTCATGTCGGTGACGTGGGCCATACCCTTGTCGTCGGGCCGACCGGCGCCGGCAAGTCGGTGCTGCTGGCGCTGATGGCCTTGCAGTTCCGCCGCTATGCGCGCTCACAGGTCTTCGCCTTCGATTTCGGCGGCTCCATCCGCGCCTGCGCACTCGCGATGCAGGGTGACTGGCACGATCTCGGCGGTGAGTTGACCGAGGCATCTGAGGCGTCGGTTTCGCTGCAACCGCTGGCCCGAATTCACGAAACTGCCGAGCGCGCCTGGGCCGCCGACTGGATCGTGGCGATCCTGATGCGCGAGAACATCCAGATCACGCCCGAGGTGAAGGAACATCTCTGGACCGCGCTGACTTCGCTCGCCTCCGCCCCGGTCGGGGAACGCACCATCACCGGCCTCGCCGTGTTGCTGCAATCCAATGACCTGAAACAGGCGCTGCGTTCCTATTGCGTCGGTGGACCCTATGGCCGGTTGCTCGATGCGGAGGCCGAACATCTTGGCTCTGCCGACGTGCAGGCGTTCGAGATCGAGGGCCTGGTCGGCACTGGAGCCGCACCGGCGGTTTTGTCCTACCTGTTCCACCGTATCGGCGATCGACTTGATGGCCGACCCACGCTGCTGATCATCGACGAGGGCTGGCTGGCGCTCGATGACGACGGGTTCGCGGACCAGCTCAGGGAATGGCTCAAGACCCTGCGCAAGAAGAACGCCAGCGTCATCTTCGCCACGCAGTCGCTATCGGACATCGACAATTCCGCCATCGCCCCGGCGATCATCGAAAGCTGCCCGACGCGGCTCCTCTTGCCGAACGAGCGCGCCATCGAGCCGCAGATCACGGCGATTTATCGTCGCTTCGGGCTGAACGACCGGCAGATCGAGATCCTCGCACGGGCCACGCCGAAAAGGGACTACTACTGCCAGTCGCGGCGCGGCAACCGCCTGTTCGACCTTGGCTTGTCGGAAGTCGGGCTGGCGCTTTGCGCCGCATCGGCCAAGTCCGATCAGGCCCTGATCAGCGACATCCTCGCCGAGCATGGCCGCAACGGGTTTCTCGCCGCCTGGCTGTGCGCCCGCGGCGTCGATTGGGCGGCCGATCTCATCCCGGACCTCACCAATCTCGCGACCGAAAGCGAACACCTGCCGCCCGTCGTCGATGAGGACGAGTTCGGCATCATCCTGGAAGAAGAGGAGATTACCCCATGACGCGCGCAATTCCCTGGTTCACCCGCATGGCCAGCGTTTCGACGCTCACTCTTGCGCTCGCTGCGCCGCTGGCTCTTGCGCCGGTGTTCACGACGCCGGCCCATGCCTTCTTCGGCGGGTTTGGCAGGATCGTCTACGACCCCACCAACCATGCCGAGAACCTGCTGACCGCCGCCCGCACGCTGGAGCAGATCAACAATCAGATTACCTCGCTCCAGAACGAGGCACAGATGCTGATCAACCAGGCCCGCAATCTCGCGAGCTTGCCCCACAGCTCGCTGCAGGCCCTTCAGCAAAATGTCCAGCGGACCCAGCAGCTTCTCGGTCAGGCCCAGAACATCGCCTTCGACGTGCAGAACATCGACCAGATGTTTCAGCAGGATTATGGCAATCTGTCCCTTACGACCACGGATCAGCAGCTCATCGCCGATGCCCGGTCTCGCTGGGAGAATACCGTCGGGGGCCTTCAGGACGCCATGCGGGTGCAGGCCGGCGTTGTCGGGAACATCGACAGCAACCGGGCCGAGATGTCCGCGCTCGTCGGCGAAAGCCAGGGCGCGACCGGGGCGCTGCAAGCTACGCAGGCCGGCAACCAGCTTCTCGCCCTCCAGTCGCAGCAGCTTTCCGACCTGGTTGCGGTCATCTCGGCTAATGGCCGGGCGGAGGCCCTCACGGAAGCCGAGCGGGCGACCGCTGCCGAGCAGGGCCGCATCCAACGCGAGCGCTTCCTGACGCCGGGGGCGGGCTACCAGCCCGGAAACGCGCAGATGTTCAACTGAGGCTGGGAGGGCAGATCATGGGAGGGAAGGTGCTGGCCCGCATCGCGGCCATCGTGTTCGTCGCCATCGCGATCACCGCGGCGATCATCGAGATGACCCGCGAGGAAGCCCCCGCGCCAGCACCTTCCGCTCCTGCGCTTTCGCGTCAGGTCGATCCCCTGCGCGAAGGGCAGCGCCGCTGTCAGGAGATGGGCGAAGCGGCAGCCAATGATGCCGCCTGCCTGGGCATCTGGGCCGAGACCCGCGACCGATTTCTTGGCCGGACACCCGCGCAAGCGACGCCTGGCCCGGATGGGGGGCGATAATCATGGGCGGGACGGGGGTCATCGACAATTTTCTCGGCATCTTCACCAGCTATATCGACTCGGGCTTCGGCCTGCTCGGCGGTGAGGTGGCCTTTATCGCCACAACGCTCATCGTCATCGACGTGACACTCGCCGCTCTGTTCTGGGCCTGGGGCGTCGACGACGACATCATTGCGCGCCTGGTGAAGAAGACGATCTTCGTCGGGGTCTTCGCCTATATCATCTCCAACTGGAACAATCTTGCCCGCATCGTCTTTGAGAGCTTCGCCGGCCTCGGCCTCATGGCCTCGGGCACGGGGTTTTCCGCCGCCGATCTCCTGCGCCCCGGCCGCGTCGCCCAGATCGGCCTCGATGCCGGGCGGCCGCTACTCGAATCCATCTCCGATCTCATGGGCTGGATCGCGGTCTTCGAAAACCTGGTGCAGATCCTCTGTCTGTTTTTCGCCTGGGCGCTGGTGATCCTCGCCTTCTTCATTCTGGCGATCCAGCTCTTTGTCACCCTGATCGAGTTCAAGCTGACCACCCTGGCCGGCTTTGTGCTGATCCCCTTCGGTCTCTTCGGCAAGACTGCCTTCATGGCCGAACGGGTTCTGGGCAATGTCGTCTCATCCGGCATCAAGGTGCTGGTTTTGACCGTCATCATCGGCATCGGCTCGACACTCTTCGGCCAGTTCACCGCAGGCTTCGGCGGCGCGACCCCGACCATCGACGACGCCATGGCCATCGTGCTGGCCGCCCTTTCCCTTCTCGGCCTCGGTATCTTTGGTCCCGGTATTGCCACCGGCCTCGTCTCGGGCGGCCCGCAACTCAGCGCAGGGGCGGCGGTTGGAACCGGCCTCGCGGTCGGTGGAGCTGCTGTCGCTGCCGGTGGCGCGACCATGCTCACCGCGCGGGGCGGCGGTGCCGCACTCTCGGGTGGTGCTGCGCTTACGCGCGGTGGCGCCTCGGCCGCCGGTGCGGCCTCGTCCGCCTATTCCCTCGGTTCCATGGGCGACTCCGGCGCGGCCGGGGTCGCCTCCGGGCTTGGCGGTGTGGCGCGCGCCGCAGGCTCGGCCGCGATCTCCCCCCTGAAGCGAGCAGCCTCCCGTGCCACCGACAGCGTGAAATCCAGCTATTCCGACGGCGCAAAAGCGGGGTTCGCGGCGTCCGGCGGCAGCTCCTCAATGGGCACGATCGGCGGCGCCCCATCGCCTGATCCGTCAACGCCCTCAGCCGCAGATAGCCCGCCGGCCTGGGCGCAGAACATGCGCCGCAGCCGGGCGATGAGCCATGGCGTCACCGCTGCCGCCCATGCCGTCCGGTCCGGCGACAGCCATGGTGGCGGCTCCTCCATCAGCCTTTCCGAAAGTAACCGCACATGAACATCTTCAAACGACCGACGACCCATTACGGCAAGATGCCGGAACCCGAAACGCCCTATCAGCGCGCCGCGCAGGTCTGGGACGACCGCATCGGCTCGGCCCGGGTCCAGGCAAGGAACTGGCGCTACATGGCGTTCGGCTCCTTGATCCTCGCGGCAGGTTTCGCCGGCGCTCTTGTCTGGCAATCGGCGCGTGGGAGCATCGTGCCATGGGTCGTTCAGGTGGACAATCTCGGCCAGGCGCAAGCCGTCGCGCCGGCAGCAGCCGATTATCGGCCGACCGACCCGCAGATCGCCTTTCACCTCGGCCGTTTCATCGAACAGGTGCGCGCGCTCCCGGCCGACGCCATCGTCGTCCGCCAGAACTGGCTCAGGGCTTACGAGTTCACCACCGACCGGGGCGCGGGCGCATTGAACGACTATGCCCGCTCCAACGATCCCTTCACGCGCGTCGGCCGCCAGCAGGTAGCCGTCGAAGTATCGAGCATCATCCGGGCGTCGCCGGACAGTTTCCGTGTGGCCTGGTCTGAGCGGCACTACGAGAACGGCCAACTCTCCACCACCGAGCGATGGACCGCGATCCTGACGGTCGTGATCCAGACCCCGCGCAATGCCGAGCGGCTGCGCTCCAATCCCCTCGGAATCTATGTCAACGCGATCAACTGGTCGCGGGAGATGAGCCAATGACCGCCACGACTTTCCGCAAAGCCGGGCTTCCGGTTTTCCGCAAACCCGCCTTCGCGGCTTTGCTGCTTTCCGCCACCATGCTGGCCGGCTGCGCCACCAACCGGACGCCGCAGTTCAGCTACGACGCCGATGTGCCGCCGGTGCCGACCGTGCAGGCCGCCGCAGCCGACACAACGCCCCGGCCGCTGCACGTCCCGCCCGCCTGGACTGTGGCGCGGGGCGGCGAGGCTGCCGGCACGGCGACGGCCCGCGTCGAGAACGCCAATGCCGCCGCCCGCGTCGAGCCGCGCCGGGAAGGCTACTATAATGCCATCCAGATTTATCCCTGGTCGGAAGGCGCGCTCTATCAGGTCTATGCCGCAGTCGGGCAAATCACCACCATCGCGCTGGAGCCGGGCGAAAGCCTGACCGGCGCGGGGCCGATTGCCGCCGGAGACACCACCCGCTGGATCATCGGTGACACGGAGAGCGGCAGCGGCCCGACCCGCCGGGTGCATGTGCTGGTGAAGCCGACCCGACCGGACATTTCGACCAACCTCGTCATCACCACCGACCGGCGCATCTACATAATCGAACTCCGCGCCCGCGAAGCTCTCTATATGCCTGCCGTGGCATGGGCGTATCCGACACCACCGCCGGGAAGCCGCGTGACCACGCCCTCAGCCCCCGTCATCCCGGCCGAGACCGCGCGCAACTATCGTTACGGCTTGCAGGTGCAGGGCAGCAGCCCGCCATGGCGGCCGGTTTCCGTCTTCGACGACGGCAGGCGCGTCTATGTCGTCTTCCCGCGTGGCATCGTGCAGGGAGAGATGCCGCCTCTGTTCGTCCTTGGATCGGACGGCGAACCGCAGATCGTCAATTCCCGCATCCATCGGAACGTCCTGATCGTGGACCGCCTGTTCGGCGCAGCGGAACTTCGCCTCGGCAGCGGCGACCGCCAGCAGGTCGTCAGGATCGTCCGCGTCGAGCAGACGCGGGCCGCAGCCCAGCCAGCCGGTGCGACCACGGGAGGATCACCCTCATGAGCGATACCGACACCGCAGCCCCCATGCGGTTGCGCGCCGAGCCGCCCCGCGTCACCCGCCTGTCCCGCAAGGTGCTGGCAGGCGCCGGAGCCGTTGCCCTTCTCGGCATTGGCGGGGCACTGATCTACGCTCTCCAGACCCGCGATGCCGGGCCGGGCGGCGGCGAACTCTATTCGACCGAGAACCGCCCCACAGCAGATGGGCTTGCCGGCCTGCCGCGCGACTATACCGGCCCGGTCCTGGGACCGGCGTTGCCAGGCGATCTCGGTCGCCCGATACTTGAGGCGCAGAATCGGGGGCAGCCGGTCGCGCCACCGACCATCACGGCGCCCGCCGTTGATCCAGATGAGCAGCGTCGTCTCGCCGAGGAAGAAGCCGCTCGTCTGAGCGGCGTGTTCTTCCAGTCTGGCCCGCGGGCTGGAGCGACGCCGGGAACGACCATGCCCGGCCTCGCGGGTCTCGATCTCGGTGGTCAGGCTCCAGCGCAGGATCGCCATACCGCTTTTCTCAACGGGCCTGTGGACCGGCAAACCGTCGCCCCGGATCGCGTCGCACCACCGGCATCGCCCTATATCCTTCAGGCCGGGGCGGTGATCCCGGCGGCGCTTATCACCGGCATCCGTTCCGATCTGCCCGGCCAGATCACGGCCCAAGTGACCGAGAACGTCTATGACAGCCCGACCGGCAGCTTGTTGCTGATCCCGCAGGGAACGCGCATCATCGGCCAATATGATGACGGTGTGACCTTCGGCCAGCGCCGCGTCCTGTTGGTCTGGAATCGCCTGATCCTGCCCGGCGGCCGCTCCATCGTCCTGGAGCGCCTGCCGGGTGCGGACGCTTCCGGTTACGCCGGGCTTGAGGATGGCGTGGATTACCACTGGTGGGATCTGATGCGGGCCGCTGGCCTCTCGACCTTGCTTGCGGTCGATGCGGAATTGGCCAGCAGCGACGAGGATCGACTGATCCGCGCCATACGCGACGGGGCGCAGGATACCATCAACCAGGCGGGTCAGCAGATCGTCCAGCGCCAGTTGCAGGTCGTACCGACACTGACGATCCGTCCTGGCTACCCGGTCAGGATCATCGTCACCCGCGATCTGGTATTCGAGCCGGCAGGAGGTTGACCATGACAAAGCTGAAACTCGGCCCGCTCCCCGACGACAAGCCCGTGAAGGTGACGGTGGAACTGCCCGCGTCGCTTCACCGCGATCTGGTCGCCTATGCCGAGGTACTGGCCCGCGAGACCGGCCAGCCCACCGCCGATCCCGTCAGGCTGATCGTACCGATGTTGGAGCGGTTCATCGCCACGGATCGTGGCTTTGCAAAGGCGCGAAAGATCCGCTCATGACGTGATCGGGTGTTTGGCCGGGCCGGTTGCCGCGATCATCTCCATGAGCGCGTCTATCACGCTCTGCGTCGAGTCCCACTTCGCCGCGTGGTCCAGCAGGCGGTTCTGAATGTTCAGACTGACCGCTCCATGGATCGTTGACCAGAACATGAAGCCGTAGCGTTGCAGGTCAGCACCCGGCAAGTAACCATGCTCCTGAGATGAGCGCAGGCCTGTCAGCAGCAGACTCAGGACCTGACGACCCGCTTCGCTTGACCACGGATCATCGCTCACCCCAAGCTTCGGGGGCGGTGAGAACATCAGCCGGTACAGAGTGGGGTTCTCCAGGGCGAAGCGCGCATAGGCATAGCTGCCATCGCGCAAATAGCCGAACGGATCGCCTCGCATCTGTTCGAAAACCGCGAACTTCTCGTTGTAGAGGCGTCCAAATCCTTCGTCGCGCGCCGCGCGCAGTAAAGCATTCTTGTTGCGGAAATGGCCGTAAAGGGCCGGCGCCGTGCAGCCCACGGCCTGTGCCACCGAGGTCAGTGGAACATCGAAGTCGCCTTGCTGTGCCAGCAGACGGATCGTTTCCTCGACCGCACGGCGAGCAATATCAAGTTCCTGCTCTTTTCGGGGGCGAGCCATCGAGATCCCTGTTGCGACTGTCCGCTGAAACTGAATACGATTTATTTTTTTCGTTGACGGAGCCGATGTCAAGCAGCACCATCTGGGAACTGAATGGTATTAAGTTTGAGGTGTGGAGGACGGGAGATGGTCGCGTATGAACCTGGCCATCACGGCACGCACCATCGCCTTCGCTGGCAGGCCGCGACCGAGCGCTGGCCAGAAGACGACTGCGGTTCGGGATGATGTGCCATGCCTATGCACCGAAACAGGGACGCCCCATCTGGTAGCTCCGTCCTCGCGCGTATTGTCGAGGGCAGCGCTGGTAAGAGCACAATCCGGTTGCGCCAGTTGCGGCATTTCCTTGCTGCGGCCGACCACGGGAGCTTCCGCAAGGCTGCAATCGCCTTGGACATCAATGAATCATCGGTCAGCCGCCAGATCCGCGACCTTGAGGATGAATTGGGTGCCTCACTATTCATACGACATTCGGGCGGGGTGCGGCTGACGGTCGCCGGGCAGGAGTTTCTGCGCAGCGCCCGGCATGCTCTTCGGCAGATCGACATCGGCGTGACCAAGGTTGCCGCGGTCGGTCGGGCTGACCAGGGACTGCTCAAGGTCGGGATATTTTCTTCGCTGGCGTCGGGATTTCTGTTTAACCTCCTGCGACGGTTCGGGACGCGCCATCCGACCGTTCAGGTCGATCTTATAGATGGAAATCCGTCCGAGCACGTCGCTGCCGTCCGGCAGTTGGATCTGGACATCGCTTTCATAACCGGAACGGCACCCTGGGATGGCTGCGAAACGGAGCATCTCTGGTGCGAACGGGTCTTTGTCGTGCTGCCGACCGACCACCCGCTGGCTGCCAAAGCCCAACTCGGATGGCCTGATCTGACAGGTGAACGCTTCATCGTGAGCGATGTCGCACCGGGCCAGGAGATCCACGACTATCTGGTCGCTCACCTTGCCGGTCTCGGTCATCACCCTGACATTCACTCCCAGCATGTGGGCCGCGACAACATCCTGTCGCTGGTCGCGGTCGGTCGTGGCCTCACCTTGACGAGCGAAGCCACCACCGTCGGGCAATTTCCGGGGATCGCATTCCGGCAACTGGCGGACGAAGTGTTGCCGTTCAGCGTGGTCTGGTCTGATCAAAACGATAACCCGGCCTGCCGACGCTTGTTGAGCATGGCTCGCGCGATGGGGAAAGCTTCTGTGCTGTCACAACCACCTCTCTGAGGATGGCAACCCTCGAAGCAAGAATGTCGTGGGGCTTTCCTCTGGCTCGCGTGCTCTCGAACAGCAACCACCTTCAGATCCGACGGATAGTCTCACCTCCGCCGGATGCGCGCCGCGATAGCCCAGGCGCTCGCCCCTTCGGACGACATTCGCAGTGGAAACAACTATCAGGAACCCCTGTTTCGATCATGACGTGCAGCGATCCACTGGCCGAGACTCTTCAATTCGGCCGCGCTGAAGCCCGTGGCCATCGCATCGGCAGCGCGCTGCATCATCGCCCGATCGTCCGGGGCCGTGGACTTCGCAGGCCAGGACGATCGAAAGTGCTCGCAGGCATGGCTGAACCCGGCCGCCCAGTTCCGCATGGCCATCTGGCTGCGCCCGGACATTGCGGCCGTGAATTCCGCAGGCTTGTTCGCTTGGTCTACGCAGGCGTTCGCGCGCATCAGGATCAGATCGGCGAAGCGCTGGATACTGTCCGGCGTCAGGTTTCCAATGGCGCTGCCGAGGATTTCGGGCAACCACCTGTTGGGCGCGATCACCTTCGGCGCGATGGTGACCGACATCAGGAACCCGTCGATCCAATCCGCCGTGATCGCCGAGCCCTTCACGAGGCGTGCCAGTTCGCCCTTCCGCTCCGGCTTTGGCGAATCTGCCTCCGCCTCTTCCACCCATTCCTCAAGCGTGGCATCCTGATCCACGTCCGGATCGTCGAACACCCACGCCTCGATTGTCTGGTCGTGGACATCGGCCATGACCGGGATCCTCTTCAGATCGCGTCCTTCGAGGAGCGCCACCGCCGTGGCCGTGAAGCTGTTGGCGTCCGGGTGGTCGGCCGCCGTCAACACATCGGCCGCCCGCGCGACAAGTCGCGCCCAGAAGTCGCGTCGGGTCTCGAGCCATCGCCACAGCGCCGAGTCCAGCGCGCGCGGGCTGTGGCGGCCCTCGAGCACCTCATGCGCATGATCGCTTTCCTCGAACCAGCTCTGGACGATCTCATGGCGATCCCACCAGCCCTCGCTGGCATTGATCAGCTTGCCTCGCGCCTGCGCCGAGAGACCGCGTATGCGATCCGTGACGGGCAGCGCCGCGATCAGGGCCTCGGTCGTGACCGCTTCCGGCCGCAGCTTGTCGAGGCCACAGAGTTCCGCCACCTCGATGAGCCCCGCGGCCGGGGGTTGCCCTGCTGCAAGGCCATCGGCCAGCGCCATGGCGAGGCTGCCTTCGAGCCATGAGAGGGGCACCTTGACCGCGCCGGTTTCCTGGCAGATGCGGCTGATCAGCGCCTTCTGTTCGCTCGCCGACGTGCAGGGCACGGTATAGGCGTCCTTGACCCCGTGGCCCTGCTTGAAGAGCAGCATCGCGGTCTTGCGGCTTCCGCCCGATTGTAGTGCGATCATGACGCTTTGCGCGCCGCCGCCATCGGGCAGTGTGGCCATGACCGAATTGATGGTCCACCGCCTGGCTGACGCGCCGGTCGCCAGACCCGACCGCATGGCGAGTTTCAATGCCTTGTCCACCGAGGCGCGGGCCTCGCCCTGAGGCATCCAGCTGCGCAGGATCACCATCTTGCTCGCTATCTCCTGCGAGAGCGTGCCTGCCGCGGCGCGTTCGCCCAAGGCTTGCGCCGCCGCAGCGCGGGCCGGTGCAGCGGGATCGAGCAGCCAGAAACATGCCAGCTTCGCATGGATCGGCTCCGATCGTCCAACCGACCATGCGATGACGTGCTCGCGCATTGCCGACGGCATTGCCGGGAACGTCTCCGTCAGCGCGGCATGCAGCGCGAGCGCATCGCCTTCGGTCTGCTCGATCAGACTGCGGAACAGATCTTCCAGCGCCGCCTCCGCCGCGACACGATCCTGCTGGGCAGGGTCGGGCGCTGCGAGCATCGTATCGGCGGAAGAAACCTCCAGAGATGCGGGTGCGGGCAGTCCGTTCCTCGTCCATGCGCTTGCAAGAAGCAGGCGGTGGAAGGGGCTCAGGCGCCCCTGGCCAGAAGCCAGTTCGACCGCATCCGTCACTGCCTCAAGAAAGGTATCACCTCGCTTCTTTCGGTTCTCCCTGGCGATACGCGCGGCATCCAGTGCCGATGCCAGCAATTCGGTGAGTGGCTCCAGCTCCGGGGCGTTCTCCTCCGTGGCGCAAAGAATGGCGATCAGGCGTCCACCCAATGCAGGCCGATGCAGCATCGTATAGCTTGCGCGGTCGAGAACCTCGCGATGTGCGTTGTCATCGTCCCGCAGCCGCGTCAGTTCCGCTATCGCCGTTTCGATCTGCCCGTCAGCCACGCCGCCCCGCTTTCTGTATCAAGCTGCTACTTCGGTCACCAAAAATTGCGCTGCCAGTCTTGTCCTTGAGAAGATAAGCAACCAGCTCCTATTACTCGACAGACTTTTCGATGAATCCGAGGGTGTTGGCGTTCTCGACCAGCGTCCGGACCTTTGCGCGATCAAGGCCCGAGGGGATTTCCGCCTCGATTTCGAGCCGCAGCTTCACGTCGCTGCCAGGGATGATGGTGAGTTGTTCGACGATGGCCTCCACGATCTGGTGCATGTCTCGCGCTGGCCTGTCGGCAGATACCATCACCGTTCCGGCAAATCGGGTTGGCTTCTTCTCCGTGGTAGTGGGTTCTGATGCACCGTCGGTGGTCTGGGCACCGCCAGCTTCCCCTGTGGTCTCGGCCGCCTCACTGGGATTACGAGTCGGATCAGGCAGCGCAGGAGACGGACGATGCGCCTCCGCGACGTCCGGTTTCACGATGATGCTGTCGCTGTCGATGACCACCATGGCGTTTCCGGTGTGCGAAATCGCGAGGCCCAGATAGGCGCCGGTCTTCTCGTCCCACCGCTCGGCATAGGCGAAGGGGCCGGGCAGCATGCCGCTCACGGCAGCCTGCACTGCCTTGATCAGCACGTCCTGACCCTTGATGCGCGGCAGATAGATGTAGCGATTGAGAAACTCTCGCAGCTCCTTCAGGGACAGATGAGGCTTGCCGTTCCAGATGTATTTCTGGAGATCACGGTCGAGGCGAGACGGCCCCAGTTCCACGAGCAAGCCTTCTTCGGCGACCAGCTTCTTGCTGGCGCGCGCCAGCAACCCGTCCTGTGCCGGAATTTTGCCCGATACCCATTCCCAATCCATCTGGGCGCTCTCCTGGGCGGGATAGTGCAAATAGCACCATGCCTCTTTCAGGCGCGTCTTCATCGTCTCATTGGCCTCGGACAGCTTTGTCTTGGCCAGCGCACTGTCGCTCTGGGTGAGGTTGAGCCGCTCGGTGTCACGGACGATCTCGCCCCAGGCGAGCGATGCGCGCACGGCATCCTTCAGATTGTCGAGTTGCCGACTTTCCGCAGCGATGAATACCAGCATGTTGCGATAGACGCGCGGTGTGCTGCCGCGCTGCATCAGGATGTCTTTCGCCTCGACCAGCGCGTCCGAGCCGTCACGGCCATTGTGGGGATGTTTGACACCCAGCACGACGGCGCGCACACCGCCCGCTTCATCGGGGACTTCGGCAGACGAGGTCGGAGCGACCTGCACGGCGTCGAAATGCCCGCGATCGGCGAGGCCATTCACATATTTCCCGAGTTCCGCGTCGATTGTCACATCGACCAGTGCCGCTTCAATCTGTGCCGCCTTATCCGCTGCGATACGGTTGAGGCTCGCCGACATCGAGTACCAATAGCGGCCAAGATCGGCGTGCATGAACTTCGCCTGGTTGGTCAACCGCCGCAGTGCATCGCCGAAGATCGCCGGACGCTCGCCCGGCTGCACGACCCCGAGATTGATCTGCTTGTCATCAAGACCAGTATTCTGCTGCTGGTGCGTTGGAGCTGTGCCCATGAAGATCGTGCGCGCAACGCGCCGGGTCGCCGAATAGCGGTTCAGGTTCGGTGCCGACTGGTCGATCTTGTATGGCGTGGATGCCGTGCCATCGACATCGCCGGCGATGATCGACTGCCAGGTCACGTCGAGATAATGCAGCAACTCCGGCTCAACGCGCGGCGAACTGACCGACACGCTGCCGGGCATGATCATCACCGAGGGGTCACCGCTCATCCAAAGCTCGTGAATGGCCTGCGCCATCAGGCGCAACACGCCGCGTGTGCGCTGGAATTTTTCCAGCGATCCCCAACTCGTATAAAGCTGATCGAACAGTTCGGGATGGATCGGATAGGCTTTTTCCAGCTTGCGCCGGTAATCTTCGTCGGCACAACCCTGCGGGAAATCGTTGGCGTTTTCCCGATACAGCTTGGCGAACTGCTTCAGCGTGTTGTCACGGTGATGGAACTTGTCGCCTGGGATTTCCTTGAACAGCCGCCGCCGGACGATCTCGTAGCTTTCCTCCTGACTTGCGGGTCGCCATGAGGATTCCACGCGGCTGAAGGTCTGCTTGAGCCGGGCCAGCGCCTCCTGACCGCCTTCGCCGCCGACCTCGATCTGGGATGCCGGGAGCGAGGCCACCAGCAGCGTGCCCGGGCTGGCCTTGACCGCCTCGGTCAGCGACTGGACGAAAGACAGGTTCGCGTCGAACGAGCCGGACGGCAGCCCATCGACCTTGTAGATCTGCCGCAGATAGGCGACCCATTCGTCGATCAGGATCAGGCAGGGCGCGTATGTCTTGAAGAGCGTCTCAAGCAGGTTCGAACCCGGCGCGATGCCGCTGGCGTCATTATCCGCCACCATGTCGAAGGCTTCCGGCCCGCCAAGCTGCCATGCCAATTCGCCCCAGGTCGTGCGGATCTTCCGGCCACCCTCGGCGTTCAGCACGTCCTGCGGTCCCCGCGACGTGCCGACCAGCACCGCGCGGCGGATAGCCTTCGGGACGCTCAGCCCCTGCTTGTCCAGCAACTGGTCCAGCCCCGACAAGTCCTGAACCGGCGTCGGCCCCGCCATGTGGTAAAGCGCTAGCATCGAGTGTGTCTTGCCGCCGCCGAAATTCGTCTGCAGTTCGACCACCGGATCGCCGCCAGCACCCGCAAGGCGCTTGGCCGCGCCGATTAGCAGCGTGCTCAATCCTTCGGTCAGATAGGTCCGGCTGAAAAACTGCTTCGGATCGCGATACTCGGCCGGCGCGCTGCCCGTATGCACCTTGGCGAGGTCTGCCGCGAACTCGGCCTGCTGGAACTCCCCCGTCGCCACATCCTGGTGCGGCTCGACCACCTCGCGCCACGGCAGCAGGCCCGCCACCGTCTCGACCGAGATTTCCAGCCGCTGGCTTTTGCGCCGCTCCTCGTTGCGCGCCAGTTCGGTGAATTTCGTGCGCAGGATGGTGTCGCGCATCTTGCCGATCTCGGCGGCGACCTCTCCGGCGCTGATCGCTTCCATCAGGCGGCGCATGCTGTCCAGCGCGCGCTCGGCGTCGTCATAGGTGAACGGCTCGTTGTGCGAGAGCTTGTTGCGCACATCGAGCAGCTCGGACACATAGGACCGTTCCGGGTGCCCGAGGACCGTGGCGAACGCCTCCTTCCAGAAAGCCATCATGGTCTTGAGCAGCCCCTGCTGATCCCAACCCACATTCCCGGTCGAGTTCGGGCGCAACCCCTGAACGCGCTGGACCACCTCAAGCTGCCAATGCCCCTTGATCGCGGTTTCCAGCCGCTTCTCGACAAAGGGGATCAGCGCCGTCGGGATCAGTTCCATCCCCTCGAATACATATTGCCGCGTGCTTTTGGCCATGTTCTGGCTCCCCTCAGAATCCCATACGGATCTGGCGATCCCCGCTTGTGTCGTGAATGCCCGCAGCCGCCTTCGTCAACTCGGCCCAGTCGGCGATCAGGGCGTTGTAGGCCGTCGCCTCTTTCGCGTCCTTCCGCTTGTTGGCGCTGATGTCGTAAAGGCAATAGGCGAGGTCTTTCACGGCCTCGGCCTGGGTGCCGATCTTCTTCAGCAGGACGGCGGTATCATGCGAGATGCCGTCCTTCTCATGCGCCTTGACGAGGTGCTGGAGGCATTCCCACACCGTCAGGTGGTCATCGCTGTCCGGCTCCCAATCCTCGTCGAGTTCGTCGCGCGTCAGGATGCGCACCTTGCCCGCCGCGCTTTCCACGATCCCGGCGTGCTTGACGCTTTCAACCGCGATGCCACGCGCACGGGCGAGGTTGTCGGCCACGCCGTAATCCCCCTTGCCATTCCCGTTCTGCTCGAACCAGGTAATGGCGAAGCGGGTGTCGGCGTCGAACTCGCCCTGGATCCCGCCAAGATATTCATCGAGTTCGCGGTTGATGAGCTGGAGCGCGGTTTTCACGCTCATCGGGCTGTCGTCGGATTCCAGCACCGCCTTGTAGCGCGAGAAGACACCCATGCCGGGGCCGATGGCCGATTGCGGCATGTCGGCCGGGGCGATGTTGGCGGCCTGAAGCTCGGCGATGGCCGGGGGCAGTTCGCGTTTCAGGGCGCGGATGAACTCGGCCCGGGTGATGACCTCGGCCGTGGCTTCCTTCTTGCGGCAGACAAGGACGACCGAGTTGGCGAGGGCGTTGGTGCCCGAGGCAATAGTTCTGGCGGCCCGCTCAGTACGAACTGGCCAAGTTCCTACGATTGCGTAGCCCGCAGAAATCACTGCTTGGAGGAATGTCGCCCAGCCTGTCGAAGATAGCCCATCCTGTTCGATCTCACTTTGTTTGAACGCATAGTAGATAGTCGCGGGAAATAGGGAAGACGACTGCGATGCAAGACTAGAAATCGCAGCGGTCATACCGCTTAGAAAGTGTGTCTCGGCGTTTGTCTTCCCGCCGTGGCGATACGGAGTGGCGACGAGCTCTTCTTCCTTGGGAACCGCAATCGTCCCGCTCAGCGCGGGATATACGTCCTTTATGTTCCTGCGCAGCCAAACATAGAAATAATCGGAAAGGTCTGCATACCCGATATTATCATAGTAAGGGGGGTCGGTGGAGACGACCGCCCCCTCGGGGAGCTTAACATTTTGGGCATCATGCTGGATCTCTGTTCCGGCGGCATTTGGCCCAAACCCGAGCAATGCCTTCCAGACCCAATCGACTGCTCCCATGAAATTTCCGGTGCTATCGCTCATCACGTTACATTCGGCGAAATCCCAAGTCATCGGAATCGCCTGTCGGGCGAACGTAAAGCGAATGAATCCTGATGATGACCATGTAGCGATTGAACTTCCTGCATCCGCCAAGCGGTCAATAGCAAACGCCAGATACACACTCACCGCCTCGGCATAGGCTTTGGCGCCCTTGCCGCCGTCGCGGAGCGGGGTTTCGTCGGGGGCCATCCCGGCGGCGAGGGCATCGGCCTCGACCTGCGCCCGCGCCTCATGCACCAGATCGCTGAACGTGTTCAGCGCGACAAGCTGCCGGTCGGTGAACAGGTCGCCAAAGGTCTCCATGCCGTAAGCGGGTGGCGAGAACCAGCGAGGGTTATCTGGTTGGCGTTGCTCCGGTTTCCAGCTTGGCTTTGCTGAAAAAGCGATCTCCTCATGTTCGGCCAAGGGCGCGACATACGCCCGCCCGCTTTTCCCCTCTGCGACAATCGCCATCAGGGTTTGTCCCATCTGGCCAGACTTGCCTGCCGAGGTAATATGCTTGGGCGTGATCGCGGTATCCGACATAATGCAGCGGAAGTTTGCACCACGACCCGCCTTCGTCCCCTCTTTCGCTGCCGCAAGCTCGGTCTTCGTCCCGCCCTGCCGGATACGATAGCTGATGGTCTTGGCGTGACGGTCCACGACGGGCTCGACCCAAGCCTCGCGCCCGGCCTTGGAACTCAGCAGAAAGCTCGACGCAATCGGCACCTGCACATCGGCAAAGGCCGGATCCGGGCTCGGCACCGTCCGCGCCCAGATCCAGGCGATCACCGTCGCCTTGCCACCACCATATTCTTTCGGCAGGTCCACCTGCGGATAAAGATGCCCGATGCGTTCAAACGCCCGCTCACGCATCCATTCGCCGTAATGCTTCACATCCTCGGCCAGCCCTTCGGCATTGCGGTAGAACGACCGCGCCTTGATGCCGGGGTGGATGGGGGGCATGTCCTTGAACTTCGGCGGAATCTCGATCATCGCCTTGCCGATCATCACTGCCACCGGGTTCAGGTCGGACCCATAGGCGGGCAGGCCCAGCCGTTGCGCCTCCAGCGGGATTGAGCCGCCACCTGAGAACGGGTCATAGACCGGCGGCAGCACCCCGCCGCAAGACCGCCGGATTTCCGCCCGCGCGCGTTCCAGCACCTCTTCGTTGGTCGAGTTCTCCCATTTCACCAGATCTTCGATGATGGCGAACAGCCGCTTGCGCTCGACCTCCTGCGCTTCCGCCGTGGGGAACTGGTCGGGCAGGCTGGAGGGGTCATCGACAAGCTGCGCAAACAGCACCGCCCGGCACGCCGCCAAGGGCCGCCGCGCCCACCACAGATGCAGGGTGCTGGGATGCCCATGCCGGATCGACTTCTCTCGCGCCGAGGCCGCGTTGATCGCCTCCAGCGGGATGGCGACTTCGATCAGTTTCTTCTTGTAGGGTTGGGTCATGCGGGCACCTCTGCCCGCTCCAGCAGGCGCTTTAGATTAAACTGGATCGCGGTGTGTTCGAACGCGGGTTCATGGTCCGACAGCGCGCCGCGAACATAGCGCGGCTCACGGGCAAAGCCGCTGTCGATCTGGACGATGGCCAGGATGTATTTGCCGGGTTCGTGCAAGGACGTGATGATCTCCTGCCGGGTCAGCATCACCGTGTCGGCGCCGTCGATCCGGCCCTTGACCTCGATGAAGCGCAGATGCCCGGCGCGGGGATCGTGCGAAGCGATGTCGTAGCCGATCTTCTGAGCCGAGACGTCGGTGGGCTCGTTGCCCAAGGCGCGCTCGGCCGCCATGACGGCCTCCATCGCGGCAAGTTCGATCGCACGGCGCGCGGCGGGGTCTTCGGCGAAGTGGCTCGGCGCCCCCGGTGATGTGGGGGTCTGGCGCGCGTCCAGAAGTCCGCGCGGGATGACGACCATGCCGCCCCGCACCCGCGGCGGCTGCGACGAGATGAACCGCTCGCGCTCAAGCTGGTCCATGCGGCGTTTCTGGCGTTCCGCCAGTTCCTCGGCCCGGCGCTGGGCGTTCTGCCAGTTGACCCGCGTCTTCTTGCCGGCCCGCTCCTCTTCCTTCAACTCGAAGGCGCGCGAGTCCCAGTAGTTGATTTCCTTCTTCAGCCGCGCGCGGACTTCCCGCTCGACCTTTTCGATCTCGGGCAGGCGTCGCGCCTTGACCTCGGCGACATGGCGCTGGGCAAGCTCCACCGTTGCGAACCGAACAGCCGCTTTTTCCAGTTCGGTGGCCAGCCAGTCTTCATCCAGAAGGTCGCGGACGCTGGCAACCTCGTCGGCCGTGGCAGGGCGAAGGTTGAGATGCGGCGCAATCCCCGCGTTGATGGTCTGGCCGGTCTTGTCGATAGCGGCGAACTGAAGCCGCTGCGAAATCACATGCGGCTTGCCGGCGCTGGTCACGCGGCCGTCCTGGACCGTGTGCTCCAGCAGGAAGATCGCTGACAATGCGTCGCCCGAATCCGTGTCGTCCACAAGGATCGCGCCTTGCCGCATGATCTGCTCATATTGTTCTCGGATCAGGCTGACCACAGCTTCGAGTAGTGGGTGGCCGGGGCAGACGAAGGCGGCAACGGGCTGCTGGTTGATCTTGTCCTTTTCGAAGCAGATGCGCTCATACTGCTTCTGGATCGGTGCCCCGGTGCCGATCTGACGATCACGCTCGCGGATGCGCGCGGGCACATGGGTGATCTCCCAGCGGCCCTCCTCGCGGCGCTTGAGACGACCGCCCAGATGCTGGAACGCTTCGACGAAGAAGCTCTGGATGTGGTGCGGCTGCAGGCGCAACGCTTCTGCGCGCTCCATTTCGAGTCGCAACTCCTCGACCTTCCCCTCCGGCATGGTGTCGTTGGTCAGCGCCCGGCGGCGCAACAGTTCCAGCAGATGCCCCTGATCGACGGCGCCATCGACCTGCTGGAAGAGGCGCGCCTTGACGTCTTCCTGCTCGCCATACTGGATGGCTTCGAACAGTAGATCCTTGAGCGCCGTTCCCTCGAACAGCTCGCCAAGTACATCATAGACGCGCCCGCCGAGGGCTTCGCGCGCGGCTTCCAGCTTTTCAAGCAGCCGCGCATAAACCTCGCCCTCGCGCGTGTCGGCCGCGACGAGATTCCAGAGGTGGCAAACCTCGGTCTGGCCGATGCGGTGGATGCGGCCGAACCGCTGCTCGATCTTGTTCGGATTCCACGGCAGGTCGTAGTTCACCATCAGGTGGCCGCGCTGGAGGTTCACGCCCTCGCCGGCCGCGTCGTTGGCGATCAGGACCAGCATGTCCTTGTCCTGCATGAACCGCTCGACAACCTTGCGCCGTTCCTCGCGCGAGACGCCGCCGTGGATCACTTCCACGGCTTGCGTGTTACCGAGCCGCGCCCGCACCTTGTCGAGCAGGTAGTGCAAGGTGTCCTTGGGTTCGGTGAAGATGATCAGCTTGCGGCGATTGCCGGCGGCGTCGATCATGAGATCGTCGTCGAGAATACGATTGAGCTGGCTCCACTTCGTGTCCACGCCGGAACGCAGGACGCCAAGTGCCATCGACTCCAGGCCCTTCAGCGTCTCAACCTCCAGTGCGAGTTGCTCGACCGTCTCGGCTGTTGTCGCGCCGGTCGAGATCAGATCCTCAAGCTCGTCTATTTCCTCCTGCCCGTATTCCTCGATGTTGCCCAGCATATCGGTGTTGATAGTCGGTTCGTCGAAACCGGCCCGGCGGCCCCTGGCGGCGAGGCGCGCTTCACCCAGCTCATTCTCCAGCCGTTCACGGCGGCGCTTGAGCGACTGGTAGATGGCGGCCGGCGACGAGGCGAGGCGCCGCTGAAGAATCTGCAAGGCGAAGCCAACATTATTGCGCTTCTTCCCATCCCCCTCAGCGAAGCGCTGCACGCGGTTCATCTCGGTGCGCACATATTCGGTGACGGCGGTGTAGAGCGCGGCCTCGCCTTCCGAGAGCTGGTATTTGACGGTGCGTGCCCGCCGCTCTGGGAAGAGTGGCCGACCATCGAACTTGAGCAGTTCCTCCTTGGTCAGCCGTCGCATCATGTCTTCGGTGTCGGCATAGTGAACACCATCTCGGAACCGGCCCTCGAACCGATCGCCGTCGAGCAAGGCCATGAAGAGCTGGAAGTCCTCTTCCTTGCCGTTGTGCGGCGTTGCCGACATGAGCAGCAGATGCCGGCAGACCTGGCCGAGCTTCTGGCCGACCTGATAGCGCCGCGTATATTTGACCTCGCCGCCGAAATAGGTGGCTGACATGCGGTGGGCTTCGTCGCAAATGATCAGGTCCCATTCGCGCGCGCTCATGAGCTTCTCCTGAAGCTCCTCGTTGCGCGCCAGCACGTCGAGGCGGACGATCAGCCGATCCCGGTCGCTGAACGGATTGCCTGACCGCGAGTTCTCGATCATGTCACGGGACAGGATGTCGAATTCGAGATTGAACTTCTGGCCGAGTTCGTCCTGCCACTGTTCGACCAAGCTGCCCGGCGCAACGACGAGACAGCGTTCGAGATCGCTGCGGGCGATCAGTTCCTTGATGAGCAGGCCTGCCATGATTGTCTTGCCGGCACCGGGATCGTCGGCGAGCAGGAAGCGAAGCGGCTGCCGCGGCAGCATCTCGCCATAGACCGCCGAAATCTGGTGTGGCAGCGGATCGACGAGGCTCGTGTGGATCGCCAGATACGGGTCGAAAAAATGCGCCAGCTTGATGCGGTTGGCTTCCGTCACCAGGCGCAGCAGGGCACCATCCGCGTCGAACGACCAGGGCCGTCCGTTCTGCTCGACATCAAGACGATGCTCATCGTCTCGATAAAGGACAGCTTCAGCCACCGTGCCGTTGTGGTCGCGATAGACGACGTTGATTGCCTGATCGCCGATCCAGTCCACTGACACGACCTGCACGGGTTGGATCGAGGCAATTCCCCGCACCGATGCGCCGTTCTTGATGTCTTCAAGCCTTGCTGTCATCGGTCAGCACTTCCTTTCGGCACGTTCAAAGTCGAAGCCCCGCCTTCTCCAGGGCGGCCTCCGTCTCCTTACGATTTACTGTCACAATATGCTGCGTATAAGCACTTTGCTTCGCAGCGTCGCCAAGCAAACCAAGCCGTTTCAGCACATAGAAAAGCATCGCGTAGCGGACGGAAAGTGCGCCGTTGCCGCGGTCCAGCCCATAGTCTTTGGCGACGACCTTCTTCTGGCTCTCGGTAAGGGCAGGGTGAGGCCCGATAACTACGTCGAAGTAGTTGTTCCAGAGCCAGTCCTGCTCACCGGCTTCGCCTGGCTCACCCTGCGAGCCGACTTCGAGGATGCGCGGCAACAAGAAGTCCTTGAACTTGTGCTCCAAGTGGCAATAGGCCCGCGCGTGCCAGCGGAAACCGTCATGACCGAAGGCATGCGGCGTGATCCGTCGCCAGATGGGGTCCGGCCGCACCTTGTTCATCGACTGGTAGAGGACATCGATGGACACGCCCTCGCGGATGGCATCGAGAACCTTGCGCAGCACTGCGATGTCGATGTCCCGTCTGGGGGTCAGTACGACATCGGCGCTGGGAAGTGCGGCAATCCACGAATCGCTCGCAGGTACGGCGCCATCGACGACAGAACGAAGCTGTGAAAGATAGATGTAAGGGTCTGGCTCGAGGAAGCGCAGGACGAACTTTTCGGCGGCGACATAGCGTTTGGCGCGGGTATCATACTCCATGTTTCCCGGCGCGCGCTCCTGATAGAGCGTCAAATCCTTGGACGCCTGCGGCACCGACACGCCGAACGTTTCAACGAGGTCGGCCCGATTGATCGAGCCCTCCCAGAACAGTCGGAACTCAACGAACTCGAGCCGGCGCTCCACCCCCCATTTCAACGCCGTCGCGGCCTCTGCCATTCTTCCGCCTCGCGTCAGTAGGTATAACAACTATATGGACATTGTGGTATGATCCGTGTATTTCCTATCCTCATTACGAGCTTTCGTCAATGGGCGATCGGACGCGGACAAGAGGGCTAAACATGCGACAGCACAGCTTGGAACGTCAGATCGCTGGCTCGATTCCCGGCCCTGAGCAGCGCTGGGAAGGAGTGTGGCAGTGAGTATCGCGCATCGATCCACCCTAGTCGTTCACGGCCGCCTCGCCATGCGGGAGAGCCGCCTGGCGGCGGGCCGTGACGGTCGCCACGGCCTCCAGATCATGTCCTTCGAGCAGGCCGCCGTCCGGCTGGCGGGCGGCTTCGCCCGCCCTATCGACGACGAGAGCCTGCGCGCGGCCATCCAGGCGGCCTTGCCTGCCACGCCGATGGGGGAGCTGGAGAGCATCAAGGCTCTTCCCGGCATGATCGACGCGGCGGCCGACACGCTCCACAAAGCCTGGCGCGCGGGCATCGATCTTGCCGCACGCGCGGCCGATCATCCGCGTCTTGCCGCCATCGCGCGCCTGGAAGCGGCCGTCCTCGACCAGCTTCCGCCCGGCATGATGCGGCCTCTCGACATCGTCACCGCCGCAACCGCCCGTATCGGCCATGCCACGGCGGTCCTCGGCCCGTTGGAGATCGTCGGCCTTACCGAACTCTCGCCCTGTTGGCGGCCGCTGCTCCAGGCGCTCACCGCCCATATCCCCGTGCGATGGACGGCCGGCCCGAGGAGCGTTTCCGCATGGCTGGACGGCACCGGCGTCACGGTCGCGCGCGCACCGGCGCATGCGCCGGGAATCAGTGCCGCCAGCGCGGCGACGGCCTATCACGAGGCCATTGAGGCGATGCGCTGGGCGCGCAGCCTGCTCGCCTCGGGCGTCCCGGCTTCGGAGATCGCCATCGCGACCGCTTCGCCCACCGACTATGACGATCATTTCCTGGCCCTGCGCGCCGACGCCAACATCGACCTTCACTTCATCCATGGCATCCGCACCGTCGCCACCCGCGAGGGCCAGGCGGCTGCGGCGCTGGCCGACATCGTAGTTCGCGGCCTGTCGCAGTCGCGGCTGCGCCGCCTCGCGGCGCTCTGCCGGGACAGCGGGCCTTTCGAGACCCTGCCCGAAGGCTGGCTGCGGGTGCTGCCGACCGATGCGCCGCTCTCGACGCCGAGCGCCTGGAACCGCCTGCTGGCCCGGCTGACGCCGGAAGACTGGCCCGACGGCGCCGACCATGTTCCGGCGCTGCGCACGGCGGTCGAGACCCTTGTGAAAGGATCGGAGGCCACCAGCGAGGTCGGAGAAGCCTTCCTCAAGGGCCGCGCGCTCGCGATCTGGAGCAAGGCTCTGCTCGCCGGCCCCGCCGCCTCGATCGACGCCACGCTGGAAACCCTGAAGCAGGACGACGGACTGGAAGCGTGCGTCTGCGTCGCCTGGATGCCGGCCAG
>Ga0209571_1000587_pt1 | contig 32989 bp, 34 predicted proteins | sample EBPBio102011_DNA_FD_185866 | JGI IMG/M metagenome (GOLD analysis project Ga0209571, IMG submission 185866) | Wastewater treatment Type I Accumulibacter community from EBPR Bioreactor in Madison, WI, USA - Reactor 1_1/10/2011_ DNA (SPAdes)... | ecosystem: Engineered > Bioreactor > EBPR >... | reverse complement strand
CTCTGGGCCAGACTCAAGGACTATCGCCGAGGCGCCACCCGCTACGACAAGCTCGCCGCAAACTACCTCTCCGGCGTGCTCATCGCCGCAACCGTCTGCTACTGGGCCAAATGAGGCCGGACCCTAGTGAATCTACCCCTGACGCCAGAGCTGCAGAACGTCGCGCGACGGATCGTCTGGTTCGAGCCGCCGGAAATGGCCGTGTCGAACGCCACACGGTTCATGGCCTACGCCTTTCGCTACGCGACCCACGCCGACATGACGACCCTGCGCCATCACCTGTCCGACGACGACCTGCGGCGGGCGTTGGATGCGGCCCCGCCGGGGATCATCGATGGGCGGTCGTGGGCTTATTGGCGGCTGGTGCTGGACTTGCCAGACGAGCCCTTGCCTGAGCGGCGCATTCCTGAACTGGCCTGATCAGCAGGGGCATAGCCTGGCGTCACGCCCGCAAGATCTTCCCCATCACCTTACCCTTCGCCAACTCGTCCACCAGCTTGTCCAGGTGGCGGATCTCGCGCATCAGCGGGTCTTCGATCTCCTCGATCCGGTGGCCACAGATCATGCCGGTGATCAGGAACCGGTTCGGATTCATCGCCGGGGCCTGGTCGAAGAAGCTCTCAAAGGTCGTCCCGGCCTCCAGATGGGCCTTCACCTGGGCGTCTGAATAGCCGGTCAGCCAGCGGATGATCTCATCGACCTCGGCCCGGGTCCGGCCTTTCCGTTCGGCCTTGGCGACATAGAGAGGATGGACGCTGGCCACGGTCATGCGCCGGATACGGTCATTGGCGGTGGCCTGCATCACGGCGGCTCCGTTTCGGTTTTACGGTTCGCGCGTTATAGGCGTCTGCGACAGGAGATCACCATGGCCAAGACCCCCACCGACGCCGACCTCAATGCCCTGGACATCACCGATGCCGAGGCCGCCGAAATGAACGCTATCGCCCATCCGCTGGTCGCCGACCCGGCACCCGACGCGAACGACAGCCTGGCGCGCATCGACGCGACGGCGGACGGCACGGTCTTCATCACAATCAATCGCCCGCAAAAGAAGAACGCCTTCGATGCCGCCACCATCGCGGCCCTGCACGAAGCGTTTGAATCGCTGCACGGAGCCGATCATGTCCGGATCGTCTTCGTGCGCGGGGCAGGGGGCACCTTCTGTGCCGGGGCTGACCTGGAATGGATGCGCGAAGCGGCGGACTGGTCCGAAAGCGACAACCGCGACGACGCCATGAACCTGGCCCGGATGCTGAAAGCGCTTTACGACATTCCGGCGCTGACGGTGGCGCTGGTCGAGGGGGCCGCCATGGGCGGCGGAGCCGGGCTGGTCGCGGCCTGCGACCGGGCGGTGGCGGTCAAGGGGGCCAAATTCGCCTTCTCTGAGGTCAAGCTGGGCCTGATCCCCGCCACCATCGCCCCCTATGTGATCGAGGCGGTCGGCGCGCGCCGGGCGCGGGCCTTGTTCGCGACCGGCGAATTGTTCACTGCGGAGCAGGCGCTGAGCTTTGGCCTCGTCGATCAGATCGTGGGCACTGCGAGTGATCTGGATGCTGTCATCCAGGGCCTGGCCGACGGCATGAAGGCGTGCGCCCCCGGCGCGGTGGGCGACGCCAAGCGACTGGTCCACGACGTTGCCGGCCAGGAGATCGACCACGGCCTGATGACCGAAACGGCCAGGCGTATCGCTCGCGCCCGCGTGTCCGACGAAGGCCAGGAGGGCGTGCTGGCCTTCCTCGACAAGCGCAAGCCGCGCTGGGCCGAATAGGCCCTGTCAGGCCCTGTCAGCTTGGCATCGGACAGAAAACGGCGTTCAGTGCTCGGCGAACAGGGAGACTGGACCATGGCCAACCGCCTGAAGAGCAACCTCCTGGCCGTTTTGGCAGTCGCCGTCGGCCTGGGGATCGCGTCCCATGCGGCTCAGGCCCGGGCCCAGTCGACGATGGAGCCGTTCCGGTCTGACGTCGACCTGCTTGAGTTCCTGATGGAGGACGGCGAGCTGGCCATCGATGGCGGCGGCTTCTCCATGTATCCGCCGCCACCATCACCGCCGCCTCCGCCGCCGCCGCCACCGCCCCCGCCGCCCCCCGGTGCCGCGCCAGTGGTTTCGGCTCCGCCGGCTCCCTCGGTGCAGATGGCTGATGCCACAGCCGCCCCCAGCAACCCTTCCATCACCAATACCCAGATCGCCGGCGTCGACGAGGGGGGCATCGTCAAGGTGTCTGGCGACTATCTGATCGTGCTGCGCCGCGGCCGGTTGTTCAGTGTCTCGACGGCCAACGGCGGCCTGGATCCGGTCGGAATGATCGACGCCTTTCCGCCCGGTGTCAGCGGTCGGGGCGACTGGTACGACGAGATGCTGGTCTCGGGCGACTGGGTCGTCGTCATCGGCTACAGCTATGCGCGCGGGGGCACCGAGGTTAATCGCTTCCGGCTGGGCCGGGATGGTCAATTCACCTTCGTGGACAGTCACCATCTCCGGTCGGCCGACTACTATTCAGCCGAAAACTACGCCTCGCGCCTGGTTGGGGACCAACTGATCTTCTACACGCCGCTGGGCTTCACCAACGATGAGGATCCGCTGAGTGACCTGCCGGCCCTGTCTCGTTGGGTTGCCGGTCAGGATGAGCCGACCTGGCAGCGGATTACCACCGGACGTCAGGTCTATGTGGCGCGGCCTCTGCGCGACAAAGGCCCGCAGACGGTCAACACCATGCACACCGTCTCGATGTGCAACCTGACTGCGCCGCAACTGAACTGTAGTTCGACGGTCATCCTCGGCTCGAACAGCCGGACCTTTTTCGTGTCGCAGAACGCCGTCTATGTCTGGACGGACACGGGCTATTTCTGGGACGAGGTGACCGATGAAGACGAGGTCATCCCGGCCTTCCTCTACCGCCTGCCGTTTGACGGGTCCGCACCGCAGGCCGTTCAGGTCCAGGGCAATCCCATCGACCAGTTCAGCTTCAACCCGAATGCCACGACCAGTCGGATGGACGTGCTGGTGTCCGCGGATTCGGGCGGTGACGAGATGTGGGCCTCCGAAGTTTCGCAAGGCGACATGGCCCTGCTGCGCCTGCCGATGGCCCGCTTTGGAGACGGTTCGCAGCGGGCGGTAGCCGGCGATTATCAGCCGCTGCCAGGATCGACCTACAACGGCATCATAAACGCCAACCGTTTCGTCGGGGACTGGGCCATGTATGCGATCTCGCAGTACGGTCGGGCCGGCTATGGCCTGCGTTCCAGCGAACTGGTCGCGGTGCCCGTTGCCGGCGGCGAGCCGACCCTGTTCAACTTTGAAGATGGCGTCGAACGTATCGAGCCGCTGGGCTCCGACGCTCTGATCGTCGGCGGCAACACCTCGGTGGATTTCACGACCCTGATCCTCGGAGGCGGCCGTCCCCTGGTGGGATCGTCTTTCACCGTGCCCCAGGCCAGCCAGACCGAGTCGCGCAGCCATGCCTTCTTCTTTCGGCCGGACTCGGTTGACGGAACGTCCGGCCTGATGGGCCTGCCGATCATGACGCGCGTCGATACCCCCAGTGGGAGCTGGGAGGCCAGTGCCGACATGTTGTTCCTGCGCCGCCGGGATCGGGCCCTGTCGGACTTCGGGCGCCTGCACGCCGGTCCGAACGAATCCTCACAAGGCGATGCCTGCGTCGCCTCCTGCACCGATTGGTACGGCAACGCCCGCCCGATCTTCCTGCGCGGGCGCGTGTTTGCCCTGATGGGATACGAGATCGTCGAAGGTGTGGAAGGCGGAGCCACCATTCGCGAAGTTCGACGCACGCACTTCAATCCGGCAACCAACCGGGACTGACAGTCGCCTGGGTGACCGCGCCGCCTGGGTACGCTAAGGACACCGCCCTGAACGGCTCGGCGCTCGCCGTGCCCGTTCCGGGAGATGTCCGCGCCCTGGCGCGAGGTTTTCCGGGGACGACGTGTCGGACGTCAAGCCGACCGCGATTGAGCGGTCGGCTCAATTAAGCTGGGGTACCCGGTCCCCTGCCAGGAACAGGTAGATGAGAAGAGCACCCATCAAGACTCAAACGCTGCAAGTGCTCGTCGACCGCGGGATCCCGGTCCAGACAATTCTGGACGTGGGCGTCCTTAACGGAACGCCCGAACTCACCGCAGCCTTCCCCAGGACTCGGCAGGTACTGTTCGAGCCGGTGGCCGAGTTCGCTACGGCCATTAGGGGCGGGTATGCGGGGCACAATTTCAAGCTGGTTCAGGCTGCGGTCGGGGCACGGGACGGAAAGGCGCGCCTGGCCACCGTTTCGATCAAAAATGACGACGAGATCTCCCACAGCCATTTCGCCGCAGATGATCAAGCGGGTCGTGACGTCACGCTGGTTAGCCTCGACGGCTATTTGGACCTGGAGCCGGAGATTGGGCCGTTCCTGCTGAAGATCGATGTCGACGGTGCCGAGCTGGAGGTGCTGGCCGGCGCATCGCGGACGCTTAGGGAGTGCTCCGTGGTCGTCATCGAAGTGCCTCGCACCGAGTTCGTTGAGCGCATCAAGGTGGTGTCAGACGCGGGCTTTACTTTGTTCGATCTGTCCGAGCCCTGCTATTACGACGGGGCCTTCTGGCAGTGCGATGCCGTCTTCGTCCGCAACGATCTTTACGAACGTCATTTCAAGAGCCTCCAGCATCACGATTTTGACCCCGGGAGCTATGTGGCGTTCGTCGGCTGAGGATAGGTCGGCGCACAGGCCGATGCCGAGACGAATCCGAACGGGGTGACCACGCCGTCGGCGCGCGCTATTCACGCCGCGACGGATTCATACCCGCTGGACGCGGGCGATCAGGGAGAACGCCCATGGCCGACACGGCCCCCGCCACCCCCAGGACGACTGCACTGCTCAGCCTGATCGGTCACACCCCGATGGTCGAGGTGAAGAACCTGGACACCGGCCCGTGCCGGCTGTTCCTCAAGCTGGAATCCAGCAATCCCGGCGGCTCGATCAAGGATCGGATCGCCCTGACCATGCTGGATCAGGCCGAGGCGGAGGGCTGGCTGAAGCCCGGCGGCACCATCGTCGAGGCGACGGCGGGGAACACCGGATTGGCTCTGACACTCGTGGGCGTCCAGCGCGGCTATCGGGTTCTGCTGGTCATTCCCGACAAGATGTCGCGCGAGAAGATCCAGCACGTCCGGGCGATGGGGGCCGAGGTGCGTCTGACCCGTTCGGATGTCGGCAAGGGGCATCCGGAATACTACATGGATCTGGCCGAGAGCCTGGCCCAGAAGATCCCCGGAGCCTTCTACGTCAACCAGTTTGCCAATGCGGCCAATCCGCTGGCGCACGAACTGACCACCGGACCCGAGATCTGGGAGCAGATGGATCACGACGTCGACGCCTTCGTCGCCGGCATCGGTTCGGGCGGCACCATCACCGGCGTGGCGCGGTATCTGAAATCGGTATCTCCGAAGACCGAGGCCATTTTGGCCGATCCGGTCGGGTCGGTGCTGGCCGGCTATGTCAATGAGGGCAAGCCCAGCGCCAAGGGCAGCTACACGGTCGAAGGCATCGGCCAGGACTTCATCCCCGACACCGCCGACATCAGTGTCATCGACCGCGCCTATTCCATCCCCGACACCGAGGCGATCGCCGCGGCGCGCGAACTGCTGGCCAAGGAGGGGGTTCTGGCCGGTTCGTCGTCAGGCACCCTGCTGGCGGCGGCCCTGCGGTATTGCCGGGAACAGACCGAACCCAAGCGGGTCGTCAGCTTCGTGTGCGACACCGGGGCCAAGTATCTGTCAAAGGTCTATAACGACGCCTGGCTGACCGATCAGGGCCTGACGCCCAAGACCACCCACGGCAATCTGCGCGATCTCGTCACGCGCCCGGCCAGCGAGATTATCTCGGTGGGACCCGACGACACCCTGGCGGTCGCCTATGGCCGGATGCGTCAGGCCGATGTCTCGCAACTGCCGGTCATGGACGGTGGCCGGCTGATCGGGATTCTCGATGATTCAGATATCGTCCATGTGCTGGACACCGACGAGATCACCCGCTCCGAACGGTTCGCCAAGTCGGTGAAGTCGGCCATGGCGACGCAACTGGACACGGTCCAGGTTCATGAAACGCTCAATGATCTGATCCCGATCTTCGACCGCGACCATGTGGCCATCGTCATGGACGGCCAGGAGTTCGTCGGCCTGATCACGCGCGTCGACCTGATCAATCATCTCAAGCTGAACGCGTAGGGCCATGGCCAAGGGATCGAACCGGCAGGGCTTTTCCACCCGCGCCATCCACGCCGGACAGCGGCCGGACCCGACCACCGGGGCGGTGATGACGCCGATCTACGCCACCTCGACTTACGCCCAGGAAAGCCCGGGCGTGAACAAGGGCTATGAGTATGCGCGCGGCAAGAACCCGACGCGGGAGGCCTTTGAGCGGTGTGTCGCCGATCTGGAGAACGGCACCCACGGCTTCGGTTTCGCCTCGGGCATGGCCGCGACATCGACGGCGTTGGAACTGCTCGATGCGGGTGGCCACATCCTGACGGGCGATGACCTGTACGGCGGCACCTACCGGCTGTTCGAGCGGGTACGGCGGCGCTCGGCGGGTCTGGATTTCTCCTATCTCGACCTGACCGACCCGGCGGCGGTTGAGGCGGCGATCCGACCTGAGACCAAGATGCTGTGGGTCGAGACGCCGACCAACCCGCTGATGAAGCTGGCGGACATCGCGGCCCTGTCCCGATTGGCCAGGTCGCGCGGCCTGTTGATGGTGGTCGACAACACCTTCGCCACGCCCTGGTGCCAGTTGCCGCTCGACCTCGGGGCCGACGTCGTCATGCACTCGGCGACCAAATATCTGAACGGCCACTCTGACGTGATCGGCGGGGTCCTGGTGACGAAGGACGCCGATCTGGCGACCCAGCTCAGGTTCCTCCAGAACTCGGTCGGTGGGGTGATGGGGCCGTTTGACGCCTTCCTGGTCAATCGGGGGCTGAAGACCCTCGGCGTGCGGATGAAGGCGCATTGCGAGAACGCGCTCGCCATTGCCCGCTGGCTGGAGGGCCGCGCCGGGATCGCCAAGGTCTATTACCCAGGCCTTGAGAGCCACCCGCAGCACGGCCTGGCCAGGCGCCAGATGCGCGGCTTCGGCGGCATGATCTCGATCCTGATCGAGGGCGATCTGGCACGCACCAGACAGATCATGGAGCGGCTTCAGGTCTTCACCGTCGCCGAGAGCCTCGGCGGCGTCGAAAGCCTGGCCAACCACCCCGCCATCATGACCCACGCCAGCGTGCCGAAAGAGGTGAGGGAGGCCGGCGGCGTCACCGACAATCTGATCCGTCTGTCAGTCGGGGTCGAAGACCTCGACGATTTGATCGCGGACCTGGAACAGGCGCTGACCTGACGTCATAGATCGTCAGATGTCAGGACCGTTTTTGGTCGCAATCGACGCCGAGACTCAGGGTCAACGATCCTCGCGATCAGGACGTCAGATCGGAGCAAACTTCATGAGGACTCGACTGATGAGCGCCGTCGTGGTCGCGGCATGGCTCGGCGCCTCGGCCGCGATGGCTTGCTCGCCGCCTCAGTACCTCTTGCCGGAGGCGCAGCGGGCAGAACTGCTGCGACGCCAGGAGCGGGCCTTGGGCGCAGCCGAGGTGATCGTGGAATACGAGGTGGTGCGCGCCTGGGATGTAAACCCGCTGGACCGCCTGCCGCCATATGACGGAGATACCCACGTCGAGCTCAGACCCGTCAGGACGCTACGCGGTGATCGCGCGCAGGAGGTCTCGGTCGAGCTGGTCCACCAGAGACATTGCGGCCTACGCCTCAGCTACTCGACAGAGGCGGGGACGCTATTGCTGGCCTACTCCGGTGAAAGCGATATCGATGACGCGTCGGATTTCATTGAACTGATCCCGACGGATGACATCATCCACCCGGCTACACTTGAAATTCTGGCGCCGCCTAGATGATCTCCCCGCCCGTCATCAGGGCGCGCGCATAGCGAACCGGCGGCGAGCCGAAGCTGAGCAGGGTGTCGTGATACGCCTTGAGGTCGAAGCTCTCACCCTCGGGGGCCTGCATCTCGCGGCGCAGGGCCCAATGCTCGCGCCAACCGACGAAGTAGGTCGGGAGCTGGGCTGACGACAGCTGAGCGCGGATCCATTTTCCGGCGGCCTCTGACTCCTGCTGGAAGGCGTCCTCGGTCATCATCCGCATGGCCTCGTCGCGGCTCATGCCGTCGACATGAACGCCGATGTCGAGCAGGGCATTGGCGATGACGCGCAGCAGGAATTTCAGGTTTGCGAGACGGTACAGCGGGTCGCCGTCGAGGTGGCCGGCTTCGACCATGACGTCCTGGGCATAGCAGGCCCACCCTTCGATGAAGGGGCCGGACGCCAGCACGGCGCGCACCATCGACGGATAGCGGTTGGCGTGGGCCAGCTGGAGATAATGTCCCGGCATGGCCTCATGCACGGTGACACCTTCCAGTGCTCGGGTGTTGTATTCACGAAGGAAGCTGACTGCCTGCTCGTCGGTCCAGCCGTCCGGGATGGGCGAGATCTTGTAGAAGGTCGGCTGCTCGCGATCGAGCGGGCCGGGACTGTCGCAATAGGCCACCGCCACGCCCCGCTGAAATTCCGGGGTCAGGACGATACGGACCGGCTCTTCCGGGACGGTCACCAGATTGCGGGCGCGCACGAAGTCAGTGGCGGAGGCGAGCATGGCCTCGGCGGCCTCGACCAGGCCGTCGCGGCTGGGCCGGTCGGCATAGACCAGCTCCATGGCGGCATTGAGGGCGGTCTGGCGCTGGGTGTCCGTCGGGCGGCGTGGCGTCTCGGGCGCGCCCTCGCGACCGGCGAGGACCTCGCGAGCGATCTGGTACATCTCGTCGCGTACGCGGGCCATTTCGGCCTCGCCCTGAGCCTTGATTTCGGCCCGGCTGAGCGGGCTGTTCAGGGCGAAGGCGAGCTTGGCGTCATAGAGGTCAGGCCCGAGCCGGAAGTCGCCCTGAGCACCGGGCACCAGCACGGTGTCGATCCAGTCCTGATGCGCGGTGATGCCGAGCTTGGCCACGGCACCGGCCGCCATGAGTGCCGAGCGGTCAGTCGCCGACAGCGCCCCGGCCTCGGCCAAAATCATGTCGACCAGACTGGCCAGGCCACGGTTCTGGCCCGAGACGGTCTGGGCGTGAATGGCTGGCACGCGGGCCGGGTTCAGCGCATCGCGGGTCGAGGCCAGCAGGGCGGGGAAGCCGTTCAGGCGGGCCGTCGCCGCGCGCAGACGATCGGACAGGGGCGCGAACTCGCGCGCGATCAGGCTGTAGAGCGCAGAGCCGGCGTATTCGTTATGAACCAGCGGATCCCAAGCCCAGGCCTGGAGCACGTCGTGGGTCCAGATGTCACCCCGCAGGCTGTTGTCGAGCAGGGCCGCGTCGACCTGATGTTCGCGGGACAAGGACGACCGGTCGACGGTGGCGAGCTGTTCCAGCGCCCGTCGGGCCAGGTCCGACCTCGCGCGCCAACTGGCTGGGCCGAGGTCGCCCAATTGGTCGTCGAAGCGGTGGTCCCCCAGCGAGGTCGCATAGGGAGGCGACAGGCGGATGGATTCTTCGAGCCATCCTTCGGCGACTCGATCGAAGGCGTCGTCCGCCGCATTGACCGACTGGGCCCGGGCCACACCCGGAACCACGGCGGCGGCCCCGCTCAGGGCGAGGAAAAGACGACGATTGAGGAAGGGGTTCATGCGGGCACTCCGGGCTGGGACGCGACCTTGGCGGTCGCGTCGCCCGACCGCAAGATCAGAATCCGAGGCTGAGCACCGCCACCACGGCTTCGGAGTAGGTGGCCGAGGGATTGGCGACGTCGGTGTCGTACCAACGCAGATCAAGGCGGGCGTGATCGTTGATCTTGAAGTCCGCCCCGACGTTCCAGGCGGTGTAGTCACGACCGTTGACCTGCTCGCGACGACCGACGGCGGCCGAGAGGCGCACGCGCGGGTGGACCCGAACGCGACCGCGGGCCTCGACCCAGGTCCAGCTGCGGGTCGAACCGGCGCTGTCGGGTGAGTACTGGAAGCGGACGCGGGCGTCGACACGCTCCGTCAACTGGCGCGAGACGTCGGCTGTGAACTCCCAAGCCTGGTTCTCCGTCCCGGGATTGGCATCGACGTACCACTTGTGAGTTGCGCTGAGATCGAAGTCGAACCCGGCGGCTTCGGGACGCCAGCCGGCGCTGATCTGGGCTTCGAGGTTTGAGCCGTTGGAATGGTCGATCGACTGGCCCTCGGCCCCGACGTAGAAGCCATTGGCTTCCCATTCGACACCGGCCATGGCGTAGGGGTCGCCTTCCGACTTCGACGCGCCCTTGGAGCGGTTGTCGGTTCCGACCGCGAAATCGAACGAAATGTCGCCGGCCACGGTCTGGGCCAGGGCCGGGGCGGGCGCGGCCAGGGTAAGTGCGAGGGCTGTCAGGGCAAGGCGCGTCATGTCGGGTCTCGGAGGGGGCTGAATGCCCCGGCTGATTCCGTGGCACCGGCCCTTTTAGCCGTAGCGTTGCGACAGGCCGGTTACAGTGGCGTGAAAGTCCCTTGAGAGTTGGCCCACCAGCTCGGCGGCGGGCAGCACGTCGTGGATCGCTCCCGACCCCTGACCGGCGGACCAGACCGTCTTCCAGGCCTTGGCCTCGTCGCCCATGTCCAGCTTGTGGTCCGGCAGGTGTTTCGGGTCGACGCCGTTGTCGATCAGCGACTGGGTCATGAAGTTGGCGGGGATGCCCGAAACCGCCGGGGTGTAGGTGATGTCGGAGGCCCCGGACTCGACGATCATGGCCTTGTAGGCGTCAGGGGCGAGGGCTTCCGTCGTATTGATGAAGCGCGTGCCCATATAGGCGAAGTCGGCACCCATCGCGATCGCGGCGGCCACGTCCTGGCCGGTCGACAGGCATCCCGACAGAATGATCGTTTCGTCAAAGAAGCTGCGGACCTCATTCACGAGGGCGAAGGGGTTGATGACGCCGGCGTGGCCACCGGCCCCGTTGGCCACCAGGATCAGGCCGTCGACGCCGGCCTCGGCGGCCTTGCGGGCATGACGGATGTTGGCGATGTCGTGGAACACCACGCCGCCGTAGCCATGGACGGCATCGACGACGTCGCGAACCGCACCCAGGGAGGTGATGATCAGCGGCACCTCGTGCTCGACCGACACCTCAAGGTCGGCCATCAGGCGCGGATTGGTGGGATGGACGATGTGATTGACGCCGAAGGCGGCAGCATCCGGCTTCAGGCGCGCCTTGATGTCGACCAGCCAGTCCCGATAGCCGGCGGTCGTTCGCTGGTTCAGCGAGGGGAAGGTGCCGATCGCCCCGGCGTTGCAGGTCTCGACGACCAGATCCGGTCCTGAAACCAGAAACATCGGGGCGGCGATGACCGGCAGTTTCAAGCCGCGTAGCAGGGATTGAGGAATGGTCATGGCTGGCCCCGTTGTTCCTGATCGAAAACGCTTAGGCACTCGACGTCAGGGAAGGCAAGGATCGGCAGCAGGCCTGTCGCCGATCAAACCGCAAGGTGCGCCGAAACGGTCGGAGTGCTACGCATGGGTGGATCAGTATCGAGCGACGCGGAGAGACGAGGTGGCTGCGAACGCGACATGCATACCCGTGGGAGGCCTGCGATGGATCGGTACGCTGGCCGCCTTCGCCATGGGACTGGCAGTGCTGGTTTCGGCTGCTCAGGGCTTCGCCCAGGTCGCCGAGCGGCAGGGACCCTTCTGGGATGCGCGAGCGGCGCCTTCGATCGAGAGCGGACCGGGCGCGCCCGTACGCATCGGGATCTGGGACAGCGGCGTGGATCTGTCGCTGTTCCAAGACAATCTGGCGCGTGGGGAAAATGGCGACCCGCTGGTGCGCGGCTACGACGCCTTCAAGCTACGTCAGGACACGGTCATGGCAAGTCTTCCCCAACGGCTGCTCGATTCACGCGACAGTTTGAACGCGGCCCTGGTCGGGTTTGATGATCTGGATGGCGGTCAGGACACCGAGGCTGCCACGCACATTACGGCGGTTCTGGCCGGCATGGACGCCGATCAAAGCGCGGCCTTCATGGACGACATCGGCCTGTGGAGCGGCTATGCCCATGGCACAGGCGTCGCCGACATCGCGATCCAGGGAATTCCGGTCGCCGAGATCATCGTGGCCCGCATGGAGTGGTGGCATGGCTCGCCGCCGGTGCCTTGCTGGAGCTATGAGCTTGCCGATCGTGAGGCGGCCTCTATGCGGGACCTGCTGACCTTTCTGGTCGAGAGCGGCGCGCGGGTGGTGAATATGTCCTGGGGTCGTTTTGAAACCTCCTACATCGCCAACCTTGAGGCCTGCGCGCCAGAGATGGCTGCGGGCGAACGACAGGCCCTGGCCCGATACACAGTCGAGTCGATCCGAGAGGTGTTGCGCGAAGGAATGGCCGCTGCGCCCCAGGTCCTGTTCGTCGGGGCCGCCGGAAATGCCGGCGCATCGCTCGACGTCGCCAATCCGGCCACGCGGTTCTCGGCACCCAACTTCATCCTGGTGGGGGCGGTGGATCGCCAGGGTGAGGCGACCGACTATACGAACGTCGGAGTCGAGGTGACCCTTTACGCCAATGGGGATCGCGTCCCCGGGCGACTGCCGGGCGGTCAATGGTCCGCCCCCACTGGAACCTCGATGGCAACGCCGAACGTCACCAATACGGCGGCCCGGATGCTGGCGGTGAACCCGGACCTGAGCGGGGCAGAGCTACGCCAACTCCTTGAGGAGACCGCCGATCCGAATGCGACCGGACAGCTGTTGCTGCACCCAGCGCGTGCCGTTGCAGCGGCGCGCCGGCGCGCCGAGGTGAACTAGCGTTGTGAATCGCCGAACCGGAACTGAACCGTGAATTCCTGGCCGGGGGAGGCGGCCGACACCAGACCTTGCGGGAGGGCCGTGTTCTCGAGGAAGGCGATGGCCTGTGCGGCGAGGCCTTGGCCCGCCGGAACTTCGGACTCCGCCGCGCAGCCGGTCGCTTGACCGCTTTCGGCCAATCGGCAGCGAACGGTGGCCGAGCCCGTTTCCGGGCCCGGAATGATCACCACCGGCACGGACATGGCCAGGGCGAAGGGAATGCGGAGCCGGAAGGTCGCGGGTTGCTCGGTCGCGGCGACGAAGTCCGGGCTGAGGCGCGAGCGTTCAACGACACGGATGGCCGCTGCGCCGAATCCGTAGTCCGGCGGATCTTCATTCAGGACGATGCAGCCATTGGGCGTGCCGTCGGGGGCCGCGTTGCATTGCAGGGTCGCCATGCCGGACTGACCCGCGCTGAGCGCGGCCGGAGGATAGTCCTCTCGCGACATCGAGGGGCGCTCGATCCACATCGTCGTCGTGGCCGCTGCTGGTGACTCGGGAGCGGGTTGGGCCACGACGATCGCAGCGATCAAGCTCAATGCAGCCATAACTGTCCCCAATTGAAGCGCACCCCTGTCACCCGTGCACGGCCCGTGCCGACTTACGTTGCTCCTGTTCGGCAGAGGTGCTAGACGCGCCCGCTTGAACGCAGCCCTGCGGCCCCCAAGTTATATGCCATGCTCCTGACCCTCCTGCTCGTTGTCCAGATCCTGATCTCGATCGCCCTGATCGCCGTGGTGCTCATGCAGCGCTCGGAAGGCGGCGCTCTGGGTATGGGCGGCGGACCGACCGGACTGATGACGGCGCGCGGGGCCGGCAACCTTCTGACGACGGCGACCTGGTGGCTGGGGGGTATGTTCGCGGCCTGTGCCATTGCCCTGACGATCGTTGGCAATTTCGAGAACCGCACGGGCCTTTCGCTCGATGCCGATGACATCGGATCGGCCGTCGGCGTGCCGACTCAGGGGGCACCGCCCGAGCAAGAGCAACCGGCGGCTCCGGCCGAGCCGGCGCAGGATCCGTTGTCGTTGGACAGCCTGCCGGTAGGCGAGGGCGTGATCCCGACCCAGGCCCCCGCCCAGTGAGCCAGGGGCGCTTCGCCGCCCCCTCCACAGTCGAAGAGCCTCCAGTGTCCGGGCGCCCCAGCGGGGCGCCCTTATCTTTTCAACAGCTGCGGCACTTGAGGCCGCAGTCCAAGACCCGAATCATCGGTAGGATGGTCCCCCGTGACTAGATATGTGTTCATCACGGGCGGCGTGGTTTCCTCGCTGGGCAAGGGCCTCGCCTCGGCGGCGCTGGGCGCGTTGTTGCAGGCGCGCGGCTATACGGTGCGGCTGAGGAAGCTGGACCCCTATCTCAACATGGATCCGGGCACGATGAGCCCGTACCAGCACGGCGAGGTTTTTGTCACCGACGACGGGGCCGAGACGGACCTGGACCTGGGCCATTATGAGCGGTTCACCGGCGTGTCCGCCGCGAAGTCGGACAACATCACGACCGGTCGCATCTATTCGACCATCCTGGAGAAGGAGCGGCGCGGCGACTATCTGGGCGCGACGGTTCAGGTCATTCCGCACGTCACCGGCGAGATCAAGGACTTCGTCCTGGCCCCGGCCATCGACCCGGAAACGGGCCAGGAGGCCGACTTCGTGCTGGTCGAGATCGGCGGGACGGTCGGGGACATCGAGGGGCTGCCGTTCTTCGAGGCGATCCGGCAGCTGGGCCAGGAGCTTCCGCGCGGCCAGACCTGTTTCGTGCATCTGACGCTCTTGCCGTACATCCATACCGCCGGGGAGATGAAGACCAAGCCGACCCAGCATTCGGTCAAGGAGTTGAGGTCCATCGGCATCCAGCCGGACGTGCTGCTGTGCCGCTGCGAGCAGCCGATCCCCGAGGGCGAGAAGCGCAAGATTGCTCTTTTTTGCAACGTCCGGCCCAGCGCCGTCATCCAGGCGATGGACTCGGCGGACATCTATGCGGTGCCGATCGACTATCACGCGCAAGGGCTGGATACCGAGGTCCTGGACGTCTTCGGCATCCATGACGCACCTGAGCCGGACCTGGGCCGCTGGGACGAGGTGGTTGAGCGCCGCCTGAACCCGGACGGTCAGGTCACCGTGGCGGTGGTCGGCAAATATACGGTCCTCAAGGACGCCTATAAGTCGCTGATCGAGGCGCTGAACCACGGCGGGGTGGCCAACCGGGTGCGGGTCAATATCGACTGGGTCGAATCCGAGACCTTCGAGAAGGACCCGGCGGAATGCGCCGCCCGGCTGGAGGGGGCCCATGCCATCCTCGTGCCCGGCGGCTTCGGCGAGCGCGGTGCCGAGGGCAAGATCGCGGCGGTCCGCTTCGCGCGCGAGCGCAGCATTCCGTATTTCGGGATCTGCTTCGGAATGCAGATGGCCGTGATCGAATCCGCGCGTAGCCTGGGCGGCCTGCCCGACGCGACCTCGACGGAGTTCGGGGAAGCCGAAGAGCCGGTCGTCGGCCTGATGACCGAGTGGGTCCAGGGCAATGAGCGGGTCCAGCGGGCGGCCGGCGGTGACCTGGGAGGGACCATGCGGCTGGGAGCCTATGACGCGACGCTGAAGGCGGGGTCGCGCATCGCCGACATCTATGGATCGACCACGATCAGCGAGCGGCATCGCCACCGTTATGAGGTCAACATCAACTACCGTGACCGGATCGAGGCAACCGGCATGGTCTTCGCCGGCCTGTCGCCGGACGGGGTGCTGCCCGAGACGGTCGAGCGACCGGACCATCCGTGGTTTGTTGGGGTCCAGTATCACCCGGAACTGAAGAGCCGCCCGTTCGCGCCGCACCCGCTGTTCGCCAGCTTCATCGCCGCGGCGGTCGAGCAGAGCCGGCTGGTGTGAGCCCGACCCTGACGACCCGTCGTCTGGTTCTGCGGCCGGCGCGGGCGGAGGACCTGGAGGCGATGCACGCCGTCCTGTCGGATGCCCGGGCCATGGCCTATTGGTCGAGCGCGCCGCATGAGACGCGGGATGAGAGCCGGGCCTGGCTGGACAGCATGATCGAGGCCCCCGCCGAGACCTCGGCCGACTTCATCGTCGAGATGGGCGGAAAGGTGATCGGCAAGGCGGGCTTCTTCCGCTTCCCTGAGATCGGCTTCATCCTGATTTCGCAGGTGTGGGGGCAGGGGCTGGGGCGCGAAGCCATCGCGGCGGTCGTGGATCATGCCATCCAGACGCGCGGCCAGACCGAGATCATGGCCGATGTCGATCCGCGCAACGCGGCGGCGATCCAGGTGCTGGAGACGCTGGGCTTCGTGCGCTCCGGCACGGCGGAGCGGACCTATCAGATCGGCGAGACCTGGACCGACAGCGTCTATCTGACGCTGGATCGAGCGGCCTGGAACGGTGCGGACATTCGCCATGCCCAGGCTGCGGACATCCCGCGCCTGCTGCCGCTGATCGAAGGGGCGTATCGCGGCGACAGCTCGCGGCGCGGCTGGACGACCGAGGCCGATCTGCTGGGTGGCCAGCGGACCGATGCCGCGATGCTGGCCGAGATCATTGCCGATCCGAACCACACGATCCTGTTGGCGGAGCCCGAGGGAAAGTTGGCCGGCTGTGTTCTGGTCGCCGGGCGCGGCGACGGGCTGGGGTATCTGGGGATGCTGTCGGTCGATCCGTCGCGTCAGGCCGCAGGGCTGGGCCGCCGGTTGGCCAGCGCCGCCGAAGCGACGGCGCGGGGGCGATTCGGTGCGGACCGTATGGAGATGACGGTCTTCTGGCAGAGGGCCGAACTGATCGCCTGGTACGAGCGGCTTGGCTATCGACGCACCGGTGAGACGCGGCCGTTTCCCATGGACAATCCCCGTATGGGCCTGCCGCTGAGGGACGATCTGTGGTTTGAGGTCCTGGCCAAGGATCTGACCGGCGAGACCCCTTGAACTCTGGGGGCGGTTGAGGCATAAGCCCGCGCTCCGAAGGCGGCCCCGGTGGCCGCCCGTTCCATTTTCTGCGTCCGTCAAGCGGGCGCCCGAACCCAACGAGAGACGGACATGGCCGTTCCGAAGCGAAAGACCTCGCCCTCGCGTCGCAATATGCGCCGCGCCCACGACGCCCTGGGCACCAATGCCTATGTCGAGGACAAGGACACCGGCGAGCTGCGCCGTCCGCACCACATCGATCTGAAGAGCGGTATGTACAAGGGCCGTCAGGTGCTGGAGCAGAAGGAAGACTAGGTCTTTCCTCAGCTTTTGCGACTTCTGGAACGCCGTGCGAAGCTTCGCACGGCGTTCTGCGTTTGGGCAGGGTGCCGCCAGGAGCCGCCCATGATCCGGACCTCAGCTCTCCTTCTCGCCGTATCGGCGCTCAGCCTCGCGGCCTGCCAGCCACCGACCGGAAGCTCCGATGCCAACCAGACGCCCGACGTGGGCGCGTCTGAAACGATGCCTGCCTCGCCGGACGCCCTGACCGCAGAGGGTTGGGGACCACTAAGAATCGGCATGACCCTGGATGAGGTGACGGCGGCGGCGGGTCCGGATTCCGACCCCGAGGCGATCGGCGGGCCCGAGCCGGAATATTGCGACCAGTTTCGGCCGACGCAGGCGCCTGAAGGGCTGCTGGTGATGATTGAGCAGGGCGTCCTGACGAGCATTTCCCTCATCCCACCCTCGACCCTGAGGACTGATCGTGGTTTCGGGATCGGCTCGACGGCGGCGGAGATCAAGGCCGCTTACGGCGATGCGGCCAGGGTTGAGCCGCACCACTATCTCGGGCTGCCGGCGGAATACATCACAGTGTGGAACGGTGGGGTCCCAACTGAACCTTATGTCGAGGACGCCTCGGCACGGGGCATCACCTATGAGACGGGCACCGACGGGGCTGTGACTGTGGTTCACGCCGGTGGGCCGTCGATCCAGTACGTCGAGGGCTGTGCCTGAGCCGTTAGTGCACGGTGAAACGGGTGCAAAAGGTGCAAAAGGTGCACTAAATTTCGATCATGCCTCGTCACGGCCCTGGCGGTCCCGCCGGGCAGCGGCGGTGAGGGATCGTCCGACCCGCGTCCAGCCCTGGGCCTCGGTCAACTGGCCATCACGCACGGCGCGCGCCGCGCGACGCATGGCCGTGTCGGCCATGACGGCGAAGTTCGGTCGGTCGTCCTGGGCCAGCTCTTCACGGGTCGGGGGCGCGGCGACAACGGGATCGGGGGCGTCGATCTTGCGCCAGCCTTCATCGCGAGCGCGGGTCCTGAGGCTGGAAATGCTGATGCCGAAGAGTTCGGCCAGGGCTTCTCCACTCTCGCCGGCCAGATACCGTTCGCGGATCGCCGCCCAGATCTCGGGCGACAGGCGAAACCGCGGCAAGGCGCGGTGGGGCGCAGGGCCTTCAGGGATGTCGTTCCAGTTCATAGGGGTCTCCTCGGCGGACAAGGGTAGAGGCCACGGGACGACCGGGGATCGACGCCGCTTCCTTGCCGCGCGGACCCCTGGGCGATAAGACGCCGCAATCCCCAGCCACCGAGCATTCTCATGACCGACATCGCCGACATCACCGCCCGCCAGATCCTCGACAGCCGGGGCAACCCCACCATCGAGGTCGATGTGGTGCTGGAGGACGGTGCCTTTGGTCGCGCGGCGGTGCCGTCAGGGGCGTCAACCGGCGCGCATGAGGCGGTCGAGAAGCGCGACGGCGACAAGAAGCGCTGGGGCGGCAAGGGTGTCGAGAAGGCCGTGGATGCGGTCAACACCGAGATCTTCGACGCCCTGTGCGGCATGGATGCCGAAGACCAGCGCCGGATCGATGAAAACCTGATCGGGCTGGACGGCACCGACAACAAGGGCCGGCTGGGGGCCAATGCGATCCTGGGCGTGTCGCTGGCGTGCGCGCGGGCCAGCGCGGTGTCGTCGGGCCTGCCGCTGTATCGCTATGTCGGGGGTGTTTCGGCGCGCGTTCTGCCGGTGCCGATGATGAACATCATCAATGGCGGTGCCCATGCGGACAATCCGATCGACATCCAGGAATTCATGATCATGCCGACGGGGGCGGACAGCTTCTCGGAAGGCCTGCGCATGGGCACCGAGATCTTCCACGCCCTGAAGGGCGCGCTGAAGGACGCGGGTCACAACACCAATGTCGGGGACGAGGGTGGCTTTGCGCCGAACCTGGCCTCGGCGGAGGCGGCGCTGGAGTTCATCGTCAAGGCGGGTAAGTCGGCAGGCTATGAGGCGGGCAAGGATTTCCAGCTGGCGCTGGATGTGGCTTCGACCGAGTTCTTCAAGAAGGGCCAGTATGTGCTTGAAGGCGAAGGCAAGACCTTCGATCAGGCGGGCATGGTCGACTATCTGGCCGGCTTGGTTGCCAAGTTCCCGATCGTGTCGATCGAGGATGGCTGCGCCGAGGACGACTTCGAGGGCTGGAAGCTGCTGACCGAGCGGCTGGGTGACAATATCCAGCTGGTCGGGGACGATCTGTTCGTGACCAATCCGGCGCGGCTCCTGGCCGGGATCGGCGAGGGGCTGGCCAACTCGATCCTGGTCAAGGTCAATCAGATCGGGACCCTGTCGGAGACGCTGGATGCGGTCGATCTGGCCCACCGGTCGGGCTACACGGCAGTGATGAGCCACCGCTCGGGCGAGACCGAGGATTCGACCATCGCGGACCTGGCGGTCGCCACGAACTGCGGACAGATCAAGACGGGTTCCCTGGCCCGCTCGGACCGGCTAGCCAAGTACAACCAACTCCTGCGCATCGAAGAGATGCTGGGGGATCTGGCGGTCTATGCGGGCGAGAGCGTGCTCAGGGAGTAGGGCCGTCTAGCGCCCTGTCGATGGCGGCATCGTCGTCGGCAGGGGCTCGGCTCGCTCGCCCTTGCGGTTCCGCAGGCGAAATCGGCTCTGATACTGGCGGCGCTGCTTGGCGATCTCATAGAGGACGATGCCCGAACTGGTGCCCAAATTCAGGCTTTCGATCATGCCGAACATGGGCACGCTGACGCACAGTTCCGCCCGCTCGACCGCACGGTTGCTGATTCCGCGTCCTTCATTGCCGAACCAGACGGCCAGTTTCGTGTAGGCGGTGTAGTCGCCCTCATCGAGATAGATGCTAGCCTTGCCCTTCACATGCGGCGAGGTGACGATCGACCGGAAGTTCTTGCTCTCCAGATAGTCGAAGCATTCGTCCGTGCTGTCGAAGCGCCGAACAAAGGTCCATTTCACAGCTGAGACAGAGCCCTTGGACAGGCTCCGATGTTCCCGGAGATCTTGCCAGTCGTCCGGCAGCGACCGGCGGGGATCGACGACATAGACCTTCTCGACGCCCAGGGCGTTCACGTTGCGGATGATGGTGGCGATGTTCACCACGTCCGATGGGTCTTCGATGACCGCAATCAGATTCTTGCAACGGAACGGCTTGATCGCATTCGCGCGCTTGCGAACGGTCGCCTTCGGTTTGATCTCGTCCTTCATGGGGTTGATCTTGGCTTGGGTTCGTCAGCAATCTAACCAGCGGCAAGAAATTAGGCGAACATTAAGCCTGTTCGATCATGCCTGCAGAATCGACTCCAGCGTTTTGGACCTCGGCGGTGGCCTTCAACTTCAGACCCTACATCCGGCTGGCGCTCCTGGTGGCGCTGATCGGGTATTTTTCGGCCCAGGCGCTGACGGGGGAGCGCGGGCTGCTGAACGGCACCGAGCGGCATCAGGAGTTGGCGGATCGCCGGGCCGAGCTGAGCCGGTTGCAGGCGAGCCATGCCGAACTCCAGGCACGGGTGACAGGATTGTCGCCCGAACACCTGTCGGTGGACCTGCTGGAAGAGCGGGCCCGGGTCGTGCTGGGGTTCGCCCGACCTGATGATTATGTGATCCGAAATACCCGCTCCTAGCCTTTGCCTTTGGGAACCGAAGGCTGCTAAACGCGCCTTCCATAAGGTTATAAGGTCTGGGAGGTCGCCGGATGGCGAAAGCCGCCGCCAAGACAGGCACCAAGAAGTCAAACGGTCCCGAAGCGTCCAAGGACGAGCTTCTGGGCTATTACCGCGAGATGCTCTTGATCCGCCGCTTCGAGGAGCGGGCCGGGCAACTGTACGGCATGGGCCTGATCGGGGGCTTCTGTCACCTGTACATCGGCCAGGAGGCCGTGGCGGTAGGCGTGCAGGCCAACGTCAAACAGGGCTTCGACAAGATCATCACCGGCTATCGCGACCACGGCCATATGCTGGCGGCGGGCATGGACCCGAACGCGGTGATGGCCGAGCTGACCGGGCGCATCGGCGGGTCTTCCAAGGGCAAGGGCGGCTCGATGCATATGTTCGACGTGCCGACGGCCTTTTACGGCGGGCATGGGATCGTTGGAGCGCAGGTGGCGCTGGGCACCGGGCTGGCGTTCGCGGGCAAGTACCGGGGCGACGATTCGGTGGCCTTCATCTATTTCGGTGACGGCGCGGCCAACCAGGGCCAGGTCTATGAGAGCTTCAACATGGCCGAGCTGTGGAAGCTGCCGGCCATCTACATCATCGAGAACAATCAGTACGCCATGGGCACCTCGATCGAGAGGTCGTCCTCGACCACCGAGCTGTACCAGCGCGGGGCCAGCTTCGGCATCCCGGGCGAGCAGGTCGACGGCATGGATGTGCTGGCCGTGCGCGATGCGACGGCACGGGCCGTGAAGCGCGCGCGTGAAGGCGGCGGGCCTTTCATCCTGGAGGTGAAGACCTATCGCTATCGCGGCCATTCCATGAGCGACCCGGCCAAGTACCGCACCAAGGAGGAGGTCGATGAGGTCAAGAAGACCCGCGACCCGATCGACCATGTGAAACAGCTGCTGGACGCCGCCGGGGCCACCGAGGCCGACCTCAAGCCGATCGAGGATGATGTGAAAGCCATCGTCGCCGAGGCCGTCCAGTTCGCCCAACAGAGCCCGGAGCCGGACCCGTCCGAGCTCTATACCGACGTCTATCAGGAGGCCTGATCGATGACCGACATCCTGATGCCGGCCCTGTCTCCGACGATGGAGGAGGGCAATCTGACCAAGTGGCACGTCAAGGCGGGCGATACCGTCAAGGCGGGCGATGTGATCGCCGAGATCGAGACCGACAAGGCGACCATGGAGGTCGAGGCCGTCGACGAGGGCGAGGTGGCCGAGATCCTGGTGCCGGAAGGCACCGAGGGGGTGAAGGTCAATGCCGTGATCGCGCGGCTGGTGGGTGAAGGTGGGGCGGTTGCGTCCCCCCCGGCCGCCCAGGCGGCCGCCCCCCCATCTGGCGATGGAGGGGAGACAGGATCGTCCGTCTCCTCCCCGCCGCGCAGCGGGGGGGAGGGGGACCGCGAAGCGGTGGAGGGGACTGTCCCCGCCGCACGGTCCGAACTGAAGGACCCCGAGATCCCGGCCGACGCCAAGCTGGTCAAGACCACGGTGCGCGACGCCCTGCGGGACGCCATGGCCGAGGAAATGCGGCGCGACGAGACGGTCTTCCTGATGGGCGAGGAAGTCGCCCAGTATCAGGGGGCCTACAAGGTCAGCCGCGAGCTGCTGCAGGAGTTCGGCGACCGCCGGGTGATCGACACGCCGATCACGGAATACGGATTCGCCGGCGTGGGCGTGGGGGCCTCGATGGCGGGGCTGAAGCCCATCGTCGAGTTCATGACCTTCAACTTCGCCATGCAGGCGATCGACCACATCATCAACTCGGCGGCCAAGACGCTGTACATGTCGGGTGGCCAGATCCGCTGTCCGATCGTGTTCCGCGGCCCGAACGGCGCGGCCAGCCGCGTGGCGGCCCAGCACAGCCAGGACTATTCGGCATGGTACGCCAATGTGCCGGGACTGATCGTGCTGGCCCCGTATGATTCTGCTGACGCCAAGGGCCTGCTCAAGGCGGCGATCCGCAATCCGAACCCGGTGGTCTTCCTCGAACACGAGATGATGTACGGCGCGGAGTTCGACGTGCCGGAGGTCGAGGACTGGATCGTGCCGATCGGCAAGGCCAAGATCCGGCGTGAGGGCACGGACGTGACCCTCACCTCGCACAGCCGCATGGTCGGCTTTGCCCTCAAGGCGGCGGAGGAACTGGCCAAGGACGGCATCGAGGCCGAGGTCATCGACCTCAGAACCCTGCGTCCGCTGGACCACGAGACGATCATCGAAAGCGTCAAGAAGACCAACCGCATCGTCTCGGTCGAGGAAGGCTGGGGCCCGATGGGGGTCGGCGCCGAAATCTGTGCGCGTGTGATCGAACACGCCTTCGACTATCTGGATGCGCCGCCGCTGCGGGTGCATCAGGAAGATGTGCCCATGCCCTATGCGGCCAATCTGGAAGCGCTGACGCTTCCGACTGTTGATAAGATCGTAGCCAAGGTGAAGGAACTGATCGGATGAGTGAACTGGAAGAACGCGCGCTGCCGATTCCGCCTGCGGTCGCCGATGTGCCGGTGAATGAGTTCACCCACGAGATCGTCCGGGCCTGGTGGGATGGCGAACGCCCCCGAATGATGATCCGGGCGACATTCAACGATTACCGCATGGCCGGGACGATGCTGGCTGAGTTGGCCTATCACTTCGCCAATGCCTATGCCGTGGCCCAGAATCTCAATCGCGATGAGGTGCTCAAGGGGCTGCTCGCCCAGTGGGACGAGATTCACAGCTCGGACGCCATGAAGAATATGCTGTCGACCGAGGCGGTCCCGGCCGAACCCAAGGCATGACCGATATTCTGATGCCGGCCCTGTCCCCGACGATGGAGGAGGGGACGCTCAGTAAATGGCATATCAAGGCCGGCGACACCGTGTCGGCAGGCGATGTGATCGCCGAGATCGAGACGGACAAGGCGACGATGGAAGTCGAGGCCGTCGACGAGGGCGAGGTCGCCGAGATCCTGGTGCCGGAAGGCACCGAGGGTGTGAAGGTCAATGCGGTCATCGCGCGCCTGAAAGGCGAGGGGGGTCTGGCTGCGCCGGCACCCAAGGCGGCGTCTGCACCGGAGCCGGCTAAGGCCGAGGCTGCGAAGCCGGAGCTGGCCGCTGCCCCCTCTGCCAAATCGCGGGCCCCCGCTCCCGCGAGCGGGGGAGCATCAGGCGACCGCATCTTTGCTTCGCCCCTGGCGCGGCGGATGGCGGCGCAGGCCGGGCTGGACCTGAAGGCGATCAAGGGCACCGGGCCGAAGGGGCGGATCGTCAAGGCGGACGTCGAGGCGGCCGGCAAGGGTGGCGGTGCCAAGGCCGCGCCTGCGGCAGCCAAGGGCGAGCCGCGTCAGGTGCTGTCGCTGGAGCAGCAGGGCATCAAGCCGGGCAGCTATGATCTGGTGCCGCTGGACGGGATGAGAAAGGCCATCGCGCGGCGCCTGACCGACAGCTTCCGCGACGTGCCGCACTTCCCCCTGACCATCGACTGCGAGATCGACGGCTTGCTGGCGGCGCGGGCCAAGGTCAATGCGATGCTGGAGCCGCAAGGGGTCAAGGTGTCGGTCAATGACTTCGTGATGAAGGCCAGCGCCATGGCCCTGAAGGCGGTGCCGGAGGCCAATGCCAGCTACACGCCCGAAGGCATCGCCATGCACCACCACGCCGATGTGGCGATGGCGGTGGCCATCGACGGCGGCCTGATCACCCCGATCATCTTCGCGGCCGAGACCAAGAGCCTGAGCCAGATCGCGACGGAATCGAAAGACCTCGCCAAGCGCGCGCGCGATCGCAAGCTGAAGCCGGAGGAATTCCAGGGTGGGACGTTCAGCGTCTCGAACCTGGGGATGTTCGGCATCAAGACCTTCGCCTCGATCATCAATGAGCCGCAGGGCGCGATCATGTCGGTGGGGGCTGGCGAACAGCGCCCGGTCGTCAGAGGCGGCCAGCTGGCCGTAGCCACGGTGATGAGCGTGACCCTGACCTGCGACCACCGCGTGGTCGACGGCGCGATCGGGGCCAGGTTCCTGCAGGTCTTCAAAGCGATGATCGAAGATCCTGTGACGATGCTGGCTTAACCCACACCCGTCCCCCTCGGGCTTGTCCTGAGGGCCCATCTTTCAGGTGCAGGGACGGTGTGTCGGCGGGACGGAAATCTAACGGCGACGTCAGCGCGTGCGGTCGCCATGGGCCCTCGGGACAAGCCCGAGGGTGATGGAGTTGAGGAATGGCTGAGTTCGATCTGATCGTTATCGGTTCCGGGCCGGGCGGCTATGTGGCGGCGATCCGGGCCAGTCAGCTGGGCCTGAAAGTGGCCATCGTCGAGCGCGAGAACCTGGGCGGCATCTGTCTGAACTGGGGCTGTATCCCGACCAAGGCGCTGCTGAAGTCCGGCGAGAAGTACGAGAGCCTGTCGCACCTTAAGGATTACGGCCTGTCGGCCGACAAGGTCGGGTTTGACTTCGACGCCATCATCCAGCGGTCACGCGGGGTGGCCAAGCAGCTGAATCAGGGCGTCGGCTTCCTGATGAAGAAGAACAAGATCGAGGTGATCGAGGGCGAGGCGAAGCTCGAAAAGGGCACCGCGGCTCCCAAGGTCGTCTTGACGTTGAAGGACGGCAAGACGCGTACGGTCGAGGCCAAGACGGTCATGCTGGCGGTCGGGGCGCGGGCGCGGGCCTTGCCGCAGATCGGGCTGGAGGCGGACGGCGACAAGATCTGGGCCTACCGTGAGGCGCTGGCGCCCAAACGCTTGCCCAAGTCATTCGTGGTGATCGGGTCGGGGGCCATCGGCCTGGAGTTTGCCAGCTTCTATCGGGCGCTGGGGTCCGAGGTCACGGTCATCGAGGCCGTCGATCGGATCATGCCGGTCGAGGACGAGGAAATCTCCAAGGCGGCCCAGAAAGCGTTCGAGAAGCGCGGCATCAAGTTCCGCACCGGGGCCAAGGTGACGAAGGTGTCCAAGGCCGCCTCAGGAGCGAAGGTCGATGTCGAAGTCGACGGCAAGCCGGAAAGCCTGGAGGCCGAGGTCTGCATCTCGGCGGTCGGCATTACCGCCAACACCGATGGCATCGGTCTGGAGGCGCTGGGCGTCGAACTGGATCGGGGCCACATCAAGACAGACAGCCACTGTCTGACCAATGTGAAGGGGCTTTACGCCATCGGCGACTGCGCCGGCGCGCCCTGGCTGGCGCACAAGGCGAGCCACGAGGGCATTCATGCGGCCGAGCATATCGCCGGCTTCAAGTCTCCGAACGTGCATTCGCCGATCGCCGGCTGCACCTATACGACGCCGCAGGTGGCGTCGGTCGGCATCACCGAACAGGCCGCCAAGGCCGACAAGCGTGAGGTCAAGGTCGGCCGTTTCCCCTTCAAGGTGAACGGCAAGGCCATTGCGTCGGGCGAGACCGAGGGCTTCGTCAAGACCATCTTCGACGCCAAAACGGGTGCCTTGATCGGAGCCCACATGATCGGGGCCGAGGTCACCGAGATGATCCAGGGCTATGTCACCGCAATCACGATGGAGGCGACCGAGGAAGACGTGTTCGGCACCGTCTATCCGCACCCGACCATGTCGGAGGCCATGCACGAGGCGGCGCTGGATGCCTATGGCCGGGTGATCCACATCTAGGTGGACCGACCTTCCTCGATGCCGCTCATCCCCGCGAAAGCGGGGATCCAGCGCTTTGGGTGAGCGGCGCGACTCATGGGGTTCGACGCTTGCCCCATGGCATAGCCATCTGGACAGAACTGGGTCCCCGCTTTCGCGGGGATGAGCGGTGGGTGGTTGCGCGTCCTACGGCAACCGTTCGACGTGGTCGTCGGTCTGGCCAGCGAGAATGCGGCGGGCGCGGATCCACATTTCGAGGCGCTGGACGACAATCATGGCGGCGACGAACAGCAGGAAGGCGTCGGCCACGGCCAGGACGTTAAGGCCGAAGTCGGCGGCGTGCGGCTCCAGCCAGGCGGCGAGGGCGCGCCGACCCAGCATGAGGCCGAGGATCAGGATGAGGCCGATGGGTGACACCTGGGCCTTCAGGGTGCCGTCGGCATGGCGTTCGATGGTGGTCATCCTGCCTCGCCACCAGCCGGTCGCGGCCCCGAGGATCAGACCGAGCACCAGCACACCATAATCCAGCGGTCCGAAGGGGCGGTGGCTGACGCCGGGGGCTTGGGCTGAGTCCCAGATGCCCTGGCCGATCAGCACGACGATGAGCAGCGGCATGACCCACATCCACTGTGGCCGGAGCGTGCGCGGGCGACGATTACGCAGGAGCATGATGGGGACGGCCACGGCGATGGGGATCAGCGGGGCGTAGGTTTCGGGGGTCATGTTCTTCGGGTCCGGTTGAGGCTGTTGTATGCGCCCGTGTGGTGCCGCTTGCCAATGGAGTGCGTCTGGCCCTGGGGCTAACCGAGATTCAGGCGAAGTTTCGTATCGACGCCGACCCGGCGGCGGTCGGATGAGGAGGGGGCGGTTCAGGACCCGGCGCGATCCGGCCCTCACCCTCCGCGCAGACGCGTCGCGCTCACGCGCTCCTCGGCGCGGAGCCTCCCTCTCCCCAGGGGAGAGGGGATCAACCGTGCCGTTCCGCAAGGACCGGAATGTCGATTGAACTTAGTGGCCGAACAGCAGCGCCTGGATCGCGTAGATCGCCAGGCCGGCGAGGCCGCCGATGATCATGCCGTTGAAGCGGATGAACTGAAGGTCGCGGCCGACGTTCAGCTCGATCACCTGGACGAGCTGGCGCAGATCCCAGCGGTTGACCTGTTCGGTGATGAAGCTGGATACGCCGCTCTTCTGGCTTTCGATGAAGGCCGACAGGGCGGTGACGAAGCCCGCATTCATGTCAGCCCGCACAACCGGATCGGCGGCGAGGTGGCGACCGACCTCGACGAAGAGGCCGGCGAGATGGCGCTGGATGGCTGAATGGTCTGAGCGGGCATCGTTTTCGAGCAGGGTGCGAACGCTGTCCCACATCTCGCCGGCCATCTGGCGGACCTCGGGCCGGGAGAGCAGGTCGTGCTTCATCTCCTCCGCGCGTCGGGCGTAGAGCTTTGAGGACTTCAGCCGCCGGACGAAGCCGCGGACAGCAGCGTCGAACTCCAGCCGGATCGGATGGTCCGGCTCGACGCGGGCCTCTTCCAGCAGGGCAGAGGCGGCCCCGATGATCTTGTTGAGTAGATAGGCGTCGGCCTTGAACAGGTTGAACAGGCTGGGCAGTTCGGCGCGAATGCGCTCGCGCATGGCATCCAGCGCCGCCGCGTCTTCGAGAAAGCGACCGACGATTCGGGTCAGTTCGTCGAACAGCCTCTGATGCCGACCATCCTCGACGAAGGCGTTCAGAACGCCGGCGGCCAGGGGCGCGACCTGGACCTTTTCCAGTTCGCCGACGATGCGCTGGGCGACGAAATCACGGACGCCGGACCGGTCGATCGCTTCGAGCGCCTGGGGCGTCAGTCGGACGACGAAACGGGCCAGGCCGTCGGCCCGGTCCCGGTCGGCCAGCCAGTCGGCGACCTGGGCGGCGAAATCGACCTCTGCCAGCTTGGCGCGCACCGTCGCCTCGTCGAGGAAGTTCTGCTCGATGAACCGGCCCAGATTGGCGGCGATGCGGCCCTGGTTTTCCGGGATGATGGCCGTGTGCGGGATGGGCAGACCCAGCGGGCACTTGAACAGGGCCACCACCGCGTACCAGTCGGCCAGACCGCCGATGGTCGCCGCCTCGGCGGTGGCGGCGACATAGCCGAGCCACGGCCAGCGCGGCTGGAGCGCCCGTGCCGTCAGGAAGGTCGCCGTCGACAGGACCAGAGCGCCGGTGGCGATCGCCTTGGTGCGATTGAGTGCGCGCAGACGTTGCTGGTCGACCGCATTCAGGGCGGGTAGGGGCGGTGGAGCGACGGGCGGATCGGCTTGGGTCATGGCGCGTCCTGCAGCCTCGTCCGATCTGGCGGCGGCGTCCACTCCGCAGTTGATCCGGAGTGCTGGTGCCGGTCGGTGGCCCTGGCGTAGTCTCGACCGAACAGACGCAGGCGAGAGGGTGGGCTGGACATGGGCAAGACGGTTCTGATTACCGGGGCAGGGTCCGGCTTTGGGCGCGGGGTGACGTTCGACCTGGCGCGGCGGGGACATCGGGTGATCGCCGGCTGCCAGATCTGGCCGCAGGTGACCGAGCTGAGAACGGCACTGGCCGAGGCCAACCTCGAAGCCGAGGTCATCAAGCTGGACGTGCTGAGCGAGATCGACCGGGGCAAGGCGCTGGAGCGCGACATCGACGTGCTGGTCAACAACGCCGGGATCATGGAATCCGGGCCGATGGTCGAGATCCCGATGTCGGTGTTCCGCTCGGTGTTCGAGACCAATGTGTTCGCGGCGCTGGAACTGGCCCAGGGGTTCGGGCGCAAGATGGTCAAGGCGGGCGGAGGGCGGATCGTCTGGACCTCGTCGGTGGCCGGGCTGGTCAAGGTACCGTTCGACGGTGCCTATGCGGCGTCCAAACACGCGGTGGAGGGCATCTGTTCGGCCATGCGCGAGGAACTGGCACCCTATGGGGTGCAGGTGGTGACGATCAATCCGGGGGCCTTCCGTACCGGCTTCAACGACACCGGGATGGAGGCGATGGACCAGTGGTGGAGCCAGGGCGAGCGCGTGGTGGACCACTGGCCGGTCCGCGAGCTGAACCGCCAGCACGACCCGGCCGAGATGGTCGCTGCGATGGTTGAGGTGATTGAGGCCGATCACCCTCAATACCGGACGGTGCGGCCGGCGGTGGCCGAGGAGATGGTCCGGCGCGAACAGGCCGAGGTGTGGGATCTGAAGGGTTGAGGCAGGGCCGCCCCAACGAACCGCTCATCCCGGCGAATGCGGGGACTCAGGACTTTGGGGTGATGGAACGACACCGATAGGTCTCGTCGGAAATCGGAGATCCGCCTGATCTGCGCGGGACAGAACTGGATCCCCGCATTCGCGGGGATGAGCGGAAATTGTGAACGCCACAGGCTTGCGCTCCCGCCGCACCCACCTATATCCGGCACATCATTGGTTACAGATTAGATGGGACGGCAAATGACCAAGGTACTGGTTCTGTATCACTCCACCTACGGGCATCTGGAGAAGATGGCCGAGGCCGTGGCCGAGGGCGCGCGTCAGGTCGACGGCGTCCAGGTCGACATCCGGCGCGTGCCGGAATTGGTGCCTGAAGAACTCGCGATCCAGAGCGGCTACAAGATGGACCAGGCCGCGCCGGTCGCGACCGTGGCCGAGCTGGATGGCTATGACGGCATTATCATCGGGGCCGGCACCCGCTATGGGACGGTGGCCAGCCAGATGCGCAACTTCTTGGACCAGACCGGCGGCCTGTGGATGAAGGGAGCCTTCGTCGGTAAGGTCGGCTCGGCCTTCACCGCCACAGGCACCCAGCACGGCGGCCAGGAAACCACTCTGATCGGCCTGATCCAGACCATGCTGCATCATGGGATGCTGATCGCGGGTCTGCCCTATGCCTGGCAGGGGCAGATGCGCACGGACGAAATCACCGGCGGCAGCCCCTACGGCGCCACCACCATCACCGGCGGCGACGGATCGCGGATGCCCAGCGAAAACGAGCTGGACGGCGCACGCTGGCAAGGACGCTATGTCGCCGAAACCGCGAAGAGGCTGAAGGCCGCCGCATGACACAACCCGCCGTCTTTTTCGGCCACGGATCGCCCATGAATGCACTGGGCGGACCGTTTGCCGATGCGTGGCGCGAAGTCGGTGAAGGCCTGGGCAAACCCCGAGGCGTAGTCATGGTGTCGGCCCATTGGGAGACGCAAGGTCTGGGCGTAACCGGCCAGACCGCTCCGCCGACCATCCACGATTTCGGCGGATTTCCCGACGCCCTGTTCGCCATGCGGTATCCGGCACCGGGCTCACCCGAACTGGCCGAGCGAGTGTCGGAGCTGACCGGGGCGGTGGTGACCGATCAATGGGGGCTGGACCACGGCACATGGTCGGTGCTGGCCCACGTCTGGCCGGACGCAGATGTGCCAGTGGTGCAGCTATCGCTGGACCGGCGGCTGGATGCGCGCGGTCACTATGAGCTGGCGCAAAAACTGGCCCCGCTGAGAGGCGAGGAGATCCTCATCGCCGGGTCAGGCGACTGGGTGCATAATCTTCGTTTGTGGAAGCGCGAGGGTAGCGAGCCTTATGCGTGGGCGACCGCCTTTGACCAGGCGGTTAAGGCTGCTCTGCTCGCGGGTGATCACGAGGCGCTGATCGACTGGGTACATCTGGCCGAAGAGGCCCAGCTGAGCGTGCCGACCAACGAACACTATCTGCCGCTCTTGTACGTCGTGGCCCAGCAGACGCCCGGTGAGCCGGTGGCCTTCTTTACCGACACCATCGAGGGCGGCTCCATCTCGATGACCGGCGTCAGGATTGGTTAGGTTCGGCCATCCGATTCCGCATGACGGGCCTGATCAGGGTCTCTAGTATTCGGGCTCGATCTGACGGGAGGTCTCAATGATCACGATCATCATCATCGGCGTAATCGTCGTCCTGCTTCTGGTGTTCGGGGTCGGGGCCTATAACCGCCTGGTCGGTCTGGACCAGCGGGCCAATCAGGCGTTCGCGGATATCGATGTCCAGCTCAAGCAGCGGCAGGACCTGATCCCCAATCTGGTCGAGACCGTCAAAGGCTATGCCAGCCACGAGCGCGGCACGCTGGAGGCGGTGATCCAGGCGCGCAACCAGGCCACCCAGGCCGCCAGCGTCAACGACAAGGTGCAGGCGGAGAACGTACTGACCGGCGCGCTGGGGCGTCTGTTCGCCCTGGCGGAGGCCTATCCGGACCTCAAGGCCAATACCAACTTCCAGCAGCTTCAGGCCGAGCTGTCGGACATTGAGAACAAGCTGGCCGCCGCGCGGCGCTTCTTCAACAATGCGGTGCAGGAGTTCAACTCGGTCCGGCGCCAGTTCCCGACCGTGCTGTTCGCCGGAATGGTCGGCTATGGCTCGGACAAGCCGTTCTTCGACGTGGGAGAGGACTCGCGCGCGGCGATGAACGAGGCCCCGCCGCAGGTCAGCTTCAACTAGGGGCTCGAACGTGGCCGCCGTCGGCCTTCAGACCCACATCTGGGCCAATAATACGCGCTCCATCCTGTTGATGGCGCTGTTCCCTGTGCTGCTGGTCGGGATCATCTATGCCGCCCAGCTGGTGATGATGGGCTATGGCTATCTGCCGTCGACCAAGAGCTTCGAGGGCGACCTGGTCTATTCGGCCCAGATGCTGCTCGGCTCGATGCCGTTTGCCATTGCCGGGGCGGGGATCTGGTTCGTCATCGCCTATTTCTCGAACCAGGCGATCATCGACCTGGCGACCGGCGCACGCGTGGTGGACCGTCGGTCCAATCCCGAAATCTACAACCTGCTGGAAAATCTGGCGATCTCACGCGGGATGAAGACGCCGACGCTCAGGCTGATTGAACAGCCCGAGCTGAACGCCTTCGCCACCGGGCTGCACGAGGGGCAGTATTCGATCACGGTGACGCGAGGGCTGGTTCAGGCGCTGGACCGGGACGAGCTGGAAGCGGTGTTGGCCCACGAACTGACGCACGTCATCAACAAGGACGTCCGTACCATGATCATCGCGACGGTGTTCGCGGGGATCATCAGCCTGATCGCCGAGATGATGTTCCGGTCGATGCGGTATATGGCGCTGGGCGGCAATCGGCGAGGCAATTCGGGCGGGGCGGCCCTGGCCCTGATCGTGATCGGCTTCGGCCTGGCAGCGATCGGCTGGCTGTTGGCGATCGTCATCCGGATGTCGCTGTCGCGGCGGCGCGAATATATCGCCGACGCCGGATCGGTGGAGCTGACCAAAAACCCGGACGCCATGATTTCGGCGCTGCAGAAGGTGTCGGGGCGGGCGGACCTTCAGGCCCCTGATGAGGTCGCCGGGATGTTCCTGGAGCACCGGGAGAGTGGGTTCCTCGGCCTGTTCGCCACCCATCCGCCGATCGAGAAGCGGATCGAGGCTCTGGTCAGATACGCCGGTGGCATCGACCACCTGGCCGAACGGCAGAAGCAACGGTTGCCGGGCGGCACGGCCGTGCCGCCGACTGCCTAGGGTCCGTACTCAATAAGTCGTAGCTCGACGGCGAGTGTTCTGATTCAAGGATTCCGGAAGGGGTCCTTGAATGCGGAAGCTCTACTGGCTGGATGACGAAGCGTGGGCCCGGATCGAGCCA
>Ga0209571_1000580_pt1 | contig 33409 bp, 32 predicted proteins | sample EBPBio102011_DNA_FD_185866 | JGI IMG/M metagenome (GOLD analysis project Ga0209571, IMG submission 185866) | Wastewater treatment Type I Accumulibacter community from EBPR Bioreactor in Madison, WI, USA - Reactor 1_1/10/2011_ DNA (SPAdes)... | ecosystem: Engineered > Bioreactor > EBPR >... | reverse complement strand
CAGGGCGGCGCCAAGCGCATCGGTCGGCAGGTCGGCGAGGGCGGCGAGTTCGGCGGCAAGGACCGCCTCCGGCTCTGCGGCCAGCGCGCCTTCGAGCCAGGCGCCCTGCCGTTCGATCAGCCCGGCCAGGTAGGGGCTCGATCCCGCCGCGCCACGCAGCAGGCCGGCGAGTTCGGGCGCGAAGACCGGCACCTGGGCCAGGGCGTCCGCGCCCCGCGCGGGGTCAAAGGGAAGGGCGGTGCGGGTCAGGCGCGCGGCAAAGGTCATGGGCCGAAGCTAAGGGACCGCGCGGCCCCCGCGCAAGCCCGCTCGGGCCTAGCCAGTGCCCGTCATGGCCCGAGCGGACCGGACCAGGCCGCCGGTTGCGCGACCCCGATTTCCCCGCTACGCCCGGAGCCATGAGCGCGCCCCCCGACACACTCTGCATCGGCTCGGCCCTTTGGGACGTGATCGGCCGCGCCGGCCAGAGCCTGCCCATCGGTGCCGACGTGCCGGGGCGGATCACGCGGACGCCGGGCGGCGTCGCACTGAACATCGCCATCATGCTCGCCCGGCTCGGGCGGCGGCCGGCAATGCTGACGGCGCTCGGCGATGACGATCCGGGGCTGTCCCTGATCGCAGCCTGTGCCCGGCTTGGCGTTTCGTGCGACCATGCGACGATCCTGCCCGGCCGGCCGACCGACCGCTACATGGCGATCGAGGGCACGAACGGGCTGATCGCCGCCATCGCCGACGCCCATACGCTCGAAGCCGCAGGGGCGGCGATCCTGGCGCCCCTGACCGACGGGCGGCTCGCGGGCGCGGATGCGCCCTGGACCGGACCCGTGGTCCTTGACGGCAACCTGACCGGGGCCCTTCTGGCCCAGATCGCGACCTCGCCCCTTTTCGCGGCGGCCAGGCTTGCGGTCGCCCCCGCCTCGCCCGGCAAGGCATTGCGGCTCGCGCCCCTGTTGCCGCGCCCGAACGTGCGGCTTTACGTCAACCTTGCCGAGGCGGCCCTCCTGTCGGGCGCGCCTGCGGCCGATGCGGCCGCCGCCGCCCGCGCCATGCTTGCGGCAGGGGCCGCGCGGGTCCTCGTAACCGACGGCGCCCGCGCTGCGGCCGACGGCTGCGCCCGTCGCGGCGTCCTGACCGCTACGCCCCCCGCCGTCACCCCCGTGCGCGTGACCGGCGCGGGCGACACGTTCATGGCCGCCCATTTCGTCGCCGAGGACCGGGGCGCGCCCCGCGACGCGGCCCTTGCCCATGCCCTTGCCATTGCCGCGGCCTATGTTGCCGGAAAGGACGCCTGATGCCCCTGCCCCTCACCTTCTCGAGCGAGGTCGCCGCCGCAAAGGCGGACGCGCACCCGCTCGTCGCGCTCGAATCGACGATCATCACCCATGGCATGCCCTATCCGCAGAACCTGGAAACCGCCCGCGCCGTCGAGGCCGCTGTGCGCGAGGCAGGCGCCGTGCCGGCGACGATAGCGGCGATGGGCGGCAGGCTGCACATCGGGCTTGAGCCTGCGGCGCTTGAGGCACTTGCCCGGACCAGGGACGCGATGAAGGTGTCGCGTGCCGACCTGGCCATCTGCCTGGCGCAGAAGCGGACCGGCGCCACCACCGTTGCCGCGACGATGATCGCCGCGCACCTCGCCGGGATCGGCGTCTTTGCGACCGGCGGCATCGGCGGCGTCCATCGCGGGGCCGAGGTGACGTTCGACATTTCCGCCGACCTGCGAGAGCTGTCCGAATCGCCAGTGACGGTCGTCGCGGCGGGGGCGAAGGCGATCCTCGACCTGCCGAAGACGCTCGAGGTCCTTGAAACGCTTGGGGTTCCGGTGATCGCCTACGGGCAGGACGCCTTCCCGGCTTTCTGGTCGCGCGACGCTGGCCTGCGCGCACCCCTCAGGCTCGACAGCCCGGCCGAAATCGCAGCGGCCCATCTCATGCGCGGACATCTCGGCCTGCCGGGCGGCCAGCTGGTCGCGAACCCTATCCCGGAGGCGGCGGAAATCCCGCGCGCCGTGATCGGGCCCGTCATCGAACAGGCGCTGGCCGAGGCCGAGGCGCAGGGGATCGCCGCAAAGGCGGTCACGCCCTTCCTTCTGGCGCGCATCTTCGAACTGACCGGGGGCCGGTCGCTAGCGGCCAACATCGCGCTGGTCCTGAACAACGCGCACCTTGGCGCCCGGATCGCCGCCGAACTGGCGCGCGGCTAGAAGGCGCCGCGCAACTCGGCAAGCGCCGCCGTCAGGACACCGATGTCGCTGCCGACGGCGACGAAGGTCGCGCCCATCGCCAGGTAGTCCTTCGCGAGCGCCCGGTCGCCGGTCAGGATGCCGGCCGCCTTGCCGCTGGCGACGATGGCACTGATCGCACCGGCGATCGCCTCCTGCACCGGGGGCGCGGTCAGCTGGCCCGGATAGCCCATGTCGGCCGCAAGGTCGGCCGGGCCGATGAAGACGCCGTCCACGCCCTCGATCGTCAGGATCTCGGGCAGGGCCGCCAGTCCAGCCCGGCTTTCGACCTGCAGCAGAAGGCAGACGCCTTCATCCGCGCCGGCCATGTAGCCCTTCGCGCGCCCGAAGTCCGAGGCGCGGGCAAGGCTCGCCCCCACGCCGCGCCGGCCGTTAGGCGGGTAGCGCACGGCCGCGACCATGGTGCGCGCGGCCTCGGCGCTGTCGATCATCGGGATCAGGAGGGTCGTCGCGCCAATGTCCAGAAGCTGCTTGACCAGCCAGACCTCGCCGATCGGCGGGCGGACGACGGCGTGGGCGCGGGTGCCGATCGCGGTCAGGGCGCCAAGGGTCGAGCGCAGGTCGTTCGGGGCATGTTCACCGTCGATCACCAGCCAGTCGAACCCCGCCCCCGCGACCAGACCCGCCGCATAGGGGTCGGCGAGGCCAAGCCAGAGGCCGATCTGCGGCCGCCCGGCCCTCAGCGCCGTCTTGAAGGTATTCTCGGCCATCATTCCCCCCCGAACCGGCAGGTGATGCTGCCGAAATCACCGAAATCCGCCTCGATCCTCGTTCCGGGCGGGCATTCGACCGCGCGGACGAACGAGCCCGACAGGATCACCTGCCCCGCGCCGATCGACTGGCCATAGCGGCCGAGCCGTTCCGCAAGCCAGACGATACCCGCGACGGGATCGTTCAAGACCCCGGCCCCAAGGCCGGTTTCCTCGACCACGCCATCGCGGAACAGGATGACGCCGACGCGGCGCAGGTCAAGGGCGCGCGGATCATGGCGCATCTCGCCAACAATAACGCCGCCATTCGCGGCATTATCCGCAATCGTGTCAACAATCGTGCGCGACTGACCGCCCTGGCTGCGCAGGATTCGCGTGTCGAGTATCTCGAGCGCCGGGGCCACCGCCTCGGTCGCGTCCAGCACCTCGTCACGGGTCACCCGGCCCGCAAGTGGCGCGCGGGTCAGGAAGGCGATCTCGGCCTCGATCCGGGGCGCGATGAAGCGGCCCTTCGGGATGACCCCGCCCGGCGGAAAGTCCATGTCGTCCAGAAGGACGCCCGAATCCGGGATGTCTATCCCCAGCGACTGCTGCATGGCGCGCGAGGTCAGGCCGATCTTCCAGCCGATGACCTTGCGGCCCGCCGCGATCTTGGCCGCGACGACAGCGGCCTGGATGCGATAGGCCTCGTCCATGCCGGCACCCGGATGGGCGGCCGACAGAAGCCCGGTCTGCACGCCCGACGTTTCGGCCCCCAGCAGCGCCTTGGCGGCCGCAAGCACCGCATCGTCCCTCACGCCTCGTCCTCCACCCCGTTCACCAGCCGGCCGATGCCTTCGGCCTCGATCTCGACCACGTCGCCGGGCTTCAGCCAGACCGGCGGATCGAGCCGCGCGCCGGCGCCCGATGGCGTGCCGCACAGGATCACGTCGCCCGGCACCAGCGTCGTGAAGGTCGAGATGTAGGCAATGAGCCGGCGGAAGGAAAAGACCATGCGCGAGGTGCGGTCGTCCTGTCGCAACTCGCCATTCACCCGCGTGGCCAGGCGTATGTCGGCGATCTGCGCCTCGTCCGTGAAGGGGACGAGCCAGGGGCCGATGGCACCCGAACGGTCGAAGTTCTTGCCTTGCGTGACGTTGAACTTGCCATGTCGTACCCAGTCGCGCAGCGTGCCTTCGTTCGCGAGCGTCAGGCCCGCGACATGGCTCAGCGCGTCGCGCTCCGCGATACGGCGGCCGGAGCGGCCGATGACCAGCGTCACCTCGCCCTCATAGTCGAGCTGGGGACTTTCGGGGGGCCGGGTCAAGGGCTGCCTATGCCCGGTGAAGGAGCCGGGGAAGCGCACGAAAAGCGAGGGGTGCGTGGGCGCGTCCGAGCCGTCCTTGTATTCTGCGTTGCGGTCCGGGTAGTTCACGCCGACGCAGAGGATCTTTTGCGGCGCACGGATCGGCGGCTCGAAGGTCACGTCCGCCGCCGCGACGTCGGGCGGCGTGCCGGCCCAGCGGTCCGCGAGGGCGGCAAGCGCCCCTTCCTCGACCGCCGCCTGCAGGCCGGGCAGTTTGCTGCGCCCCGTCAGGTCGATGATTCCATCGCCCGACATCAGGCCCCAGCCCGCCCGGCTGTCGCGGGTGAAGGACAGGAAGCGCGCGCTCATGGCGCGACGATCGGCTGGGCGGCAAGCGTCGCGGGGCGCGGCTCGACGCCATGGAAGCGCGTCCCCTCTTCGAACCAGCTGCGCGGAGCGGGGGCGCCCCAGAGCGTCTGGCGCTGCGGGTCCTTCAGGTCCCAGCGGATCGGCTCGTGGTCGGGGTCGACGGTCAGGTAATCCGACGAATAGATCTCGATCCGGTGGCCGTCCGGGTCGCGAATATACAGGAAAAAGGCGTTGGAAATGCCGTGTCGGCCGGGTCCACGTTCGATTTGTGCAAGCCAGCCGGTCGTCGACATCAGGTCCAGAAGCTCGATCACATGCAGGGGGCTCGCCACCCAGAAGGCGGTGTGGTGGAGGCGCGGGCCAAGGCCGTTCGTAAAGGCCATGTCGTGGACGCCGCCCTTGCGGTGCAGCCACGCGGCCCAGAGCCGGCCCGACGCCTCGTCCTCCGTATATTCCGTCACGCGGAAACCGATCGAGGACCAGAAGGCGACAGAGGCGTCGACATCGGGGCTGAAGCAGTTGAAATGGTCGATGCGCAGCAGGCGCCCGCCCCGGTAGAGCGCATAGTTCTGATGGATCGGCGCGAGGCGTTCCATCCGGGCATAAAGCTCGAACGGCACGCCGTGGGGATCGGACGAGCGCAGCGTCCGACCCTGATGCGGGCGCTCGACCCAGGTGAAGGGCCGCCCCTGGTCCGCCAGCCAGTCGGCGGCGCGGTCAAGGTCGGCGTCGTCATAGACCTTGAACGACAGCGCCTGCGCCTCTGGCTTGCCCTTGCGCAGGACCAGCGAATGATGGCCCCGCTCCTCGAGCGCACGCAGCATCAGGTAGTCGCTGCCCTCGGCCGTGACCTGTAAGCCGAGCGTATCGGCATAGAAGGCGCGCGAGGCGGCAAGGTCCGTGACGCCCAGCTCGACATGGCTCAGGCGGACGACGTTGAAGGGCGGGTAGAGGGTCGGCTCTGGCAGGGGCATGGCTCAGGCTCCGAGTTTCGGGATGGCGTGGTGGCCGGTCGCGAAGGCCACGTTGCGGGTTTCCATGTAGAAGTCGAAGGACCAGTCGCCCCCGTCGCGGCCCAGGCCAGACGCCTTGGCGCCGCCAAAGGGCGTCGGCAGGTGGCGGACGTTTTCCGAGTTCACCCAGATCATCCCGGCCTCGATCCGGTCGGTCAAGCGGAGCGCCCGCGACAGGTCCGAGGTCCAGAGGTAGGCCGCGAGCCCGTAGCGCACGTCGTTGGCAAGGGTCAGCGCCTCGTCCTCGGTGCCGAAGGGGATGGCGGTCAGGACGGGGCCGAAGATTTCTTCCTGCGCGATCGCCATGTCGTTCCGGGCGCCGGTGAAGAGCGCGGGCGCGACGAAGCAGCCCTCGCCGCCACCGCCGGTCAATTGCGCGCCTTCGGCCTGGCCACGGCTGAGGTAAGAGCGGACCTTCGACGCATGGCCGGGGTCGATCAGGGGGCCGACGACCGTTTCGGGGTCGAGCGGATGGCCGACCTTGATGCGGGCGGCCCGTTCGGCAAGGCGGGCGGTGAAGGGCTCGTAGGCCGACCGTTCAACCAGCAGGCGCGAGGACGAAGTGCAGCGTTCGCCGTTCAGCGAATAGATCATGAAGAGCGCCGCATCCGCCGCCCGGTCGAGGTCGGCGTCGGCAAAGACGATGACCGGGTTCTTGCCGCCCAGTTCCAGATGCAGCCGCTTCAGGGTCGGCGCGCCCTGCGCCATGATCTTCGATCCGGTGGCGCTTTCGCCGACGAAGCCCACGGCGCGGATCAGCGGATGTTCGGTCAGGGCGCGACCTGCCTCTTCGCCGGTGCCGTTCACCAGGTTCCAGACGCCGGGCGGCAGGCCCGCGCCCTCGGCAATCTCGACCAGCAGGCGCGCGGTCAGGGGCGACAGTTCGGCGGGTTTGTGGACCACGGTGCAGCCCGCCGCGAGCGCCGGGGCGATTTTCCAGGTCGACAGCATGAAGGGCGTGTTCCAGGGGGTGATGATGCTCACCGGCCCCAGGGGCACGCGGCCCGTCATGTTGATCTGGCCGTCCGCGCGCAGGGTCTTGCCGTCGCGGGCGGTCGGCGCCAGGTCGGCGAAGAAGCGGAAGTTCTCGGCGCCCCTGAGCGCCGCCTTCGACATGAAGCGCAGCGCCTGGCCGGTGTCCATCGCCTCGACCAGCGCGATTTCCTCGGCCCTGGCCTCGATCGCGTCGGCAATCCTGTGCAGGAGCTTGCGCCGCTTGTCGCCGGGCCAGGCCGCCCAGTCGCGAAAGGCGGCGGACGCCGCCCTTGCCGCCCGGTCCACATCGGCAGGCCCCGACCGCGCCACATGTGCCAGGACCGCGCCATCGACGGGCGCGCGCGTCTCGAACGTGCGGCCATCGGCGGCTGGCTCGGCCTTGCCGCCGATCTGGTTCGGCACGACTTCGCGCGCAAACCGGGCGAGGTAGTCCGCCGCCTTCTTCAGATTGGCTTCAAGCGTCATTTCTGCCCCCTTTGGCCTGCCCCTTATGGCTGCGCAGCCGGTCATGGATCGTATTGCGCTTCCAGGAAAAGCGCGCGTCGGTTTCCTCGATGGTCAGCGACAGGGCGAAATGGCCGCCCTTGAGGTGGTCGGCAAAGACCCCTTCGGTCGCCGCCATCAGCGACTGGCCGAGCGCCTGGCGTTCCTCGACCGAGCGGCCCGGCCCGATCCGCAGCCGCAGGTCGGCATAGGCGTTATCGGCGTGAAGGTCGGCGATTGCCACCGCCTGGGGCACATGGACCCGGACCCGGATCGCCCCCGGCTCGAACATGGGGCTTTTGCACAGAACGGCGTGCAGCGCGGCGGCGAGGCGTGGGCCGTCAGCGGCGAGGTTCGGGGACAGGTCGATGACGAGGTGTGGCATGGATCCTCCGTCTATTCGTTAACAGGTTAATGACTAATCTGCCGCAGGTCAAGCCTTTGCCGTTGCCCCGCGCCGTCCTCGCGCCTTAGATCGCCCCATGACAGAGCCCATGACAGAGCCCATGACGGTGCCCATGACAGTGCCCACGCCCCCCACCGCCGACGCCACCCCCCTGCCCCGCGACACGCGCCGGGCGCTGCCGATGGTGCTTTTGCGTGCGCGCGAGGCGGTTATGGCGCGCTATCGCCCTTTGCTTGCCGCGCATGACATCAACGAACAGCAGTGGCGGGTGCTGCGGGTGCTGGACGAAGGCGGCCAGATGGATGCGGCCGAGGTCGCCGCCCGCGCCGCGATCCTGGCCCCGTCGCTCACGCGGATGATCCGGGCGATGACGGATCGGGGGCTCATCACGCGCCGGAAGGACCGGGCCGACGGGCGGCGCGTTCTATTGGCGCTCGCGCCCGCAGGGGCGGCGCTGATCGCGCGGGTCAGCCCGGAGGGGCAGAAGATCAGCCGGTCGCTCGCCGCCCAGTATGGCGAGGAGCGGCTGGCGGAGTTGCTGGCCCTGCTCGAGGCGCTGACAGATCTGCGCGAGGGTTGAGTGCGGCAGAGGCCGGGCCGGGCGGGAAAAGGAAACGTATACGTTTCCCCCGACCGTGTGGGAACGCCGCCGATGGGCCGTCAGTATAGAGAACCGTCAAAGGCCTGCGCCTGCCCCGGTGGGCGCGGAAGTGCCCGCCGATGGCGGGGCGGGGCGGGCGCTGGCCGATGGCCTTCGGGCCATCGGCCGGGACAGGGGGAGTGGCCTTCGCATGGCAGAGGCGATGGCCTCTGCCAGTCCGGGGCCGGTCCGCCCTTACAGGTAGTCCTGCCGGGTCAGCCCATACTTGGCCATCTTCTCGTTCAAGGTCCGGCGCGGCAGGCACAACTCGTCCATCACCGCCGCGATCGAGCCCTTGTGGCGCCGCATGGTATTGTCGATCAGCATCTTTTCGAAGCTCTCGACATATTCCTTGAGCGGCTTGCCCTCTGTCGTGATCGTGGTTGAGGTATCCTCGTCGTCCGCCATCAGCAGGGACGCGATCGACCCCGAGCCGCGCCGGTTCTGCAGGACGGCGCGTTCGGCCACGTTGATCAGCTGGCGGACGTTGCCCGGCCATGGCGCCTGCAGCAGTTGCGCGGCCTCCTGCGCGGTCACCTGCGGCGCCTCGCAGCCATATTCCTCGGCAAAACCCTCGGTCATGCGCGCGAAAAGGGTCAGGATATCCTCGCCCCGCGCCCTGAGGGGCGGCAGCACGATCTTCAGGGCCGACAAGCGGTAATAGAGGTCCGAGCGCAGCGACTGTTCCAGCGTCCGGCCCTGCTCGTGCTCGTTGCAGATGCCGATGATCCGCGTCTCGGGCGGGTTGCCCTGATCGGTGATGAAGGTCAAAAGCCGGGACTGGAGCGCGTGGCTCAGCGCCTCGACATCCTCAAGGACCAGCGTGCCGCCGCGCGCCTCTTCGACCAGCGGGATCTGCCCGCCCTCGGGCATGGGCCCGAAAAGCCGGGGGCCGAGCATGTCTTCGGCATAGGCCGCGCAGCTGACGACGACGAACTTCTTGCCGGCGCGCGGGCCGACTGCGTGCAGCGCATGGGCGACGAGCGTCTTGCCGGTCCCCGTTTCGCCGTCGATCAGAACATGGCCGTCCGCCTGGCCCAGGTCGAGGATGTCCTCCTTCAGACGCTCGAGCGCCGCCGACTGGCCGATGAGCTTCTTCATCAGCGTGGTGCCGTCCGCCAGTTCGCGCCTGAGCGCCCGGTTGTCGAGCGCCACGCGCCGGGTCTGGGTGGCCTTCTTCGCCAGTTCCGTCATCCGGTCGGGATTGAACGGCTTTTCCATGAAGTCGAAGGCGCCGACCCGCATCGCCTCGACCGCCATCGGCACGTCGCCGTGGCCGGTGATCATGATGACCGGCAGGCTCGAATCGATGCTCATCAGTTTTTTCAGGAAGGCCATGCCGTCCATGCCGGGCATCTTGATGTCGCTCACGACGACGCCCGGAAAATCCGCGCCGATCGACTTCAGCGCCTCTTCGGCCGACCCGTAGCTTTCGGTGTCGAAGCCCGACAGGGCCAGCCACTGGCTGATCGACTGGCGCATGTCCAGTTCGTCATCGACAATCGCCACCTTCATCGCTCGCGCCATCGTCTACTCCGCCGCTTTGGTTCGTGCTTCTGCCATCAGGGGCAACTCGACCTCGAAGATCGCGCCCTGGCTCGGGCCCCCGTCGGGTGCGGCATTGCGCGCCCGGAGCCGTCCGCCAAGGTCGTTGACGATCCCCGAGGAAATGGCAAGCCCCAGCCCGACGCCGTCGCCGGGCTTCTTCGTGGTGTAGAAAGGTTCAAACAGGCTCTCGAGTTCGGTCAGCCCGTGGCCGTTGTCGCGCACGCTGAGGACGGCGCGGTCGCCCACGGTCAGCACCAGGTCTATCTGGGGGTTATCGGTGTCGCGGGTCGCGTCGAGCGCGTTGCGCAAAAGGTTGATGATGACCTGTTCCAGCCGGATGCGGTCGGCCAGCACCATGACCGGCAGGCGCGGCAGGGTGCGGGTGATCTTGACCGAACGGGTGCGCAGCGTCGGCTCCATCATCGAGAGCGCGCCGGACACGCAGGAGCGAATGTCTATTGGCTCGAACGCCTCGCCGCCCTTGCGGGCATAGCTCTTCAACTGGCGGGTGATCGCGCCCATCCGCTCGATCAGGTCGTCGATCCGTTGGAACGAGGACAGCGCCTCGTCCGCGCGCTTCCTTTGCAGCAGAAGCCGCGCCCCGGCGAGGTAGGTCTTCATCGCGGCCAGGGGCTGGTTCAGCTCGTGGCTGACCGAGGCCGACATCTCGCCCAACGCCGCGAGTTTCGAGGACTGCGCGAGGGTCTGTTCGGCCACGGCAAGGTCCTTCTGGGCCTTCTCGCGCTCGGCGATTTCCCGCTGTAGCCGTGCGTTCAAAAGGCGAAGTTCTGCCGATTCCCGCCTGATGTTCGCCGTCTCGACGCGGGCCCTGCGGGTCAGCCCATAGAAGACCAGCGCCAGCAGCAGCGCGAATCCCATGATCTCGAGCGCGAGGACCGCGTTCACCCGGTCGCGGATCGAATCGTAGGTGGTGAAGGTCACGATGCGCCAGCCGCGGAAGGGGATGCGCATTTCCGACCGCATGACACCCACGCCCTGCACGTAGGCGTCGGGTGCCCGGCCGGTCCAGTCGCCGGTCCAGTTGCTGGTGGCCTGGATCGCCCGCTCGATGGCCGAGGGCGCCGAGCGGGCCATGAGCGCGTCGGTCAGCGGCAGGTTCCGCCAACGCGGCTCGGTCGCCAGGATCACGCGGCCAGTGCTGTCGGTCACCGCGACGGCGTCGGACTCGCCGGCCCAGGCGCGCTCGAAGGGGCTGAGCAGCACCTGCACCATGATGACGCCGATCATCTTCGCATCCGAATAGACCGGGCGCGAGAAGGCGAACTGGAACTCGCCCATGTCCTGGATGTCGATGGAAAAGCTGGTCACGTTGGCGCGCTGGGCCTGCTGGAAGCCCTCGGCACGGCTGAGGTTGGTGCCAAGCCGGGTCCTGTCCGTCGCCGCGACCACGCGGCCCGTGCGGTCCAGAAGCTGGATCGCCGAGGCGCCGATGTCGGCCTGCGCCGAGATGAGGCGGGCCGAGGTCAGGGCGTAATGTTCATCGAGAAGCGCCTTGATCAGCTCGGGGTCGCGGGCAAGAAGCAGTGGCACGACCGATGTGCGCTGCAGTTCCGACAGAAGCTGGCCGGTATAAAGCGCCTGCCGGACCTCGGCGCGGTTGCGCGTCGTCTCGGTGAAGCGTTCGCTCAGGAAGCTGTTGGTGGCCAGGACGACGCCAAGCGCCATCAGGACGAAGACCGCCCAGATCCCGCGCTGCACCCAGTGCCACAGGTCGGCGTCACGCCAGCGCACGCCGCCTTGCGGGGCGTCCATCTGCGGTAAGCCATCGCCGTCGTGGGTGCCGTCTGCCATACCGTCAATCTAGGGCCGCTGACCCCTGCGCTCAAGTCGCGCCGGTCAGGCCGCGACCGCGAGGTCCAGAAGACCCTTGAACATCACCGCCCCGTCCGTGCCGCCAAGTGCTGGATCGACAGCGCGTTCGGGGTGCGGCATCAGGCCCAGCACCCGGCGGTTTTCCGAAAGGATGCCGGCGATGTCGGCTGTCGCCCCGTTCGGGTTGTCGCTGTAGGTGAAGGCGATGCGATCCTCGCCCCTCAGGCGTTTCAGCCCCTCGGCGTCAATGGTGTAGTTGCCGTCATGATGCGCGATCGGCAGGCGGACCCCGGCCCCCTTGGCCCAGCCCGAGGTGAAGGCGCTGTCGGCGGTCGCAATGCGCAAGTCCACGCGCTTGCACAGGAAACTCAGCCCCGCGTTGCGCATCAGCGCGCCGGGCAGAAGGCCGGTTTCGGTCAGGATCTGGAAGCCGTTGCAGATGCCGATGGCGTGCCCGCCCCGCGCCACATGGGCGGCCATGGCCGTCATGATGGGCGAGCGTGCCGCAATGGCGCCGCAGCGCAGATAGTCGCCGAAGGAAAAGCCGCCAGGTATGCCGACGATATCGGTGCCCTTGGGCAATTCGTGGTCCTTGTGCCAGACCCGCGTGACCGTGGCACCCGCGCGCTCGAAGGCGACGGCAAGGTCGCGGTCGCAGTTCGATCCCGGAAAGGTGATGACGGCGGCTTTCATGCCCATTCCCCCAAAGGTTCCTGCCTGGCCTCCGCGACGGGCGCTCAGGCGATCTCGACCGAATATTTCTCGATCACCGTATTGGCGAGGAGCTTTTCACACATCTTCGCCACCTCAGCCTTGGCCGCCGCAGCGTCGGTCGCGGCCAGGTCCAGCTCGATCACCTTGCCCTGCCGGACGCCCGTCACGCCCCCGAACCCCAGCGTCGCGAGCGCATGGCGCACCGCCTCGCCCTGCGGGTCAAGGACACCGTCCTTCAGCATGACGTGAACACGGGCTTTCATCTGGTCGTGGCCTTTCAGTTGATGAGCGTCGGCTTGGTCATCGGCGTCGACTGCGTGGGCAGGACGCCCAGCCGGCGCGCGACCTCGGAATAGGCGTCGGTCAGGCTGCCGAGGTCGCGGCGGAACACGTCCTTGTCCAGCTTCTGGCCGGTCTTGATGTCCCAGAGGCGGCAGCTGTCGGGGCTGATCTCGTCGGCCACGATCAGGCGCATGAAATCGCCGTCCCAGATGCGCCCGATCTCGATCTTGAAGTCCACGAGCTTGATGCCGACGCCGTAGAACACACCCGCGAGGAAGTCGTTCACCCGCAGGGCGAGCGAGACGATGTCGTCAAGGTCCTGCTGGCTGGCCCAGTTGAAGGCCATGATATATTCCTCGCTGACCATCGGGTCGCCGAGCGCGTCGTTCTTCAGCGAATATTCGACGATGGGACGCGGCAGCGCCGAGCCCTCCTCGAGCCCGAGCCGCTTCGAGATCGAGCCGGCGGCGAAGTTGCGCACGATGACCTCGAGCGGGATGATCTCGACCTGCCGGATCAGCTGCTCGCGCATGTTGACGCGGCGGATGAAATGGTTCGGCACGCCGATGGCCGTGAGGCCGGTCATGAAGAATTCGCTGAGGCGGTTGTTCAGGACGCCCTTGCCCTCGATCGTCGCCTTCTTCTGCGCGTTGAAGGCGGTCGCGTCGTCCTTGAAATACTGGATGAAGGTGCCGGGTTCGGGGCCTTCATACAGGATCTTGGCCTTGCCTTCGTAGACTTTCTTCCGGCGGGACATGGGTGCTCCGGGGTCAGGGGGACGCGCGGGGACGCCCCCAAAGCCCCTGGCGGGCGTCCGGCGGGCCTCCGGTTGCTGCCCCTATAGGACAGAAGCCCGTGCGGGGCAAGGCGCTGGCGGCCAGAGGCTGTCCACCGGGGCGCGAAGGACTTGAAGGCAGCCGGTTTGGTAGGCATATGGGGGAAAAGGCCCCGAAGCAGGAGTGCGGAATGACCACCTTCGACGAACGCGAAAACGCTTATGAGAACAAGTTCGTCCATGACGAGGACCTGCGCTTCAAGGCGACCGCCCGGCGCAACAAGCTTCTGGGGCTCTGGGCGGCCGGTCTTCTGGGCAAGACGGGTGCGGACGCCGACGCCTATGCGCGCGAGGTGATCATCGCCGAGATGGAGGAAGAGGGCGACGAGGATGTCTACCGCAAGGTCGCCGGTGATCTGGGCGATCATGCGAGCGAGGCCACGATCCGCGCCAAGATGTCCGACCTCATGGTCGAGGCCAAGCGCCAGGTCCTGACCGAGGGCTGAGCGGCCGCAGACGTTTCCCCGAACGGCCCCCGCACGCCTCGGGGGCCGTTTTCGTTTCGGCCCCCGGCCTAACCTGCCGGACCTGCCGGACCTGCCGCGCCCGCAGCACCCTTCGGCACCTTGCGAAAACTTCGGTTTGAATCTTCGCGCGACCCGTGACACTTCTGATGTGACACCCCTTCGGACGGAGTATCCGATGACCGACGCCCTTTCGCAGCTTCTTGCCACCCGCGACTGGCTCATGGCCGATGGCGCCACGGGCACCAATCTCTTCAACATGGGGCTGACGGCGGGCGAGGCGCCGGAACTGTGGAACACCGACCGCCCAGACGCGATCCGCACGCTTTACAAGGGCGCGGTCGATGCGGGGTCGGACATCTTCCTGACCAACACGTTCGGCGGCAATGCCGCGCGGCTGAAGCTGCACGAGGCGCAGGGCCGCGTGCGAGAGCTGAACCGCGTTTCGACCGAGCTTGCGCGCGAGGTCGCCGACGCCTCTGGCCGCAGGGTGGTCGTTGCGGGGTCGATGGGCCCGACGGGCGAGATCATGGAGCCGATGGGCAGCCTGACCTACGACAGTGCCGTCGAGATCTTCCACGAACAGGCGGAAGGGCTGAAAGAGGGCGGCGCGGACGTCCTTTGGGTCGAGACGATCAGTGCGCCGGACGAGTTCCGCGCGGCCGCCGAGGCCTGCAGGCTGGCCGGGATGCCCTGGTGCGGCACGATGAGCTTCGACACCGCCGGGCGGACCATGATGGGCGTGACTTCGAGCGCGCTCGTGGCCCTGGTCGGCAAGCTGGACCATCCGCCCCTGGGCTTCGGCGCCAACTGCGGCGTCGGTGCGTCGGACCTGATGCGCACGGTCCTGGGCTTCGCCGCTGCGGGCCCCGAGTTGCCGATTATCGCCAAGGGGAACGCGGGCATTCCCAAGTATCACGACGGCCATATCCATTATGACGGCACGCCGACGCTGATGGCGCGCTATGCGACGCTGGCGCGGGACGCGGGCGCGAAGATCATCGGCGGCTGCTGCGGGACGATGCCCGAGCATCTGGTCGCCATGCGCAGGGCGCTGGAAGAGACGCCGCCCGGCCCGCGGCCCACGCTGGACGAGATCGCGGGGGCGCTTGGGGGATTTTCCTCGGCCTCGGACGGGACGGGCGACAGCGCCCCCACGCGCGAACGCGCGCGGCGCCGGGGGTAAGGCGGGGTAAGGCGGGCCGGGGGGGCACAGGCAGGATTTGGGCCGGGCGGGAAAAGGAAACGCACCGCGTTTCCCCGCCCGTGTGGGAACGGTTCCGCTGGACTGCTGATGTCATGAAACCACGAAGGCCAGTGCCTGCCCCGGTGGGCGCATAGCGCCCGCCGATGGCGGGGCGGGCGCTGGCCGATGGCCTAGGGGCCACCGGCGGGGACAAAAGGCGAAGCCTTCGCATGGCAGAGGCGACGGCCTCTGCCACTCGGACCGTCGATCCGGCCCGGCCCCCCTGCCCCTCAGGCGATCCCCAGTTTCTCCCGCCGCGCAGCGCGCAGCCGCGCGAAATCGTCGCCCGCATGGTAGGACGACCGCGTCAGCGGCGTCGCCGACACCATCAGGAAACCCTTGCCATAGGCCGACTTCTCGTAGGTCGCGAATTCCTCGGGCGTCACGAACCGGTCGACGCGATGATGTTTCGGCGTCGGTTGCAGGTATTGCCCGATCGTCAGGAAATCCACGTCCGCCGCGCGCATGTCGTCCATCACCTGCCGCACGCCCTGCCCGTCCTCGCCCAGACCCACCATGATGCCGGACTTGGTGAAGATGTCGGGATCAAGCTCCTTCACCCGCTGCAGGAGCCTGAGCGAATGGAAGTAGCGCGCGCCGGGCCGGACGGTCGGATAGAGGCCGGGCACGGTTTCGAGGTTGTGGTTGAAGACATCCGGCTTCGCCGCCACCACCACGGCCAGCGCCTCGGGCCCGCACTTCAGGAAGTCGGGCGTCAGGATCTCGATCGTCGTTCCGGGCGAGCGGTGCCGGATCGCGCGGATCGTCTGGGCGAAGTGCTCCGCCCCCCCGTCCGCCAGGTCGTCCCGGTCGACCGAGGTCAGGACGACATGGGCGAGCCCCAGCTTCTCGACCGCCTGGGCGACCCGGCCCGGCTCGAACACATCCAGCGTGTCAGGCTTGCCGGTCGCGATGTTGCAGAAGGAACAGCCACGCGTGCAGATATCGCCCATGATCATCATGGTGGCGTGGCCCTGGCTCCAGCATTCGCCGACGTTCGGGCAGGCCGCTTCCTCGCAGACGGTGGACAGGCGGTTGGTCCGCAGGATCTCGCGCGTGTCCTTGTAGCCCTGCGAGGTCGGGGCCTTGACCCGTATCCACGCGGGCTTCTTCGGCTGCTCCTGATCGGGTCGGTGGGCCTTCTCGGGGTGCCGCTGGCCGGGAATGGTGATGTCGCGCACGAAACTTTCCCCTGAAATTTGCCTGCCCTATAGATATTCCTGCCCCTCGCGGAACGCAATGAGGGGCCAAGGCACCGGATGGCGGCCACCGGGGGGACTGCACACCCGCGGGGCCGGACGTCCGGGACACAGGCAACCGGAAGAAAGGGACAGACACATGCAGAAAAAATTCTTCGCCGAAATGATCGGCACATTCATCCTGGTCTTCTTCGGCGTGGGCGCGGCCGTGCTCATGGGCGAGAAGATCGGCATGCACGGCATCGCCATGGCCTTCGGCCTGTCGATCGTCGCCGCCGCCTACGGGATCGGCGCGATCTCGGGCGCGCACCTGAACCCCGCCGTCTCGCTCGGCATGGTGACGGCCGGCCGCATGACGGTGCCGGAGTTCCTGAACCACGTCGCGGCGCAAATCGTCGGCGCGATCCTTGGTGCGGCGGTGATCTACGTGATCGCCTCGGGCCGCGCGGGATATGACATCGCGGTGAACGGGCTTGGCCAGAACGGCTATGGCCCCGGCTACCTCGGCGAATATTCCCTGACGGCGGCGCTGGTCTTCGAGGCGGTCGCGACCTTCCTCTTCGTGACCGTCATCCTTGGCGCCACGGGTCCGGGATCGGTCGCGGGCTTTGCCGGTCTGGCGATCGGCCTGACGCTCGCGGGCATCCACCTAATCGGGATCAACGTGACCGGCGTTTCGGTGAACCCGGCCCGTTCCATCGGCCCGGCGCTCTTCGTGGGCGGCGCGGCGCTTTCGCAACTTTGGGTCTTCATCGTCGCGCCGCTCGCCGGCGGGGCGGTTGCGGGCCTTCTTCATGCGGCCGGTCTGACCCGCGCCGACGGCTGAGCGTTTCTGACGCAAAAGCCAGAGAGGCCCCGGCGCCCCCCCGGGGCCTCTTGCTTTTCAGGGGCGGCACGTCAGGTCTGCCGATGCGCGCCCCGCACTGCCGCCTCTGCCGCCGCCGCCAGGGCCTTGCGCGAGCCTGCCGCCGCCACCGGGATCGGCGGCAGAAGATCCACCTCGGCCCCGCCCTGGCGGGGCGCCGCCAGCGTCAGAAGAAGGTGCGGCGCAAGGCTCATGTCGCCCCACCAGCCGTAAAAACGCGGATCGGCCCCCTTGGGCGCGCGGTAGGTGACGGCAACGGGCTGGATGGCCATGACGTCGGCCAGGCCCTCGGCGAAGAAGGCCTCGAAAAGCGTCGACTTGAACGGCAGGACGCGCATCCCGTCGGTCGAGGTGCCCTCGGGGAAGAACAGAAGCCGGTCGCCTTGCCGGATGCGCCCGACGAACATGCGTGCCTGTGCGGCGGCCCTGCGCGGGTCACGCTCGATGAAGACGGTGCCGGTCGCGCGGGCGAGCCAGCCGATGAAGGGCCAGCGCGCCACCTCGGACTTCGAGACGAAGGTGATCGGTTGGCAGGCGTTCAGGACGAAGATGTCGAGCCAGGAGGAATGGTTGGCGACGACCGCGCCCCAACCCGCAAGCGGCGCGCCCCGCACCGTCAGCCGGAAGCCGAGGACCCGGAGCGACAGGCGGCAGACCCCTTGCGTCAGGCGCGAGGTCCATGGGCGGCGGGTGCCGGCCCAGAGCCGTTCCGGCAGCCTGAGCGCGAGGAGGATCAGAAGGCCCGCAATCAGCACCACCAAAAGCGCCACCGCCCGGACGGCCGCCAGCACCCAGCCGACGGGCCCGACGCGCACCCGCCCCGGCCGGCTGTCGGGGTCCCACCGGGTCACGCGCCCGCATCCTCGTCCGCCCCGGCGATGCCGTCGGTGGGCGCGTCGCGCGCGACCGACTTGCGGGTGAAGAAGTCGCGGTGACGGTCGCTCATCGTTCGCGTATCGACGACAAAGAAGACATCGGTCGTGTTGAACTCATGGTCGACATAGGCCGTGTCGCCCACCACGCCGCCCAGCCGCAGATAGCCCTTGATGAGCCCCGGCAAGGAGGACAGGGCCGCGCACCGGTTGAGCGTGTCCGCGGGCAGAAGGTCCATCCGCTGCGGCTTGCGCGAGTGGACACGCAGCGGTTCGGGCGCCAGGTGGTGATGGTAAAGCCACGAGAGCGGCAGCTCGATCGTCCTGGGGTCCGTGCCGTGAAACGACGCGACGCCGAACAGGATCTCGATCCCGTTTGCCAGCACATAGTCGGCAAGTCCGTTCCACAGAAGGAAAATTCCGGCGCCGGTCCGGTGGGCCGCATCGACGCAGGACCGGCCGAGCTCCAGCAGCGGCACGCCGGTCGCGCGCAGCGGCGCAAGGTCGTATTCGCCGTCCGAATAGAAGCGCCCGTATGCCGTGGCCTGGTCCGAGCGCAAAAGCCGGTAGGCGCCGACGACGCGGCTGTCATCCTCGTCCGAGCCTTCGGTGTCGATCAAGAGGAGGTGGTCGGTCACGGGGTCGAACGCGTCGCGCTCGAGCCGCGCCGCGTGATCGACCATCGGCCCGTCCCCACCCAGTTCTTCAACAAAGACCCGGTAGCGCAGCCGCTGCGCGGCACGCAGGTCGGCTTCGGTTTCGGCCAGGCGGACCTGGAAGCGCGCGGGCGCGGCCGAGGTCGCAGCCTCGAGCGCCGGCGTCTCGGCAGGCGTGTCGCAATTGGTGGCGGGGGGGCGGGTCATGGCCAGGGTCCGGTTGCGTCAGGCGCGGATTTAAGACGCGGACAGCCCCTTGGCAACTGCCCGGTCCGGCGCGGCAGAACCCCAGCGATAGCCCGTCACCATTGACGCGCGTTAAGATTGTGTTAACCCTTCGGACCTAGGGTCTGGAAGGCCGGCCCCTGAACCGGCCGCAAGACCACAAGGGACGCCCGGATGACCTGTTTGCCCGCCTCTTCGAAATTGACCGTCACCCGGTCGCCGATCGCGGACTGCACCTGCCCGCGCCCCCATTCGGGGCGGTCGGGGTGTTCGACGAACATGCCGGGTTCCAGCATCCGATTCCTTCTGCCCCTCGGGGCCAACTGTGGGGCCAACTGATGGACGGCGCGCTTCAGACGGGCGAAGCGGCTCAGCAGAACCGTGACGGCGTCATGGCGGCGCTTGTCGGGTCGCGCATCTGTCACGACCTTATCAGCCCGATCGGGGCGATCGCAAATGGGGTCGAACTGATGGGGCTCGCGCCTGCCGGGGGTGCGGGTGGTGGTGGCGCGGGTGGCGGGGGGGCCGAACTCGCGCTCATCTCGCAAAGCGTCGACAGCGCCAATGCCCGCATCCGCTTCTTCCGGCTGGCCTTCGGCGCGGCGGGCGATGGAAGCGCCGTCGCGCGGCCAGAGGTCCTGTCGATCATCTCGGCGCTGAACGGCGCCTCGCGGCTGAAGGTCGACTGGCAGACCGGCCCCGACCTGTCTCGCGGGCTGGTGAAGCTCGGCTTCCTTGCGATCCTCGCGGCCGAATCAGGTCTTCCCTATGGCGGCGAGGTCACGGTGACGACGCCTGCAACCGGCCGCATGTGCCTTCTTGCGCGCGCCAGCCGCACCCGCTTCGACGCCGCGCTCTGGTCGCGGCTGACGGACCGCAGCTTCGGCGCCGACCCCGAGGGGCTGCGCCCGGCCGAAGTCCAGTTCGCGCTCTTCCCCGACGAGGTGCGCCGCCAGGGCCGCCAGCCCCGGCTCGACCTGACGGAAACGGGGTTCGCCCTGGAATTCTGACGAAGGGTGGTGCCTGGCCCGGCTGTGCCTTCGCACCGGCGCAAGGAATGGCGCAAGGACCGGCGCAAGCCAGCCACACGGCACCGGCTGACGACGAAGGCAAGCTGCGCGACCCCGTCCGAGGCACTACCGCCGAGGCTTGAGGCCAGCGCGCCCGGGCTCAGGGCCGGATCGTGCCGTCGCCCCGGACCAGGTATTTGAAGCTGGTCAGCTGTTCGACGCCGACCGGCCCCCGGGCGTGGATCTTGCCCGTTGCGATGCCGATCTCTGCCCCCATGCCGAACTCGCCGCCATCGGCGAACTGGGTCGAGGCGTTCTGCATCAGGATCGCGGAATCGAGCCGCTGGAAGAAGCGCGCGGCGGTCTGGTCGTTTTCGGTCAGGATCGCCTCGGTATGGCCGGACCCATAGCGGCGGATGTGGGCGATGGCCTCGTCGACGCCATCCACCAGCTTCGCGGCGATGATCCGGTCAAGGAATTCGTGGCCGAAATCCTCCGGCGTCGCGCGGACGGTGCCCGGCACCTTCGCGAGTTCGCCCTCGGCCCGGACCTCGATCCCGGCGGCCAGAAGGTCCTCGATCAGGACCGGCCCGTGCCGGGTGTAGAAACGCCAGTCGATCAGCAGGCATTCGGTCGCGCCGCAGACCCCGGTCCGCCGGGCCTTGGCGTTCACGACGACGCGGCGGGCCTTGTCCAGGTCGGCGTCACGGTCGGCATAGGTGTGGCAGATGCCCTCAAGATGGGCAAAGACCGGCACCCGCGCCTCGGCCTGCACCAGACCGACGAGGCCCTTGCCGCCCCTTGGCACGATCACGTCGAAGGTGCCGGTGGCGCGCAGCATGGCGCCGACGGCGGCGCGGTCGGTCGTCGGCACAAGCTGGATCGCGGCTTCCGGCAGCCCGGCCTCGCGCAGCCCCTGCGCCAGGCATTCGTGGATGGCGACCGAGGTGGCGAAGCTTTCCGAGCCGCCGCGCAGGATCACCGCATTGCCGGCCTTCAGGCACAGCGCGCCCGCGTCCGCCGTCACGTTCGGCCGGCTTTCGTAGATGACGCCGATGACGCCAAGGGGCGTGCGGACACGCTCGATATGCAGGCCCGAGGGCCGGTCCCAGCCCGCGATCACCTCGCCCACCGGATCGCGCAGTTCGGCGACCGCGCGCAGGCCGTCGACGATGCCGCGCAACCGGCCCTCGTCGAGTTTCAGCCGGTCGAGCATGGCGCCCGACAGGCCCTTGTCCTCGGCCGCGGCCAGGTCGAGCGTGTTTTCGTCCAGCACCGCCTGCCTGCGATCCCACAGGTGGTGCGCCGCGCCCTGCAGGGCCGCGACCTTGCGCTCGGGGTCGGCATAGGCCAGCACGTCCGCCGCCTCGCGCGCGGCGCGGCCCATGCGGGCGATCATCCCGTCAGCCGTTTCGGTCCCGGTTTCCGTCATCCTGCCCTCACTAGATCCAGCACCATGTCGTCGCGATGGATGAGCGCGGCGCGCCCGCCATAGCCGAGGATCGCCTCGATCTCGCCCGAGCGGTGGCCCGCGATCTGGCGCGCCTCGTCCGAGGTATAGCGCACGAGCCCCTTGCCAAGCCCCGCGCCCGAGGGGTCGAGGATCGCCACGGGCTCGCCGCGTCCGAAACGGCCCTCGACCGAGCGGACGCCCGCCGGCAGAAGCGACTTGCCGAGCGTCAGCGCCGCGACCGCCCCGGCGTCGAGCGTGACCGTGCCCTTCGGCTTCATCGCCGCGATCCAGCGCTTGCGGGCGGCCTGGGGGTCGCCGTCGGGCAGGAACCAGGTCCGGGCGGCGCCTTCGGCCAGCGCTTTCAGCGGCCGGCGGACCGAGCCCTCCATGATCGCCATGGCGCAGCCGCCCTGCACCGCGGTCCGGGCGGCCAGAAGCTTCGTCTTCATGCCGCCCTTCGACATGCCCGAGACGGGATCGCCCGCCATGGCCTCGATCGCGGGCGTGATGCGTTCGATCAGATCGAAGCGGGTCGCGCTGGCATCCTCGCGCGGGTTCGCGGTGTAAAAGCCGTCCACGTCCGACAGAAGGATCAGCTGGTCGGCGCCGACCGTCACCGCGATCTGGGCCGCGAGCCGGTCATTGTCGCCAAAGCGTATCTCATCGGTCGCGACCGTATCGTTTTCGTTGACGATCGGCACGACGCCGGCGGCCAGCAGCGTCTCCATCGTCGCGCGGCTGTTGAGGTAGCGGCGGCGATCGGCGGTGTCTTCCAGCGTCACCAGCACCTGCGCGGTGGTGATTCCGTGGGGGGCGAGCACTTCCTCGTAGGCGCGGGCCAGGCGGATTTGGCCGACAGCCGCCGCCGCCTGCGCCTGTTCGAGCGCGAGCGCGCCCGCAGGCCAGCCAAGGGCCGCGCGGCCAAGCGCGATCGAGCCGGACGAGACCAGGATCACGTCGGCGCCCCTGAGCTTCGCCTCGACCACGTCGAGGGCCAGCGCGGACAGCCAGTCGCGGCGCAGGCCCTTGTCGCGGTCCACGAGAAGCGCCGAGCCGATCTTGATGACGAGCCGCCGGGCGGCGCGGATGTCGGGGGTCAGGGCTGCCACGGACCCTCCTCCGGCGCTGCGACGACCGTCCCGCCCCGCGCGGCGGCGATCTGGCGCCAGAGCGCGCGCAAGACATCGGTCACGCCCTGTTTCGTCGCACCCGACAGCACCAGGACCGGCCCGCCCGACGCCTTTTCCAGCGCCCGGCGCCGGGTGCCAAGTGTCTTGGCATCAAGCGCATCCGCCTTGTTCAGCGCGGTGATGCGCGGCTTTTCCGCGAGCTTTGGCGAATAGGCCTCGAGCTCGGCCACGATGGTGCGATAGTCCTTGGTGATGGTCGAAGAGGTGCCGTCGACCAGGTGCAGAAGCACCTTGCAGCGTTCGACATGGCCGAGGAACTGGTCGCCAAGGCCCCGCCCTTCGCTCGCGCCCTCGATCAGGCCGGGGATGTCGGCCATGACGAATTCGCGCCCGTCAATGCCGACGACGCCAAGGTTGGGGTGCAGCGTGGTGAAGGGATAGTCCGCGATCTTCGGCCGCGCGTTCGACACGGCGGCAAGGAAGGTCGACTTCCCGGCGTTCGGCAGGCCGACCAGCCCTGCGTCGGCGATGAGTTTCAGGCGCAGCCAGATGGTCCGCTCGACGCCCGGCTGACCCGGATTGGCGTTTGCGGGCGCGCGGTTCGTGGCGCTCTTGAAGCGCAGGTTGCCCCAGCCGCCGTTGCCGCCCCGGGCCAGCTGGACGCGCTGCCCGACCTCGGTCAGGTCGGCGATCACGGTTTCCTCGTCCTCGTCCAGGACCTCGGTCCCGACCGGCACGCGCAAGAGGATGTCATCGCCGTCCGCGCCGGTCATCTGGCGGCCCATGCCGCCCCGGCCGTTCTGGGCGAAGAAATGCTGCTGGTAGCGGAAGTCGATCAGCGTGTTCAGCCCCTCGACCGCCTCGACCCAGACCGATCCGCCCTTGCCGCCGTCGCCGCCGTCCGGGCCGCCGAACTCGATGAACTTCTCGCGCCGGAAGCTGACGGCGCCGTTTCCGCCCGCGCCAGAGCGGATGTAGACTTTCGCAAGATCCAGAAATTTCATCGCGAGACTCCGTCCGTCCAGTCCGGGTGGCACCGCCTTGGGGCGGGATCGCCTTGCGATAGTGCCGAAGGCCGGGGCGCGCAAGAGCGGCCGCCCCTTGTGCGACCCCCAAGAGCCAGCTTAGATCGGCAGATCGGGGGCGCCTTTCACGGTCCCCGACGGACTTCGGGGGTATGAATGACGGTGCCGGTGCGGCAGCAGGCCTTGTTCTGGGGGGCGACGGCCGCGATCTTCTTCCTGCTCCTTTGGGGGCTCGGGAATGTCATCCTGCCCTTCATCGTGGGCAGCGCCATCGCCTATTTTCTTGACCCCGTCGCCGACCGGATCGAGCGGTGGGGCCTGTCGCGCACGGCGGCCACGGTCATCATCTCGGTCGTGGCGCTGCTGGGTTTCATCCTTCTGGCGATGGTCGTCATTCCGCTGCTGGCGCGTCAGCTGGCCCAGCTGATCAATGACGCGCCGACCATCCTCAATCAGCTCCAGACCTATATCGTCGGCTTCTTTCCGGACACGCTCGAGGCCGACAGCGTCTTTCGCGACACGATGACGGCGCTCGGCCGGGCGATCCAGGCGCGCGGGGGCGAGTTGGCGAGCAGCCTTCTGTCCTCGGCCATCTCGGTCATCAACTGGATCGTCTTTCTGGTCGTCGTGCCGGTCGTGGCCTTCTACATGCTTCTGGACTGGGACCACATGGTCGCCCGGATCGACGAGGCGCTGCCCCTGGAACACCGCGAGACGGTGCGCGAGATCGCGCGCGACATCGACAAGGTGCTGGCAGGCTTCGTGCGCGGGCAGGTCCTGGTCTGCGCGATCATGGGGGTCTACTATTCGACCGGCCTGATCCTTGCCGGGTTGCAGTTCGGCCTGATCGTCGGCGCCATCGCGGGCTTCGTCACCTTCATCCCCTACGTCGGCGCGCTGATCGGCGGCGCGCTCGCGCTCGGGCTCGCGCTCTACCAGTTCTGGGGCGACTGGCTGCATGTCGGCGCCGTCGCCATCATCTTTGCCCTCGGCCAGTTCACCGAGGGCAACATCATCACGCCCCGGCTCGTCGGCAAGTCGGTCGGGCTGCATCCGGTCTGGCTTCTGTTCGCCCTGTCGGCGATGGGCACGCTCTTCGGCTTCGTCGGCATGCTGGTCGCGGTGCCGGTTGCGGCCTCGATCGGGGTCCTGATGCGCTTCATGATGGGCCGCTACCGGGCGAGCGTCTACTACCGGGGCAACCCGGCGGACCTCGCCCGCGCAAGCGGGGGCCGGGACGAGGGCTGATGGCGCGGCAACTGGCGTTCGACCTGCCGGCGCGTTCCGCGCTGGGCCGCGCGGATTTCTATGTCTCGCCCGCCAATGCCGATGCGCTGGCGCTGATAGACCGGCCCGACCTCTGGCCCCTGGGAAAACTCCTGCTGATCGGGCCCGAGGGGTCGGGCAAGAGCCACCTTGCCGCCGTCTTTGCGGCAGGTCGTCAGGCACGGATGGTCGAGGCGGCGGATCTGGCCCTGGGCCCCCTGCCCGATCCTGCGCCCGCGCTGGTGGTCGAGAATACCGACCGGCTGCCGGCCGCAGCGCAGGAGCCGCTCTTTCACCTGCACGAACGCACGCTGCGCGAGGGCGGGCTTCTTCTTCTGACCGCCGCGCGACCCGTGGGCGACTGGGGCCTGACGCTTGCCGATCTGATAAGCCGGATGCAGGGCACGGCGGCTGTGGCCCTGTTGCCCCCGGACGACGCGCTTCTGGCCGCGGTCATCGTCAAGCTTTTCGCCGACCGGCAGGTCACGGTCGCACCCACACTCGTGCGCTACCTGGTCGAGCGGACCGAGCGGTCCTTCGCCGCCGCCCGCGCACTGGTCGAACGGCTGGATGCCCGCGCGCTGGCGCTTGGCCGCCCGATCACGCGCGCGCTTGCGGCGGAAGTGCTGGACAGTGCCGCCGGGCCATGATCGAGTCCCCGGCACGCAGCAGACCCGCGTGCGCGTCATCCCGTCGTCACAGTTTCCCCCGATAAGTGCGCCATGACCCAGGCCGATTTCCTCAAGAGCCCCTTCCCCGCGCCGACCGAGCTGGCCCCGGCCGCCTATGCCGGCCCCCGCCGCTTCTTCAACCGCGAGCTGTCCTGGCTGGCGTTCAACTGGCGCGTCCTGGACGAAAGCCGCAACCCGCGCGTGCCGCTTCTGGAGCGCGTGCGGTTCCTGTCGATCTCGGCCACCAACCTCGACGAATTCTACACCGTGCGCGTGGCGGGCCTGCGCCAGCTGGCCCGGACCGGCAACGCCCTGCCCTCGGACGACGGCCTGTCGCCGGCCGAACAGCTGTCGCTCATCAACGAGGATGCGCGCCGCCTGATGGGCGCCCAGCAGACGATCTGGAAGAAGCTGACGCGCGAGATGGAGGGCGAGGGCATCCAGATCCTGAGCCGCGCCAAGCTGACGAAGAGGGACGAGGCCTTCCTCGCCGACTACTTCCTGAACCAGGTCTTTCCGGTCCTGTCGCCCCTGGCGATCGACCCTGCCCACCCCTTCCCCTTCATCCCGAACACCGGGTTCTGTCTGGCGATCGAGCTGGAGCGGGCGACGGACGGGCGGCGGATGCAGGCGCTTCTGCCGATCCCCCAGCAGATCCGCCGCTTCGTGGCGCTGCCCGGCGCAGCCCGCTTCCTGCCGATGGAAGAGGTGCTGCTTTTGCACCTCGGCTCGCTTTTCCCGGGCTATCGCGACGCGGGCCATTGCACCTTCCGCGTCCTGCGCGACAGCGACCTTGAAGTCGAGGAAGAGGCCGAAGACCTGGTGCGCGAGTTCGAAACCGCGCTGAAGCGCCGCCGGCGCGGCCAGGTCATCCGCATGAAGATCACGGCCGAGGCCCCGCAGGGGTTGCGTGCCCTCATCATGGAAGAACTCGCCGTGTCGCCCGACGAGGTGGTCGAGGTGAAGGGCATGGTCGGCATGGCCGACGTGAAGGAACTGGTGCTCGACAGCCGGCGCGACCTGCAATGGCCCCCCTTCACGCCGCGCGTGCCGGAGCGGGTGCAGGACCACGAGGGCGACATGTTCGCGGCCATCCGGCAAAAGGACATGCTGCTGCACCACCCCTACGAGACGTTCGACATGGTGGTGCGCTTCCTCGAACAGGCCGCGCGCGACCCGAACGTGCTGGCGATCAAGCAGACGCTTTACCGAACGAGCTGGGACAGCCCCGTCGTCTCGGCGCTCTGCGAGGCGGCGGAAAGCGGCAAGACGGTCACGGCCCTGGTCGAACTGAAGGCCCGCTTCGACGAGGCCGCGAACATCCGCCAGTCGCGGCGGCTCGAACGGGCGGGCGCGCATGTCGTCTACGGATTCACCAACTACAAGACCCACGCCAAGATCTCGACCGTCGTGCGGCGCGAGGGCGACCAGCTTGTCACCTACACCCATTTCGGCACCGGGAACTACCATCCGATCACGGCGCGGATCTACACCGACCTCAGCCTCTTCACCTGCGACCCCGCCCTTGGGCGCGATGCGACGAAGGTCTTCAACTACCTGTCGGGCTACGTCCAGCCCGAGGGGCTTGAGAACCTCGCGATTTCGCCCACCACGCTGAAGCCCCGGCTTCTGGAACTGATCGCGGCCGAGGCCGACCATGCCCGCGCCGGGCGGCCGGCCGACATCTGGGGCAAGGTCAATTCGGTGATCGAGCCCGACGTGATCGACGCGCTCTATGCCGCGAGCCAGGCCGGGGTGAAGATCAACCTGATCGTGCGCGGCATCTGCGGGCTCCGCCCCGGTATCAAGGGCCTGTCCGACAACATCCGCGTCAAGTCGATCGTCGGGCGGTTCCTCGAACACAGCCGCATCGTCTGCTTCGGCAATGGCGCGGGGCTGCCGTCGAAGAAGGCGCGCGTGTTCCTGTCCTCGGCCGACTGGATGGGGCGCAACCTGACGCGCCGGGTCGAGACGCTGGTCGAGGCGACGAACCGCACCGTCAAGGACCAGATCATGAGCCAGATCATGGCCGCGAACCTGGCGGACGAGGCGCAAAGCTGGGTCCTGCAACCCGACGGCCGCTACCTGCGCGACCTGCCGGACGGCGCCGACCTTTTCAACTGCCACCGCTTCTTCATGGACAACCCCTCGCTTTCCGGGCGGGGATCGGCGGGGGCCAAGGACGCGCCGAAACTTGCGCTGGCAAGCGATGGCTGACAGACCGGCGGCAGAGGCGATGGAGAAGAGCATGCGGAAACATCCCGCAGACGACGAATCGATCTTTGGCCAGGCGCTGTTCGACGATCCGTCGGTCCGCGCGCTGGAACGGGTGGGCGTCGTCGACGTGGGCTCGAACTCGGTCCGCATGGTGGTTTTCGACGGCGCGGCGCGGAGCCCCGCCTATTTCTACAACGAAAAGATCATGGCCGGCCTTGGCAAGGGCGTGTCTGACACCGGCTTTCTGAACCCCGAGGGGCGCGACCGCGCGCTGTCCGCGCTTCGCCGCTTTGCTGCACTGGCCGAGGGGATGGAACTGCCGCAACTTGCCTGCGTCGCGACCGCCGCCGTGCGCGAGGCCCAGGACGGCCCCGCCTTCGTGGCCGAGGTCGAGGCGGAAACCGGGCTGAAGCTCCGCGTCATCGACGGGGTGGAAGAGGCGCGCCTTTCGGCACAGGGCGTGCTTCTGGGCTGGCCGGAGGCGCAGGGCCTGGTCTGCGACATGGGCGGCAACTCGATGGAGCTGGCCGAACTGAAGGACGGCCGCGTCGGCCAGCGCATGACCTCGCCCCTCGGCCCCTTCCGGCTGCAGGAGTTCAAGGGCGGCAAGGGCGCGCTGACCAAGCACATCCGGGGCGTGATGGAGGGGCTGGCAGACGCGATGGGCCGCCACCACGAACGGATCTACCTCGTCGGCGGGTCATGGCGGGCCATCGCGCGGCTCGACATGGAGCGGCGGGCCTATCCGATGACGGTCCTTCACGAATACCGCATGTCGCCCGACATGGTGCTGGAAACCTGCGACTGGATCGGCAAGACCGACCTGTCTGCGCTTCGGCTCAAGACCGGCACCTCGCAGGCGCGGATGGACCTGGTGCCCCTTGCAGCCCAGGTCCTGCGCGCACTGGTCGAGGTGTTCGGCCCGCGCGAAATCGACGTGTCGTCCTACGGCATCCGCGAGGGGCTTCTTTACGAGCAGATGCCCGAACGGCTGCGCCGCCGCGATCCGCTGATCGAGGCCTGCCGCTTTGCCGAGCGCAGCACGGCCCGGACGCCCGGCTTCGGCAAGAAGCTTTTCCAGTTCCTGGCGCCCCTCTATGCCGAGGCGAGCCCCGCGCGGCTGCGCATGGTGCGCGCGGCCTGCCTACTGCACGACACGACCTGGCGCGCCCATCCCGACTACCGGGCCGAGGTCTGTTTCGACAATGCAACCCGCGCCAATCTCGGCGGCCTGTCGCATGCCGAGCGGGTGTTCCTGGGCCTGGCGCTCCTGCACCGCTACAAGAACTCGCGCGCCGGATCGCGGCTCGAACCCCTGTTCGCGCTTCTGACGCCGGAAGAGATCCGCGATGCCGAAATCCTTGGCCGGGCAATGCGGTTCGGCGCCATGCTGTCGGCCCACGCGCCCGAAAAGGCCGGCAATCTGGAGTATGATGCGCGGGCGAACCGGCTGACATTCCGGCTGAACCCGCTCCACCGCGCGCTCTTCGGCGAGGTGGCGGCGGCGCGCTTTCAGGGGCTGGCAGAGGCGCTTGGCGCAACGGCGGTTCTGGACGCGCCGTGAAGGCGTGCCTACATCCCTGTCGGTGGTGAGAGCGAAGGAGGACTGGAATGGCCGCGCCCCAGATCCGTTTCGACAACAGCTATGCCCGTCTGCCGGACCGCTTCTTCGCCCGGCAAGAGCCGGTGCCGGTGGCTAAGCCGCGCCTCATCGCCGTCAACGCGCCGCTGGCCCAGCGGCTCGGGCTTGATGCTGCGGCCCTTGCGGCGGACCCGGCCCTTCTGACCGGAAACCGCATCGCCGAGGGCGCGAGCCCGGTCGCCCAGGCCTATGCCGGCCACCAGTTCGGCGGTTTTTCCCCCTCGCTCGGCGACGGGCGCGCGATCCTTCTGGGCGAGGTCGTGGCACCGGACGGTGCGCGGTTCGACCTGGCGCTGAAGGGGTCGGGCCCGACGCCCTTTTCGCGGCGCGGCGACGGGCGCGCCTGGCTCGGCCCGGTCCTGCGCGAATATGTGGTGAGCGAGGCGATGGCGGCCCTTGGCGTGCCGACGACGCGCGCGCTCGCCGCCGCCGCCACCGGCGAGACGGTCTGGCGCGACCTGCCCCGTCCCGGCGCCGTCCTGACCCGCGTCGCCGCGAGCCATATCCGCGTCGGCACCTTCCAGTATTTCGCCGCGCGCGACGACCGCGAGGCGCTGGCGGCCCTTCTGGACTACACGATCGCCCGCCACTACCCCGACCTTGCCGACGCGCCTGACAGGGCCACAGCGCTCTTCGCCGCCGTCCTTGGCCGCCAGGCCCGGCTCGTCGCGCGCTGGATGTCGCTCGGCTTTGTCCACGGGGTGATGAACACCGACAACATGGCCGTGTCCGGCGAGACGATCGACTATGGTCCCTGCGCCTATCTGGAAGGCTACGATCCGGCCAAGGTCTTTTCCTCGATCGACACGGGCGGGCGCTATGCCTACGGCAACCAGCCCCGCGCCGCCGCCTGGAACCTGGGCCAGTTCGGGTCCGCGCTGGTGCCTGTCATGGGCGATGAACAGGCGGCCGTTGACCGGCTGACCGCGATCCTGCAGACCTTCCCCGAGGTCTACGAGGCCGAGTGGCTGCGGCTTTTCCGCGCCAAGATCGGCATTTCGACCGAAGACCCCGGCGACCGCGAGCTGGTCGAGACGCTGTTGACCCGGATGCACGCCGCCGACGCCGATTTCACCCGGACCTTCCGGGGTCTGGCCACTGGCAGTGCTGCCGCCGAATTTGCCGACCCCAAGGGCTTCGAGGACTGGGCGCGCGACTGGCGGGACCGGATCAGGGCCGAACCCGCGCCGGACGCGCTGATGCGCCGGACCAACCCGGCGCTGATCGCCCGCAACCATCAGGTCGAAGCGATGATCCAGGCCGCCGTCGCCGGCGACTACGCGCCGTTCGAGCGGCTGAACCGCGCCCTGGCCACGCCCTGCGACGACCAGCCGGGCACCGGGGATCTGGCGGCGCGCGCCGGCGTGGACGAAGAGGTCACGCGGACGTTCTGCGGGACCTGACGCGGCCGTCGGTCCGGGCGACCACTCCGCCCCTTTCCGGCTGCGGCGCCTCTGCCTATGTTGCCCGCATGGAACTCAGGCTGGCGAGCTACAACGTTCACAAATGCGTCGGCATGGACCGGCGCAGGCGCCCCGACCGCATCCTCGAGGTGCTGTCGGCCCTGTCCGCCGACGTGGTCGTATTGCAGGAAACCGACCGCCGGCTGGGGCCGCGGCCGACCACCTTGCCGCGCGAACAGACCGAAGCCGCGACCGGCATGTCGGTCCTGCCGGTGGCAACGGGCGCGCAGAGTCTTGGCTGGCATGGGCAGGCGATCCTTGTCAGGCGTGACCTGAGGCTGACGGGGCTGCACCGGGTCGACCTGCCGGGCGTCGAGCCCCGGGGCGCGATCCTTGCCGAACTCGCGACGCCCGATGGCGGCCATTTCCGCATCGGCGCCCTGCACCTTGGCCTTCTGCGCCGGTCGCGGCGGCTTCAGGCGCAGATGCTCGCGGCCCTTCTGAACGAGGGGCCGCCAATGCCGACGATCCTGATGGGCGATTTCAACGAATGGTCGCTGACGACGGGGCTTGGCGCGCTCGGCAAGCATTTCGACGTGCATGCGCCGGGGCCGTCGTTTCCGTCATCCCGTCCCTTCGCAAAGCTTGACCGGGTGGTCACCGGACAGGGTGCGCGGCTGGTTCAGTCGGGCGTCCACATGACCGACCAGAGCCGCATCGCGTCCGACCACCTGCCGATCTGGGCCAGGGTCGCCATCGCCTGAATGAAAAAGCCGCCCCGAGGGGCGGCTTTCTTGATGAGCCCGGGTCGGGCCCGATCACATCTCGTCCAGCGCCTCAATGGCCTTTTCAAGCACGGCCTTGTCGACTTCCTTGTCGGTGATCTTGGCCGTGTCGAACAGGTGATCGACGACCTTTTCCTCGAAGATCGGCGCGCGCAGCTGCTGCTGCATCTGCGGGTTCTGCTGCACATATTCGAAGAAGGCGCGTTCCTGGCCCGGATATTGGCGCGCCTGCTGCAGGACGGCCTGGGTCATCTCGGCGTCCGAGACTTCGATCTTTTCCTTGCGGCCGATCTCGGCCAGCAGAAGGCCAAGGCGGACCCGGCGCTCGGCCAGCTTGCGGTGCTCGTCCGTCACTTCGATCGAGCCATGGTTGTGGCCGTGGTCATCGGGATGCTCGTCGTGCCAGAGCTGGTGGGCGATCTGGTTGGCTTCGGCGTCCAGAAGCGTGGGCGGCAGTTCGAACGACACCAGCTTGTCCAACTGGTCAAGAAGCGCCCGCTTCATCACCGCCCGCGCGGCACCCTTGTATTCCGCCTCGATCCGTTCGCCGACCTGGCCCTTCAGGGCCTCAAGGCTTTCGGCGCCGAACTTCTTGGCAAGCTCGTCGTCGAGTTCCGCCGCCTTCGGCTCCTTGACCGCCTTGACGGTGCATTCGAAGGCCGCGGCCTTGCCCGCGAGTTCCTTGGCGCCATAGGCTTCCGGGAAGGTCACCTCGACCTTGACTTCGTCGCCCGCCTTGGCGCCGACGAGTTGCTTTTCAAAACCGGGAATGAAGCTGTTCGACCCCAGGACGAGCGGATAGTCCTCGCCCGAGCCGCCGTCGAAATAGACGCCGTCGACCGAGCCCTTGAAGTCGATCACGACCTGGTCGCCATCCTTGGCCTTCGAGCCCTTCTTGCGGTCCTCGAAGGACTGGGCGTTCTTGGCGAGGTTCGCCAGCGCCTCATCGACCGCGCCCGCGTCGGCCTTCACGACCAGACGCTCGAGCTTGACCTTGCCCGCATCGACTTCCGGAACCTCGGGCAGTGCTTCGTAGGTCATCTCGACCACGACGTCCTGGCCTTCTTTCCAGTCCTCGCCGTTCTTCATCTCGACCTTCGGCTGAAGGGCCGGACGGTCGCCGGTCTTCTCGAAATGGTCCTTCATGGCGCTGTCGATCGATTCCTGCATCGCATCGCCCAGGACGCGCTGGCCGAACTGCTTGCGCATCATCGCCATCGGCACCTTGCCCTTGCGGAAGCCTTTCAGCTCGACCTCGGGCTGGGCCTCGGTCAGCTTTTCGGTGACTTTCCGGTCCAGCTCATCGGCCTTCACGGTGATCGTGTAGCCGCGCTTCAGCCCGTCCTTCAGGGTTTCGGTGACCTGCATTCCTTCGTCCTTTTCCTCTTGGTGCGGGTGGAGGGACTTGAACCCCCACGCCGTTAGGCGCCAGAACCTAAATCTGGTGCGTCTGCCAATTTCGCCACACCCGCAAAACGTCGAAAGGGCACCGCTCTGGCAGCGCCGCCCCAAATCGGCGTCCTTCTAGCAAAGGAGAGGGGGCGAGGCGAGTGCAAAAAGTGCTCCGGCGCCTCTGGCGGTGCCGTCATGCCATGGCCATCCCCGCATCCGCAATTCTGCCTCATTTGCTCGCGAGACTGTTTGAAGCGAAGGGGAGTGTGTCATGAGCGGTGGTATGGTGGTGCAGGCGGAAGTGGAAGCGGCGCTCCCGGCAGAGGCAAGCGCCCTGCCCGGCATCTCCGGCGGCACCGTTGTTGCGACCTGCGAGGGGCTTCTGCCCGTCGACTTTCTGGAACCCGGCGACCGCGTCGTGACCCGCGCCGGCATGCGCATCCTGCGCGCCGTCGGCGTCCACCGCTATTCCGGCCCGGCCGTTTCCATCTCTGCCTCGGCCCTTGGCCACGACCGGCCCGAACAAGACCTG
>Ga0209571_1000574_pt1 | contig 33905 bp, 33 predicted proteins | sample EBPBio102011_DNA_FD_185866 | JGI IMG/M metagenome (GOLD analysis project Ga0209571, IMG submission 185866) | Wastewater treatment Type I Accumulibacter community from EBPR Bioreactor in Madison, WI, USA - Reactor 1_1/10/2011_ DNA (SPAdes)... | ecosystem: Engineered > Bioreactor > EBPR >... | reverse complement strand
CGATTACCCCATGTCTGATCCTCGGTCGAGACGCGCGCGTAGCCGATCAGGGGCATAAAATCAGGCCATTTGCAGTTTCATATATCAGCAATAAACGACGGTTTAGCGACGAGAGTGGGAGTGGCGGCGACATGAACCACTTATCATCTGCGCTCCGCGCTCTATTGACCACCTCGGGTATTGGCATATATTGCCAACGAAGGAGGCCAGACACATGGTGACACGTAATGTCGTTCTGACCGAACCCCAGGACAGGCTCGTTCAGGCTTTGGTAGCATCCGGACGCTACCAGAATGTGAGCGAGGCGATGCGGGCAGGGCTTCGGCTTCTGGAGCAGGAAGAAGCGCAGCTTGCCAGGATCAGGGATGGCCTTGTTGAGGGCTTGGCACAGGCCGTTGCTGGCGATCTGGCGGAGGGCAGCGGGGCAGATGCGGTCCGCCGGGCCTTTGCGAAAGCCCGTGCGACCTCATGAACCGATCTTTTCGGCTGACGCGGCGTGCGGAGGCCAGCCTGGTTGAGATCGCCAGATGGACGATCGAAAACTTCGGGCTGCGCCAGGCAGAGCTCTACGAGACGGAATTGCTCAGCCGCTGCGAAGCGATCCTGACCGGCCAGGTACATAGCCGGAGTTGCGCGGTCTTTGTCGATGATGCCGAGGACTTGCGGTTTGTCCGGGCAGGGGAGCATTTCCTGGTGTTTCTGGATTGGTCCGACGAGCTGATCATCGTCGATATCCTGCATTCCCGCAGCGATCTGCCGCGCCATGTCGCTGCGCTGACTGCAATCAGAAACGACCTGTCATAGCCCCGCGGCTTTGGTGAGGTTGACGCGGAACCGGTCGCGGCGGCGCTGGTAGCGGCGGGTCATCTCGGCCGAGGCGTGGCCGAGATGTTTCTGGACGTAGCGCTCGTCGACCTCGGCCGAACTGGCGAGACCGGCGCGCAGGGAATGGCCGGAGAAGAGCGCGAGGCGGTCCTTCTCGGGCAGGTCGGTCCGGATCCCGGCGTCGAGGACGCATCGCTTGATCAGCCGGGCGACGTGCTTGTCGTTGAGCCTGGTCTCAAGGGGCTTCTTGCCGTCACGCGAAGTGCCGACGAAGACCGGGCCGAAGCCGATCTTCGCGAAGTGCAGCCACTGCTCGAGCGCATGGACAGGGCAGGTCTGGTCCTTGGAGCCGCGGCCGACCTCGACCTCGCGCCAGCCGGTCTTGGCGTTGAGCCTCAGGAGCACGCCCTTGTCGAAGAACTCGATCCACCCGCCACTGTCCGGCGTGTCGTCCTTCGCAAAATCGAGGCTGACGATTTCCGAGCGCCGGAGACCACCGGCATAGCCCAGGAGCAGGATCGCGCGATCCCGAAGCCCGCGGAGGTCGTAGGACAGGGTGGCGACCATCGCGATAATGTTCTCGGCCAAGATCGCCTCCTTCTGCACCGGCGGGCGGGCATGCCTGCGCTTGATCCCGGCCAGCACCGTCGCGATGTGCCGGTTCCTGCGATCGAGGGAGAAGCCGCGCTGCGCATAGTTCCAGGCGAGACCCGAAAGGCGCCTGTCAATGGTGGAGACCAGTAGGGCAGGGGCCTTCCCTTGCGGCGACGCCAGATCCGCGAGATAGAGCCCGATCATCTCGGGTGACGGAGGCAGCGGTTCCGTGCCCTTCATCCGGCACCAGCGCGCAAAATGCGCCCAGTCCTTCGTGTACGCTTTCAACGTGTTGTCAGAAGCCGCCGCGCGCGCATAGTCGCGGGCGGTGTCGACCAGGCGATCGAGCGTCCCGGATCCGGCGACATGGGAGGGCAGGGCAATGCCATCGCTTTTCTCTTGATCTCTCTCGTCGACGCGAGCATCATCCAGTTCACCAGAGGGCGCTGACGTCGATTTCTCGGTCTCTGAGGCCATTTTCCAGAAAATCCGGTACTGAAATTGAACTGCTTCCGAGCATATCTTATTAGGTCCGATAATGCAATCTTATTGGACATTGTGGAGCCGACAAAGCTGCGGCGCTATAGGTGCATTTCTCTGGCAGAAAGCGCCGTCACAATATAAGCTGCCGACATGGGAAAACCGCGCGCCGAGCCTTTGGAAACCTTGCCGATGCTGCCCCCGCTGCCGGGCTGGATCGTCTCTGCGCCGTCCGAGCCGCCGGAGGCTGCGGCCTTCCGGTCCGGGGCCGCGCTGGCGCATCTGGGTCAGGCAATGGCGTCGGGGGATGTGCCTCTGGCGCTGTGGCGCGATCGTCTGGCCCTGACGGCGGCCGAGAACTGCGCTGCGATGGCGGGGCGAAGGGAAGGGCAGGGCGCCTTGCGCGATGCCCTGCACCTGACGGGACCGGGCGACGACCCCGGCCCGGCGGGGCGGATCGCACGGCAGTGGTCACGCGCGGCGGCGCGGCCGGTTTCGGTCGCGCATCTGGTCAATACGCTGGACGGAGTAACGGCAGAGCGGATCGCGCTTTGCCTTGATGCCACCGGACCGACCCCAGTGGACCGCGCGGCGCAGGTCGTCGAGGCGGTGCTGACCGATAGTCCGCGAGCCGAGGCCGCCGCCCTGATCCTGTCCGATGCCGCGTTGGCAAAAGCGTTGGGGGCAACGCATGTGCTGCCGCTTCTGGCGCTGACGCTCAAGCCCCGCGATATACGCTTGCGGGGCGATGATCTGCGGCTGGCCTGTCACCGCGCCGTTGTCTCTGCCGTTCGGCAGGCGCTGCCGCTGGCCGGCGATCTGGCCCGTGCGGCGGCCCGCCTTCGGGCAGTGGCCCCGAAGCTGCGCGCCAAGGCGGCGGGCCGGGCGGTCGATCTGTTCCTGTCGCGCGATGCGCTGGTGCCGGGGGCATTGGCCTTCATGTCGGATCGGGCCGCGCGACGGCTCTGCGACCGACTGGTGGCGCTCGGCGCCGTGCGCGAACTGACAGGGCGGGACACGTTCCGACTTTACGGGGTCTGAGCATGGGGCGGCGCGAGGACACAGAACTTGACCGCGAATTGGCCGTTCTTCCCCCTGAGCTGCGCTGGCGGGAATGGATGCGTCGGATCGAGGCGGTGCTGTTCGCAAGCACGACCCCGGTGGCGCGCGAGGATCTGGCGCGGGTCGTGGGGCAGGGGGCCTCAGTCGATCTGTTGATCGAGGATCTGGCAGTGGATCTGGAAGGCCGACCCTATGAGGTGGCACAGGTGGGAAAGGCGTGGATGCTGCGCACGCGCGCGGCCTATGCCCCAGCGATCCGCGCCGCGGCGGATGTGGACGGCCAAGCGCTGAACCTGTCGGAATACGATCTGGCCGTGCTGGCGGCGATTGCGTATCACCAGCCGATCAGCCGCGACGGGTTGAAGGACATCTTCGGAAAAGAGATCAGCCGTGACCTGATCGGCCGACTTGCCGAGCGGGACCTGATCGGCACCGGCCCTCGCGAACCCCGCCGTGGCGCGCCTCATACCTTCGTCACCACCGAGGCGTTCTTGGCTGCCTTCGGGATGGCATCCTTGCGCGACCTGCCAGACCCCGAGCAATTGGACGATGCAGGCCTGGCAGGCCCATCGGGGGCCATGGAAGGTTAGGCGACCGGCCAGGCTTCAGCAGGAAATCAGCGACTTTGGTGAAGCCGGATTGCTGCCCGCAGCAAGGCGGCCAGATCAGGCTCTCTGGAGGAGGAGGCCGGCCCCGGCCCGGCAGTTTCGCCAAGCCGATCTCTGAGCGTCCCGACCAACCCCTTGTGGTTTTCGGAGGCGCGGGCCAGCCCGAGCCAGAAGGTCAGCGGGCCGCGTTCTGTGGGGTCTCTTACCTCGATCTGCCGCTCTGACAACCGCTGGAAGAAATTGTAGCGAACCCGATGCGACAAGAATGGGACCGTTGATGTCGCCGTTCTGACGGGCACTGGGTGTTTCATAAGCTGCACGGCAAGAGACTTCCGGTCGTCCTGCGCGCGCTCAGCGGAATCAAGGCGCAGCAGATCGTCGATCAGCCGCTCGAGGCGCCGGGCGCCCGTGCTTGCCGGGCCAGTCGGTTTTGCGAGAGGGGCGTCGCAGAAGGCGCAGTACTGTTGTGGCACGAGGCGAGCCTGACGAAATGGCGCAAGGCTCTGCCCACAAGACGGGCAACGGTCGCGCAAGCGGCAGCCATGGCGAAAGCAGGACACGCGGGTTGCCAAGGTCCAGCTCCGCCGGAAATAGGGCACCTCGTCTTCCCCCAGGCAGGAGGGACAGAACTGCAACCAACAGGACTGCGCCGTCGATGTCCCTGCATCTTGCGGCCGGGTCCGCAGCCGCAAGCGCAGGGTCGAGAGTGGACTGTTGGCCAGACAAAGACCGTCGATCTCGTCGGGGCAGATCGCCGTATGGTCGAGCAGCAAGCGACGAACAGAATCCGGCAGATGCCGGTCAAGTTGCGCCGACCATGTCTCGCCGGCCACCCCGAGCACCGCTCCAAAATAGCGCGGCGGCACACCATTGGCATGTGCAAGCCGATGCAGCCAGCTTGACAAAAGCTCCCCAGGAGCTGGCCGGACGTCCACCGGCCAGCGATGCCCCGCGGCCACTCTATAGCGGCGGGCCGGGGAGACGGTGATCCTCTGCGCACTGCTGGTCATGTCATTGAATGGCGCAAGGCCGAGTTCCGTCGCCGTGACAGCGGTACATAGCCGAGGGCCATGACGGTGCTGGACGTGATCCTTTCCTCACCGCTCTCAACAGCTGCCACCGCCGTCCGGGTGACGATGTCGACCACCTCGCCAATCAGCCCTTCCGACAGATCATGGATCATTTTGGCCAGGGGAGGTCGTGAGAGGTTTGAGGCATGCGCAAGCGGCATGCTGGCCTCGAGACTGTCGAGAAGCGTGGCGAAGTCTTCGTCGAATCCCCACCGTGACACTGCGACCGTATCGAACCGCGAGCCCATTTCTTCAGTGTCGTGCAATGCATCATAGACAGCGATTTCGCCGACAAGCACGGGCGAGATGTCATGCACGCGTGCGATCCGCCGCAGGAACGAGAAGATTGCCTTCACATCCTGTCGGCGTCCGCGCAGAACACTGTGGAATTCGTCGAAGATGAGCAGGCGCGGCTTGACGCTGTCGAGAAGATGATCGACCTGTTCGCTGGCGCGGGACAGGCTACGCCAGCCGGCAGCCTGCGGGGCGCGCAGTCCGGACAGAATGCTGGCGTAGAAATGCGACAGGCCTGCCCCCTCCCGGGTCTGGATCACCCAGACCCTTTGCCGGTCGGCACGGCGCAGATGTTCGACGGCGAAGCGTTCGGCGATCATGGTCTTGCCGTTGTGATAGGGACCAGCAATCAACAAGCCGCGTGGACGGAGTGATGGCGGGCGTTCCAACAGCTGCCGCATCGCATCATGTGCCGCAGAGGCACCGGGATGGCCTATCCAGCGTGGCGCCCGAATATGAGCAATGCGGGTGGCAGCATCCGCATCGAGCAACGCTGAGGTTGATGGTACGAGATGGTCGGCCATGCTACCAGGTCTCCACAGGAAAGACGCGGCGGGGTCGGTCAGGTTCTGGTCCGGTATGGGTCGCCTCCGAAACCTGCCCGACATTTTGATACGCCTTCGGCGCGTCTGCGGCGTGTCGGGCCCTGGTCATTTCCCGCAGGTGAGCCTTCTTGGATTTGGCCCCGGCGACGGTCGCCGCGATTTCCCGGCGCAGAAGCGTCTTTTCCTGCGCCGGTCGTTGTTGGCTCTCTCGCGTGCGCGCCCGGTCGGCTTCATGTTGCCAGAGGGTGATCGACATCGTCATCCCGTCCCGTCGCCCGACCGGACGCCAGACACGCGTGTCGGGATCGGCGATGTAGATCCGGCTGATGTCCCGGGGGTCGTAGCATAGATCCAGAGGTGGCAACCGGTCACGGCGGGCGACGAGAGGCCCAAGCCATTGCTCGAAGTAGTCGATGGCGAACAGGCTGACGCCCTGGGGAGAGATGCGGCGTGTTGTGCGGGGGAGAAAGTTGAGCAGGACTTGGTCAGGATCATCGATCGGCCGGTCCGTCGGTGGAAGTCGCAGCTCCCATTCGAGGCGAGGCACAGTCAGCTTGCGCGCGTTCTGGGTCTGGTTGTGATCGACGATTGCCAGGGCGATGCAACGCTCGAGGGCCGCGAAGGTCAGACTTGCCCTCGCATCGGACGAATAGTCGCCGCGATCCGCGATCGACCGTCCGGTCTTGCCAGGAAGAGAGCGAAGCACCGTGTTCACCTTGCCCAGGAGGCGCTCGACAACGCCACCCCGGTGAACCGTGCCCTTGTTCCGGGTTCGGACGGTGATCCCGAAGTCGGCGCATCCTTTCGTAAAGGTACTGCTCTGAAATTCCTTGGCGGAGTCCACGACGATCTGCTTAGGGCGGCCATGCATCACCCACGGGTGCGCGATCCCGCGTTCGGCCAGCCAGTTATCCTTGCTGCATATCGCGTGGGCAAGGCACAAGGCGACCGAGAGCCGGGACGGACGCTCGAGGGTCAGACAGAAGCCGATGATGGCACTCGTCGCCACATCGGCGGCGATGGTCAGATAAGGTCTGCCAACGAAGATGCCATGATCGTCGATCACCTCGACGAACTGGATGTCGGCCGGGGTATGATCGATCTGGACGACCTCAAGGGCGTGGGCGGCACGGATGTATCCCGGACGCGGCTTCAGGCGGTGAAGATGCTTGCCACCGGAAAGCCGCCGCCGCGCGATCTCCTCGGGAGAGAATACTGTGGCAATCCGCCTGGCAACAGTGACATATGCCGGGGGCTTAAGGCCTTCGTCCGCACAGCGTGCGCGGATCTCGTCGACGATTGGCGCGAGATCAGGTTGCTCCGGCTGCAGCCACATCTTCCGCAGGGTGTCGGCAATGATGGCCTCCACGCCGGTCGATATCCTCGCACGCCGCGCGCCATTCGTCCGAGGAAGAAGCGACGAGACACGGCGGTCCTCCCGATACCGGGCGAGGTGATTGTAGACCTGACGCGTCGAAAGGCGCAGTTCCACCGCTGCCCGGCTGACAGCCTCCCGCATCGGCAAGTCGCCATCGAGAACCCGGTCAAGTTCGCGAGCGATCCGAACCGCCTTCGACCAAGCCTCGTCTGAAGCGCGGTAAGCTGCCCGCTCCAAAGGCCGATCTTTGCTGAGCGCTGTCATGCCGCCGTGCCCTTCAAAACCTATTGAAGTCCATAATGAAATTGAAATCGCAAAGCAGAAACCCGCGCCACTTCCGGAGGTACCTTGCGGAAATCATGTGAAAACCACGCAGTGAAATCGTGAAGGAAAAGCGACAACGGCGGAGGCCGCGCTGTCCGCCGATCTGGCGGAGATGACCTTCGACCTCGGCCGGCTGTCAGAGCGCGTGGCGCTGGCGGGTCCGGGGGCTGTGCAGCGGCTGGCGTTGGCCGAGGCATCCTCCCTGAGTTGGTGGAGCGGCGACCGGGTGACCGCAGACCGGCTGGCGCTGTGGCTTTCCTACCGGATCGGCGCTGTGGAGGAAGGCGGTGAAGGGTTGATCCGCACCGCCTGGGCGGCGCGGCGGTTGATGGCGCCGATGCAGGGCAGGGGGCTGGCCGAGGGTCTGGCGAACGCCCTGGGCGAGGAGGGCCGGGCCGACCCTGGCCTTCTGGCCGATGTCGCGGCCGAGATGAGGGCTCTGGACAGCACCAGCATGGTGACACGGGGCTGCGCACTGTCACACCTGTGGCGGGCGCTGGACGAGAGGCCCGACCATCTGCGCGGGCTGGAGGCGGCGGTACTGGGCATGCGGTTGGCGGCAGGGCCAGAGTCAGGTCGGGGGGCGCTGCCCTTCCTGCCGCTGGTGCTGACGGGGTTTTCGGCGCTAACGGCCAGCGGATCGCCCGAGGCGCGGCTGGCAGGCTGGATCAGCGGCGCGCATCGGGCGGTGCTGTCGGCACTGATGACGCTGGAGCGGCAGGCCGCATGGCGGGCGCGGGCCGAGCGGGAGACGGCGGATCTGTCCGGGCGCATCCCGGCCCGGCTGATCGCGGCGCTGGCCGCCCACCCCATGCTGGCCGCCGCGCAGGCCGAGGCGGAAACCGGTGCCTCCCGCGCGGCGGTGCAGCGCAACCTTGATGTCCTTGTGGCGCGCGGCTTGATCCGCGAGGTCACTGGACAGGGAAGGTTTCGGGTCTGGGCTGCGAGGCTGTGAAGCGCTTGACTGGCTGCAACACGCGGAGGGACCCTTCGGCAGACCTGCGGGACGGGGAGAACTGAACCCTGACTAAAAACCGCTTGACCGAATCGGCCACATTCCTCTAACGTTTTTTAGATGCACTAAAGATCGGTTGCTAAGTGTCAGACATTTCTGAACAGCCCGATGTCCAGGCCGAAATCGGGCCCGAGGGCATCCCATCCCCGGGCAAGCGCATCCGGGAGCGCCGCAAGGCGCGTGGCCTGACCTTGCAGGACGTGGCCGACGCGGCCGGCCTGACCGCGGGGTTCATCAGCCAGGTCGAGCGCGGCATCGCCGCCCCCTCGCTGTCCTCGCTGACGGCGATCTCGCGGGTGCTGGGGACTGACCCGGGCGAGCTCTTCGCGCAGCCGCCAAGCCCCGGAACGACGACGCGGCACGGCGCGCGCCCGGTCTACGGGATCGACCCGAGCCGCATGAACTACGAGCGGATCAGCTCGACCTTCCCAGGGAACCAGATCCGGGCGGTGCTGATCCACGAGGCGCCGGGGCACCGGACCGAGGCGATCAGCCATGAGGGCGAGGAGCTCTTCTTCATCCTCTCCGGCGCGCTGACGGTCGAGTTCGAGGGGCAGGTCCATCTGCTCGAGGCGGGCGACTCGATCCACTTCGCCTCCTCTCGGGTCCATTCGTTTTGGAACCACACCAAGGCGACGACGACGATCCTCCACGTCTGCACGATGGACGTCTTCGGCGACCGTGTTCCGGCCGAGACCTCCCCGTGTCACCACGCGGGACATGGCAATCGCAAAGAGGACACTGAATGATTTCCGGGGTGGAAGCCCGCGCGGGCTTTATCCGCGCCATCGCAGAACCTGGCCAGCCCGAGACTGCCTTCGCCGCGCTATCCGAGCTGGTGGCGTCCGAGATCGGGGCGAAGCTCTTCACTGTTATGACCTTCGACGAGGCGAGCGGGCTCGCCCGGCGCCGTTGGTCGAACATGTCCCAAGCCTATCCGCCCGGAGGCACCAAGCCGATGCTGCGCGACAAGTGGTCTGCCCAGGTCTTCGACCGTCAGGAGCCGTTCGTCGCAAACGACATCGGCACCATTGCCGAAGTCTTCGCGGACCACGAGCTGATCGCTTCACTGGGCTGCGAGAGCTGTCTGAACCTGCCCATCGTTGTGGGCGGCGAGGTGATCGGCACGCTTAACTGCCTTAATAAGGCAGGACATTACACGCCGGAACGCGTAGCGCGGGCGCAGGAAACGCTTTCCGTTCCGGGAGCGACCTGCCTTCTGATCGCCCGTATGTTCAGCGAAGATGAGGGACGACCTGCATGACCGGCAAGACGCTGCGCGTGGCCACCGACGTCGGCGGCACCTTCACCGACCTCGTGGCCTTCGAGATCGACGCGAACGGGCACACCACCATCCGCACCGCCAAGTCCGACACGACGCCCCCGAACTTCGAGCAGGGCGTGCTCAACGTCATGGACAAGGCGGGGATCGATCCGGCGGCGGTGGACTTCTTCGCCCATGGCACCACGGTCGTCATCAATGCCCTGACCGAGCGGAAGGGCGTGAAGGTGGGGCTCATCACCACCAAGGGCTTCCGCGACTCCTTGGAGATCGCGCGGGGCAACCGGCCGGACTTCTTCAACCTGTTCTACGAGAAGCCCAAGCCCTTCGTGCCGCGCTACCTGCGGCGCGAGCTGGACGAGCGGATGAGCTACCGGGGCGAGGAACTGACCCCGCTCGACCTCTCGGACCTCCCCGGCATCGTCGCGGACTTCCAGGCCGAGGGCGTGGAGGCGGTCGCCATCTCCTTCCTCCACTCCTACGCCAACCCCGCTCATGAGGAGGCGGCGCTGGAGGAGCTGCGGCGGCTCTGGCCCGGTGTCCCGGCGGTGGCTTCGCACCAGATCGCGCGGGAATGGCGGGAATACGAGAGGACCAGCACCGCTGTGCTGTCGGCCTATGTCCAGCCGGTCGCCGAGAAATACCTGCGCGGCCTCGACCGGGGGCTGCGGGAGCGGGGGCTGCATCAGGCGCCCTACATCATGCAGTCGAATTGTGGGGTGGACAGCCTCGACGCCACCGCCCGCATCCCGATCACCATGGTCGAGAGCGGCCCCGCCTCGGGCTTCTGGGGGGCCGCGGAGCTGGGGCGCATCCTGGGCATCCCGGACATCCTGGCGCTCGACATCGGGGGCACGACGGCGAAATGCTCGCTGGTCCTCGACGGGCATGTCCGCATCATGACGGACTACTGGATCGAGAGGGACAGGACCTCGGCCGGCTATCCGATCATGGTGCCGGTCGTGGACCTCGTCGAGATCGGGAACGGCGGGGGCTCGATCGCCTGGGTGGACGACTTCGGCAAGCTCCATGTCGGGCCGCAGTCGGCCGGCGCCATGCCGGGGCCGGCCGCCTATGGGCGCGGCGGGACCGAGGCGACGACGACCGACGCGAACCTCCTCCTCGGCCGCATCAACCGCGACTATTTCTGCGGCGGCGAGGTGGTGGCCGACATGGCCGCGACCGAGGGCGCCGTCGCGCGGGTCGGCGAGAGGCTGGGCCTCGACGCGCAGGAGGCCGCGCGGGGGATCATCCGCATCGCCAACAACAACATGGTGAACGCGCTCAAGCTCGTATCGCTGAACCGGGGCCACGACCCGCGCGACTTCACGCTGGTCGCCTTCGGCGGCGGCGGCGGGATGCACGCGGTCGCGCTGGCGCAGGAGCTCGGCGTCCGGGAGGTGATCGTGCCCTACGGCGCGGCGGTCTTCTCGGCCTGGGGCATGATGATGTCGGACCTGCGGCGCGACTATTTCGTGACGCGCCTTGGCTCCCTGGAGTCCGGCGCGGCCGAGGGGATCGAGGCCGCCTTCGCGGCCGTGGAGGCCCAGGCCCGCGCCCAGTTCGCGGCCGAGGGGGTCGCCGAGGACAAGGTCGCCTTCGCCCGCTTCGGCAAGTTCCGCTATCAGAACCAGGAGCACACGGTCGAGGTACCGCTGAGCCCGGACCCCGTCACCGACGCCGACCTCTCGCGCATCGCCGAGGAGTTCCACGCCGCCTACGAGCGCGAGTACACCTACCGCCTGGACGCGCCGGTCGAGATGGTGGGCCTCCATGTCGTCGCGCGGGGCGAGGTGGGCAAGCTCCAACTGAAGGAGCGCCCGCTCGGCCCGGTGGACGCTTCCCCGGCGCTGAAGGGACGCCGGCCCGTGGACTACGCGCTCGAGGGCGTGCACGAGGCGGCGATCTATGACGGGACGCGGCTCGCGCCCGGGATGGGCTTCGTGGGGCCCGCGATCATCGAGGACCCCGGCACCACCATCGTCGTGCATCCCGGCAACGATGTCCGGGTGGACGGCTACGGCAACATCCGCATTGCGCTCGAGGACTGAGAGGGAACCATGACCGACCCGATCACCCAGGAGATCATCCAGAACAGCCTCCAGGCCGCGGCGGACGAGATGTTCGCGGCGATGCGCAACACCGCCATGTCCTCGATCATCTATGAGGTCCTGGACATGGGCACCGGCATCCTCGACCACCGGGGCGAGATCGCCTGCTCGGGCGCGGGGATTCCGGCCTTCATCGGCGTGCTCGACAAGGCGGTGAAGGTCATCATCGAGCGGCAGGACCCGAAGGACATCCGGCCGGGCGACGTGTTCTGCACCAACGACCCCTATTACGGCGGGGTCACGCACCTGAACGACATCATCGTCGCGATGCCCGTCTTCGTGGACGGCACGCTGATCGCCTGGACCGCCAACATCGCCCACAACTCGGACGTGGGTGGCATGGCGCCGGGCTCGCTGACCGGCGAGGCCAGGGAGATCTTCCAGGAGGGGCTGCGCCTGCCCGCCATCAAGATCATCTCCGAGGGCCAGCCGATCCAGCCGGTCTTCGAGATCATCAAGGTCAACAGCCGCATGCCCGACGTGCTCGAAGGGGACGTCTGGGCGGCCATCGCCTCGGTCCGGGTGGGAGCGCGGCGGCTGGAGGAGATTGCGCGGAAGTATGGCGTCACGACGTTCCGGGAGGCGATGGGGAACTTCATGGACTATGGCGAGCAGGTCTCGCGCAAGGCCATGGCGAGCCTGCCCAAGGGGACCTTCGAGCTTTCCGAGGAGCAGGACGACGGCTCGGTCTTCAACGTGAAGATCACCATCACGGACGACGTGTTCGAGGTGGACCTGCGCGACAACCCCGACCAGTCGCAGGGCCCCGTCAACACGACGCGGGACGGGGTCATGGTCTCGACGCAGATGATCTTCAAGTCGCTGACCGACCCCTACTCGCCCGCGAACGAGGGGTCGTTCCGCCCGATCCGCCTGCTGACGCGCGAAGGCTCGGTGTTCCACGCCAGGGAGCCCGCGCCCATCGGCTTCTACTACGAGATCGAGCTCCGGGTGTACGACCTGATGTGGCGCTGCCTCGCGCCGCACTTGCCCGACCGGCTCGCCTCGGGCCACTTCGCGAGCGTCTGCGGCACCTTCATCGGCGGCATCCATCCCGATACCGGGCGGCAATACACCATCGTCGAGCCGCAGCTCGGCGGCTGGGGCGCGCGCCGGGGGGCGGACGGCAACTCCGCCATCTTCAGCGGCTTCCACGGCGAGACCTACAACTGCCCCGCCGAGATCAACGAGGCCAGGAACGGCGTCATGGTGGATCAGATGGCGCTCAACACCTCCCCCGGGGGAGAGGGCGAGTTCGAGGGCGGGCGCGGCATCGTCATGGACTACCGCGTGCGCGCGGAGAACGGCTACCTGACGGCGGGCTACACCCGGTCGAGATTCCCCGCCTGGGGCATGGAGGGCGGGCAGGACGGCTCGCCGAACCTCGTGGAGTTCCGGCCGAAGGACGGGGAGCCGCAGCGCTTCGCCTTCGTCTCGGGCCTGCCCACCAAGCCCGGCGACGTGATCCGCGTCATCACCGGCAACGGCGGCGGCTACGGCGACCCCAGGCGGCGCGACCCGGCGCGGGTGGCGATGGACATCAAGAACGGCATCGTCAGCCCCGAGCGGGCGCGCGAGGTCTATGGCTGGGAGGGCTGAGGAATGACGCGACCGCTTCGAATCATGTTCCACAATCCCGTGGGCAACGGGACCTACGACGGGATGTTCGCCGAGGTGCTGGGCCGGCACCTGCTGCCAGGGACCGAGCTCCATGTGACCTCGCTCTCGCCCGAGGAGGGCGCCTTCCAGCACATCGAGTACCGCGCCTATGAGGGGCGGGTGACGGGCGGCATCGTCCGCGCCTCGCGCGCCGCCGCGCGCGAGGGCTTCGACGCCTTCGTCATCGGCTGCTTCTACGACACCGCGCTGCACGACGCGCGCGAAGTGTCCGGCGAGATGGTCGTCATGGCCCCCTGCCTCGCCGCCTGCGAGATCGCATCGAGCCTCGCCAACCGCTTCGGCATCATCGTCGGACGGCGCAAGTGGGTGGCCCAGATGCAGGCGACCGTCCATGAATACGGCTATGGGCCGAAGCTCGCCGGCTTCTACCATGTTGAGCTCGGCGTCACCGACTTCCAGAAGGACCATGCCGAGACCGAGCGCCGCCTCATCGCCGCCGGGCGCAAGGCGGTGGAGGAGGACTTCGCCGAGGCGCTGATCCTGGGCTGCACGCTCGAGATCGGCTTCCACAAGAAGGTGGAGAAGGAGCTCGGCGTCCCCGTGATCGACCCCTCCATCGCCGCGCTAAAGCGCGCGGAATACGCGGCCGTCCTGCGGCGGGACTGCGGCTGGGTGCCCTCGCGCCGGTGGTCCATGGAGGCCCCCCCGGAGGAGGAGATGGCCCGGATTGGCGGCTTCGACGTGAACCGCCCCTTCGGCAACCGCGTCGTCGTGGCGGCCTGAGCCATGAGCGTGGACAGGAAACTTGCGGCGCTGCGCGAGGGAATGGCGGCCACGGGGACGGACCTCGTGGTCCTGGGGCCGGGGCCCAACATGCAATGGGCGCTGGGCTTCCACACGCACCCGGATGAGCGGCCCTGCCTGCTCATGGTCACGAAGGACCGGGCCGGGTTCCTGATGCCCGCGCTCAACGCCGCCGACGCCCGGGCGCGATCGGACCTGCCGATGTGGAGCTGGGCCGACGCCGACGGCCCCGACGCCGCGCTCCAGGAGGCGCTGGGTTCGCTCGGCGCCACCACCGCGCGACGCGTCGCGGTGGACGAGGCGATGCGGGCGGACTTCGCGCTCCTCGTCCTCGATGCGCTGCCGCAGGCGCGGCACGCGCTCGCGGCCGAGACGCTGGGTGAGCTGCGGATGCGCAAGGACGAGCCGGAGCGCGAGGAGCTGCGCCGGAACGCCGCCATCGCGGACGAGGCCATGACGGCGGTCTGGGCCGCGATCCGCCCCGGCCAGACCGAGGCCGAGCTTGCCGCCGTCGCCTTGGGGGTGTTCAAGGATCACGGCGCGACGCCGCTCTTCACCATCGTCGGGACGGGACCGAACGGCGCCTATCCGCATCATCACACCGGCGAGACCGTGGTGAAGGCGGGTGACGCCGTCGTCATCGACATCGGCGCGAGGAAGGGGGCCTTCTCCTCCGACATCACCCGCATGGCGCTGGTGGGAGAACCCCCGCCAGACTACGCCCGGGTTCATGCCGTGGTGGAGGAGGCCGTGCAGGCGGCGCTCGCCGCGGCACGGCCCGGCGTCAGGGCGAAGGAGGTCGACCGCGCCGCGCGCGACGTCATCGCGAAGGCCGGCTACGGCGAGTTCTTCGTGCACCGGACGGGGCACGGCATGGGCCTCGAAGGCCACGAGCCGCCCTATATCACCGAGAGCTCGGAGACGGTCCTGGAGCCCGGCATGGTCTTCTCCATCGAGCCCGGCATCTATATCCCCGGCCGCTTCGGCATCCGGCTGGAGGACATCGTGATCCTGCGGGACGATGGCCCCGAGGTCCTCTCGCGCCTGCCGCGCGACGCCTATCGCGTGCCATGAGCGACCTCGTCACCCGCTCCGTGATCCAGGCGGCGCTGGAGGCGGCGGCCGAGGAGATGTTCGCCGTCATCCGCCGCACGGCCATGAGCCCGATCATCTACGAGGTGCTCGACATGGGCACCGGGATCACCGACGCCGAGGGCCCGGCGCCGCAGGGCTTCTACTTCGAGACGCGCATCCGCCTCTACGACATGCTCTGGCGCTGCATGGCCGAGGCCAGCCCCGAGCGGCTCCCGGCCGGGCATTTCGGCACGATCGGCGGGATGGCGATCGCCGGGCTGCATCCCGACACCGGGCGGCGCTACACGATGGTCGAGCCGCAGATGGGCGGCTGGGGGGCGACCGCGACGCGCGACGGGCTCTCGGCCATGTTCTCGGCATCGCACGGGGATACCTTCAACACCCCCGCCGAGATCGCCGAGGCGCGCTACGGGCTGGTGGTGGAGCGGAAAGCCCTCTCCGGCCGGCCGGGGGGAGAGGGGCGGCAGAGGGGCGGGCGCGGGCTGTCGGTGGCCTACCGGATGCGGGGCGACGCGGTCCTGTCGGCCGGGCTCAGCCGGACCCGCCTGCCCGTCTGGGGCCTGGCGGGCGGCGGAACTGGGGGTCTCAACGAGATCGGTGTCCACCGCGCGGACGGCAGGACCGAGGGCTTCTCCTTCGCGTCGGGCGTACGCCTCTCACCGGGCGACTCGATCCTGATCGAGACCGCGAACGGAGGGGGGGTGGGGGGCCGAAACGCAGGCCCCTGCGAACGAAAATACACTGCAACAGGGAACAGAAAAATGAAGGGAACAGAAAAATGAGAAAGACGCTTCTTGCCGCGCTGCTCGCCACGACGGCCGTGTTTGCTGCTCCGGCAATGGCGGAGCGCGTGCTCCGGCTGGACGAGAGCGCGGTGGGGGAGATCGACCCTGCGAAGGGGACCGACTACGCGGACACCGTGCTCGCCATCAACCTTTACGAAAGCCTTGTCTATCCGGCCCAAGGCGGCCCCGGCATCGAGCCGATGCTCGCCACCGAATGGACCATCGACGGGCTCGACTACACCTTTAAGCTCCGGGACGACGCGATCTTCTCCTCGGGCAACCCGCTGACGGCGGCCGATGTCGTGTATTCCTTCGACCGCCTGATGGCGATGGGACAGGGCTCCGCGAGCCTCTTCGAGGGTCGCGTGGCGAGCGTGGAGGCCGTGGACGACCACACGGTCAAGTTCACCCTGTCCGAGCCCTTCGCACCCTTCCTCGCCGCGCTGAGCCGGCTCTGGATCGTGGACAGCAAGACCGTGGCCGAGCACTATGGTGAGGGGACCTACGGCGAGTTCGGCGATTATGCCGGGCCCTGGCTGTCGCAGAACAGCGCGGGCAGCGGAGCCTACATGGTGCAGAGCCACGATCCGCAGACTGAGACGGCCCTGGCTCGGAACACCCACTATGCCGGCGAGGTCGATCCCCTGGCGCCCGAGACCGTGCGCTACCGCTACAGCCTCGAGGCCTCGACCGTGCGCGCGCTGATGTCGCGCGGCGAGCACGACATCTCCTCGCTGTGGCTCCCGCCCGAGGTCCTGAAGGCGATGGCGGACGAGGGCACCGTGCATCTCGCGCCCGAGCCCGGTGGGACCGGCGAATACATCAAGCTCAACACCCAGCGCCCGCCGCTCGACGACGTGCATTGCCGCCGCGCGCTGATGCACGCCTTCGACTACGCCACCATGCTGCAACTCCTTCAGGTCACGCCCGAGTTGGCGCAGGGCATCCCGATGAACGGGGCGATTCCCAGCGGCCTGATCGGCTACGATCCGGACAAGCCCGGATTCACGCAGGACATGGACGCGGCACGGGCCGAGCTGGCCCAATGCCAGTACGATCCGGCCCAGTATCCGCTCGACATCGCCTGGATCGCCGATGTCCCCGCGCGTGAGCGCGTCGCGCTGCTCATGCAGGCGAACTTCACCCAACTCGGCTTCACGGTGAACGTGGTCCGCGCGCCTTGGGCCTTGGTGACCGAGCAGGTGACGCAACCGGCGACGGCACCGCACGCCGTCGAGATCTCGGTGACGGCGCTCACGCCCGACCCGGACTCGCTGCTCTACAACATGTACAGCTCCACCGTGCCGCCGACCTGGATGTCGGCCGAGCACCTGGTGGACGAAGAGGTGGATCGTCTGCTCCAGGCCGGTCGTACGGAGACCGACGAGGCCGCGCGGGCCGAGATCTACAAGCAACTGAACGCCCGCCTCACCGAGCTCGCGCCCGACATCTTCGCCTACGAGTTCACCGGAGCCTATGCGATCCGCAACGGGGTCGAGGTTCCGGCGCTGGAGGATGACGCCATGCGGTATGCCCTCCAGAGCTTCAACATGCGCTTCAAGGACATGCGCATCCACGAGTGATCCGCCGAGCCTGCTGCCGCGCGGGGCTCTGGCCCTGCGCGGACCATCAAACAGGGAACTACAATGCGCATTCTCTGGCTTAACCCGGTTGGCACTGCCGACCACGACGCAGGCATCGCCGCGCTGCTGGCGCGGACCAAGTCGCCCAATACCGCGGCCGAGGTCGTCTCCTTCGCACCAGGCACGGTGCCGCAGCATCTGGAGTACGACGCTTTCGAGGCCCTTGCCGTGCCGCAGATCGTGCGCCTCGCGCTCCAGGCCTCTTCCGAGGGCTGGGACGCCATGGTGGTCGGATGCTTCTACGATACGGCCGTAGCGGCAGCGCGCGAGGTTTCGGGGCGCATGATGGTCGTCGGGCCTTGCCTGGCCGGTCTCCAGACCGTCGCGCATCTCTCCGCCAAGTGCTCGATCATCGCCACTCGGCCCAAGGCCGCGGGCCACATCGCCAAGATCGTGCGCGGTTACGGGGCCGAGCACGCGGTGGCCTCGATCCGTACGCTCGACATCCTAACTTCGAACCTCGTGCTCGATCCCGGCCTGACGGCTCGGCGGATCGAGGAGGAGGTCCGCATTGCCGTCGAGGAGGACGGGGCCGAGGCGATCCTCCTTGGCTGCACGCTGGAGCACGGGGCGCAGGACGCGATCCAGGCGCGACTCGGAGTGCCGGTGATCGACGCGGTGCGTGCGCCCTTCCGGATGGCCGAGCATCTGGCGGGCCTGTCCACCCTCGGCTGGACCCCGGGCCGGATCGCCGCTGGGCTGGCGCCTGACGCGGACGAACTCGCCGCGACGGGCTGCTTTGGCCCGGTTCCGATCGGCAATCGGATCGAGGTGTCCTGATGCCCATTCTGCGACTGCTCCTGCGCCGTCTCGCGATCTCGATCCTTGTGCTCTTCGGCGTGTCGCTGCTGATCTTCTGCATCGCGCGCGTAGTGCCGGGCGATCCGGCACGGATCGCACTCGGCCCGAACGCCACGCAGGCGCAGGTGGACGCGTTGCGGGCCGCGAGGCACCTCGATGAGCCGATCGCGGTGCAGTATCTCTACTTCCTGCGCGACCTTGCGCATGGCGACCTCGGGACCTCGCTCTACACCAAGCGGCCGGTGACGGCCGACATCGCTTCTTACCTGCCGGCGACGTTGGAACTCGTCCTCGTCGCGGGCCTGATGATGATCGTCTTCGGCATCCCGCTGGGTGTCTTCGCGGCCCGTTTCAAGGGACGCTGGGCCGACCATCTGGGGCGCTTCGTCGCGGTGCTCACGGTCTGCACCCCGGCCTTCGTCTGGGCCGTGATCCTGCAGCTCCTATTTGCCTATCTCTGGCCGATCTTCCCGCTCGAGGGGCGGCTGCCGACCAACGTGCCGCCGCCGCCCGGGGTAACGGGTTTCTACCTGATCGACTCCCTCCTCGCCGGGAACCCGAGCACGTTCGGATTGGCGGCCTATCACCTCGTGCTGCCCTCCCTCGCCCTCGCGCTCGCAGGGATCGGGCAGACCGCGCGGCTGACCCGCTCCTCGATGATCGAGACCTACCGCCGCCCCTATATCGAGATGTCGCGCGCCTATGGCTTCGCGGAGAGCCGGATCGCGCGCCGCTACGCCTTCCGCCCGGCCCTTATCCCGACGCTGACGATCCTCGGGCTCGACTTCGCGGCCTTGCTCGCCAACGCCTTCCTGGTGGAGCGGGTCTTCGTGTGGTCGGGCCTGTCGCGCTATGGGGTCGAGGTGATCCTGCGCAAGGACCTCGATGCCATCGTGGGCACCGTGATGGTGATCGCGACCATGTTCCTCCTTACGAACCTGATCGTCGACCTGCTGGTCTCGGTGATCAACCCGCGCATCCGGCTCGGCGAGGGGAGGGCCCGCGCATGAGCACGCGCCCGTCCTCCGTCGCCTGGATCGAGTTCCGGTCGAACCCGATCTCGATCCTGGGCCTCGTCCTCGTCGTGGCCTGCGTGGCCGCCGCGCTGCTCGCGGACTGGATCACGCCCTATCCGGAGCATGTGGGGCCGATCGGCGACTTCACGGCGATCAACCAGGGGCCATCGGCGGCGCACTGGTTCGGAACCGACACCATCGGCCGCGACGTGCTGACCCGTATCATCTACGGGTTCCGCATGTCCCTGACGATGGCGGTGCTGGTGCTGGCCATTTCCATGCCGGTCGGCGTCGTTCTGGGGTTGCTCGCGGGCTATCTCGGCGGCTGGGTCGAGTTCGTCCTGATGCGGCTGACCGACATCTTCCTCGCGATCCCGCCGCTCGTCCTCGCCATGGCGATCATGGGCTTCCTGCCCGCGACGCTGACCAACGCGATGCTGGCCGTCACCGTCATGTGGTGGCCCTGGTACACGCGGCTCGTCTACAACCTCGTCCGCAGCGAGGCGCGCGAGGGTTATGTGCTGGCCGCCGAGGTGATCGGCGCCTCGGCTCCGCATGTGATGTTCCGCGAGATCCTGCCCAACTGCGCGCCCGCGATCCTGACCAAGCTGACGCTCGACGTGGGCTTCGTGGTCCTGATGGTCTCCTCGCTCTCCTTCCTCGGACTGGGCGTGCAGCCGCCCACGCCGGACCTGGGCTCCATGGTCGCGGACGGGGCCAAGTACATGCCGGACGCATGGTGGCTGTCGGTGTTCCCGGCGCTCGCGATCCTGGTGCTGGTGCTGGGGTTCAACCTGCTGGGCGACGGGCTGCGCGAAGCCTTCGACGCGGAGGTTTGAGATGCGCGGGGACATCGTCCTGAGGATCGCCGACCTGACGCTCGGCTTCCGCCGCGGGCGGCACACGGCCGAGGTGCTGCACGGCATCTCGCTCCATGTGCGCCGGGGCGAGAAGGTCGCGCTCGTGGGTGAGAGCGGGTCGGGCAAGTCCGTCACCGCCCGTCTCGCACTGGGGCGCCTCCAGCAGGAGAAGGGGACGCTCGTCACCGGCACCATCGAGGTGGCGGGCATCGAGGCCACGCGCGACAGCGCACGCATCGCGGCGGCGCGGGGCAAGATCGTCTCGATGATCTTCCAGGACCCGACCTCGGCGCTCAACCCGGTCTTCCGGATCGGCGAGGTGTTCAACGAGGTGCTGCGTTCCGGCGGGCAGCGGCTCTCGCGCCGGGCCGCGCGCGAGAAGGCAGTGCGGGCCCTGGCCGAGGTCCACATCCCCGATCCGGAGCGTTGCCTCGACAGCTACCCCTTCCAGCTTTCGGGCGGGATGAACCAGAGGGTGATGATCGCGATGGCGCTGGTGAACGAGCCCGCGCTGCTTCTCGCCGACGAGCCGGGGACGGCTCTCGACGTGACGGTGCAGGCGCAGACCCTGAAGCTCATGAACGAGATGATCGAGCGGCATGGGACGGCCGTGCTCTTCATCTCGCACAACCTGTCCGTGGTGCGGGAGTTCGCGGACCGCGTCTACGTGATCTATCGCGGCAACATCGTGGAGCACGGCCGGACGGAACAGATCTTCGCCGAGCCGCGTCATCCTTACACGCGCGCGCTGATGCAGGCCGCGCCCAAGCTCGTAGCCGCGGGTCTTCCCGACCTGCCCGAAACCAGCCCGGCCTTCCGTGATCCCCTGATCGTGCACGAAGGCTGCGGCGAACCCGGCGAGGTGGCAGCATGAGCGACATCCTTCTGCGGACCTTGGGCCTCGGCAAGACCTTCACCGTGGGGCGTCGGACGGTGGAGGCGCTGAAGGATGTGAACCTGGAGGTCGCCCGCGGCGAATGCCACGCGGTCGTGGGCGAAAGCGGCTCGGGCAAGTCGACGCTTGCCAACATCGTTCTGGGTATCCACCCAGCGACGGCGGGCGAGGTGGTCTTCGACGGCAAGCCGCTGCACTACGCGGGCGATCCGACGCTCCGCCGACGCATCCAGCTTGTGCAGCAGAACCCTTTGTCGGCGCTCAACTCCAGGCGGCGGGTCGGAGCCTCGATCCGGCTGCCTCTTGACGTGCACAGGATCGGGACGAGGGCCGAGCGGGCGACGCGCGTCGCCTCGCTCCTCGAGGAGGTGGGGCTTGCGCCCGAGATGGCGCGGCGCACGCCGGCCTCGCTCTCGGGCGGGCAGCGGCAGCGGGTGGCCATCGCCCGTGCGCTCGCTGCCAACCCGGACCTCATCGTGCTGGACGAGCCGACCTCGGCTCTCGACGTGCTCGTGCAGGCGCGAGTGCTGGCGCTCCTCGACCGGCTTCGGCGGGAGAGGGGGCTTACCTACATCTTCATCACTCACGACCTCGCCGTGGTGCGGGCGCTGGCGGACCGGATCAGCGTCTTCGCGGAGGGACGGATGGTCGAGACCGGCCCGGCCGACCGCATCTTCAACGCGCCGCAGGCCGAGTTCACCCGCAACCTGATCGGCGCCGTCCCGGTGGCGACCGAAGAGGAAGAACGTCTGCGCGAGAGGGTCCGCAGCATGGGCCGCAGCCCTGGGTTTGCTGCCTGATCCCGCTCGAGCGCGACCGGACAAGGAGGAAGACAGTGGCCACCCGCATCGGCGTCGATATCGGTGGTACCTTTACGGACCTCGTCTACTACGACGACGAGACCGGCGAGACCGTCGAAGCCAAGGTTCCGACCGTCCCCCAGGCGCCCGAGGAGGGCGTCGTGCATGCCGTGCGCGATCACGTTCCGCGCGACGTGGTCGAGCGAGCCGAGTATTTCCTTCACGGAACGACCGTCGGCCTCAACGCGCTTCTGGAGCGCCGCGGCGCGACGGTGGGCCTGCTCGCCACCGAAGGCTTCCGCGACGTGCTGGAGATCCGGCGCGGCGACCGGGCCGAGATGTACAACCTTTTCTGGAGCCAGCCCGAGCCGCTGGTCCCCCGCTTCCGCCGCCTGGGCGTGCCGGAGCGGGTGATGGCGACCGGCCAGGTCTATCGCCCGCTCGACGAGGCGGCCGCGCGGGAGGTGATTGCGAAGCTCCTCGCTTCGGACGTCGACTCGATCGCCGTCTGTCTGATGAACGCCTATGCGAACCCGGTTCACGAGCTGCGGCTCGAGGCGCTCCTGCGCGAGGCAGGGTTCGAGGGGGGCATCTCCCTGTCGCACCGGATCTCGGGCGAGTTCCGGGAATACGAACGCACCTCGACCACGGTGATCGACGCCTTCGTGCGGGGGCGGATGTCGCACTATCTCCAGCGGCTGGACGACCGTCTGCGCGAGCTGGGCTTCCGGGGGACCACGCTCATCACCCGCTCGGGCTCGGGCTCCATGACCTTCGCCGAGGCGGAGGAGCGGCCCTTCGAGACGATCATGTCCGGCCCCGTGGGCGGCGCCCATGGCGCCTCGGAGTTCGCCAAGGCGCTGGACATCGAGGCGCTGATCACCGCCGATGTGGGCGGGACGAGCTTCGACACGGCGCTGGTGCTGAACGGCGCGCCGCAGGTTCTCTATGAGGGGACCATCGATGGGATGCCGGTCCAAACACCCTGGGTGGACGTGCGCTCGATCGGGGCCGGGGGCGGGTCCCTCGCGCATGTGGACAGGGGAGGGCTGATGCGCGTCGGACCCCAGAGCGCGGGCGCCGTGCCGGGGCCTGCGGCATACGGGAAGGGCGGGACCGAACCCGCGCTGACCGACGCAGCCGCCCATCTGGGCATGCTGGGGCCAGGCGAGCTCGCCTCCGGCATTACGCTCGACCTGGCGGCGGCACGGGAGGCCCTGGCGCGGGTGGCGGATCGGCTCGGGCAGGATCTGGAGACGGTCGCGACCGGCGTGCTGCGCATTGCGTCCGCCGCGATGGCCGGCGCCATGCGCGAGGTGACGGTGGAGCAGGGGCTCGACCCACGGGGCATGGTGCTGCTCCCGTTCGGCGGGGCGGGGCCGCTGATGGCGGTGCTGCTGGCCGAGGAGCTGGGGATGCCCCGCATCATCGTGCCGCCCTTCGCGGGCAACTTCTCGGCCTGGGGCCTCCTGGGCGCCGACATGGTCCAATCCGCAGCGCGGACGCTGGTCACCGAGCTGAACGAGGCAGGCATCGACTCCGCGAATACCGTGCTGGCCGAGCTGTTCGACGGGCTGAGCCGCCGCGGCGGACGCCCCAGCATGGCGCAGTCCAGTGCACGGCTCGATCTGCGCTACTGGGGTCAGGAGCATTCGCTGACGCTCGACGTGCCGCTGGACGGGCTGCGGATCGGCCCCGCGCCCGAGGCGCTGCGGGCCTCCTTCGCCGAGGAGTATCGCAAGACGTTCGGCGGCATCCTCGACGCGGCGGTGGAGATCGTGGCGGTCCGGACGACCTACACGGTCCACCTGCCGCGGCGCGAGATCACGGCCCCAGCCGCGGTAGCCGAGGCTCCCGTGCCCCGCATGGTCGAGGCGCACTCCTTCGCGGAGGGACGCCGGATGCCCTTCCAAGTGGTCCCGCGTCTTTCGATCGGCGCACCCATCACGGGGCCAACCATCGTGACCGAGGCGACCTCGACCCTCTATGTCGATGCGGGCTGGCGCGTCGCGCCAGGCGCGCATGGCGAACTCCTCCTCGAAAAGGTGAAAGTCTAGGCCATGAAGATGCAGGACACCGTCCTCCACCGCGCTGGCATCTCTCGCACCAAGCCCTCGGACCCTGTGGATCCGATCACTGCCGAGGTGGTGCGCCACGCGCTGAACTCGGCCGCGAACCAGATGAAGCGGGCACTGGTTCGCACGGCTTTCTCGCCGGTGATCTACGAGGTGCTGGACTTCGCCGTGGCCCTTTACGACCGCGACGTGCGGCTGCTCGCGCAGGCGCCGTCCCTGCCGATGTTCATGGGGACGCTCAACTTCTGCGTCATCGAGGCCGTGAAGGGTATCGGCGGCGAGGCGAAGCTGAACGACGGCGACATCATCATCTACAACTGGCCCTACGGGACCGGCTCGCACCCGCAGGATCTCGCCGTCGTCATGCCGGCGTTCCACAAGGGGAAGCTCGTGGGCTATGCTGCGATCAAGGGCCACTGGCTCGATATCGCGGGCAAGGACCCCTACTGCACCGACACGGTCGACGTGTACCAGGAAGGCACGATCTATCCTGGCGTGAAGATTGTGAACCGGGGCGAGATGAACGAGGAGATCTATCGCATCGTCCTCGCGAACTCGCGCGTGCCAAAGATGATTGCGGGTGACCTCAACGCAGAGATCGTGGGCGTCCGCACGGGTGTCCGTGCGCTCCTTGAAGTGGTGGAGCGCTTCGGGCCTGAGATCTTCGGACGTGCCGTGGAGCAGATGTTCGATCACGGCGAACGGGTCGTGCGCGATTACTTCCGCCGCATCCCGGACGGCCGCTATACCGGCCGTGGCGTGATGGACGGAAACGGGGTCGAACCCGGTGAGGTGCCCTTCGACGTCGTCGTCGAGGTGCGGGGCGACAGCGTGCGCCTCGACTTCTCAGCCGTGCCCGGGCAGCAGGCGGGCCCGATCAACTGTCCTGTTCCGTCAACCATCTCGACGAGTCGGGTCGCGATCTCGATGCTGGCGGGCATGGGTGAGGCTCCGAACGAGGGCCACTTCCGCGCGGTCGAGGTGGTGACCCGGCCCGGAACCATGTTCCATCCCTTACCTCCGGCGCCGTGCTTCCTCTATGGCTGGCCGGCGCTCCAAGCGATCGAGGTCATCTATCAGGCGATCAGTCACGCCGCGCCGGACCTGGTCCCGGCGATGTCGGGCGGCTGCATCTGCAGCCTCGTCCATTGGGGGACGCGCGAAGTCACAGACGAGCCCTGGGCCGACGGGGCGCCGCATCCGGTGGGGCAGGGCGCTTGGCGCGGGGGCGATGGCGGCACCATGCTCCACATCGCCGAGAGCGCCACGCGCTTCTCACCCGTCGAGGTCTGGGAGAGCCGCAACCCGTGGCTGGTCGAGCGCATGGAGCTTGTGCAGGATAGCTGCGGTCCGGGCGAGTGGCGTGGCGGGCTGGGCATCGATTTCGACTTCCGGATGCTCGAGGATACCTACGTCACGACCGTGGTCGAGCGGACGAAGAATCCGCCGTGGGGGCTCGAGGGGGGCAGGAGCGCGAGGGCCAACAACGCGCTCATCCTTCGGCAGGGCGGCGAGGTCGAGGCCCGCCCCAAGGACACGCGCATTCCAGTCCTCAAGGGTGATGTCCTCCGGCTCTCCACTGGCGGGGGTGGAGGATTCGGAGATCCCTCGGCCCGCGCAGCGGAGGCCGTCCGTCGAGATCTTGCCAACGGCTATATCTCCGAGACACACGCGCGGCAGCATTACCCCCAGGCCTTCGACTAACCCAATCCGAGGCCGGAACTGAAACGTCGGTGCAAAGAAAGAAACAGAAGGGAGACTCAAATGAAGGACAAACCGCTCAAGATCATGTTCCTAAATCCACTGGCCGCGTCGGCGAACTACGACCCGATCTTCGCGGACATGGCACGGCGCCATAAGCTGCCAGGGACGGAGGTGCATGTCGCTTCGCTACCGGCCAGCGAAGGAGGATTCACCCATATCGAGTTCCGCGCCTACGAAGCGATGGTCACGCGCGGGATCATCCGCGCGACCCGCGCGGCGGCCCGTGAGGGTTTCGATGCCCTGGCGATCGGCTGCTTTTACGACACTGCACTGCACGACGCCCGAGAGGTTTCCGGTGACATGATCGTGACGGCGCCATGCGTCGCGTCCTGCGAAATCGCGGCAAGCCTTGCCAACCGCTTCGGCATCATCGTGGGCCGGCGCAAATGGGTGAACCAGATGCACGCGACCGTGCGTGAACATGGGCACGAGCATCGCCTGTCCGGCTTCTATCATGTGGAGATGGGGGTGACAGAGTTCCAGAGGGACCACAATGAAACCGGCCGACGACTGATTGAAGCCGGCCGCAAGGCGGTTGAGGAGGACTTCGCCGAGGCGCTGATCCTCGGCTGCACGATGGAGGTTGGGTTCTATAAGGATGTTGAACAGCAACTCGGTGTGCCGGTGATCGACCCCTCCATCGCCGCGCTCAAGCGCGCCGAATACGCCGCGATCCTGAAGCGGCAATGCGGCTGGGTCCCGAGCCGCAGGTGGTCGAGCGAGTCGCCTTCCGAGGAGGAGATGGCCCTGTTCGGCGGGTTCGATGACGGCGAGGCTTTCGGCAGCCGAGTCGTCGTTCCGGCCGAGGAAGCCCATCCAGCTCGAACCGCAGCCTAGTGCAGTATCGAGCGATCGGGGTGGTGGTGTCGAAGGAACTTGGCGGGAGCGGGCGAGGGGGGCTCGCTAGATGAGCCAGCACCGTGTCGACGCTGCGGTGCTGGCGCTCCTTCGGCTGACCTTGCGCGATGGACAGCGGGCCTGGAAGGGGCCTTGTCAGAGGAAACCGCCGGAGTAGAGTAGACAGGCGGTCGGTCGGCGGATCTCCAGGTGGTCCTCTTGGCTTTGAGCCAAGCGACGTTGATCCTATGCCCAGACAAATGAGGGGCAAGGCAAAGGGAGCCGGCCCCAGCCGATTAAACTGACAGTGCCCCTCCGTGTCGTTCGCGTTCGGAACCCGGAACACGAAGCTGGTCCAGACCATGAAGCGAATGGAAGCGCTTGTAGAGGAGGAGGCGAACCTCGACGATGTGGTTGCCGAGGCGGGCATCTCCCGACGCCAGATGGAACGGCTGTTCAGGCATCACCTAAACGTCACACCCAGGCAGTTCCTGCTCGACCTGCGGCTTCAGCGGGCGCGCTCCATGATGACCGAGACCGAGCTCTCGGTGTCGGAAGTTGCGGCGGCTTGCGGACTTGGCTCCGCGTCCAACTTCTCTCGGCGATTTCGGCAGCGTTTTGGTATTTCGCCCCACAGCTGGTCTCTGATTACGGCGGCTCGGTCTCCTGACACCTTCAGAGCTTGGAAAAATGCATCGCCCCGCCTGTTCGGCGGGGCTCCTAGTGCGGTCCGTCGGGCCCAATCGGGCGCCAAATACCACTCTCAGGCTGCGCTTTTGACCGCGGCGCCGGGAAGCTTGCTCCATTCCGCGTACCAGGCGCGGAACTGGGCGAACTGGCGCTCCACATGACCGCGCTGGCTGTCGCTCAGCATGTCGGTCTCGTTGAAATGGAGCCGGTACTCCTCCTCCCCGTTCAGCACCATCAGGTACTTGTAGAAGAGCACGAGGTCCGGCCCTTCGTCGAAGGTGGACAGCACCATCAGCGCCTCGTCGAGCTCGCGGGCGCGCTGCCGGGCCCCGACGTCGCCCCGCGCCGCCGCCTGGCAGAGGGCCACCAGATGCAGCACCTCCCGGGGCAGCACGTTACCGATGCCGGTGATCGCCCCGGTCGCGCCGCAGTTGACGAAGCCATGGAACACCTCGGTGTCCACGCCGACCATCAGCGTGACCGCGTCGTCACGGCTGGTGATGTTCTCGGCCGCGTAGGTGAGGTCCTTGCCGCCCCCGAACTCCTTGAAGCCGACGAGGTTCGGGTGCTCGGCGCGCAGGGCGAAGAACAGATCGGCCCGGGTGGCGAAGCCGTAGTAGGGGCTGTTGTAGATCACGGCCGGCAGGTCGGGCGCGGCCGACAGGATCGCCTTGAAGTGGGCCCGCTGCGCGGCGACCGACGGCCCGCGCGACAGCACGCGCGGGATTACCATCAGGCCCCTGGCGCCCACCCGCTGGGCGTGCGCCGCGAGGGCCACCGCGCGCGCCGTGTTCACGGCCCCGGTCCCGACGATGACGGGCAGCCCGGCCGCGACCAGTCGCTCGACCCCTTCCATGCGCTGCTCGTCCGTCAGCAGCGGCCAGTCGCCCATGGAGCCACAATAGACGACCGCCGACATGCCGTGGTCGATCAGCTCGCGCCCCTTGCGCACCAGGGCGTCGAAGTTCGGGGTCCGATCGGCGTTGCAGGGGGTCATCAGCGCGGGGATGCAGCCCGCGAAGGGAGATTCGATCATTTGTGTCCTCGTCTGAGCTGGCGTCCACCGCCACCCGGGTCCCGACCTCGGGCCCCTCCGATACCCTTCCCTAGCGTTTGGCCGACTACTTGTCGACTGAAAATATGTAGTGATACTGGGCGGTGATGGCTCGCAGTCGCCGTAAATCGACTTGAAGTATTTTTTCTGTCGACAAAACTGCCATCGAGAGGCAGGGTCGCTCCGAACAACGAAGGAGTTGGTCATGGCGCTGGATCGAGCGGCCCTGACCCTGGCTCGCATCCACGAATCCGTACTGGGCACCCCGCTCGAAGGGATCAGCATGACCGCCACCTCGGACACGCGGTTCTACGACCTCTACTACGGCATCCCGGCGCTCTGCTACGGCGCCAACGCCCGCGGGATGCACTCCCCCGGCGAGGCGGTGGAGCTGTCGAGCCTCCAGGCGACGACCGAGGTCATCGCGCTGTTCGTTGCCGAATGGTGCGGGCTCCGGTCGTGCTCCTAGAGCGCGAGGCCGGCGTTCGGCCGCGTGTCGGCGGCGATGTAGGACCGGACCTGCCGCACGATCTGGTCGGCATGGGCGGCGGCCAGCCGGTCCGCGCGCTCGACGTCGCGGGCCACGATGGCGGCGATCATCTCGTCGTGTTCGCTCACGTACTGGCGCGGCAGCACGTCGTTGAAGGACGAGTAGTAGAGCCGCAGGATGCGCAGGCCCTCGTCGAGCAGCCGGGCGAAGAGGTCACAGTAGTAGGGGTTGCCGCCTGCCCGCGCGATGGCGACGTGGAAGTCGCGATTGACGGTGATCATAGCGACCACGTCCCGCGCCTCGACGGCGGCATCGTAGCGGGCCTGCAGCTCGCGAATGCGGGGGAGGTCGCTCTCGGCGCGATTCGCTGCCGCCAGTCGCGTGGTGACGCGGTACATGAGCGTGAGCGCGTCGAAGAAGTGCGGCAGCTTCAGGAAGTCGATCTGCGAGACGATGGTCGCGCGGTTCGGCAGCGTGGTGATGAGGCCCTCGCTGGCAAGTCGCACCATAGCCTCGCGGATCGGGGTCCGCGACAGGTTGAAACGTCCGGCGAGATGCGATTCGTCGATCGTGCTGCCGGGGGCGAGCTTGAGTTGGATGATCTCGTTCTTCAGCGTCTCGTAGACGTGGGTCACGCCCGAGCCGCGGGGCGGCCCCTCGGGCGCGGGGCTCTTGCCGGCTGCCTTGCCTCTGGGCATCTGCGTGTCCTGTCTCGCTCCTGCTCGATGGGGCTAGCATAGATGAAGGAAATGTGTCGATCCAGTATATGTTGTGTGTCGACAAAGAGCATTCTAGGCGATAGTCATGTCCGGGCACAGCAACGGGTGGAGCGATGCGCGTCGGGGTGATCGGAGCAGGGATCGTCGGTGCCACCTCGGCGTTCGCCCTGGCCGCGCGCGGCCACGAGGTCACGCTCATCGACCGCTCCGACGGCGAGGAGTCGGCCGCCCTCGGCAATGCGGGTGCCTTCGCCTTTGCCGACGTCATCCCGCTGGCGACGCCCGGGATCATCCGCAAGGCGCCGCTGTGGCTCCTGGACCCCGACGGGCCCCTGTCGATCCCGCCCGGCTACCTGCCGCGGATCGCTCCCTGGCTCCTGCGCTTCTGGAGGGCGAGCTGGCGCGACCGCTATGCCGGAGCCGTGGCGGCGCAGTCCTCGCTGATGGCGCTGTCGCGGGCCGCGCTCGACCGGCTGGTCGCGGCCGAGGAGCTGGAGCATCTCCTGCGTCGCGAGGGCCAGCTCCAGGTCTATGAGGGCGAGACCCGCTTCCAGGCCAGTCTCCCGAGCTGGGAGGAGCGGCGAGCGGCGGGCGTGCGGTTCGAGCTGCTGCGCTCGCCCGAGGCGATCGCGGCGATCCAGCCGGGGCTCGCGCCGCGCTTCACCCGTGCGGGCTGGACCCCGGACTGGATCAACGTGACCGATCCCGCCGTCTGGACGCGCGAGATGGTCGCGCGGGCACGGCGGAAGGGTGCCCGGACGCTCCGTGCGGGAGTCGGGACGATCCTTCCGATGGACGGCGGCGTCGAGGTCGCGGCCGGCGGCGAGCGTCTCGTCTTCGACAGGCTCGTCGTCTCGGCGGGCGCCTGGTCCCGCCCGCTCGCCCGGCAGGTGGGCCTCGACCTGCCGCTCGAGACCGAGCGGGGCTACAACACCACCCTGCCCGAAGGCGCCTTCGACCTGCGCACGCATGTGACCTTCTCGGATCACGGCTTCGTCGTGTCGAAGGTCGGGACGGGCATCCGCGTCGGCGGCGGAGTGGAGCTCGGCGGCCTCCGGCGCCCTCCCCGCACCTCGCGGGCGACGACCCTGCTGGACAAGGCGCGGGCCTTCCTGCCGGGGCTCCGGGCCGAGGGCGGGCGAACCTGGATGGGCTTCCGCCCCTCGATGCCCGACAGCCTGCCGGTGATCGGCGTTGCACCCCGGGCGCCGCAGGTGGTGCTGGCCTTCGGGCATGGTCATCTGGGCCTGACCCAGTCGCCCGGGACCGCCGAGATCGTCGCCGACCTCGTCGAGGGACGCCGGTCCGCCATCGACATTGATCCCTTCCGCCCCACGCGCTTCGCAGGACCCCGCCCATGAGCGTCCACACCTTCTTCTGCCTCGATGGCCACACCTGCGGGAACCCCGTCCGCCTCGTCGCCGGCGGCGGCCCTCGGCTCCAGGGCGCGAACATGATCGAGAGGCGCGCCGACTTCCTGGCCAATTGGGACTGGATTCGCACGGGCCTGATGTTCGAGCCGCGCGGTCACGACATGATGTCGGGGTCGATCCTCTATCCCCCCACGCGCGAGGATTGCGACGTGGCCGTGCTGTTCATCGAGACCTCGGGCTGCCTGCCCATGTGCGGGCATGGGACCATCGGCACGATCACCATGGCCATCGAGAACGGTCTCATCGTCCCCCGGGTGCCCGGCCAGCTCTCCATCGAGGCGCCCGCCGGCAAGGTTGACATCACTTACCGGCAGGAGGGCCGCTTCGTCGAGGAGGTGCGCCTGACGAACGTGCCCTCCTTCCTCCATTCCGAGGGATTGACCGCCGAGGTCGAAGGCCTGGGGGAAATCGTCGTCGACGTGGCCTACGGCGGCAACTTCTACGCCATCGTCGGGCCGCAGAAGAACTTCCGCGACATGGCCGACTTCACGGCCGGGCAACTGGTCGGGCTTTCTCGGAAGCTCCGGGCGGCGCTGAACGCCAAGTACGAGTTCGTCCATCCCGAGCACCCCGAGATCAACGGCCTGTCGCACATCCAGTGGACGGGCGCGCCCACGCAGCCTGGGGCCCATGCCCGCAACGCCGTCTTCTACGGCGACAAGGCCATCGACCGCTCGCCCTGTGGCACCGGAACCTCGGCGCGCATGGCCCAGCTCGCCGCGAAGGGGGAACTCGGGGTCGGGGACGAGTTCGTGCACGAATCGATCATCGGCTCCCTCTTCAAGGGAAGGGTCGAGGCGACGACGACCCTGGCCAACCGCCCCGCGATCATCCCCTCGATCGGCGGCTGGGCCCGCCAGACCGGGACCAACACCATCACCATCGACGACAGGGACCCCTATGCCCACGGCTTCGTCGTGGTCTGAGGCAACAGGAATGACGACAACAGCCTTCATCAACGCCCGCCTGCCCGATCTCCACCGCGGCGCGCTGACCGCGCCGACGACGCTGGTCGTCCGGGACGGCCGCATCGCCGGGCAGGGGACGCCGGTTCCCGAGGGGGCGGAGGTCGTCGACCTCGGCGGCCTCGCGCTCCTCCCGGGGCTGATCGACTGCCACTTCCACGTCGTCGCCCATGGCCTCGACCTCTGGGGCAACGTCATCGCCCCCGACAGCCTGGCGGCTCTGCGCGCCGCACGGGTCATGGAGTGGCTCCTGTCCCGGGGCTTCACGACGGTGCGCGATCTCGGGGGGGCCGACCTCGGCCTGGTCCGGGGCGTCGAGGAGGGCCTGATCAAGGGCCCCGACCTGGTCATCTGCGGCAAGGGCCTGTCCATGACGGGCGGCCACACCGACCTGCGCCAGCGGTCCGACATCCGCCCCGACGCGATGGGCTGGCGTCTGGGCAACATGGGCGTCCTCGTGGACGGCGTCGACGAGGTCCGCCGCACCTGCCGCAAGCTCATCAAGGAGGGCGCGCGCTTCATCAAGGTGATGGCGAACGGAGGCGTGTCCTCGCCCAACGACCCGATCGACGGGCTGCAGTACTCCGACGACGAGATCCGCGCCATGGTCGAGGAGGCCAGCAACGCGAACACCTACGTCTCGGCCCACGTCTACTCCGATGCCTCGATCCGCCGCTGCGTCCGGCTGGGGGTCAAGTCGCTCGAGCACTGCAACCTCATCACGCCCGAGACCGCCCGCATGGCGGCCGAGGCGGGCTGCGTCGCGGTCCCGACCCTGGTGGCCTACGAAGGGCTCAAGCGCGAGGGCGCGGCCCTGGGCCTGGGCGAGGCCGAGCAGGCCAAGATCGACGTGGTCCGCGACGGCGGGCGCAACTCGCTTGCGGTCATGCGCGACGCGGGCTTGCCGATGGCCTTCGGGACCGACCTCCTGGGCCAACTCCGCAAGTACGGCGGCCTGGAGTTCGACCTCCTCGCCGAGGTGCTGACCCCGACCGAGATCCTCCGGGGCATGTACGAGGCGGGCGCCCGCCTCTGCCGCCGCGAAGGCGAGATCGGCATCCTGGCGGCCGGGGCCCGGGCCGACCTCGTCGCCGTCGAGGGCGACCCCTTCGCCGACATCACCCTCCTGGGCCACCCGGAGGAGAGCCTCCGGCTCGTCGTCAGGGCCGGCCGGATCGCCCACGACAACCGCACCGCCCAGGAAAAGCGGAGCGCCGCATGACGGTCGACCTGAACCATGCCTTCGCGCTCGCCACCGGCCCGGAGGCCGCCCCGCGCGTCTTCGCCTATGCGGTCGAGGGGATTCGCGCCGACGCGGGATCGCTCCTGACCACCGCGTCGGTCTACGACCTGGCCGGGATGCGGTCGCGCCGGGTCTTCACCGACGACCCCGAGGCCTACCCCACGGGCAACTTCAAGCGGCTCGACCGGAACCGCTACTTCGAGACCGTCATCCAGGGCCGGAAGCCCTTCTCCTCGACCACGATCGAGGAGATCGCGACCGTGTTCTTCGACTGGGAGAAGATCCGGGCGCTGGGCTGCGAATCCAACATGAACCTGCCGGCGGTCGTGGACGGCGAGGTGATCGGCACGGTCAACCTCCTGCACCGCAAGGGCCACTTCACGCCGCCCGTCGTGCAGGCGGCGCTGGCCTGGCAGCCGGTCGTGATCCTGGCCTTCCTGCTCCTGCACCGTGCCGGCGCGGAGACGGCGACCTTCCATTCCGGCCCCCAGGCGGCCTCGCGGCCGGCGATGGAGGGCTGAGCGCATCGACCGGGCCGCCCTCCGGCGGCCCGCAAGCCGGAGCGGCCCGGACTAGGCCGGTGTCACGTAGCCCTTAATTAGGCTCTGCCTCAATCTGTGTGGCGCACTATCCTGAGAACGGGAAGATTCAGGAGGGATAGTGATGATTTCAAGGAAGCACTGGTCGCCCGGGAGCGATGTTTCCGTTCAAAGCGTTGAGCGGCGCGA
>Ga0209571_1000560_pt1 | contig 34866 bp, 19 predicted proteins | sample EBPBio102011_DNA_FD_185866 | JGI IMG/M metagenome (GOLD analysis project Ga0209571, IMG submission 185866) | Wastewater treatment Type I Accumulibacter community from EBPR Bioreactor in Madison, WI, USA - Reactor 1_1/10/2011_ DNA (SPAdes)... | ecosystem: Engineered > Bioreactor > EBPR >... | reverse complement strand
GAGATGAAGCGCCGCGGCATGCGCTTCGTCGGCCTGGACGTGATTGGCGACTGGCTGACCGAGGTCAACGTCACCAGCCCCACCTGCATCCGCGAGCTCGACGCCCAGTTCGGGATCAACATCGCCGGACAGCTGTTCGACGCGATCGAGGCCGGCGACCAGGGCCCGTGAACGCCCTCGTCCTGCCCCCGCCGCCGCGGATCGGCGAGCGCGAACGCCTGAGCGCGACGATGGTGCTGTCGCTGCTGGTGCACGGGATGCTGGTGCTGGGCCTGGGTTTCGCCCTGGACGACGCAGCGCCGATGCTGCCCACGCTGGACGTGATCCTGACCGAGACCACCAGCCCGCTCACCCAGGCGCAGGCCGATTTCCTCGCCCAGGCGACCAACCAGGGTGGCGGCGAACACGACAGGACCCACCGCCCGCGCGACGACCAGGCCGGCCTGGTGGCCCAGGCCGAATCCGGGGTGGCGCCGATCGAGATGCGGGCGCAATCGCCCAGTGCGCAGCCGCCGCCGCAGGCGCGGACCGTGGCCAGCACGCGCGGCGCGGAGGCGCTACCGGCACCCGACCCCACCCCGCAGGCCGACGACAGCGCCCTGCCGCGGGGGCCGGAAAAGGTTGAACGCGACCTGGCGATGGCGCGCCTCGCGGCCGAGATCCACCTGCGCTCGGAGCGCTACGCCAAGCGCCCCAAGCGCAAGTTCGTGTCGGCCAGCACCCAGGAATGGGCCTACGCCAGCTACCTGCGCAACTGGGTGGACCGCGTACAGCGCGTGGGCAACCTCAACTATCCCGACGAAGCCCGGCGCCGCCAGCTGGCGGGGGAACTGGTGATCAGCGTGGCGATCCGCCGCGACGGCACGGTCGAGCGCGCCGACATCCTGCGCTCCAGCGGCACCAAGCTGCTCGACGATGCCGCGCTGCGCATCGCCCGGCTGGCCGAACCCTACCCGCCGCTGCCGGTCACCGAGGAAAACATCGACATCCTGCACGTCACCCGCACCTGGCAGTTCCTGCCGGCGGGCGAGCTGGTCGACGACTAGGCGTGATCTCTCGGCAGGTTGTTCATCCGGGGCGTCTCTGGGCGATGCCTCGGCCCACGGACTACCGCCCCGTGCCGACAGGGCGTCTGGGATGCGGCAGATCGCCGTCCACAGGCGCTCGACCGGATTGCGTTCCGGACCGCCGGGCGGCCAAGGACCGGCGTACGCGCGTGGACAACGCGTCGGTCAGGCGTCCACCCGGCCGGCCCAGGACCATCAGGATGCGTCCGCCCGGAAGGCACCGCGCCGCTCCCGGCAAGGCACGGCCCGATCGCGTGGGCGTCGACCCGGCTTGGCACCAGGCCGTCGAAGGCGCCATCCTGGCGGCGGACGGCAGGACATGCCCGCAGGCCCCGGCGCGTCGGCGGGCCGCGAAGCCTTCCGGACCAGAAGCCGATGGCGGAAACCGGCACACGCTGCCCGCTGCCGCGCACGCGCACCGCAACCGATCGCGAGGGATCGCCACAGGGAACCGGTGCACTTGCCGCCCCGGCACGATGGTGTTTCATTGATCGGAAGCCGGAGCGTTCCCCTCGCGGTCAGCTTTCCGCTGACGCCTGGTGTGCCCTGGACGACGTCCCCCACGTTTGGCCCGAAAGTGAAAGGAACCACCTTTCAACGTGCCCGCCGGGCGCCGGGATCCGCCGTCGGGGGCCTCAGTCGCACACCCCCTGCTCCCGCCGTGGCGTTCCCGGCACCGGTGGATCGTCGAGGCGGCAACCCGGCGGCATGGCCCTGACTTACGGGCCGCGGGACGTCACGCGAGGGCAGCATGCCATCCGTTTGTGCTGCCTGGCATCAGAGCTTCTTCCAGACCGGGCCTTCGCCGGAGCGCCAGTACACGCCCAGCGCCTTGCCGTAGAACGCCGCTTCCGGCACCAGGCCGAACCAGCGGCCGTCGGCGCTGCGTCCGCGATGGTCGCCCAGCACCAGCACCTGCCCCGGCGGGATCACCAGCGGCGCGATGTCGGGGCCGCCGCCGTCGGCGAGGTCGAGCCGCGCGAAGCGGTCACCGAAATGCTCGGACACGCCGTCGCCATCGTCGAGCTGGATCGGCCGGCCATCGATGCGCAGGCGGCCATCCACCAGTTCCACGGTCTGTCCGCCGACCGCGACCACGCGCTTGATCAGGCGCGTCCCGTCGGCGGGCGACTTGAACACCACCACGTCGCCCGGCCGCGGTTCGTTGCGCGCCAGCAGTTCGATCCCGGTGAACGGCACGCGCACGCCGTAGGCGCTCATGTCGACCACCACGCGGTCGCCGGGGACGAGGGTGGGCTCCATCGAGCCACTGGGCACCACGTAGTGGTTGGCGAACGAGGACCGCGCCACCACCAGCAGGCCCAGCGTCAGCAGCAGCGGCGGCAGTTCCCGGCGCAGCCAGCGCGTCCTGCCGGGGCGGGACGGGTCGCGGCCCGGGCCATCGCCGACTGCTTTTTCGAGGCGCATCGTGTCGGTCATTCGTCTTCTCCCGGCGTTGTTCCTGCTGACCTGTCGGCGCGCCGTTGGTTCCCGGCCCTGTCGGATCAGCGTCGACTGGCGCGCAGCGCCTGCTGCTGTTCGAGGGTGAGCGCGACGTTGTCGCGCAGGTAGGCAGGCTCCAGGCGTTCGGGCGCGATTGCCTCGCCGCGGGCTAACGCACGCGCGCCGAGGCGGGCGACGTCGGCGGCGTGCGGCAGGGCCAGCGCGTCTACCACGACCAGCGCATCGCCCATGCGCGCGCGCAGCGCGCCGTCCGCGGCCGCGAAGCCGGTCCCCACGCCGTGCCAGCTCTCGCCGGGCAGCAGGTCGGCGAGCCCCGGGGCCACGACGGTTTCCCCGCCGTCCGCCGTCGGTTCGCCCTCCGCGATGTGGAAGCGGCCGAGGTACACCTCGCCCATGCGCGCGTCGATCGCGGCCAGCACCTGTGGCCCGGATGCCTGCATGGCGAGCGCGGCCAGGGTGGAGACCGGCAGCACTGGCCGGTCCAGCGCCAGCGCGATGCCCTGCGCCAGCGCGACTGCCAGGCGCACCCCGGTGAAGGCGCCCGGCCCGCGGCCGACGGCAATCGCGTCGAGCTGGGATTTCGCCACGCCGGCCTCGACCAGCAGTTCATCCGCCCAGGGCAAGGCCAGTTCCGCATGGCGGCGCGGTGCGATCCCGAAGCGCTCGCGCATGTCGCCATCGACCAGCACGGCGACGGAACAGGCTTCGGTGGCGGTCTCGAACGCAAGCAGTCTCATCGCGCCATGGTAGCGGGCGAGCCGGACGTATGGGCCCGGGCCGCGCGGACTCAGGTCGGCGGCAGGTGCAGTTCGCCGAACGCGACCTGGCCCTCGGGCGAACGGAAGCACGGCGTGTTGAAGAACGCGGCCAGGTAGGCATCGGGATCGGGCTTGAAGCCCGAGTCGAGCGTGTAGGTGTTGCCGGTCGCCGGCTCGGTGGCGGTCAGGTTGACGCCGCCGTTGTCCAGCTTGCGGAAGCGGCCGATGTCCCAGCCCTGCTGCCGCCAGCGCGCATGCGCGGCCTCGATCTGTGGCGCGATGTCGTTCGCCTGCGCACGACCGCGCAGGCCCACCCAGACATAGAACAGGTCGTCGCGCTGCTCGCCCTGCGCGCCTTCGCAGCGGTTGGCACGCACCTCCAGCGACTCGCGCGTGATCGACAGGGCGGACAGCACCTGCTCCACGCGGGGCAGGAAGTCCGCGGCGGCCTGTTGCGGGGTTCGGGTCTCCATGCGGTCGGTGTCCTCGGCGCCGGCGCATCCGGCGGAAAGCAAGCAGGCCAGCACGCCTGCCAGGCAAAGGCGCGGCGATCGCCGGCGGGAAACGGTTCCCATCGCGTCCAGCATAGCGCCGGGGGCGGGCTCAGCCGACGCGACGGCCGACGAAATCGACCTGGTCGTAGTTGCCGGTCAGGATGTAGGCCTGGTTGCGCAGCGCCTCGGTGCCGGGATTCCAGTACTCGCTGTGCCCGGACGCGCCCTCGGTGGTGATGCGCTGGCCGCCGAAGCTCCAGTCGACCGGGCTGTTGCCGTGCACTTCGGTATAGCTCACCGGATCGTTGCTGGCCGCGCCGGCCCAGAAATGGTCGGCGCCGATGTGCATGTCGCTGATGTCGTCGACCAGCGGGCTGTCGATCCGGAACGGGCCCCAGCCGGGACGTCGCTCGTCGGCCTCGTAGCCCATGCCGGGGCTGCCCATGGCGATGATGTCGTTGACCGCAAGGCCCTCGCCGGCCATCGCATCGGCGGTGCCGACCACGGTGGACCCGTAGGAATGCCCGATCACGGTCACCCGCGCCTCGGGGCCCTGGTGCGCCTCGCGCAGGCCGAAGGTGAAGTCGCGCAGCGCGGGCGCACCGTCGGTCGCATAGCCCGACAGGACCGCCGCGGGGATATGGTCCGGCGCGTCGTAGCCCAGCCAGACGATGGTCGAGGTGGTCCCCGAACCGGGGATGGTCTCGGCCTGGGCCTGCAGGTCGGCCATGCGGTCGAGGTTGCCGCCGAGGCTGCCGACGTCGGTGCCGGTGCCGGGCACGAAGATCGCGACGTTGTCCGCCGTGTCCGGGTTGCTGATCGCGACGATCGCCTGCGCGTCGCTGCCGCCGGACTTCGGCTCGAAGCCGAGCAGCAGCAGGCGGTCGGCGGGATCCCGCGACTGCGAGGCCTCGATGCGGTCGAGCAAGGCCTGCGACGCCTGGCGATCCTCGCCGTACTCGGCGTCGTGGCGCAGCGTCGCCATGTTGGCCTCATGCCGCACCTCGGCCGGCAGGCCGTCGAGGTTGCCGACCTGCGATCCGTACGTGGACAGGTAGTTGGACTGTTCCTGCGCCGACAGTCCGCTCCACCACTGCGCGTTCTCCTGCGCGCTGCCGCCGGGCGGCAGGCCCGCCGGGCAGGCGTTGGGCGGCGGCAGGTCCAGTTGCGACGGTAGCGGTCCGATGGTGGGACTCATGCTGCGCTCCTGCAGGCACGGCGGTCGGGATGACGCCAGCCTGCCCGCCTCGAAGGGGCCTGAACAGCTAGGGCAGACCCTTGTCGGGGACGCGCGCGGGCGTGTGGTCGTCGCCGGCGCCGCGCGCGAAGAAGCCCTGCACCTCGCCCACGTCGCGCGTCAGCGGGAACGGCGGCAGCGAGTCGAGGAACACCTCGCCGTAGGACTTGCGGGTCAGCCGCGGGTCGCACAGCACCAGCACGCCACGGTCGGTCTCGGTGCGGATCAGGCGGCCCACGCCCTGCTTGAGCGCGATCACCGCCTGCGGCAGCTGCTCGTCGCGGAAGGGATTGCCGCCGGCGCGGCGGATCGCGTCCAGCCGCGCCTCGAACACCGGATCGTCCGGCGCCGCGAACGGCAGCTTGTCGATCACCACCACGCTCAGCGCCTCGCCGGCGACGTCGACGCCCTCGCGGAAGCTGGCCGCGCCGAGCAGCACGCCGTTGCCGGATTCGCGGAAGCGCTGCAGCAGCAGGTGGCGCGGCGCCTCGCCCTGCACGAACAGCGGCCAGCCGTCGTCGCGGAGCAGGTCGGCCGCCTCGCGCAGCGCACGGTGCGAGGCGAACAGCACGAAGGCGCGCCCGCCAGAGGCCTGCAGCACCGGACGCAGCGCATCGACCACGCAGGCGGTGTAGTCGCGCGACGCCGGCTCGGGCAGCCGCGGCGGCAGGTAGCACAGCGCCTGCCTCTGCCAGTCGAACGGGCTGGGCACCAGCAGCGTGGCCGGATCGTCGAGGCCGAGCCGGGTCGCGAGGTGGTCGAACACGCCGTCCACCGCCAGCGTGGCGGAGGTGAACACCCAGGCCGCGCGTGACTGCTCGCGATGCATGCGCAGTGGCCCGGACACGTCCAGCGGCGTGCGCTGCAGGCGGAAGCCGCGCGGCGAGAGTTCGTACCAGCGCACGTCCTGGTCGGGCCCGCCGCCGTGGGCATCGTCGAGCGTGGCCTCGAGGTCGCGCGGCACATGCCAGCGCGCCAGCCGCGAGACGGTGTCCTGCGCACGCGCATGGCAGGCGTCCAGGCCCGGCGAGGCTTCGCGCAGGGGCGCGAGCGCGTCGCGCAGGCCGGCGACCGCCGCCGACAGCGCGTGCAGCCCGTCCTCGAACCCGGGAAGCTGCAGCGCGCGCGCCTGGGTGCCGCGCGCCGGCAGGCCCTCCATCGCCGTGCGCAGCGCGCGCGCCACGTGCTCGAGTTCGCGCGCGGGCCCCTGCACCACGGCGAGCGCGCCCGGCATCTCCTTGCATTCGCCCTGCGCATCGCGCGCCAGTTCCACGAGTGGCCGCGCCGACATGCTCTCGCCGAAGAACTGCGCCGCCAGTTCCGGCAGCTGGTGCGCCTCGTCGACCACGAACGCCTGCGCGCCGGGCAGGATTTCGCCGAAGCCTTCCTGCTTCAGCGCCAGGTCGGCCAGCAGCAGGTGGTGGTTGACCACCACGAGGTCGGCGGCCTGCGCGCGCTGCCGTGCCTGCACCACGAAGCACTCCGACCACAGCGGGCATTCGTTGCCGAGGCAGTTGTCCGTGGTCGAGGTGACCATCGGCAGCAGCGGCGAGTCCTCGGGCAGGGCCTCGATCTCGGCCAGGTCGCCCGCCTTCGTGCGCCCGCTCCAGCTGACGATGCGCTGGAACTGCGCGATCTGCTCGCGCGAGGTGAAGCGCGGCTCGCCCTGTGCCTGCGCCAACCGGTAGCGGCACAGGTAGTTGGCGCGGCCCTTGAGCAGCGCCGTCCTGAGCCCGGTGCCGAGCGCATCGCGCACGCGCGGCAGGTCGCGGTGGTAGAGCTGGTCCTGCAGCGCGCGGGTGCCGGTGGAGACGATCGCCTTCTGCCCCGACAGCAGCACGGGCACGAGGTAGGCGAAGGTCTTGCCGGTGCCGGTGCCGGCCTCGGCCAGCAGGGTGCCGCGGGCATCGAGCGCAGCGGCCACGGCTTCGGCCAGGCGCTGCTGCGCATCGCGCGCGACGAACCCGGGGATGCGCGACGCGAGCAGGCCGTCGCCGGCCAGCGCCTCGATGCTGCGCGTGGCCAGCGCGTCGTTGACCTCGACCGGCATCAGAACCGTTCGGGACCGGCGACCCTGCAGCCGTCGACCTGCGCCTTCGCCGACGCCGCGCCTTCGGCATCGCCTTCGACCAGGCGCACCTGTTCGATCGTCGCCCAGTGGCGGCGGCACAGCGGACCGACCTGCGCGCCGAGCGCGAATGCGCGTTCGGCCAGTTGCCCGGCGCGCGCGTAGTCGCGCTGCAGCAACGCGGCTTCCGCGCGTTCCTGCAGCAGCGCGGGATCGTCGGCGACGATCGCCAGCGCCTTGTCGAGCGCCTCGGCCGCCGCATCGGCGCGCCCCTGCGCCCGCGCCTCGCGCGCCTGTTCGCGCAGGTCCTCGACCATCGGATCGCGCAGCGGCTGCACCGCCAGTTCGCCCTCGCCGCTGCCGGCCGCCGCATCGATCGCGGCGACCATCTGCGCCGGCGTCGCCTGCGTGAGCGGGGCCGGCGCCTCGGCCTGTGGCGGCGACGTGGCGCACGCGGCCAGCAGCAGCGACGACAGCAGGGCGACGGGGATGGCGCGGGCGAAAGCGGTCATGCGCGGCTCAGTTGGAAGGCGGTTGCGCCGGCGCCGTTTCCTGCGCAGGCGGGTCGGCGTCGGCGGGCGGATCGCGGCGGCCGAAGCCGAACCATTCGCGCCAGCCGCGCGAACGGGTGTCCTCGTCCTCGGGCGATGCAAACGGATCGGCCGGCGTGAACGAGGCGCAGGACGCGTACGGCGGCGAGAAGCCCTCGACGAAGGCGAAGCGGCGCGCGCCGGGGCATTCGGCGTCGGTGACGTTCGACTGCAGCACCCACTGCCACTGCAGGCCGGTGTTGCCGACGCGCAGCGGGGCACTGGGCAGGCGCGAGAACAGGCCCGACCACACGCGCATCGCGCCGGTGGCGCCGAACAGGCCGGTCTGCTCGTTCTGGTCGTTGCCCACCCAGACCACGGCGAGGTGGTCGCCGGTCCAGCCGGCGAACCAGCTGTCACGGCCATCGTTGCTGGTGCCGGTCTTGCCCGCGGCGCTGAGCCGGCCGAGGCCGTCGCCGACCAGTTGCCGGCCGGTGCCCGAGGACACCGCGTGCTGCAGCGCCAGCGACACCAGCTGGGTGGCCAGCACGTCGCCGCGCTTGGCCGGCGCGGGTTCGTTGTCGTAGCGCTTGACCACGCGTCCTTCCGGATCGAGCACGCCGCGCACCGCATGCAGGCGCTGCAGCTCGCCGCCGGAGGCGAGGAACTGGTACAGCTGCGCCATCGCGTACGGGCTCTGGTCGACCGCACCGAGGATCAGCGCGGGATTGGGCTCGGCACGGAACCCCGCGAGCTGGTACAGCAGTTCGGCGAGTTTCTCCGGGCCGGCCTCCATGCCGACGCGCACCGTCGCCTGGTTGTACGACTGCGCCAGTGCGTCGATCAGGCGCACGGTGCCGTGGCCGCGCCCGTCGGAGTTGCCGGGCGTCCAGCGCCGGCCGTTGGGCTGCACCACCGAGACCGGCGAATCGTCGACCCACGTCGCCAGCGAATAGCGGCTGGGCGCGGACAGCGCGCGCAGGTACACGAACGGCTTGAGCAGCGAGCCGACCGGGCGCCGCGCCTCGACCGCGCGGTTGAAGCCGTGCACCGTCGGCTGGCGGCTGCCGACCACGGCGATCACCTCGCCCTCGTGCACGTCGGTGACCACCAGGCCGGTTTCCAGCGGCGGCCGCTTGCCGGTCTGCAGCGACTTCAGCGTGCGCACCACCGAGGCCTCGGCATAGGCCTGTGCCGACGGCGACATGCCGGTCATCACGATCAGGCCCGCGCCCTGCAGCGCGTCGGCGGGATAGTCGCGCGCCAGCTGGCGGCGGACCACGTCGATGTAGGCCGGGAAGCGGTTGGCGGCGAGCGCGCCGGGGTTGTCGGTCACGCCCAGCGGTGCCTTCACCGCGCGGTCGTGCGTGGCCTGGTCGATCAGGCCGGTCTCGAGCATGTTGCCGAGGACGAAGTCGCGGCGCTCCTTCGCACGCGCCGGGTTGCGCCGGGGGTCGTAGTAGGAGGGGCCGCGGATCATGCCCACCAGCAGCGCCACGTGCTCGGTGTCGAGGTCCTCGAGCCGGCGTGCGAACCAGAACTCGGCGCCGGCGGCGACGCCGTGGATCGCCTGCGCGCCGCGCTGGCCGAGGTAGACCTGGTTGAGGTAGGCCTCGAGGATCACGCCCTTGTCGTAGCGCAGTTCCATCAGCAGCGCGAACAGGATCTCGTTGAACTTGCGGCTCCAGGTCTGCTCGCTGCCGATGCCGAGCAGTCCGCTGCGCGCGAGCTGCTGGGTGAGCGTGCTGGCGCCCTGCTTCTTCTCGCCCGAGCGCAGGTTGACCAGCGCCGCGCGCGCCATGCCGCTGAAATCGATGCCGATGTGGTGGGCGAAGTCGCGGTCCTCGACCGCCTGCAGCGTGTCGGTGAGCAGCGGCGGCACGTCCTCCACCCGCACCAGCCGGCGCTCTTCCTGCTTCTGGCCGTAGAGCGTGGCGATGCGCGCGGCGTCCAGCCGCACCGACTTGACCGCGCGCTTGCCGGCGAGGTCCCTGAGGCCGACCACGCGGCCGCCGGACAGCGTCGCCTCGACGCGGCTCGGGCCGACCGCCCCGTCCACGTCGCGGAAGCCGCGGCTGGCAATGGTCCAGCGGCCACCGTCGCGGGCATAGGTGCCGGGCCGGGTGCCGTCGCCCTCGCGATAGGACGCCGCGTCGAGTTCGGTCTTCAGCGTCTGCGCGTCCATCGCCAGGCCGGGCGCCAGCTGCAGCGGACGCGCGTACACGCGCGAGGGTTCCTGCCAGCGCAGCTCGCCGAAGCGTTCGCTGATCTGGTGGTTCAGGTACAGCGCATAGGGGATCAGGAAGCCGAGGCCGAGGCCGGCGGCGGCGAGCGTCCAGGTGACCAGTCGCCTGCGCCAGTCGCTGCCGGCGCCGGACGCGCGGTCGTCCGCGTCCTCGTCTTCGTCGTACTCGATTCGGGCCATGCGCTCCGGAGCCTGCGCCGGGAGTCAGCCGCGGGATGCGACAATCAGCGCGATGCGGAGTCTAGCCCACCCCTGCGGCCACCGGCCGGCCACCGCCCGTGCATGGTCAGCTGGAGTTGCGGCGCCGTGAGCTTCTCGCTGGACGATGCGCGGCTGCTGGCGGTGCGCATGCTCGGCCTCGCCCGGCGCGGACTGGCCAGCCTGCGCACGCGCGGTTGGCGCCACAGCTGGGAACGCGTGCGCCTGCAGCTGGCGAACCCGGCGACGCCGCTGCAGCGTCCGCTGCTGGCCGCCGACGACCGGCCCTTCGCGCCCTTCGCCGTGCCGGCCGACGGGGCGCCGCGCGCCAGCATCGTGATCCCCGTGCACGGGCAATGGCCGCGCACCCTCGCCTGCCTGCGCGCGCTGGCGGCGCATCCGCCGCAATGCACGGTCGAGGTGGTCGTGGTCGACGACGCCTCCCCGGACGACAGCGCGCGCCAGCTGGCGCAGGTGGCCGGCCTGCGCGTGGTCTCGCGCGCCGCCAACGGCGGCTTCATCGCGGCCTGCAACGACGGCGCGGTGGCGGCGCGGGGCGAGTTCCTCGTCTTCCTCAACAACGACACCGTGCCCCAGCCGGGGTGGCTCGACGCCCTGCTCGACACCTTCGCGCGCTTCCCCGGCACCGGCCTTGCCGGCGCGCAGCTGCTGTACCCGGACGGACGGCTGCAGGAAGCCGGCGGCGTGGTCTTCGCCGACGGCAGCGCCTGGAACCTCGGCCGCTTCGAATCGCCCGACGATCCGCGCTTCGGCTACGTGCGCGAGGCCGACTACGTGTCCGGCGCCGCGCTCGCGATCCCGCGCGCGCTGTTTGCGCGCATCGGTGGCTTCGACACGCGCTACGCGCCGGCCTACTACGAGGACACCGACCTCGCGTTCGCCGTGCGCGACGCCGGCCTGCGCGTGCGCTACCAGCCCGCGTCACGCGTGGTCCACGACGAAGGCGCCACCGCCGGCACCGACACCGGCAGCGGCATGAAGGCGCACCAGGTGCGCAACCGCGGCGTGTTCGCGGCGCATCGCGCGGATGCGCTCGCCGGCCAGCTGCCAGCCGGCACGGTGCCGACACCGGCGCTGCTGCATCGCCACCAGCGCCAGGTCCTGGTGGTCGATGCGACCACGCCGCGCCCCGACCGCGACTCGGCATCGCTGCGCCTGGTCAACCTGATGCGGCTGCTGCGCGACGAGGGCGCGCACGTGGTGTTCCTGCCGGCCGACCTCGCCCATGCCGGTGCCTACACCGAGGCGCTGCAGGCGCTGGGGATCGAGGCCTGGTATGCGCCCTTCGCCAAGCGTCTGCCGGCATGGATGCGTGCGCAGGGGCCGCGCTTCGACGCGGCGATGCTGAGCCGCCACTACGTCGCACGCGAACTGCTGCCGCTGTTGCGCGCACACGCGCCGCGTGCGCGGGTGGTGTTCGACAGCGTCGACCTGCACTTCGTGCGCGAACAGCGCTCCGCCGAACTGGCCGGCGATGCCACCCTGGCGCGCGGCGCGGCGCGCACCCGCGCCCTGGAGCTGGACGTGGTGGCGCGCAGCGACCTCACCACCGTCGTCAGCCCCGACGAAGCCGCGGTACTGGCGCGCGAAGCACCGGATGCGCGGGTCGAGGTGCTGTCGAACGTGCACACGCTGGCCGGCGCCGGCCTGCCGTTCGCGCAGCGGCGCGACCTGGTATTCGTGGGCGGCTTCCGCCATCCGCCGAACACCGACGGCGTGCGCTGGTTCTGCGAGGAGGTGTTCCCGCTCGTGCGTGCGCGCCTGTCCGACGTGCGCTTCCACTGCATCGGCGATGGTCCGCCGCCGGAGATCCAGGCGCTGGCGCAACGCGAGGGCGTGATCGTGCACGGCCACGTGCCCGACATCGCGCCGTACATGGACGGTTGCCGCATCGCCGTGGCACCGCTGCGCTACGGCGCCGGGGTGAAGGGCAAGATCAACCTGAGCATGGCCCACGGCCAGCCGGTGGTCGCCACGGCCATCGCCGCGGAGGGCATGTCCCTGCGCGACGGGCACGACGTGCTGCTGGCCGACGACGCCGCGGGCTTCGCCGATGCGGTCGTGCGCCTGTACGGCGATGCCACGCTGTGGATGGCGCTGAGCCTGCACGGCCACGAGAACATCGCGCGGCACTTCTCGATGGACGCGGCGCGCGGTGCGATCCGGCGGATCTTCTTCGATGCCGGCGAGCGCGGCGCGGATGGCGATGCAGACCGCGGCGCGGACAACCACGCGGACGCGGGCGCCGCCCCCGGCATGCGCTGAGTGTCGCCGGCGTCAGTCGACGGAGAGCGACGCGCGGCGCAGGCGCTGGTCGAATTCGGCGATGCCGGGCGTGGCCGGGTCGGTCGCGCGCGCGGCCGCCAGCGCCGACTGCGCGGGCGCGAGCTGCCCGCCCGCGAGGCGCTCGTCGCCGATCGCCAGCCAGCGCTGTGCCAGGCGCCGGCGCGCCTGCGCCACCGTCGGCTCGTCGTCGCCAAGCAGGCTGCGCGCCTCCAGGCAATCGGCGGCGCGGCCGAGGTTGTTCGCGCCCAGGCTCTGGTCGAAGCACATGCGCGCCGACGGCAGCAGCCGCGAGACCGCCGCCTGCACCTGGCGGTCGCGCGGCGCCAGCGCCTGCGCGGCACGCAGCTTGTCGTAGGCGCTGTCGCCGGGCGGCGTGAGCAGGTCGCCGCGCGCTTCCGCCGCGCTGGCCTGCTGCAGCAGGCGCGCCACGCGCTGCGTGGTCGGTCCACCGGCCTGCACGGCCTGCCGCTGCGCGTGGTCGCGCCGGATGCGGTCGACCTTCGACTGCGCCGCCAGGACCACGGCCGCCTCCGGCGACAGCGCGCGCGCCTGCGCCAGGGCGGCGTCGGCCTCGGCGAACCGATAGTCGGCGGCCAGGCGCTCGGCACGATGCGCATGCACATCGGCCGCGCGCTGCAGTCCGCGGCGCGACGCCTCGTCGCCGGCGTCGTAACGCAGCAGCGCACGCCACGCCGCGACCGCGGGCTCGAGCCTGCCGCGCGCAAGGTCGGCCTCGGCTCGCCGGCGGACGGCGTCCAGTTCCTCGGTGAAACGCGCCTGCGTGTCGGGCAGGTCGACATGGCCGGCGTCGTAGCGGCGCACGGTGGCGATCGCCGCCGCGGCCGCGGGGATGTCGCCGCCACGCAGTTGCGCGCGCGCCTGTTCCAGCAGCGCGCTCAGCGCGTCCTCGCGCCCGCGCAGCGCGTCGGCCCGGTCGGGCTGCAGCGACAGCACGCGCGCGTACAGCGGTAGCGCCGCGTCGTCCCCGCCCTCCAGTCGTCCGGCCGCGGCGGCCTGCGCGGCGCGGGCGACCAGTGCGTCGAGGCCGGCGTGCGAGGCCTCGCGGCCACGCAGCTGCGCGGCGACGGCCTCGGTCTGTTCGCGCGGTGCGGACAGCGTGCGCGCCAGCCCCAGCGCCTGGTGCGCGTCATCGAAGCGTTGGGCATCCGCCGCCTCGCGCGCCCGCTGCAGGGCCGCCTCCGCGACCCGGGCCAGCCCCGCGCGCGACTCGCCTCGGTCGGGATCGACCGCCAGCGCCGCTTCGTACAGTTCGCGCGCGCCGCTGCCGTCGGCCGCGGTGAGATGGCCGCGCGCCAGCGCCGCATCGGCCTCGCCCAGCAGGCGCTGCACCCGCGTCTGCGGCCACAGCCGCTCGGCCAGCGGCTCGCGCAGCGCCACCAGCGCGACGACCGCCGCCAGCACGACGGCCGCCGCCAGCCACCAGCCCGGCCGCGGGCGCATGGTTGCGGCGACCGGCGGCCTGCGCGATGCGCGCAGGTCGAGGCCGGCGACGTCGCCGATCACGGGCTCGCGACGCCCGCCGGGCGGGCCTTGGTCGAGTCCGGGAGCACGGTCGCGGGCCATTCGCCGGAGCATACGGCCCGCGCCTGAACGCGGCCGTGAACCCCTCCACGACCACGGCTACTGCCGGCGCGCCTGCTCCACGCCCGGCAGGCTGTCGAGCTTGCCCATCAGCCGCGAGAGCTGGTCGTAGCCGCCGACCCGCAGCTGCAGGCGCAGGCGCACGCGGCCCTGGCGGCCGGCATCGCTGTGGATCGACAGCACGTGGGCTTCCTCCTGCGCGATCAGGTTGCTGACGTCGCGCAGCAGGTGGCGGCGGTCGACGGCATCGACCACCACGGTCGCGTCGTGCACGCCGTCCTGGCGGCCCCAGGCCACCGGCAGCACCCGCTGCGGCTGCGCCGAGGCCAGGCGCAGGAACGCCGGGCAGTCGGCGCGATGCACGCTGACCCCGCGCGTGCGCGTGAGGTAGCCGGACACCGCCTCGCCCGGCAGCGGCTGGCAGCAGCGGGCGACCTGCACCAGCAGGTTGCCGACGCCGCCCACGGTGAACCCGGTCTTCGCCGCCTTCGGCGCGCGCCGCGCCATCGGAATCGCCGGCAGGGCTTCGTCGTCGGGCCTGGCCAGCGCGCGTTCGTGTTCCTGCAGGGCACGGCCGACCTGGTGCGGACCGACGTCGCCCAGCGCCACCAGCACCAGCAGCTCGTCGACGCCGGCCACGTTGAAGCGCGACAGCACCGGCGGCAGTTCGGCATTGAGCAGGCCCATGCGCCGCAGCTCGCGGTCGAGCAGTTCGCGCCCGGCCTGCAGGTTGCGCTCGCGGTCGAGCTTGTGGAACCAGCTGCGCACCTTTTCGCGCGAACGCGGGCTGGCGAGGAAGCCGTTCGCGGCCACCAGCCAGTCGCGCCGCGGCTCGGCCGTCTTCGCGGTGAGGATCTCGACGCGGTCGCCGCTGCGCAGCTTGTGGTCGAGCGGCACGATGCGTCCGTCCACCTTCGCGCCGCGGCAGCGATGCCCGACCATCGTGTGCACGTGGTAGGCGAAATCGAGCGGCGTCGCGCCGCGCGGCAGGTCGATCACCTCGCCGGCCGGCGTCAGCGCGTAGACCCGGTCCTCCAGCAGCTCGGTGTCGAATCCGCGCGCGAGCGCGGCGTCGCCCTCGGCGCCCTCGGCGCTGGCGTCCAGCAGCCGGCGCATCCACTCGATCTTGCGGTCGAGCGCGGCGTTGCCGGCGGACGAACGCTGCGAGCCACCGCTCTCCTTGTAGCGCCAGTGCGCGGCGACGCCGCGTTCGGCCTGGTCGTGCATCTCGCGGGTACGGATCTGCACTTCCAGGGTCTTGCCCTCCGGGCCGACCACCGCGGTGTGCAGCGATCGGTAGTCGTTGTGCTTGGGACGCGCGATGTAGTCGTCGAACTCGCCGGGCACCGGCACCCACAGCGCGTGCACCACGCCCAACACCGCGTAGCAGGCCGGGATGTCGTCGACCAGCACGCGCACCGCACGCAGGTCGTACAGCTCGCCGATCGGCACGTCCTTCTTCCGCATCTTCTTCCAGATGCTGTAGATGTGCTTGGGGCGGCCTGCGACGTCGGCGGACAGGCCCTGCGCGCGCAGGGCCTCGCCCAACTGGGACTTCACCTGCTCGATGAAGCGCTCGCGGCCGGCGCGCTTGTCGTCGAGCAGGGCCGCGATGCGGCGGTAGGTGTCCGGCTCGAGGTAGCGGAAGGCCAGGTCCTCGAGCTCCCACTTGAGCTGCCAGATGCCGAGCCGGTTGGCCAGCGGCGCGTGGATGTCGCGGGTGAGTCGGGCCAGCGCCGCGCGCGCGTCGCCGGGCAGGCGGGCGGCATGGCGCATCGTGGCCAGCTGCCGCGCCAGCAGGATCGGCACCACGCGCAGGTCGCGCACGATCGCCAGCAGCAGCCGGCGCAGGCCTTCGGGGTTGCCGGTCCCGCCGCTTTCGGCATGCAGGGTCCACACCTTCGTCGCCGCGCGCTGGCCTTCGAGCAGGGCCGCGATCCCGGCGTGGGCGCGCGGCAGCGACGCCTCGACCCGTTCGGCGAGCTGCGGCAGGTCGAACAGCAGCGCGGCACCGACCACGTCGCCATCGGCATCGAGCATCGCCAGCGCCTCCAGCGTGTCGCGGGTGACCTCGGCCGCGGCCGGCGCCGTCGCCTCCGCCGGCAGCGCGGCAGCCGCCTCGCGCATGGCCTCGCGCAGCGCCGGCGCGACCGCCCTGGCGGCAGTCGCGGCGAACCAGGCATCGAGGCCGGGGGCGGCGGCGTCGGTCACGCGCGTCATCATGGGGAGGGAAGCCCTACACTATCCGCGTCCCGACCCGAGGAACAGGGGTGAGCGTACCTCGGATCGAGCCCATCGATCGGGGACCGGCGACGCAACGCTGTGATTCACCTGCCTGCGTCGTCTGATACGCGCGCAATCGCGACATCGCTGATTTATCTGGAGAAATGTTCGTGAATCTTCGCCTCTTTTTCACAACCATCTTCCTGCTCCTGTGCGCTCCTTTCGCAAAGGCGCAATCAATGCAATCGGACTACCGGCTGATCGAGCAAAGATTGAGCGTGGAGCAGATGCGGTCTACGGGACTGGACAAGCTGAGCAAAGCGCAGCTCGAACTGTTGAACCGCCTGCTAAGTGAGGAGCATGTTGCCCAGACCGCCGCCATCCGACAGGAGGTTGAGGCCAAGGCCGAACAAGAGCGATCGTCCACACCTCGGATTGACCGCGAGCCCATCGTCAGCAAGCTTGTCGGCGAGTTCAGAGGGTGGACCGTGGGCACCCAATTCCAGCTGGAGAATGGCCAACGTTGGCGCGTCACCGGCACCACCGATTACTACGTACGCAAGGTCAATGCTTCGATGGCTCCAGCCGCTGTCGTCATGCCAGGCATGGTTGGCGGCTGGTACCTGAAGGTGGAGGGACACTCTCCGACGGTCAAAGTGCAACAAATCAGGTAGGCGAATTTCGTGTCCGCCGTTCCGCCGTCCCTCGGGCCTCTACCGAAAAGGGGCGATCCCTCGCCCCGAAGCCACGCACGAACGACTGGCGGCTGGATGTTCCTGACCGCTTAACCGCTGTCGATGCCGCGAAGCTGATGGGACACCGAGCGTCCCGGTGCCGGCCCCGCCCGTCATTCCGGCCACGAAAGCCCTACACTATTTGCATCGCGTCCCGACCCGAGGAACAGCCATGCGCATGATCCATACCTTCCTGCTCGCGTCGCTGCTGGCTCTGCCTGCAGCCGGCTTCGCACAGGACGCCCCGCCGATCGAACAGGCGATGAGTGCGCAGGAATTCAAGGCCGCGGGACTGGACAAGCTGAGCCGCGAGGAACTGGCCCGCCTCAACGCGTGGCTCGATCGCCGTGTCGCCGAGCAGTCGAGCGCGGCCGTCGCCGCGGCCGCCGACCAGGCGCGCGAGGAAGGCCGGCAGGACGTGATCGAGAAGAACCGCGGCTTCTTCCATTTCGGCAAGGCCGAGCCGATCGAATCGGTCCTGCCGGGCGAATTCCGCGGCTTCGCGCGCCATCGCGTGTACGTGCTCGAGAACGGACAGGAGTGGAAGCAGGTCGACGAGGCCTCGCTCGCCGGCGCCCGGCGGACCAATCCGAAGGTGCGGATCAAGCCCAGCGTGATGGGCAACGCGTGGTACCTGCAGGTCGAGGGCTACAACACCAGCGCCAAGGTCGAGCGGATCAAGTAGCCGCGCGTCGCATCACGCGCGACGGCCGCCGGCCCCGGCGTCAGCCGTCGCGCAGCGCCGCCAGCCGCGCCGCGAGTTTCTTCGGCGAAACGCCGCCCTTCGCGCCAAGCTCCTGCGCGAAGAGCGACACGCGCAGCTCTTCCAGGTCCCAGCGCAGCGCCTGCCAGTCGGGGTCCGTGGCCACGCCGGAGGCAGTCGCCCCTTCCAGCGCATCGGCGAACGGCTTGAGGTCGAGCATGCGCTGCTGGTCGCGCGCCGGGTCGCGCAGCGCGCGTTCCGCACGCAGGGCGAGCCCCTTCAGGTAACGCGGGTATTCGGCCAGGGCCACGGCCGGGGTGTCGCGCAGGAAACCCGGCGCCGCCAGCGAGGCAAGCTGCGCGCGCATGTCGTCGAGGTTGGCCTTCGCCCAGCCGACGAGGTCCGATTCCAGGCGCGCGCGCACCTCGGCGATCCGCGCGAGGATCGCCTCGGCCTGTTCCAGCCGCCGCATCGCCTCGCCGAACAGCGCCCGCCCGGCGGCATCGCGCCGCGCCGCGAACGCCGTCGCGTCACGGATCGTCTCCAGCCCATCGGCCAGCAGCGCCGCCAGCGCGCCGTCGACCAGATCGTCGCGCAGGCGGTCGCCGCTGCCGCGCGCGTCGCGCGTCGCGCCTCCGGCGGATTCGATCGCCGCGTACAGCAGGGCCGTCTTTGGAGGCACCGGCAATTGCTTGCGCGCCTGCTTCACCTTGTCCTGCAGGGCGATCCACAGCAATCGCCGCACGCCGCCCGGATGGAGCCCCCGGGCCAGGGCACGATCCGCATGCACCGCCAGCGACGCGCTGTCGCCGTCGTCGCGCAGCGCCGGATAGGCCGGGACGCCGGCGGCGCCGGGCACCGAGTCGGGGATCGGGTCGACCGGGAATTCGCGCAACCCGGCCCGCGCCATCCCCTCCGCGGCGTGTGCGGCGAACGCACGGGCCGCGCGCTCGCCGAACTGCACGCGCAGCGCGTCAAGGTCGCGCGACTCGGCCAGCACCCGGCGTCCATCGTGATCCAGCAGGCGCAGGTTCGCGCGCAGGTGCGGGTCGAGCGTGGCCTCTTCGAAATCGACGCCTGACACTTCGGCACCGGTCAGCCGCTTGAGGAAGCGCGCCAGCGCGCCGGCGAAGGCATCCGGCTCGGACGCGCCGTGCGCGTCTGCGAATGCCCTGGCGAAGTCGGGGGCGGGCACGAAGTTGCGACGCAGCGCCTTCGGCAGGCCCTTGATCAGGCCTGCGGCCTTGTCCGCGACCAGCCCCGGCGCCAGCCAGGACAGGCGCACCGGATCCAGCGCATTGAGCAGGTGCAGCGGGACTGCGATGGTCATGCCGTCATCCGCCGCGCCAGGCTCGAAGCGATACGACACCGCCAGCCGCACGTCGCCCAGCGCGATGAAGGCCGGGAACCGCGCGGCATCGGTGCGGTCGCCGACCAGCAGGTCGTCGCGCGACCAGGCCATCGCGCGCTTCCCCTCGGCGGGCAGCTTCGCGTACCAGGCATCCAGCGAACGCGCATCGACGATCTCGGCCGGGATGCGGTCGGCGTACCACTGCGCCATCCAGTCCTCGTCGACCACCAGGCCGGCCTTGCGCTGCTTGGCTTCCTCCTCGCGCGCCGCATCCAGCGCCTGCAGGTTTCGGGAGAGGAACGCCGCGCGCAGGTTGATCTCGCCCGCCACCAGGCCATCGCGCAGGAACAGCGCGCGCGCTTCCTGCGGATACAGGCGGCCGTAGTCGACCGGCTTCTTCGGCGCCAGCACCAGGCCGAACAGGCTCACCTGTTCGCTGCCGAGCACCCGCCCCTGCGCGAGCGACCAGCGCGGATCGTGGTGGCGACGCGACAGCAGGTGCGGCAACTCGGCGATGACCCAGTCCGGTTCGATCGCGGCATTGGTCAGCGACCACACGCGCTCGGTCTCGAGCAGGGTCGCCGACAGCACCCACGGCGGCGGCTTCTTCGCCAGCGTTGAACCCGGGAAGAGCTGGAACTTGCGCCCACGCGGCCCGTCGTACTGGCCGCGTTCGGTGCGCTGGCCCAGCTGCGTCGGCAGGCCGGCGATGAGTGCGCGATGCAGGCGCGCGTATTGCTTCGCGCCCTCTTCGGCTTGCGGCTGAAGAGGCGCGACGGCGTGGATGTCGACGGGAGCGGCTTCCGGGCTTCGCGCGCCCCCCTCCGCCTTCGGCACCTTCCCCCGCATGCGGGGGAAGGACGCGCCGGGGGGCTCCGGCCAGAGCGCTTCGCACTGCAGCTTCAGCTGCCGGTGCAGTTCGCGCCACTCGCGCATGCGCAGGAAGCCGAGGAAGTGCCTTTCGCACCATTTGCGCAACTGCGACTGGGTCATGTCCTCGTGCGCCGCGCGATACGCCTGCCACAGCCTGACGATGCCCACGAACTCCGATTTCGGATCGGCGAACAGCGCATGCGCGTTGTCCGCGGCGGCACGCTGGTCGGCGGGTCGCTCGCGCGGGTCCTGGATGCCGAGGAACGAGGCGATCGCCAGCATGTCGTGCAGGCAGCCGTGGCGCTGCGCCGCGACCAGCATCCGCGCCAGCTTCACGTCCACCGGCAACCGGGCCATCGTGCGGCCGATGTCGGTGAGCTTGCGGTGCGCATCCACCGCACCGAGTTCGGACAGCTGCTGCCAGCCATCGGCGACCGCACGCGGATCGGGTGGCTCCACGAACGGGAACGATTCGATCTCGCCCAGCCCCAGCGACAGCATGCGCAGGATCACGCCGGCCAGGGCCGCGCGGCGGATCTCGGGATCGGTGTACTGCGGCCGCGACAGGAAGTCCGCTTCGGAATACAGTCGCAGGCAGGTGCCCGGCGCGATGCGCCCGCAACGACCCTTGCGCTGGTCGGCGCTGGCCTGCGACACCGGCTCGATGTGCAAGCGGTCGAGTTTCTGCCGCGGGCTGTAGCGTTTCACGCGCGCCAGCCCGGGATCGACCACGTAATGGATGCGCGGCACCGTCAGCGAGGTCTCGGCAACGTTGGTCGCCAGCACGATCCTGCGCTGCGGCCCCGGGTTGAACACGCGGTCCTGGTCCTTCGCCGACAGGCGCGCGTACAGCGGCACCACCTCGGTGTGGCGGTACTTGCGGCGTTCCAGCGCGAGGTGCGCGTCGCGGATCTCGCGCTCGCCCGGCAGGAACACCAGGGTGTCGCCCGTGGCGCGCCCGTGGCTACTCCGGTCGGACATGATCTCGTCGCAGGCCGCAACGATGCCCTCCAGCACGCTGCGCTGCGCGGCGTCTTCACCCTCGCCCTCCAGCGGGCGCCAGCGCACGTCGACCGGGTAGCCGCGTCCTTCCACGCTGACCACCGGCGCGCCGTCGAAGTGCCTGGAGAAGCGCTCGGTATCGATCGTCGCCGAGGTCACGACCAGCTTCAGGTCGGGTCGCTTGCGCAGCAGCTGCTTGAGGTAGCCCAGCAGGAAGTCGATGTTGAGGCTGCGCTCGTGCGCTTCGTCGACGATGATGGTGTCGTAGCGCGACAGCCAGCGGTCGGACGCGATCTCGGCCAGCAGAATGCCATCGGTCATGAACTTGACCGCGGTGTCGTCGGAGACGTTGTCGTTGAAGCGGACCTGGTAGCCGACCACGCCGCCCAGCGGCACCTGCAGTTCCTCGGCCACGCGCCGCGCGACCGCGCGCGCGGCGATGCGCCGTGGCTGGGTGCAGCCGATCATGCCCGCCGCGCCCCGCCCCGCCTGCAGGCACAGCTTGGGCAGCTGCGTGGTCTTGCCCGAACCGGTCTCGCCTGCGACCACCACCACCGGGTGGCGGCGGACCAGCTCGACGATGCGCTCGGCCTGCGCCGCGATCGGCAGGCCGATGGCCACCGGCGCGTCGGGCAGGCGCGCGGCGCGGGCTTCGCGCGCGGCGACCGACGCTTGCAGCGCCTCGGCGAACGCGGCCTGCGCCTGAACGTCTTCCGGCTTCGCGTTCCAGCGCGACCACAGGCCGGACAGGCGGCCACGGTCGCGCGACGACGCCGCGTCGATCGCGCGCCGCGCCTGCTTCAACCCCGCCGTGACCGCGGCCCGTCTAGAATCCATCGCCTGCCTTGCCATCGCGCATTCGCGCCACAATTCCCACCTGCAACCGGCGTATTGTCGCCAAAACCACCCGAACGGAGACCCCCATGGCCAAGACCCGCGCCAGCAAGCCCGCGAAATCCGCGAAATCCACCAAGCCCGCGAAGCGCGCCACCCCGGTGGTGCCGGCCGCATCGCCGGCGCCGGACGCCGGCCCCGCGATCGACATCGGCATTTCGGGCAAGGACCGCAAGCACATCGCGAAGGAGCTGTCGAAGGTGCTGGCCGACAGCTTCACGCTGTACCTGAAGACCCACAATTTCCACTGGAACGTCACCGGCCCGATGTTCAACTCGCTGCACGTGATGTTCGAGACCCAGTACACCGAACAGTGGGGCGCCCTGGACGAGATCGCCGAACGCATCCGCGCGTTGGGGTTCAACGCGCCGGGGTCGTACGGCGAGTTCACGCGGCTGTCATCGATCGCGGAAGAGGCCGGCGCCACCGACACCGCGGACTGGCGCGAGATGGTCCGCCAGCTGGTCGCCGGCAACGAGGCCGTGTGCCGGACCGCGCGCAAGGCGCTGGACGTCGCCGACGATGCCGACGACGAGCCGACCGAGGACCTGCTGATCCAGCGCCTGCAGACGCACGAGAAGTACGCGTGGATGCTGCGTTCGCTGTTGCAGTGAGCGGCGAAGCGTGAGGCGAGGCGGCGTCCGGCCATGCCGGGCGCCGCAGCGGATGCGCCGAGGGGGAATCCTCAGTTCACCGAGCAGCCGATCTGGAAGGTCAGTGAACTCGCGGCCGGCAGCGTCGGCAGGGCCACGCCGCCGCCCTGCAGGCCGCCGATCGTGGCCGCGGGACAGGCCGCGCCACCGGTCGCCCCGCTGCAGGTGACCGTGGTGCAGGTCATGCCCGCGGGCGCCGGATCGCGCAGGATCGCCCCGTTCGCCGGCGCCGGCCCCGCGTTGGAGACGACCACGGTGTAGGTGGTGGTGCCGCCGCCGATCACCGCGCTGGCGCCATTGTCCTTGGTGATCGACAGGTCCGCTTCCGGCAGGCTGTTGGCGATCGTGCAGCTGATGTCGTCACCGGCGGCCGGGCTGAATTCCGGCCACTGGCGCGTGGCACCCACCGTGGCCCCCGCGCCCGACGGCAGCACCGTGGTCGATCCGGCGTTGGCGTTGGTGCAGGTCATCTGCACGAGGTAGGCGTCCGGCGCGGTGTCGGCGCCGGTGCCGTTGGCCTTGATCGTCTCGGCGAACTGCAGGGTGTTGCCGGCGGGCAGCACCTGCAGCCCGGTGCTGGCCGTGGCCGGCAGGCCGCTGCCGCTGGTGGTGGCGGACTGCGCCAGGATGCCGCCGGAGAACAGCCGCACCTGCGCCTGGTCGGTGGCGTTCGCGCGCGCGTCGAGCCGCTTGTTCAAGGTGACCCACACCGGCGTCGGCGTGTTCTGGCAGGCGCTGTCGCCGAAGGTGGCCGCTGGCGACTGCAGGGTCGCGGTCACGCTGTTGTGCAGGCCGCTGCCGGCGCTGGAGGGCACCGAGCAGGTGTCGTTGGCGCTGCTGCCGCCCCGGTTCACCTGGATGCGCACGGTCAGCGCGTAGGTGTCGCTCTGGCCCGCTGGCAGGCTGCGGTTGCCGGTGGTCAGCGCCCAGGGACCGCTGCCGCTGAACGTACGGCTGGCGGCGCCGCCGCCGCTGCCGCCACCGCTGCGCGTCGAACCTGCCGACACGATGCTCGCATCGGCGTCCAGGCCGGGCGTGTCGGACAGGGTGTAGCTGGCCGACTGGCCCGAGGGATTGGCCACCACGATCGTGTAGACCACGTCGAACTGCGTGGGCTGGCCCGCGACGGCGACCGGCGCGGCCGCGTTCTTGACCACGCTGATCCGCGCGTCGTCGTCGACGATGGTGTAGGTCCAGGTGGTCTGCGCGCTGCCGCCGCAGGTGGAGTTGGAGGCCAGGCGATAGGCCGGGGTCGCACCGGCCGGCGCGGGCAACTGCAGCTCGATTGTTTCGTTGGGCTCGCCGATCGTGTCGTTGACGATGGTGATCGGCAGCGGGAACAGGCTTGCGCTGGACACGCCGTCGTAGTTGCCGGCGGGCACGCTGATGGTCAAGGTGGTGCTGTTGCCGGGCGTGGTGTAGTCGGCGCCGATGGTCGCGGTACCGCCGGTGATCCGCGCGGTGATGGTGAAGGCGGTGTACACGGTGCCGTTGACCCGCACCGTGGGCACGTTCTGGGTGGCGCTCTCGGGCGTGGAGCTGCTGGGCGCGATGAATTCGACGAACGGCGCCAGTTCGATCTGGATGTCGTCGAGCAGGTTGCCCGAAGTGCTGCCGCCGATGGCCTCGAAGCCAAGGTTGGTCACGCCGGTGGCGCCGGCATAGTTGAAGCTGCCGCGGTAGTCCACCCAGCTGGTGTTGCCGGCGACGTTGACCGGCGTCTGCGCCGTGCCCTGGGAGACCACCGGCGCCAGGAATGCGCCGGTATTGGTGGTGCCCACGCGCACCACGGTGTTGCTGGCACCCACCCGCAGTTCCATCTGGTCGTGCACGGTGGCGCTGCCGCGTCCGCGGTGGCTGAAGCGCCAGTTCACCGGCTCTCCCGCAACGAGGCAGACGTTCTGGTAGATGCGCGAGGCGACCTCGGCATTGAGCTCGGCGATCTGCACGCCGCTGCGGGCGTTGACCGTGCCGCCGGAGGCGTTGTCGCGCGGCGTGCGCCACAGCTCCAGGATCGGCGCGGTCTGGTTGAACCCGGCCGGCACGACGCAGCCGCCGACGTTCTGGGTGGCGTAGGCCGGATGCGTCGTGTTCCAGCCCGGCACCTGGCTGGCGGCGATGTAGACGCGGCAACCGGGCGTCACCAGCGCCGGATCCTCGAAGCCCAGGTTCACGAACTGGCGCTGTACCTGCGCCTGCGCGACCGGCGCCATCGCCGCGAACAGCAGCGCGGACAGCAGCCAGCGGGAACGGCGCGCCCGCCGGCGGCGAAGGATCGGGAGGTGTGTCGGCCGTCCATGGGCCATCGCGGCCGCCGGGTCCAGGGCGGCACTGCAGTGGGTGGGGGGCATTGCGTGGACGATCCGGACGACAAGGATTCCCCCAACACGCAGGGAACGTGCCAATTCTGTCACAGTCGGTGGTGGCTGGAGTTCACGAAGCCGAGCGACGCACCGGGGTGACGGCCCACCCGACACGATTGACCCTGCGCGTCACCCCGCCGTGCGCGGGCAGGCGTACGCGTCGGCCGAATGCGCCGACCGCGCCGGGGCGCCGCGTATCATGACGCGCTGCGCGGCCCCGCCGGGCATTCCCCACACGGAGCGATTCACCGGCGATGGCGTCAACGGCACAGGCCCTGCTGAAACAGGTGTTCGGACTGGACGGATTCCGCGGCGAACAGGCCGCGATCATCGATTGCGTGGCCGGCGGCGGCGACGCCCTGGTGCTGATGCCCACCGGCGGCGGCAAGTCGCTGTGCTACCAGCTGCCCGCCCTGCTCCGCCCCGGCACCGCGATCGTGGTCTCGCCCCTGATCGCGCTCATGCAGGACCAGGTGGAAGCGTTGCTGCAGCTGGGCGTGCGCGCGGCGGCGCTGAACTCGAGCCTCGATGGCGAACGCGCGGCCGAGGTCGAACGGCAGTTGCTCGGCGGTGGGCTCGACCTGCTTTACGTCGCGCCGGAACGCCTGCTCACGCCGCGCTTCCTGTCACTGCTCGAGCGCATCGACGTCGCCCTGTTCGCGATCGACGAGGCCCACTGCGTGTCGCAATGGGGCCACGATTTCCGCCCCGAGTACCGCCAGCTCACCGTGCTGCACGAGCGCTGGCCACGGGTACCGCGCATCGCGCTCACCGCCACCGCCGACCCGCCGACCCAGCGCGAGATCGCCGAACGCCTGCAGCTCGAGGACGCCACGCGCTTCGTCAGCTCCTTCGACCGGCCCAACATCCGCTACACGGTGGTCGAGAAGGACAACCCGCGCCAGCAGTTGCTCGCGTTCCTGCAGGACCATCGCGGCGAAGCCGGCATCGTCTACTGCCTGTCGCGGCGCAAGGTGGAGGAGACCGCGGCGATGCTGCGTGCCGAGGGCATCGACGCCCTGCCCTACCATGCCGGCCTTGATGCCGAGGTACGCGCCACCCACCAGCGCCGGTTCCTGCGCGAGGACGGCCTGGTGATGACCGCCACGATCGCCTTCGGCATGGGCATCGACAAGCCCGACGTGCGCTTCGTCGCCCACCTCGACCTGCCCAAGTCGATCGAAGGCTACTACCAGGAAACCGGACGCGCCGGCCGCGACGGCGACCCGGCCGATGCCTGGATGTGCCACGGCCTGGGCGACCTGGTGCTGCTGCGGCAGATGATCGCGCAGTCGGACTCGGGCGAGGAACGCAAGCGGCTCGAGCAGCGCAAGCTCGATGCACTGGTCGGCTACTGCGAGACCCTGCAGTGCCGGCGGCAGGTGCTGCTGGGCAGTTTCGGCCAGGCGCATGACGGCCGCTGCGGCCACTGCGACAACTGCCTGCAGCCGCCCGAGCCCTGGGATGCCACCGATGCCGCGCGCAAGCTGATGAGCTGCGTGTACCGCACCGGCCAGCGCTTCGGCGCCGCGCACGTGATCGACGTGCTGCGCGGCAGCGACGGCGAGCGCATCCGCCAGTTCGGCCACGACCGGCTCAGCACCCACGGCATTGGCCGCGACCTCGACGCGCGCGCCTGGCGCAGCGTGGTGCGCCAGCTGGTCGCCACCGGCCTGCTGGATGTCGACGTCGAAGGCCACGGCAGCCTGCGCCTGACCGAGGCCAGCCGCGAGGTGCTCACCGGCGGCGGGCGCGTCGCGCTGCGCAAGCCCGCGCCCTCGCGACGCGGCACCGGCAGCCACGCGCGCACCGCCACCGCGACGCTGCAGCTGTCGCGCGACGACCTCGCGCTGTTCGACGCCCTGCGCGCGCTGCGCGCCGACCTGGCGCGCGAGCAGAACGTGCCGGCGTACGTGATCTTCCACGACGCCACCCTGCGCGAGATCGCGACGCGGCGCCCGGCCAGCAAGGGCGAACTGGCGGCGATGGGCGGCATCGGCGCGAACAAGCTGGCGCGCTACGGCGACGCCGTGCTGGATGCGATCCGCGCCGCGACCTGACGCGCGCGGCACCAGGCACGACATGCAGCTCGCGACGCGCGATCAGTCCACCGTGCAGGTGAGCTCGATCGTCACGCTGCCACCCGCCGGGAACACCGGAATCGGGACACCGGCCTGCAGCGCCGCCAGGCTGACCACGGGACAGGCCGCGCCACCGGCCACGCCGGTGCACGCCACCGCGGTGCAGGTCAGGCCCTGCGGCGCCGGATCGGTGAGGATCGCGCCATGCGCCGCCGCCGGCCCGTCATTGCGCGCCACGATCGTGTAGACCGTCTGCGCGCCGCTCATCAGCGCATCCCCGGGCAGGTCCACGCTGCCCGAAGCGGGCGTGTTGGTCTTGGTGATGCCCAGGTCGGCGGACAGGTTCTGTGCATCGGTGTCGGTCGCCACGTTGTTGGACGGATCCGGATCGCTGTAGCCGGCCGGGACCCCCACCGTCACCGTATTGGCCAGCGGCCCGGTGAACGACACCGGCACGGTGAACGTGAAGGTATAGGTCGCCACGGCGCCGACCGGCAGGTCGAGGCCGGCGTCATTGATCGCGCCGGTGCCGCTGGCCTGGCCGCAGACCGCGCCGCCCGAGGTGCTGGCGCAGGTCCAGGTGGCGGCGGTGATCCCCGCGGGCAGCGGATCGCTCACGCTGGCGTTCTGCACGCCGAACGGGCCGTTGTTGCGCACCACGATGCTGTAGCTGCGGGTCTCGCCGGGGAGGTAGGTATCGTCCGCCAGGTCCACCGGCCCCTGGGCCGGGGTGTTGGTCTTGGTCACCGCGAGGTCGGCCGGGAAGGTGATGGGCGCGGTCGGGCAGTTGGCACCGTCGTTGATGCTCGCCCCGGGCGAACTGGAGACCAGGGTCCAGGTGCCGGTCAGCAGGTCGATCTTGTAGAAGCCGCCCTCGTTGTTGTTGCCGAACAGGCCGGTCGGCGAGCCGTACATGGCGCCGAACTGCACCGCGCCCTGGGCGGTGCCGATGTTCAATACCTGCCCGGTGGCGGGGTTGATCGACCGCAGCAGGCCGTTGGTCTGCACCGTGTAGATCAGCCCGCCGATCCACGCCATGTCCACGGCATTGACGCTGGCGCTGAGGTTGACCAGCGTCGAGGTGTTGGCATGCACGTCGATCACGCGCAGGTTGGTCGAGCCGCCTCCGGCCAGTACGTAGTACACGCCGGTGTCGGAGAAGGTGCCGTTCACCCAGTTCTGGGTCGCCATCGAGCCCACGGCGCCGAGGTTGATGGTGCTGCCGTCCGCGCCGATCCGGATCAGCTGGTTGCCGTCGCCCGAGGCGTTGCGGATGCCGTAGATGTAGTTGTCCACCGGGTTGTAGCCGATGGCGTTGTACGGATGCGTGCCTTGCCCGAGCGTGGGGAACAGGAAGGGGTTGGTGGCGGTATTGATGCCATACAGCGTGGTGTTGGTGGTGTTGTTCGGGGCCTGCGACAAGAACATGCGCGCGTCGCAGGTGCCGAAGTTGGGCTGCGACGAGGCATTGGTGATCGTGCATTCGATGCGTTCGCCGGCCGCCGGCACCACGCTCCAGGTCGGCCCGCTGCCCGTCGGCGTGAACGCGACGCCGTTGCGGGTGCACTGGATGCTTGCGTTGTAGGACGCCAGCGGCGACGTGCTGCCCGCGGCCATGCTGTCGCGCAGGTGGTAGGTCGTGCCCGCCGTGGCCAGGTAGGCCCCGGTGCTGGCGCTGGTCCCCGTGCCCGTGGTGGTCGCCGACGCGAACACGGTACCGCCCGATGCGGCCGACGCGACCTGCACCAGGAACTGGTCGGGCGGGATCGCACGCGAGGCCACGGCCTTGTTCAGCGTGATCGTCGGCCGCGGCGTGTTGGTGATGGTGCAGGCGATCTGGTTGCCGGCGGCGGGCACCACGCTCCAGTTCGGCGCGCTGCCAGAAGGCGTGAACGCCACGCCGTTGCGCGTGCACTGGATGGTGGGGATGTACGAGCCGATCGGCGATGCGCTTCCCGCGGCCATGCTGTCGCGCAGGAAGTAGGTGGCATTCGGCGTCGCGACATGCGCGCCGGTGCTGGCCGTGGCCGCCGTGCCGGTGGTGGTCGCGGCGCGATACACGGTCCCTCCGGATGCGGCGGACGCGATCTGCACGGTGAACTGGTCCGTCGCGTCAAGGCGCCCGGCACCACCCACCGCCTTGCCGAGTGTGACCGAGGTGCTGGTGATTGATCCGTTGCATCCTGCCGAACTGGCCGCGAGGGACGGATCGAAGAGGTTTGCGGTGGGGATGATCTGGGTCGTGCCGCCAGGCGTGGTCCAGCGCAGGCGTGCAAAGTTCTGGCCGCCCTGGTTGTTCCAGTACATGCGGACCAGTGCGCAACTGTTCGCCACCGGCGCGCTGAATTGCCCGATCGACGCGAACGTATTGACGTCGTTGGTCCATCCCGCAAGGCTTCCGACCGGGATGTCGTACACCGCCGACGCATAGTTGGTGTTGGCGAAATCGCTCGACAGCAGGACCTCGACCTCGTCGTCGTGCGCGACGGCCAGGTCGTAAGCGCCCGCCGCCGGGAAGCGAATCAGCGCATGCACCACGCGCCCCTGCGCCTGCGCGACGCAGGCAGCGCCGGCCGGAGCCACCGTCGCGTTGCACAACGCGGTATTCAGGCCGTAATCGATGTTCGTGGAGGTGCCGGTGCGTACCGGCGCCGCGAGCGGGTTTGCAAAGATTTCGCGCAGGTTCTGGCGGACAGTGTCCGAGGCGCCGAGGTTCTCGTAGTTGGTATTGGCGCCGGGCACGACGATCCCCGGGACACTGGAACGGCCGCGATAGTCCTCCCACCGCACCTGCGCCTGCGCGCCGCCGGCCAGCGGCAGGAGCAGCAGGCACGCCATCAGCGCGAACACACCCTTGTGGCGCAGATGGGCACCGCGGGCCTCCTGCAGGCCACGGGCCCTGGATGCGCGATGCGCCTTCGCCATCTTCCCTCGGTCCTTCAGCACGCAGTCCCCCTGACTTCCTTCCGCCGACCGGCGACGCCGCGGGCACTTCCCCGCGGAATCGCGCCGGACCGCTCCAGCACAAAAACGCGAACGACGAAACCCCGACCGGGCTTTCGCCCAGTCGATTCCATTCGTCATTCGTCCCTGATCCCTGTGGCCGCAGATCCCAAGCCGCGCCACGACGACAGCATGGCGCAAGCCGGTGGCGACCACAATCCTTGCGCCACACGCCACGTCACATTTCAGGGTGCCCGCGCCATGAGGGCACGCCGAACACAGGCATGCACCGCATCGCGATGGTGCATCCGTGGCCGAAGATCACCGTTCCGGCAATGGCGGGTGCCCTCCATCGCCGTCGAAGCGACGGCGCGCGGGATCACGCTATCCGGCGCGATCCCGGCATCAGTTCACCGTGCAGGTCATCTGCAGCGTCAACGTCCCGCCATTGGGCAGGGTGTTCACCACCACGCCCGCGCCCTGCAGCGCGGCGATGGTGACGGCCGGGCACACCGCGCCGTTGCCTGCCGCGCAGGTGACGGTGTGGCAGACCATCCCCGTGGGCGCGGGATCGCGGATCGTCGCGCCGTCCGCGGCGTTCGGCCCGTTGTTGGTGAACGCCACGGTGTAGACGGTGTTCTCGCCGCTGAGCACCGAGGCGGCGTTGTTGGTCTTGGTGACCGACAGTTCGGCACGCGGGCGCGCGGTGTTCGTGAACGTGCAGGTGACCGCCTGCTGGCGGCCGTTCGCGGACGCGCCCACGACCGACGCCGGCAGGGTGACGCTGGCGGACGTGGCCGATCCCGACGCGACCACGGCGCCGGTGCCATCCTGGCAACTGTAGGTGCTGACGTAGTCGCCCAGCGCGGTGCCCGACGACGCCAGCTCCGCGACCGTCACCGCGAGTGGCGACGACTGGATGTTGGTCGCGACCGTGACATCCGGCGCGTTCGACGCGCTGTTGTGGTAGAGCGTGCGGAAGCCCGTGCTGCCGTTGTGACCCACCGTGGTGGCGAAGCTGGTGCCCGCGACCTGCAGGTCGAAGCGCCCGGCGTCCCCGGTCGGCACGAGCTGCTTCACCACGCGCACCACCGGCTTGATCTCGAGCATGTAGTCCTCGACCTCGCCGCTGTCGACCCGTCCGGTCGGGCTCTGCACGCCGGTGACGTCATGGCTCACGCGCAGGCGCACGTAGCTGCGGCCCGCGGTGGTCGCCAGCGGGACCGTCCAGTTCAGCGCCGCGCTGGTGGCGCCGGCCGCGACATCGGCGCAGGCGCGTTCGGAAGGGTTGTCGAACACGCCGTTGCGATTGAAGTCGACCCAGCCGCATACGCGCGCGGCCGCGCCGACGTTGGACAGGCTTGGCGCGAGGGTCCAGGTTTGCCCGATGAGCCCGGTGTGCAGGATCGGCAGCGGGATCGCCAGGCCGTCCTCGTCGCTGCCATCACCGGCGGCACCGTTGTTGTCGGCGCCGGCGGCCACCGCGTTGGGGCTGGGCTGCACCGCCGGCGAATTGGGATTCTGGACCGTGGTGTTGTCGGCATCGATGGTCGCGCCCAGGCGCAGGCCGCCGACCATGTGGCTGGCGGCGCCGGTGGTGCCGGCGGTCGGATCGTAGGTCGCCGGCGCATCGCCGAAATCCTCGTCCACCGACACCGTGAGTACGTAACCATCGGTGGTCGGCGTGGACGACGAGGCCGAACCCAGGCGCGCCGCGGCAAGGTCGATGCGGAACGTGACCGAGGTGACCGTGCCGTTGACCCGCACGCTGCCGCAGCCGGACAGTTGGGTGGCTGCCCCGGGAGAAAGCGCGCTGCACGACGTCCCGACATAGGCCGGGTTGGCGACATCGATCGTGCCGCCGCCAACCGCCATGTTCACCGCGCCGGGCAACAGGCTCAGCGTGGCCCCGGCCGGCGAGGAACCGGTCAACACGTGGACGGTGCGCGTGGACGTAATGCTCGAACCGTTGGTGCTGGTGCCGCCCAGTCCACCCAGGTGTAGCACCGGGTTGGTCACCGGCCGGCTGAAGGTAATCGTCAACGTGCCGCGGTTGCTGCAGGTCGCCGATCCGTTCACCGGGACGGTTCCGCAACCATCGCCGTAGACGTCGAGTTCGATGGCGGCGTTGCTCGTGGCGAACTGCGGCGTGTACATGGCCGAGGTCGGTCCGCCCAGCGAGCCCAACGTGGTGTTGTTGTCGAAGATCGCGTAGTTGGTGCCGCCGGCCACCGCGAATGTCACCGTCAGCCCCGACGGCAGGGTCTTGGTGCTGCTGGTGTTGCTGCCGTTGCTTCCCGTGGCGCCGGTATTGGGCATCTGGTGCGCGAACGCGGGGGCCGCGAACGCGAGCGCGGCGAGCATGACCGAGGCCAGCCGCGCGCCGGCACGGGAGCAGGCCGTTCCCTGGGCATGTGAGGTGCGCGGATGGCTGGACATCGTGTCTTCCTATGACGTTGTGCAACGCATGGCCGGTGCGTTGCGTGGCATGCGCGGGCACGGGTCCGTGTCCTCGCATCGCGCCGACCCATTTCGCCGGGCGGCCTGCCCGGCGTTCCATGCACGGATGTTCCCTTCCCCACTGCCGCATGCCGCCGGTGCACATCGCGCGCCAGGCTCGCGCAGCGCGCCGGCGTGGGGTGCGATCGCACATCCCGCGGCGCAACGCATTGCCTGCATCAGTAGGTACCGACCAGGTTGAGGAACCAGCCCTTGTGGTCGTAGTCGAAGTTGGTCAGGTCGTCGCTGAACTCGGTGAAGTTGTAGCCCACGCCGACGCGGAAGTTGCGGCCGATGTCGCGGTCCACGCCGACCAGCACGCCCTGTCGGTCACCCCCGTCCTTCACGCCCAGCCAGCGGTACTCGGCCAGCGAATGCCACTGGTCGGCGAACGCCCAGCGCACCTGCGCGGCGGCGAACGTCGCCGCTGAATCGGCCCACTCGCCGGTCAGCCGGCCCATGCGTACCTCGCCTTCGCGCCGCATCAGCTTGCCGGCGAACTCCCAGCGCCCGTCCGGGTTCCACACGCCTTCCAGCGACAGCACCTGCGAGCGCTGGTCGTAATAGGCGATGTTGGGCCCGGTCTGCGCCAGCGACGACACGTCATACAGGTAGGTGTACTTGCCCAGCAGCGCGTAGCGCGTGGTGTTCCAGGGACGCAGCGCGAAGCCGACGTTGCCCTCGATGAACTTGGCGCCGGCGTCGGCGTCGAGCTGGTCGGTGGTCTTGGAGTAGTTCAGCCGCGCGGCGATGCGCAGGCTTTCACTGACCTTGTGCAGCAGGCGGTTGGTGGTCACCCACTGCTCGCGCTGCTCGGCGCCGCTGTCCTCGCGCCACTCCAGCTTGCTCTGCCACTGCGTGGCTTCGGAGGTGCGGCCACCGTTGAGGCTGATCGCGCGCCGGTCGATCACGCCGCCGTCGGAATGGCGCTCGAGCTCGGCGTCCTGCAGCGTGAAGCCGAGGTTCCAGCCCTGGCCCGGGTAGAAGTCCATGCCGAAGGTGTGCGCCAGCCCGGTCTCGTTCGGCGCCTTCAGGTACTGGCTTTCGTTGAACAGGTTGACCTGGTTCGACAGCCGCCAGCGCTGGCCCAGGGTCCAGCCCGAGTTGAGGTTGTTGTTGAACAGCGGATCGTAGTCGCTGCGATCGGTCGAGTACGTGTAGGCGCCGTAGAACGCATGGTCGGGCGTCAGCCGGTACTCGCCGTCGATGCGCGCGGCGTCGCCACGATCGCCGGTGCTGAGCTCCGCGCCGAACGAGGACAGGTCGCCGAACAGGTACTTGGCGCCGACGCGGAAGGCATCGTTGTCGGCATAGGCGCCGCCGTCGTCGTCCAGGGTCACCTGCGCGGTCGCCCACATGTCGAGCTTGGTACCGAAGCGCTGCTTGTACTGCAGCGCACCCAGCGTACCGATGGCATCGCCGGTGCTCCGTTGCTCGTCGACGCGGCGAAGTTCGCCGCTGAGCGTCGCGGCTTCGGTGATGCGCCACTCGCCCGTGATCTGGGTCTGGGTGAGCGCTTCGCCGTCGCGCTCGGCGCGGCTGTGCCGGCCGTAGATGTTGAAGCGCGGCGAGAACTGCCCCGTCACCTCGATCCCGTACTCCTCGATGTCGGCACCGAGGTCGAAGCGCGCCACCGAGAAGCCGGCATCCGCGCGCCGCCACCAGGCGCCGGCCGCCCAGTCGAGGCTGGTCCAGCCCAGTTCCTTGAAGTTCGCACGCGCCTCGACCGCGGTCGCCTCGCCCTCGCGCGCACCGAGCCCGGAGTTGATCTCGCTGAAGCTCAGGCCGCCGTTGTCGGAGAAGAACACCGGTGCGCTCGTGGACTCGGTCTTGCTGTGCTCGACCTTGAGGTAGGTGCCGCGGCCGGCCTGCAGGGTGATGTCCGCGCCCTTGAGCGAGTAGTTGTCACCGGCGCGGTTCTCGTCGATCCAGGTCGCGCCGACCGCGACGTGGTCGCCGAACCAGTGCTTGCCGCGGAAGCCTGCCGCGATCTCGTCCGGGTCGAAGCCGTCGGGCACGTACTCGTAGTCGACCAGCAGGATCTGCGCAAAGCCGTCCAGCGGGGTATCGGTGGTCAGCGAGGGGATGTTCTCGCGCGTCACCTGCGCCAGCGGGCGGGTCAGCAGGATGCGGCCCTGGAACTCGTCGATCTCGTAGTCGGCGCCACGCAGCAGCTCGACGCGGTTCTCGACGCGGCCGGTGGTGTTGTCGCGCACCTCCAGCACCACGCGGTCGGAGCCGGGCAGGATGTCGGTGTGCCGCAGGTAGTACAGGCTGCCGCCGGTGCCCAGGAACTCGCTGTGCCCCGGCGCCGTCTGTGCCTCGGACCCGAACGCGCGCAGTTCGCTGCCCGGCTCGCCGAACGCGGTCGCGCGGCGGCTGCGCCAGTTCAGCGCGGCGCCGTAGAGCGCGCGCGAGTACTGGCCGTATTCGGTGCCGGTGATGCCGGTGTTGAAGTTGCCCCACAGCGCCTGGCTCTTGTCCCAGTCCACGCGCACGTAGAGCCTGCCCATGGTGTCGACGTCGCGGTACGTGGTGGAGTCGTCGCCGTAGACGGGGTAATACGCATCCGGGTCG
>Ga0209571_1000555_pt1 | contig 35352 bp, 25 predicted proteins | sample EBPBio102011_DNA_FD_185866 | JGI IMG/M metagenome (GOLD analysis project Ga0209571, IMG submission 185866) | Wastewater treatment Type I Accumulibacter community from EBPR Bioreactor in Madison, WI, USA - Reactor 1_1/10/2011_ DNA (SPAdes)... | ecosystem: Engineered > Bioreactor > EBPR >... | reverse complement strand
TTTTCTTCGCGCGCCAGCAGGTTGCCGAACGCCTGCAGCAGGCCCGTGCGCAGCTGCCGGACGGACTGGAACCGTCGCTGGGACCGATCGCGACCGGCATGGGCGAGATCTTCATGTACACCGTCGATGCCGCGCCGGGCGCGCGCAAGCCCGATGGCGGCGCGTACACGCCCACCGACCTGCGCACGCTGCAGGACTGGGTGATCCGGCCGCAGCTGCGCAACGTGCCCGGCGTGACCGAGGTCAACACCATCGGCGGCTACGCACGGCAGATCCACGTCACGCCGGATCCGGTGAAGCTGCGCGCGCTGGGCTTCACGCTGCAGGATGTCGTCGACGCGCTCGCGAGCAACAACCGCAACGTCGGCGCCGGTTACATCGAGCGCAATGGCGAACAGCTGCTGGTGCGCGTGCCGGGCCAGGTCGACGGCGCCGAACAGCTCGGGCAGATCGTGCTCGACCGTCGCGGCGGCGTGCCGATCCACGTACACGACGTGGCCGATGTCGGCGAGGGCAAGGAGCTGCGTAGCGGCGCCGCCACCCAGAACGGCCATGAAGCCGTGGTCGGCACGGTGGTGATGCTGGTCGGCGCCAACAGCCGCGAGGTGTCGAAGGCCGCGGCGGCCAGGCTGGAGGAAGCCAACGCCAGCCTGCCCGAAGGCGTGGTGGCGACGGCGGTGTACGACCGCACCGCGCTGGTCGACCGCACCATCGCCACGGTGACGAAGAACCTGGTCGAAGGCGCGCTGCTGGTGATCGTGGTGCTGTTCCTGCTGCTGGGCAATGTCCGCGCCGCGCTGATCACCGCGGCGGTCATCCCGCTGTCGATGCTGTTCACCCTCACCGGCATGGTCCGTGGCGGCGTGTCGGGCAACCTGATGAGCCTGGGTGCGCTGGATTTCGGGCTGATCGTCGACGGCGCGGTGATCATCATCGAGAACTGCCTGCGCCGCTTCGGCGAACTGCAGCATGCGCTCGGGCGGACGATGACCCGCGAGGAACGCTTCGCCGCGACTGCCGGCGCGACCGCGGAGGTGATCCGCCCCAGCCTGTTCGGGCTTGGCATCATCACCGCCGTGTACCTGCCGATCTTCGCGTTGACGGGCGTGGAAGGAAAAATGTTCCATCCAATGGCGATCACGGTGGTGCTGGCGCTGACCGGCGCGATGCTGCTGTCGCTGACCTTCGTGCCGGCGGCCATCGCCGTGTTCCTCGGCGGCAGGGTCGACGAGCGGGAGAGCCGCCTCATCGTCGGGTGCAAGCGCCTCTACGCGCCGGCATTGCGCGCATCGCTGCGCCTGCGCGTGCCGGTGGTGGCGCTGGCCACCCTGTCCACCGTGCTGTGCGGCGTGCTGGCGACCCGGCTGGGCAGCGAGTTCATCCCCAACCTCGACGAGGGCGACGTGGTGGTCCAGGCGCTGCGCATCCCCGGCACCAGCCTGGGCCAGTCGGTGGCGATGCAGGAAGTGCTGGAAGCCGAACTCGGCAAGTTGCCGGAAGTGCAGCGCGTGTTCGCCAAGATCGGCACCGCGGAGATCGCCAGTGACCCGATGCCGCCGTCGATCGCCGACACCTTCGTGATGCTGAAGGACCGCACGGACTGGCCCAACCCGCGCAAGCCCAAGCCCGAACTGCTGGACGAGATCAGCGACCTCATCGCCAGGGTGCCCGGCAACAACTACGAAGTCACGCAGCCGATCCAGATGCGCACCAACGAGTTGATCTCGGGCGTGCGCGCGGATGTCGCGGTGAAAGTCTACGGCGACGATCTCGAGGAACTGGTGCGCGTGGCCGGACAGGTGCAGGCGTTGATGGCGTCCGTGCCAGGCGCGACCGACGTCAAGGCCGAGCAGGCCACCGGCCTGCCGATGCTGACCGTGGCGCCGGATCGCATGGCACTGGGCAACTACGGACTCAACCCGGGTGCGGTGCAGGACGCCGTGGCCACGGCGATCGGCGGCACCACGGCCGGACAGCTGTTCGAGGGCGACCGCCGCTTCGACGTGGTGGTGCGGTTGCCGGATGCGCTGCGCGAGGATCCGCGCGCATTGGCCGAGTTGCCCATTGCCCTGGGCGAAAGCGGCGAGGCCGACGAGTCGAGCGGTGTCGCGACCTGGCAGACCGGCGCACCGCGCACGGTGCCGCTGCGTGAGGTGGCGAAGATCGAGACGCGCCTGGGGCCGAACCAGATCAACCGCGAGAACGGCAAGCGCCGCATCGTGGTCAGCGCCAACGTGCGCGACCGCGACCTCGGCAGTTTCGTCGGCGACCTGCAGCGGTCGGTCAACGCCAGTCTGAAGCTGCCGGAGGGCTACTGGATCGCCTACGGCGGCACCTTCGAGCAGCTGATCTCGGCCAGCAAGCGGCTGGCGGTGGTGGTGCCTTTGACGCTGCTGCTGATCGTCGGCCTGCTGTTCCTCGCCTTCGGTTCGCTGAAGGACGCCGCGATCGTGTTCTCCGGCGTGCCGCTGGCGCTGACCGGCGGCGTGCTGGCGTTGTGGACGCGCGGCATCCCGCTGTCGATCTCCGCCGGCGTCGGTTTCATCGCCTTGTCGGGCATCGCGGTGCTCAACGGGCTGGTGATGATCAGCTTCATCCGCAAGCTGCGCGAGCAGGGCGCGTCGCTGGACGTCGCCATCGTCGACGGTGCGCTGGGTCGCCTGCGCCCGGTACTGATGACCGCGCTGGTGGCGTCGCTTGGCTTCCTGCCGATGGCGCTCAACACCGGCGCCGGATCGGAAGTGCAGCGACCGCTGGCGACGGTGGTGATCGGCGGGATCGTGTCCTCGACGCTGCTGACGCTGCTGGTGCTGCCGGCGCTGTATCGCTGGCTGCATCGCGACGCAGGCCATCAGGACCGGGACACCCGGACGCGCATCGCGGAAACGGCGTGAGCGACGCCTGCCGCGCACGCCGCCCCGCCCGGACGCGGCGTTGCGGGAGGCGAGGCCGCGTCGCGTGCTGGCCATCGTGCTCCTGGCCAACCCCGGCGGTGGCGCGAGTTGCTGGCCGGCGCGTGGTACAGCGGCGCCTCGTCGCCGCTGTCGGGCCTGCGCGACGGGACGCGCATCCACCTGCCTGCCCGGCGTGCCGGTGATCGATGCCAGCCTGCGCACCCGGTGGCGGTGGCGATGGTCCCGGGCCTGCCGGTCTTCGGCGCCGCGCCCGCGGTCACCGCGCAGATCATCCGGCGGCGGCGCAGCCCGGGGCGTGCCGCTGTTAGGGGCGATGGGATGGGCCGCCGTGGCGACCCTCTGCCCGAATGGGCGTTGCCCGGGCTGCGCCCGCCCGGGCGCCCCGGCGGCATCCCCCTGGCATGGCCCGGGCGTGCTCGCGCAACGACGGCGATGAGCGCTGCCGGTTGCTGTCGGCGACCGCGCGGGCCGGGAGGGGGCAGGCCCGGGACGGAGGCTGAACGACCCGACTTGTCCACAGGCCAGGCGGCAGGCATAATGCGCGGCTCGCTGCGGCCGGCCCGTTCAGGAACATCCGTTCCGGACAGGCCACGGACCGTGGGCCCGGACACGCGATTCCGCCCACATCCGCGCAACGACCTCCGCCCGCATTGCGTGGCGGGCACGGCCGCACGGCCTCGCCCGCCGGGGCCGCTGCCTCCCTGGCCAAGGGAAGCCCAACACTGATCGAGGTGCGTCATGTCCCGAGTCTGCCAAGTCACCGGCAAGCGTACGACCACCGGCAACAACGTCTCGCATTCCAACCGCAAGACGCGTCGCCGTTTCCAGCCGAACCTGCACGAGCGCCGGTTCTGGGTGGCCAGCGAGAACCGCTGGGTCAAGCTGCGTGTTTCCACTGCTGCCCTGCGCACCATCGACAAGAACGGCATCGACGCCGTGCTGGCCGACCTGCGCAAGCGCGGCGAGAAGGTCTGAGGAGTAGAACATCATGGCAAGCAAGCGCGACAAGATCCGCCTGATTTCGTCGGCCAACACCGGCCACTTCTACACCACGGACAAGAACAAGAAGAACACGCCCGGCAAGATGGAGATCAAGAAGTACGATCCCGTCGTGCGCAAGCACGTGGTCTACAAGGAAGGCAAGATCAAGTGACTGACGGCCCATGCGCGAAGCGCATGGCTGCCGGAAGTCATCCCCGCGAAAGCGGGGATCCAGAAGAAACCCGCCGCAAGGCGGGTTTCTTGCTTTCAGCTTTCCGGGATTGCTGGGCATCCCGCCACCTGTCATCCCAAGCGCAGCGAGGGATCTCCCAGCCCGTGCCCGGTTTGCAGGCAACCGCAGATCCCTCGCTGCGCTCGGGATGACATTCCTCCAGCCACCCCGGACACCCAGCCGCCCCCCGCCGCTGGCAATCCCCGCCCCAACCGGCACAATCGGCGCATGCACCTCCCCGACCTCGACTATGGCCTGTGGCTGCTGATCGCCGACTGGCTGATCCGGATCGGCGCGTTGCTGTGGATCCCCGCGCGCACCACGCCGGGCGCGGCGCGCAGTTGGATGCTGCTGGTGGCCTTCGTGCCCCTGTTCGGCCTGCCGCTGTACCTGCTGCTCGGCCATCCGTGGCTGTCGGCCGAACGCGTGCAGCGCCAGCGCCTGGCCTCGCAGGTGATCCGCGACGAACAGGCGCCGCTGGCCGACCAGCGCTGGACGCCGCCGCCGCACGGCGCGGAAGCGGAGATGGTGCCGCTGGTCGAGCGCCTCGGCGACTTCATGCCCACCCACGGCAACCAGGTCGAGCTGCTGGACCACTACGACGCCTCGCTGCAGCGCCTGATCGAGGACATCGATGCGGCGAAGCAGCGCGTGCACCTGCTGTACTACCTGATGTTCGACGACGCGGTCGGCGACGCCGTCGCGGCGGCGCTGGAGCGCGCGGCGGCGCGCGGCGTGCAGTGCCGGCTGCTGCTGGACGCGGTGGGCGCCAAGCGCGGCCTGCGCCGCTATCGCGCACCGTTGCGCGCCGCCGGCGTGCAGGTGCACGCGATGCTGCCCGGTGGCCTGCGCTGGCGCCGCAGCGGGCGCATGGACCTGCGCAACCACCGCAAGGTGGCGGTGATCGACAACGGCGCGGCGTGGGTGGGATCGCAGAACCTCGCCGACGCCGACTTCATCCCGGCCTTCCCCAACCGCGAGCTGGTCGCGCGCGTGCAGGGCCCGGCGGTGGCGCACCTGGAGGCGGTGTTCGCCAGCGACTGGTTCATCGAGACCGGCGAGCGCCTCGCGGTGACGCCGACCCTGCCGCTGCACCATGCCGACATCGCCGCGCAGCTGCTGCCCAGCGGCCCGGCCTATCCGTTCGAGAACGCGCGCGACACGGTCAACGCGCTGATCCACCTCGCCAAGCGCAGGCTGGTGCTGGTGACGCCGTACTTCGTGCCCGACGACGCCACCCTCGCCGCGCTGCGCATCGCCGCGCTCTCGGGCGTGGACACGCAGCTGATCCTGTCCAGGAGCAACAACCAGCAACTGACGGCATGGGCGCAGGAGTCCTACTACGCCGAACTGCTGTCGGCCGGGGTGAAGATCGCGCTGTACCGGCCGCACTTCCTGCATGCCAAGCACCTCAGCGTGGACGAGGGCATGGCCCTGGTCGGTTCGATCAACCTCGACATCCGCTCGTTCGCGCTCAACGCCGAAGTCGGCCTGCTGTGCTACAGCCACGACGTGGTGGCGCGGATGCGCGCGATCGAAGCGAGCTACCTCGCCGACGCCGAGCACCTCGACGCGGCCGCCTGGGCGCGGCGTCCGGCATGGCGGCGCAGCCGCGAGGGCATCGCGCGCCTCGCCGACGCCTTGTTGTAGTCGAACAGGCCTCGCGCCGGCGCCGGCGCCGGCGCGCCACGCGATACACTTCGGGCGCATCGCGCTTCGGGAGGGTGGATGCTGCCGGGTTGGGTCCTGCTGCTGGTGTCGGTCGGCTACGCCGCGCTGCTGTTCGCGGTGGCGTGGCTCGGCGACCGCTATCCGCTGTATCCGCAGCGGCCCTGGCTGCGTCCGATGGTCTACAGCCTGGCGCTGGCGGTGTACTGCTCGTCGTGGACGTTCTACGGCGCGGTCGGCACCGCGGCCCGCTCCGGCCTGGGCTACCTGCCGATCTACCTCGGCCCGCTGCTGTTGCTGCTGTTCGGCTGGCGCATCCTCGAGCGCATGGCGCTGGTGGCGCAGGGCCAGAACACGGTGTCGATCGCCGACTTCATCGCCTCGCGCTACGGCCGTTCGCAGCCGCTGGCGGCGCTGGTGGCCTCGATCGCGCTGATCGCGGCGGTGCCCTACCTCGCGCTGCAGTACAAGGCGGTGGCGATCAGCCTCGGCGTGCTTGGCGGCGTCGACCCGCAGGGACCGGCGCTGGGCGACCCGGCGCTGTACGTCGCGGCGCTGATGGCGCTGTTCGCGATCCTGTTCGGCACGCGCCAGGTCGACGCCACCGAGCACCGGCCGGGCATGATGCTCGCGGTCGCGCTGGAATCGCTGGTGAAGCTGGTGGCCCTGGTCGCGGTCGGGCTGTTCGCCTCGCGCTGGCTGGGCGTGCGCGACCTCGACTTCGTCGCCGCCACGCGCACGCTGGTCGACGTGGCGCCGCCGGTGGGCTTCGTGGCGCAGACGCTGCTCGCGTTCGCGGCGATCTTCTGCTTGCCACGCCAGTTCCACGTGGCGATCGTGGAATGCGGCAACGTCGAGGACATCCGTCGCGCGCGCTGGATGTTCGGCGGCTACCTGGTGGTGGTGACGCTGATGGTGATCCCGATCGCCAGCGCCGGCATCGCCCTGTTCGGCCACGGCGGCCCGGTGGCCGCGGACAGCTTCGTGCTCGCGCTGCCGCTGGCCGAGCGCCACAACATGCTGGCCCTGCTGGCCTACGTCGGCGGCTTCTCCGCGGCCACCGGCATGGTGATCGTGGCCAGCGTGGCGCTGGCGACGATGGTCAGCAACGACCTGGTGATGCCGCTGCTGCTGCGTCGCGGCTGGGCGCAGCGCAGCGGCGGCGACGTCGCCTCGGCCGTGCTGTGGGTACGCCGCATCGCCATCGTCGGCATCGCCGCGCTCGCGTGGGGCTACTACCGCGCCAGCGGCAGCGACACCACGCTCGCCGCCTACGGCCTGATGTCGTTCGCGGCGGTGGCGCAGTTCGCGCCGGCCCTGATCGGCGGCCTGTACTGGCGAGGCGCCAGCCGCCAGGGCGCGGAGGCCGGCCTGCTGATCGGCTTCGGCGTGTGGCTGTACACGCTGCTGCTGCCGACCCTCACCGACGCCGGCTGGTTCGACCCCGCGTGGCTGACCGAGGGGCCGCTCGGCATCCACTGGCTGCGCCCGCGGCAATTGTTCGGGCTGGGCGGCTGGGACCCGCTGACGCATGGCACGTTCTGGTCGCTGCTGGCCAACGTCGGCGCCCTGCTGCTGGTCTCGGCGCGCTGGCGGCCGAGCCTGGACGAGCGCCTGCGCGCGGCGCCGTTCCTCGATCCCTACGCCGAGCGCCGCGCCCTGGCCACCGGCGACTGGCAGGGCAACGTCACCCTCGGCGACCTGCTGACGCTGGCCGGGCGCATCGTCGGCGAGCGCACCGCGCAGCGCGCGTTCGAGGAACACGCGGCCGAGCTGGGCCACGACCTGCAGCCGCAGGCGCGCGCCGACCGCCACTGGGTGCAGTTCACCGAGCGACTGCTGGCCGCGGCGGTGGGCGCGGCGTCGGCGCGGCTGGTCCTGACCAGCGCGCTCAAGGGCTCGGGCATGGAAGTGGCCGAGGTGGTGGCGGTGCTGGACGAAGCCGGGCAGGAGCTGCGCTTCAACCGGGAGATCCTGTCGAACACGCTGGAGAACATCGACCAGGGCGTGAGCGTGGTCGACGGCGGCATGTGCCTGGTGGCGTGGAACCGCCGCTACCAGCAGCTGTTCGGCTATCCCGACGGCATGCTCTACGTCGGCCGCCCGGTCGCGGACCTGATCCGCTACAACGCCGAGGGCGGCGAACTGGGCAACCTCGACAGCGACGAGATCGACGGCGAGGTCGACAAGCGCATCGCCTACATGCGCGCCGGCTCGCCGCACGTGAGCGAACGCATGCGCGCCAACGGCCAGGTGCTGGAGCTGCGCGGGCAGCCGCTGCCCGGCGGCGGCTACGTCACCAGCTACAGCGACGTCACCGAGCACAAGCGCGCCGAGCGCGCGCTGCGCGAGGTCAACGAGCACCTCGAGCAGCGCGTGGCCGAGCGCACGCGCGAGGCCGAAGTCGCGCAGGAGTCGCGCTCGCGCTTCCTCACCGCGGTCAGCCACGACGTGCTGCAGCCGCTCAACGCCGCGCGCCTGTTCACCTCGGCGCTGCGCGAGAGCCGCGAGGCCAGCGAGCAGGCGCACCTGGCCGAGCGCGTCGACACCGCGCTGCGCGCCGCCGAGGAGCTGCTGGACGGCCTGCTCGACGTGTCGCGGCTCGATGCCGGTGCGCTGAGGCCGGAGCTGTCCGACTTCGATGCCGCCGAGCTGCTGCGCGAGCTGGCCGCGCAGTACGCGCCGATGGCCGCGGCGCGCAGCATCGACATCCGCATCCACGCGCGGCCGCTGCCGGTGCGCAGCGACCGCCGCCTGCTGCGTCGCGTACTGCAGAACTTCATCGCGAATGCCCTGCGCTACACCCCGCGCGGGCGGGTGGTCCTGGCGGCGCGCAGGCGCGGCGACCAGGTCGCGCTGCAGGTATGGGACACCGGTCCGGGCATCCCCGAGCACCACATGCGCCAGATCTACGACGAGTTCCATCGCTACGAACAGCCGTTCGACTGGGACGGCCGCGGGCTCGGGCTGGGCCTGTCGATCTGCCAGCGCATCTCGCGCCTGCTCGGGCACGCGCTCGACGCCCGCTCCGCGCCCGGCCTCGGCAGCATGTTCTCGATCGTGGTGCCGCGCGCGCAGGCGGCGGCGATGCCGCATGCGGCCGCCGCAGGCCTCGACATGCAGCGCACGCTCGACGGCCTGTGCGTGCTGTGCGTGGACAACGACAGCGACATCCTCGCCGGCATGGACGCGCTGCTGTCGCGCTGGGGCGTGCGCACGGTGCTGGCGAGCACGGTCGACGACGCGCTGGCGAAGATGGCGCAGCAGCCCGACGTGCTGCTGGTGGACTACCACCTGCACGACCGGCTGGACGGCCTCGACACGCTCGATGCGCTGCGCGCGGCGGCCGGCCACGCGATCCCGGGCGCGCTGCTCACCGCCGACGGCAGCGACACCCTCGGCCAGGCCGCCCGCGCGCGCGGCTACCGCGTGCTCACCAAGCCGGTGAAACCCGCCTCGCTGCGCGCGTTCCTGACCGCGCAGCGCGCGCTGGCCATCGGCACCTGAGCCGCGGCACCCGCTCCGGCGCCGGCACCCTCACTGCGGGAACGCCAGCGGCTGGCCGGCGTGGGCCTGCTTCAGCGCGGCGCACAGGCGGATGTCCTCGGTCGCCTGCGCGAGCGCCAGCGGCGCGCCCTCGAAGTCCTGCACGATCGGGCCGTAATGGGCCTGGAGCTCGCTGGCGCCCGCCACGTCGCAGCGTCCGATCGCCTCCACCGCGATCACCCCTTGCACCATGAAAGGCCCCACCCGGGCCCGCAGCGCGTCGAAGTTCGCGCGCAGCCAGGTGCGCAGCGCCGGGCGCAGCGACGGGATGCCACTCTGCCCGCCGACCCACGGGAGCTCGTTCGCGCGCACCGCGCCCTCGTCCAGCATCAACGCACGGAAACGCGCCGCGAGTGCGGGATCCTCGACCAGCCCCATCGCGCCCAACAGCTCGCCACGCAGCGTCGGGTCCTCGCTGCCGCGCAGGTGCCGTTCGGCCGCGTCGAAGGCCGCGATGCCGCCGTCCTGCAGCGCGATCACCAGCGCATTGGCACGCAGGTCGCGCGACACCGCGTCGACATGCAGCGCGCCGTCGCCGTCGAGTCCCAGCACCCGGCGACCCTGCGCCGCCAGCGGCGCGCGCACCGCCGGATCGCGCAGGCGGAAGGCGAACACCCAGACCAGGGTCTCGCGCAGCGCGCGCATCTCGTCGCTGTCGCCCGCGCGCGGCTCGAGTCCCAGCTGTGCCAGCCGCGGGCGGTAGATCGCCGCGATCCGCGCACGGAACTCGTCGCGCGCGGCTTCGTCGTCGAGCAGCTGCTCCCACATCCAGCGCAGGTTGACGAAGGGCAGGGTCGTGGCCTCGGCGCTGCGCGCCCCGGCCAGTTGCGGCAGCGCGGCCAGGAACGCGGACGACGCCAGCGTACCGGCCTTGAAGCCCGCCTGCAGCGCATCGGCATAGGCCTGCTGCTCGCGTTCGCCGAGGCTCGCGAAGCGCCCGGTCAGCGCGGCCTGCAGCGGCGCCTCCAGCACGTAGCGGTAGTAGCCGCGGGCGTCGGCGTTGGGCATCACCCAGGCCGGGCAGCTTCGGGCTTCGTGCAGCTCGACGCGCGACGCGCGCCCGGACACCAGCGCGCACTGCGTGCGCGTGGCTTCGCCGTCGCCGTAACGCACGCACATCGGCAGGGTCCAGGCCTGGTCGGCGTCGGCGGACGAGCCCACCGGCAGGTAGCGCCGCTGGCGCACCTGCAGCGCCGGCGTCGCGCTGCCGCAGTCGAGCGCCACCTGCAGCTCGGGCACGCCCGGCTGGCCGATGAAGCTGTCCAGCGTCGCCAGCACGCCGTCGGGTTCGGCGGCGCGCTTCGAGATCGACGCGAACAGGTCGCCGCGCGTCGCGTTGCCGCGCGCGTGCGCCGCGAGGTAGTCGCGCACGCCATCACGGAATGCCGCCTCGCCGATGTAGTGCTCGACCATGCCCAGCACCGCGCCGCCCTTGTCGTAGGTGATGCCGTCGAACGCGGACTGGATGTCGGTGTATTCGCGGATCGGTTCGCCGATCCGGCGGGTGCTGGCCAGGCTGTCGCGGTCCATGGTCCGCAACGTGGCGTCGAGCATCGCGGCATCGGCCTTCAGGTCGGGCTGCAGCTGCTGGGTGATCTTGTAGCCCATCCAGTTGGCGAAGGCCTCGTTGAGCCACAGGTCGTCCCACCAGCGCATCGTGACCAGGTTGCCGAACCACTGGTGCGCCAGCTCGTGCGCCGACACCATCCAGAAGGACAGGCGCTCGCTGGCCGGCGCGGCGGCGTCCGGGAACAGCAGCGAATCGCGGTAGACGATCAGCCCCGCGTTCTCCATCGCACCCCAGGCGAAATCGGGTGCGGCGACGTTGTCGAGCTTGGCGAAGGGATACGGCGTGCCGAAGTAGTCCTCCAGCGCATGCACGATCGCGGGCGTGTGCTCGCGGCCGTAGGCGGACTGGCCGGCCTGCCCCCTGGGCACGAGGGTGCGGAACGGGAGCGCGGCCTTGCGCGTGCCACGCGCGTCGATGGCGGGGCCCTCGGCGACGTCCCAGGGCCCGACCGCGAACGCGACGAGGTAGCTCGGCAACGCTTCGGTACGCGCGAAGCGGACGCGTCGGAAACCGTCCTCCATCGCCTCGCTGCCCACCTCCGCGGTGTTGGCGGCGGCGACCGCGTCGGCCGGCACGCGCAGGGTGAGTTCCCAGGGTTGCTTGAACGCGGGCTCGTCGAAGCCGGGGAAGGTCGCGCGCGCCGCGAGCGGCTCCATCTGGGTGATGACGTAGTCCAGGCCTGCCTGCTTGGCGCGGTAGGCGCCTTCGAGCGCGCCGAACGCGGCGGCATGGTCGAACTCCAGCGCCAGCGGGCCGGCCGGCAACGCGTCGGGCGCCTCCAGCCTGAGCACGCCGGAGGGATGCACCTGGGTGGCCACCAGCGGCAGCCGCCGGCCGTCGCCGAGCACCGCTTCGGCGCGCGTGATCTCCAGGTCCCGGCCATGCAGCCAGAGCGTGCGCAACGGGCGCGCGAGCGTCGCCTCGATGCGCGTGTGGCCGCTGAAGCGCTCCTCGCGCGGATCGATGCGCAGGTCCAGCTGCACCAGCGTCGGCACCACGTCGCGCGGCAGCGGCCCGGTGGGCACGTCCTCCGCGGCGCGCGCCGCCGCCCCGCCCAGCAGCGCCGCCAGCGCCAGCCCATGGATCCATCGCATGCCCGCCTCCTTGTCCGTGGTCCCCAGGAAGTCCAACGCAGCCGCCCGCAGAACCCGGTCGCGCACGCCCGCGTGTCGCGCGCCACGCTAGCGCAGGCCGCGGTGGCGGCAATACTCCCAAAAGTGAGCAGTCGCGCCGCTGCGTGGGCGCGGATGCGGGCGGCTCAGTCGCCGTCGCCGTCGGGCGCGACCACGTCGTCGGGATCGACCGCGAGCTTGCCGGCCATCAGCACCGCCTGGGTGCGGTTGCTGGCGCGCAGCTTGCGCAGGATCGCGCTCATGTGGGCCTTGATCGTGGCTTCGGATACGCCCAGTTCGTAGCCGATCTGCTTGTTGAGCTTGCCCGAGCCGAGCATCTGCAGCACCCGGAACTGCTGCGGCGTGAGTTCGCGCACGCGCGCGGCGATGTCGTGCTCGTCGGCCGAGGCGGCCGGCGCCGACAGCGCGACATCCGGCACCCAGCGGTCGCCGTCGAGCACCCGGCGCAGCGCGATGCCGAGCGTCTCCGCGTTCGAGGACTTCGGGATGAAGCCCATCGCGCCGTGGTCGAGCGCGCGCCGGATCACCGCCGGCTCCTCGCGCGCGGACACCATCACCACCGGCAGCTCCGGATGCAGGCCGCGCAGGTGCACCAGCGCGCTGAAGCCCTGGGTGCCGGGCATGTTGAGGTCGAGCAGCAGCAGGTCGGCGTCGGGGTGCGCGTCGGCCATGGCGTAGAGCGCCCCGGCGTTGTCGGCCTCGTGCAGCACCGCGTCCGGGATCACCCGGACCACGGCGCCACGCAGGGCCTCGCGGAACAGCGGGTGGTCGTCGGCGACGAGGATCGTGGTCACGGCCGGCATCGGCCCGCGCCGCGCCGGCGATCCCGCGCGTCCGCCCTCGACGTGTCTGCTGTCATCGCGTCCTCGGCTCCTTCAGGCCCCGTGCCGGTTCTTCACCAGCGAATCGACCACCGACGGGTCGGCCAGGGTGCTGGTGTCGCCGAGCTGCTCGGGCGCGTTCTCGGCGATCTTGCGCAGGATACGCCGCATGATCTTGCCCGAGCGCGTCTTCGGCAGGCCCGGCGCCCACTGCAGGAAGTCGGGCGAGGCGATCGGTCCGATCTCCTTGCGCACGTGCGCCACCAGTTCCTTCAGCAGCTCGTCGCTCTCCACTTCGCCCGCCACCAGGGTGACGTAGGCGTAGATGCCCTGGCCCTTGATGTCGTGCGGGAAGCCGACCACCGCGGCCTCGGCCACCTTCGGGTGCGACACCAGCGCGCTCTCGACCTCGGCGGTGCCGATGCGGTGGCCGGAGACGTTGATCACGTCGTCGACGCGGCCGGTGATCCAGTAGTCGCCGTCGGCGTCGCGGCGGCAGCCGTCGCCGGTGAAGTACATGCCCGGATAGGCCTTGAAGTAGGTGTCGATGAAGCGCTGGTGGTCGCCATACACGGTGCGCATCTGCCCCGGCCACGAATCGAGCAGCACCAGGTTGCCCTCGGTGGCGCCTTCGAGCAGTTGCCCGGCGGCATCGACCAGCGCCGGCTGCACGCCGAAGAACGGCCGCGTCGCCGAACCGGGCTTGAGGTCGACCGCGCCCGGCAGTGGCGAGATCAGGATGCCGCCGGTCTCGGTCTGCCACCAGGTGTCGACGATCGGGCAGCGGCCATCGCCGACCACGTCGTAGTACCAGCGCCAGGCCTCGGGGTTGATCGGCTCGCCGACGCTGCCGAGCAGGCGCAGGCTGGCACGCGAGGCCTGCTTCACCGGCGCCTCGCCTTCGCGCATCAGTGCGCGGATCGCGGTCGGCGCGGTGTAGAAGATCGTCACCTGGTGCTTGTCGATGACGTTCCAGAAGCGCGAGAAGTCGGGATAGCTGGGCACGCCCTCGAACATCAGCGAGGTGGCGCCGTTGGCCAGCGGCCCGTAGACGATGTAGCTGTGGCCGGTGACCCAGCCCACGTCCGCCGTGCACCAGTAGATATCCTCCTCGCGCAGGTCGAACACCACCTCGTGGGTGTAGCTGGCGTACAGCAGGTAGCCGCCGGTGGTGTGCAGCACGCCCTTGGGCTTGCCGGTGCTGCCGGACGTGTAGAGGATGAACAGCGGGTCTTCGGCATTCATGCGCTCGGGTTCGCACTGCGCCGGCTGCGCGTCGACCACGGCGTCGTACCAGCGGTCGCGCGGCATCTGCATGTCGACCGCGCCGCCGGTATGGCGTACCACCAGCACGGTTTCGACGGTGTTGGTCCCGGGCAGCTTCAGCGCGGCGTCCACGTTCGCCTTCAGCGGCACCTTCTTGCCGCCGCGCAGGCCCTCGTCGGCGGTGATGACCAGCTTGCTGGCGCAGTCGGAGACGCGGTCGGCGATCGAGTTCGGCGCGAAGCCGCCGAACACCACCGAGTGCACCGCGCCGATGCGCGCGCAGGCCAGCATCGCCACCGCGGCCTCGACGATCATCGGCAGGTAGATGGTGACGCGGTCGCCCTTCTGCACGCCCAGCGCGCGCAGCGCGTTGCCGAGCTTGCACACGCGCTCGTGCAGTTCACGGTAGGTGACGTGCCTGGCGGGCGCGTCCGGGCTGTCCGGTTCGAAGATCAGCGCGGTCTTGTCGCCGCGCGTGGCCAGCTGGCGGTCGAGGCAGTTGACGCTGGCGTTGAGCTCGCCATCGGCGAACCAGCGGATGTGGAAGTCCTCCAGCGCATAGCTGACGTCTCGCACCTGGGTCGGCTTGCGGTACCAGTCCAGGCGCGCCGCGGCGCGGCCCCAGAATGCATCCGGATCCTCGACCGAGGCGCGGTACTCGCGCTCGTAGGTCGCGCGGTCGACGCGCGCGCGCGCCGCGAATTCCGGCTTGACGGGGTACAGGTCGCTCATCTCACCCTCCCAGGTGTGCTGCCCAACATGACGGATGACGCTGGCCACAGTGTGCCGCATCCGCCGCTGTTGCGCTGCAGCATCGCGCTTAGACGTTGGTCGCAAACCATGGCGGTTCAGACCAAAGACGAATAGGCACCACCGGACGCGTCACGCAGCCTCGCACCATTCGTTCGTGCAATGGATCTCTCGGGAGGGGACACATGAACAATCGCGGGCAGATGCGGCCGTTGGTGGCCGCCATGGCGTTGGCGCTGGCATTGCCCGGCGTCGCATTCGGACAGACCGCGAAGGAACGCGAACTGGAGGCGCGCATCGCGCAGCTGGAGTCGCAGGTGCAGGCGCTGCTGCAATCGCAGCAGCAGCAACAGACGACGATCGCGGAAACGCAGACCAGGCTCGACGAGGTGCGCGTGGCGCAGGCCGCGCCGCTGCCCGCGGGCAGCCAGCCGATCCAGGCCACGACGATCACCCCCGGTGCCAACCCCGGCACCAAGTTCACCGTCGGCGGCAACGTCCGCATCGACGGCTTCGCCACCAAGACCACCGACGGCGACATCGCCAAGGGCACCGCCGGCCGCGACTTCTACGTGCCCGGCGCGATCCCGGTCGGCGGCAACGGTCCGGACACCTACATGGACGCGCACGGCAAGTTCTCGCGCATCTGGTTCGACGCCAGCACCACGCTCGATTCCGGCGCCAAGCTCGGCGCGCGCCTGGAACTCGACTTCTTCGGCGGCGCGCTCGGCAACACCGCCGCGACCAACACCTACGGCGCGACCATCCGCCACGCCTACCTGACCTACAACAAGTGGCTGGTCGGCCAGACCTGGTCGAACTTCATGGACACCGCGGCGCTGCTGGACTCGGTCGACTTCGTCGGCCCCACCGACGCGGTGGTGTTCGTGCGCCAGCCGCAGGTGCGCTACACCAGCGGCCCGTGGTCGGTCTCGCTGGAGAACCCGGAGACCACGGTGCAGCCCTTCGGCGGCGCCGCGCGCGTGATCGCCGGCGACAACAGCATCCCCGACGTCACCGCGCGCTACACCCACAAGGGCGACTGGGGCCACTTCAGCGTCGCCGGCATGGCGCGCCAGCTGAAATACGAGCCGGTGGCCGGCAATGCGCATTCCGAGACCGGTTTCGCGGCGACGGTCAGCGGCCTGGTCAAGCTCGGCGACAGCACCGACCTGCGCTACCAGGCCACCGCCGGCGAGGGCTTCGGCCGCTATATCGGCCTGGCCACGGTCCAGCAGGACGCGATGGCCAGCGGCAGCGGCGACCTCGACGCGCTTGGCGGCTGGGCCGCGTACGTGGGCCTGCGCCACGTGTTCAATCCCGGCCTGCGCGGCAACGTGTACTACGCCCGCTCGCAGTGGGACAACGACACCGCGCTGACCGGATTCGGCGTCACCGAGCGGGTCCAGTCATGGCACGCCAACATGATCTGGTCGCCGGCGCCCAAGCTCGACTTCGGCATCGAGGCGATCTGGGGCGAACGCAGGCTGGAGTCAGGGACCGACGGCGAGCTGATGCGCATCCACACGATGGCGCGCTATTCCTTCTGACGCAGCAACCCACAACGACCGGACAACGCCGGGGAGGCAACGATGTCAACGTCCAGCACGGCCGCCGCACCAACGGGCGGCATCACCAAGGAACATCGCAAGGTCATCCTTGCATCCAGCCTGGGTACCGTCTTCGAGTGGTACGACTTCTACCTGTACGGATCGCTCGCCGCGGTCATCGCGGTGCACTTCTTCTCCTCCCTTGCGCCGGGCCCGGCGTTCATCATGGCGTTGCTGACCTTCGCGGCCGGCTTCGCGGTGCGTCCGTTCGGCGCGATCGTGTTCGGCCGGCTCGGCGACATGATCGGGCGCAAGTACACCTTCCTCGTCACCATCGTGATCATGGGCGTGTCGACCTTCCTCGTCGGCGTGCTGCCCACCTACGCCACCATCGGCATCGCCGCGCCGATCATCCTGGTGGTGCTGCGATGCCTGCAGGGCCTCGCGCTCGGCGGTGAGTACGGCGGCGCGGCGACCTACGTGGCCGAACACGCCCCGCACGGCAAGCGCGGCCTGTACACCAGCTTCATCCAGACCACGGCGACGGTCGGCCTGTTCCTGTCGCTGCTGGTGATCCTCGGCTGCCGCATGATCCTCGGCAACGAGGCCTTCGCCGAGTGGGGCTGGCGCATCCCGTTCCTGATCTCGTTCGTGCTGCTGCTGATCTCGGTGTGGATCCGCATGCAGCTCAACGAGTCGCCGCTGTTCAAGAAGATGAAGGAGGAAGGCACGCATTCCAAGGCGCCGATCACCGAGAGCTTCGGCAACTGGAGCAACGGCAAGATCGTGCTGCTGGCGCTGCTTGGCGCCACCGCCGGACAGGCCGTGGTGTGGTACGCCGGCCAGTTCTACGCGCTGTTCTTCATGACCCAGACGCTGAAGGTCGATCCGATCACCGCCAACCTGTTCATCGCCGCGGCGCTGGCGATCGCCACCGGCGGCTTCGTCTTCTTCGGCTGGCTGTCGGACAAGGTCGGCCGCAAGCCGATCATCATGGTCGGCTGCCTGCTGGCGGCACTGACCTACTTCCCGCTGTTCAAGGGCCTGGCGCACTTCGCCAACCCGGCGCTGGCCGCCGCGGCCAAGGCCAACCCGGCGGTGGTGGTGGCCGATCCGAAGGACTGTTCGTTCCAGTTCGTGCCCGGTGAGCTGAAGAGCCACGTCAAGTTCAGCAACTCCTGCGACATCGTCAAGAACCTGCTCAATGGCCGCAGTGTGTCCTACAGCAACGAGGCCGCGCCCGCGGGCACGCTGGCCAGCGTGCGCATCGGCGAAACGGTGATCCAGAGCGTCTCCCTCAGCGGACTGTCGCCGGAGGACGCCAAGGCCGCGCAGGACAAGCTCAGTGCCGACGTGACCGCGGCGATCGATGCCGCCGGCTATCCGGCCAAGGCCGACAATGCGCAGATGAACAAGCCGATGGTGCTGCTGATCCTGACCATCCTGGTGCTGTACGTGACCATGGTGTACGGACCGATCGCGGCCTGGCTGGTCGAACTGTTCCCCACCCGCATCCGCTACACCTCGATGTCGCTGCCGTACCACATCGGCAACGGCTGGTTCGGCGGCTTCCTGCCGACCACGGCCTTCGCCCTGGTGCTGCTGACCGGCAACATCTACGCCGGCCTGTGGTATCCGATCGTGGTCGCGGTGATGACCTTCGTCATCGGCACCTTGTTCCTCAAGGAAACCAAGGACGTCGACATCACCAAGTAGTCCCCGACGACTCCCCCAGCGTCGTGCGAACGCCGGCCGCAAGGCCGGCGTTCTTTCTTGGCATTGAGAAGGCCCGTCTCCCCCCGGGAGCGGGGTCGGGATGAGGGCACGGCGAAGCGGAGGAGGTCACGCCGGGAAAGATCGGCCAGCGCTTCGCGGAGCTGCCTGGCGCGCATGTCCACCCGCGCCCGACCTTGAACGCGACGGCATTCGCCGTCGACCGCCCGCGATCAGCTCTTCAGCCGCAGCATCCGGTTGACGCCCAGCGCGGCCAGCGTGCCGATCGCGCCGGACAGCAGGTAGGCGCCGATCCACACCAGCCCGAACTCGGCGCACAGCCACAGCGCCACCAGCGGCGCGAACGCCGCGCCGATCAGCCAGGCGAGGTCGGAGGTGAGCGCCGCACCGGTGTAGCGGTAATGGCGGCCGAAGTTGGCGGTCACCGCGCCGGCCGCCTGGCCGTAGGACAGGCCCAGCAGCGCGAAGCCGAGCAGGATGAACACCGCCTGCCCCGCGCCGCCGGCGCCGAGCAGGGTCGGCGCGAAGCCGCTGTACATCGCGATCGCCACCGCCAGCGAACCGAGCGTGCGCGCGCGGCCGATCCGGTCCGCGATGAAGCCCGAGGCGACGATGCCGCCGGCGGCGAGGAACGCGCCGAGCACCTGCAGCAGCAGGAAGCCGACCACCGACTGTTCCGGCGCGAACAGCGCCAGGTACGACAGCGGGAAGATGGTCACGATGTGGAACAGCGCATAGCTGGCGAGCGCGGCGAAGGCGCCGATCACCACGTGGCGGCCCTTCTCGCGCACCAGCTCCGCGACCGGCGTCGGCTGCAGCTCCAGCTCGGTCATCTTGTGCGTGTACTCTTCGGCCACCACCAGCCGCAGCCGCGCGAACAGCGCCACCACGTTGAGCGCGAACGCGACGAAGAACGGGTAGCGCCAGCCCCACGCCAGCAGGTCGTCCAGCGACAGGTTGGCGTAGAGGAAGGCGAACACGCCGGCGGCGACGATGAAGCCGACCGGCGCGCCGAGCTGGCCCAGCATCGCGTACCAGCCGCGGCGTTCCTTGGGTGCATTGAGCGCCAGCAGCGACGGCAGGCCATCCCACGAACCGCCCAGCGCCACGCCCTGCAGCAGGCGGAAGCCCGCCAGCAGCCCGATCGACACCACGCCCAGCGTTTCGTAGCCGGGCACGAACGCGATGCCCGCGGTGGCGGTGCCGAGCAGGAACAGCGCCGCGGTCAGCTTCGTCGCCAGCCCCCAGCGCGACTGGATCCACATGAACAGCACCGTGCCCAGCGGCCGCGCCACGAACGCCAGCGCGAACACCGCGAACGCCGCCAGCGTGCCCTCGACGCGGTCCAGGAACGGGAAGAACACGCGCGGGAACACCAGCGCCGAGGCGATGCCGTAGACGAAGAAGTCGAAATATTCCGAGGCGCGGCCCACCACCACGCCCACCGCGATCTCGCCGGGGGCGATCTCGCTGGTGGCCTTCACGCCATGGTCGTGGTCGGTGGTGGTGCTGGCGAGGGTGGACATCGGCGTGCGGTCGTCCGGCGGCGGGACAGGGCGTGCGGGCTGCGGGCATAGCTTCGCAGGGACGCGGGCGCGGCGCGATAGGACAAAACGCCCAATGGTGGAGGCTTCGCGCCCTCCTTACATTGATCGCGATCAACGCCAAACGTCGTCCTGCCATGCCTGCGTCAAGACGCCCCGTCCGGACCATCGCCGCCGCCCTTGCCGCCCTCCTGCTGGCGGGCTGCAATACCGTGGTGCTGTCGCCGCCGGGCGACGTCGCCGCCCAGCAGGGCCGGCTGATCGTGGTCGCCACGCTGCTGATGCTGCTGGTGATCGTGCCGGTGCTGTTCCTGACCTTCTTCTTCGCGTGGCGCTACCGCGCCTCCAACACGCGCGCCACCTACAAGCCGGACTGGGACCATTCCACCCAGCTCGAACTGGCGATCTGGGGCGTGCCGCTGCTGATCGTGATCGCGCTCGGCGCGGTGACGTGGATCGCCACCCACCTGCTCGACCCGTACCGGCCGCTCGCGCGGATCGCGCCGGGCAAGCCGGTGCCGGCCGGCGTCGAACCGCTGGAGGTGCAGGTCGTCGCGCTGGACTGGAAGTGGCTCTTCATCTATCCCGGGCAGGGCGTGGCGTCGCTCAACGAGATGGCGGTGCCGGTCGACCGGCCGGTGCGCTTCCACCTCACGTCGTCGAGAACGATGAATGCGTTCTACGTGCCCGCGCTGGCGGGGATGATCTACACCATGCCGTCGATGCAGACCCAGCTCAACGCGGTGATGAACGCCGAGGGCGACTACGAGGGCTTTTCCTCCCACTACAGCGGCGCGGGCTTCTCGCAGATGCGCTTCCGCTTCCGCGGGCTGTCGGAACAGGGCTTCTCGGAATGGATCGCGGCCGCGCGCGACAGTGGCGAGGCGCTCACCCGCGCCGAGTACCTGGCGCTGGAAGTGCCGGGCAAGCGCGGCCCGGCGCGCTTCTTCGCGCAGGTCGACCGCGGCCTGTTCGAGGCCGTGGTCAACCGCTGCGTCGACACCGACCGGCTGTGCATGGACCAGATGATGGCCTATGACGCGATGGGCGGCCTGGGCCTGGACGCGATCGACGCGCTGGCGCGGCCGCGCCGCGGCAACCTCGCCGCCGGCCCCTTCGTCCGCGCCGGCGTGTGCACCGTGCCGACCGCGCCGGGCCCGTTCGCCTCGGCCGCGTCACCGCTGCCGGCGCCCTCGATCGTCGGCGGCCTGCAGGCGCCCTGACGCGCCCGCGCCGCCTTTGCAACGCTTCCCCGGAACCCCGCGATGTCCCTCGACCCCTCCACCGTGGCGCATTCCCCGCTGACCGGCCGCATGGCCTGGGACGCGGTCCCGATGCTGCACGACCCGATCCTCGCCGTGACCTTCGCCGGCACCTGCCTCGGCGGGCTGGTGGTGCTCGCGCTGGTCACCAGGTACAGGTTGTGGGGCACGCTCTGGCGCGACTGGTTCACCAGCATCGACCACAAGAAGATCGGCATCATGTACATGGTGCTGGGCCTGGTGATGCTGCTGCGCGGCTTCTCCGACGCGATCATGATGCGCCTGCAGCAGGCGATCGCCTTCGGCGACAACCTCGGCTACCTGCCGCCACACCACTACGACCAGATCTTCACCGCGCACGGCGTGATCATGATCTTCTTCGTCGCGATGCCGTTCGTGACGGGGCTGATGAACTACGTGGTGCCGCTGCAGATCGGCGCGCGCGACGTCGCCTTCCCGTTCCTCAACAACTTCAGCTTCTGGATGACCACCGCCGGCGCGATGCTGGTGATGCTGTCGCTGTTCTTCGGCGAGTTCTCCACCTCCGGTTGGCTGGCGCTGTCCAACCTGGGCAACCAGGACCCCGGGGTCGGGCTGGACTACTACATCTGGGCGCTGCAGATCGCCGGCGTGGGGACCTTGCTGTCGGGCGTGAACCTGGTGGTGACCATCATCAAGATGCGCGCGCCGGGCATGGCCATGATGAAGATGCCGGTCTTCACCTGGACCGCGCTGTGCACCAACGTGCTGATCGTGGTGTCGTTCCCGGTGCTGACCGCGGTGCTGGCCCTGATGGCGCTCGACCGCTACCTGGGGATGAATTTCTTCAGCAACGACCTCGGCGGCAACGCCATGCTGTACGTCAACCTGATCTGGATCTGGGGCCACCCGGAGGTCTACATCCTGATCCTGCCGATCTTCGGGGTGTTCTCCGAGGTGGTCTCCACGTACTCCGGCAAGCGCCTGTTCGGCTACAGCTCGATGGTCTACGCCACGGTCTGCATCACCGTGCTGTCGTACCTGGTGTGGCTGCACCACTTCTTCACCATGGGTTCGGGCGCCAGCGTCAACTCGTTCTTCGGCATCACCACGATGATCATCTCGATCCCCACGGGCGCGAAGATCTTCAACTGGCTGTTCACCATGTACCGCGGCCGCATCCGTTTCGAGGTGCCGATGCTTTGGACGATGGGCTTCATGGTCACGTTCGTGGTCGGCGGCATGACCGGCGTGCTGCTGGCGGTGCCGCCGGCGGACTTCGTGCTGCACAACTCGCTGTTCCTGATCGCCCATTTCCACAACGTGATCATCGGCGGCGTGGTGTTCGGCGTGTTCGCAGCGATCACCTACTGGTTCCCCAAGGCGTTCGGATTCAAGCTGGATGACTTCTGGGGCAAGGTCTCGTTCTGGTTCTGGCTGACCGGTTACTGGTTCGCGTTCACGCCGCTGTACGTGCTCGGCCTGATGGGCGTGACCCGGCGCATGAGCCACTTCGACGATCCTTCGCTGCAGATCTGGTTCCAGGTCGCGCTGTTCGGCGCGGTGCTGGTGGCGATCGGCATCGCCGCGTTCCTGGTCTGCCTGGTGGTCAGTTTCCGCCGGCGCGAGCAGCTGCGCGACGCCAGCGGCGACCCCTGGGGCGGACGCACGCTGGAATGGTCGACCTCCTCGCCGCCGCCGGACTACAACTTCGCCTTCACCCCCGTGGTGCACGACACGGATGCCTGGTCGGACATGAAGCGGCGCGGCTTCAGGCGATCGGAGCGCGGCTTCCTGCCGATCCACATGCCGCGCAACACCGGCGCCGGCGTGGTGCTGTCGGCGCTGAGCACGCTGTGCGGCTTCGCCCTGATCTGGCACATCTGGTGGCTGGCGGCGGCGTCGCTGCTGGCGGTGGTGGCGTACGCGATCTGGCACAGCTTCGACCGCGACCGCGACTACCACATTCCCGCCGAGGACGTCGCCGCCACCGAAGCGGCGCGCAGCAGGCAACTGGATCATGCCCGCGTGGAGCACGTCCATGTCTGAGTCGATCGCCCTGAACCATGCCGATGGCAGCCCGGTGTTCCTTGACACCGAAGGCAAGCACCATCCCGAGAACGGCACCCTGCTCGGGTTCTGGATCTACCTGCTGAGCGACCTGATGGTGTTCGGCAGCCTGTTCGCCACCTTCGGCGTGCTGGCGCACGCCTACGCCGCCGGCCCCTCGGGCGGCGACCTGTTCGACCTGCGCCTGATCGCGGCCAACACCGCGATCCTGCTGCTGTCGTCGATCACGTATGGGTTTGCGATGCTGGCGATGCTCAAGCGCAACGTCCGCGCCACCATCGGCTGGCTGCTGGTGACCGGCATGCTGGGCCTGGCCTTCCTCGCGATCGAGGTCTACGAGTTCCATCACCTCGTCCACCTCGGCGCCGGGCCGCAGCGCAGCGCGTTCCTGTCCGCGTTCTTCGCCCTGGTCGGTACCCACGGCCTGCACGTGCTGTTCGGCGTGGTCTGGCTGGTGGTGCTGTGCGTGCAGGTGGGCAAGTGGGGACTGAACCGCACCACCACGCGCCGCATCGCCTGCCTGTCGATGTTCTGGCACTTCCTCGACGTCGTCTGGATCGGCGTCTTCACCTTCGTCTACCTGATGGGCGTGCTCTGATGAGCGACCACACCTCCCACGACCAAGACTTCCTCGAGGACGGCATCCCGCACGTCAGCGCGAAGGAATACCTGGCCGGCTTCGCGCTGTCGGTGGTGCTCACCGCCATTCCCTTCTGGCTGGTGATGGCCAAGGTGCTGCCGACGCCGGCCATCACCACCCTGGCGATCCTCGCCTTCGCGATGGCCCAGGTGGTGGTGCACATGGTCTGCTTCCTGCACATGAACCCGAAGTCGGAAGGCGGCTGGAACCTGCTCGCGCTGATCTTCACCGCGGTGCTGCTGGTGATCGTGCTGATCGGCACGCTGTGGGTGATGCACCACATGAACAGCAACATGATGCCCGCGACGCACGACATGCAGCGCATGCAGGATATGCAGTAGCCCCCGTGGACCTCCGTGAAGCGCCCCTGGATCGTCATCCCGGCGGAAGCCGGAAGCGCTCTTCAACAGGCGGGACGTCTGCCCACCCAGTTCTTCAACGGGTGGCTGGAAACGCTGGCTCCCGGCTTTCGCCGGGATGACGATTCTTCACGATTGACGAAAGTTCACGGTATCAAGGCACCGATGCGCGCCGAACCTGCTCAGCCGCCACACAGTCGCCTCGCGCGAAACGCGTTCCTCGCGCTGCTCGCCGGGCTGTTCGCCGGCTTCACCGCGCTGGGCTGCTGGCAGGTGCAGCGCCTGCACTGGAAACACGACCTCATCGCGCGCGTGGACAGCCGCATCCATGCCGCGGCCGTCGTCGCGCCGGTGCGCGCGGACTGGCCGCGGGTCGATGCGGCGAATGCCGAGTACCGCCGGGTGTTCGTGCAGGGCACCTTCCTGCGCGATCGCGACACGCGCGTGGACGCGCTGACCGCGCTGGGCCCGGGCGACTGGATCCTCTCGCCGCTGCGCACTGCCGACGGCGACGTGGTGCTGGTGAACCGCGGCTTCGTGCCCGCCGGCGCACGCGGACAGGCGGCGCCGGCACCGGCGGGCTTGGTGCGGGTCGAAGGCCTGCTGCGCCTGGACGAGCCCGGCGGCCGCATCCTGCGCGCCAACGTGCCGGCGCAGGACCGCTGGTTCTCGCGCGACACCGCCGCGATCGCGGCGGCGCGCGGCCTCGGCCCGGTGGCGCCGTGGTTCCTCGATGCCGATGCCGGCCCCCGTGCGGGCACGGCGGAATGGCCGCGCGGCGGGATGACCGTGGTACGGTTCCGCGACCACCACCTGCAGTACGCGCTGACCTGGTTCGCGCTGGCGCTGATGGTGGCCTTCGCCGCAGGGCGGGTGCTCCGCGAGGGACGCCTGCCGCGGCGCGAACGCCCGCAGCAGGCCGCACCGGATGTCGCAGACCGCCCTTTCGCCGACGGCAACCCCACCCGCACCCGCTGACGCGGGCGCCGACAGCGCCGGCGTCAACAGCATGCGCCAGCTGGTGCAGCTGCGCTGGATCGCGGTCGTCGGGCAACTGCTGACCATCGCCCTCGTCCACTTCGGCCTCGGCATCGCCCTGCCGCTGGCGCCGATGGCGGCGGTGCTGGCCGCGCTCGCGGCGTTCAACCTGCTGGCGATGCTGCGCTGGCGTGGCCGCGAGCAGGTCACCAATGGCGCGCTGCTGACCGGGCTGCTGGCCGACGTCGCCGCGCTCACCGCGCAGCTCTACCTCAGCGGCGGCATCGCCAATCCCTTCGTGTTCCTGTACCTGCTGCAGGTCGCGCTGGCCGCGGTGCTGCTGCGCGCGGAGTCCAGCTGGCTGATCGTCGCGCTGACCAGCGCCTGCGTGGTCGGGCTGGCGCTGTTCCCCGGCCCGGTGCGGCTGCCGGCCGATCCCGGGCGCGGCCTTGCCGATCCGTACGTGCAGGGCCTGCTGTTGTGCTTCGTGCTGATCGCGACCTTGCTGGTGGTGTTCATCATCCGCATCGGGCGCATCATTCGCGCCCGCGACGCGCGCGTGGCGGCGCTGCGCCAGCGCGCGGCCGAGGAGGAGCACATCGTGCGCATGGGCCTGCTGGCGTCCGGCGCGGCTCACGAGCTGGGCACGCCGCTGTCGACGCTGGCGGTGATCCTCGGCGACTGGCAGCACCTGCCGCACTTCACCTCCGACCCCGAGCTGCTGCAGGACGTGGGCGAGATGCAGGCGCAGGTGCTGCGCTGCAAGGCGATCGTCTCGGGGATCCTCGCCTCGGCCGGCGAGACACGCGGCGAGGCGCCGCGCGGCACCACCCTGCGCGTCTTCCTCGACGACCTGGTCGACGAATGGGAACGCAGTCGCCAGGTCCGCGGCTTCCGCTATGACAATCAAGTGGCCGAGGACTTCGCCATCGTCTCCGATGCCGGCCTGCAGCAGATGCTGTGGAACGTGCTGGACAACGCGCTGGAAGCCTCGCGCAGCCAGGTGGTGCTGCAGGCCTCGCGCGAGGACGACACGCTGGTGCTGCAGGTGCGCGACGACGGCCCCGGCTTCGACCCGGGCATGCTGGAGCGCCTCGGCAAGCCCTACCAGTCCAGCAAGGACGCGCCGGGCCGCGGGCTGGGCCTGTTCCTCGCCCTGAACGTCGCGCGCACGCTTGGCGGTACCATCCACGCTGGCAACGCGCCTGGCGGCGGCGCCACGGTGACGATCACGCTGCCGTTGCCGGCACTGGCCCTAGGATGAGCATGACGACTGAACCCCGCAGGCTGCTGATCGTCGAGGACGACGCCGCGTTCGCGCGCACGCTCACCCGTTCGTTCGAGCGCCGCGGCTATGCCGTGCGCCACGCCGCCGGGATCGACGCGTTGGCACCGCTGCTGGCGTCGTTCGCGCCGTCGCACGCGGTGGTCGACCTCAAGCTGGCCGGCGGCGCCTCCGGGCTGGCCTGCGTCAAGGCCCTGCACGCGCACGACCCGGACATGCTGATCGTGGTGCTGACCGGCTACGCCAGCATCGCCACTGCGGTGGAGGCGATCAAGCTCGGCGCCCACCACTACCTGGCCAAGCCCTCGAACACCGACGACATCGAGGCCGCGTTCGCGCGCACCGAGGGCGACGCCGGGGTACGCCTGACCCAGCGCCAGACCTCTATCAAGACCCTGGAGTGGGAACACATCCACGAGGCGCTGGCCGCGGCCGATTTCAACATCTCCGAAGCCGCGCGCCAGCTCGGCATGCACCGCCGCACCCTGGCGCGCAAGCTGGAAAAGCAGCGGGTGAAGTAGGCCGACGGCGCTTCCCTGCTCCCTACGGAAGAGGGTGGCCGGTTCGGATGAGGGTTCGACGGCAGGTCGCAACACCGAACACCCTGGCGATGCCGGCGGCCGGCCGCACTCCCGCAGGAAAAGGGCATGACGCCGCCCATCGTCAACGCCTGCTCGGCATCCTGTCATCCCGACCGCAGGGAGAAACCCGCGATCACGACACGATGCCTGTCCGAAGCGGATCCCTCCCTGCGGTCGGGATGACAGGCGGCAACCGGCGCCAACCCGCGAGTGGCTAGCCCTCTTCCGGCTCGCGGTACACCGAATCGAACGCATCGCCGCGCTCGCGGCGCATGTTCTCGGCCCAGTGCAGCACCTCGGCCACGGCATCGAAGAATTCGTTGCCGATGTAGTCGTCGATCTGCACGTGCTCGTTGAGCCCGCGCGCCAACGGCACGTTCTGCAGGATCGGGATGCCCTCTTCCTCGGCGGTCTTCTTGATCATCTCCGCGAAGTGGCCCTCGCCCTTGGCCACCACCACCGGCAGGTCGGTCTCGCCGGGTTCGTACTGCAGGGCGACCGCGATGTGGGTGGGGTTGGTCACGACGACGTTCGACTTGCGCACGGAGTTGAGCATGTTCTGCTGCGCCCACTCCTGGTGCAACTGCCGGCGGCGCTGCTTCACGTAGGGATCGCCCTCGTTCTCCTTCACCTCCTGGCGGATGTCGCGGCGGCTCATGCGCAGCTTCTTGGTGTAGGAGAACTTCTGGTACCACACGTCCAGCGCCGAGACGAAGAAGAACACCGCGATCGTCCACACCGCGATCCACTTCACGCCGTGCCAGAACGCGGCGCCCATCGCTTCCGGCGGCGCGAACGGCAGCTTCAGCAGCCAGACCATCATCCCGCGCAGCACGATGTAGCCGATGCCGATCAGCGCGACGCACTTGAGGATCGATTTCACCAGCTCGACCAGGTTGTCCATCGAGAACATCTTCTTGATGCCCTCGACCGGGTTCATCTTGTCGAGCTTGGGCGACATGCGCTTGAAGGTGCCGATCGGCCCCACCTGCAGGAACTCGATCACCAGGCCCAGGCCCAGCGCCAGCAGCATCAGCGGCAGGCACAGCCACAGCAGGGTCTCGAACGCGAGCTGGCCCAGCTGCGGCAGCACTTCGTGGAACGGCTGGCCCACCGCCTGCAGGCTCTGTTCGAACAGCGCGGCGAGGCGGCCGGCCATGAAGGTGGCCAGCATGCCGGCCCCGGCGATCCAGCCCAGCAGCAGCACCGTGCCGGTGAGCTCCTTGCTCTTGGCGACATTGCCTTCCTTGCGCGCGTCGCGGATCTTCTTCGGGGTCGGCTTTTCGGTCTTGTCGGCGCCCTGGTCCTTGTCGGCCATCGCGGGATCCCGTGCTGGAACACTGGCCCGCCGGAGGCTAGCACGGGCCCCGGCGCGCGCCCGTCAAGGCGGGCCTGCCGCCGGCCTAGGGCCTGTTAGCGCGGCGTGGCCCATGCCAATCGCGTTAACAGGCCCTAGGGTTGCCCCGAGGTGCCAGCGGGCGACACCGGCGCTAGAGTGTCCCCATCGCCGCCACTGCGCCCGTCGCCCGCGCCCCGCCACGCCCTCATGAGCACCATCGGTTCCCACCTGCCGTCGTTTCCCCCGCCCGGACTGGATCCGGCCGGCGGGCGGGTGGCGCTCGATGACCTGCGCCAACCCGGGCTGGCGCCGGCCGACGGTGGGCTGGAGCTGCCCGAGGCCGCGCCGGCATCGCTGGTCGACCCGGGCGAGGCAACGCTGAACCTGTCGGCGTGGGGCGCCGACGAGGCCGGCCGCAGCCTGCCGCGGGCATCGTCGCAGGAAGGCCGGCTCGCCCAGCTCGATCGCGCCGACGCGGTCGACGCCGGCGTCGACAACATCCTCGCCGCGCTCTGACCGACGCACCGCGTCCGAAGCCCGCGCGCCGGGCCAGCGACCGGCCGATAATGCCGGTCGTCGCCCCGCCTGATGCCCGATGACCGCCACGGCCCCGCCCTCGCCCGAACAGCTGCGCAACGCCGCCGGCCGGCTGGTGTCCGCGCTCGCCGCGCATGACGACCCGGAGTACCGCCTGGCCGTGCTCAAGCGCCTGTCGCGACGGCTCGGCGAAGACCAGTACCCGATGTTCCTGCGCCTGCTGGGCGTCGTCGCCGAAAGCGACGACGAGGACGCCAAGCGCCTGCTCGCCGAGACCGTGGCCACCGCGTTGCGGCGCATGGACCTGCCCGGCGGCGCGTTGAGTTCGTGGGGCGCCACTCAGCTGCCCGACAACGTCACCGGCATGAGCGCGGGCGCGCTGTCGGGCGGCTTCTTCGGCAGCTCGCCGCGGCGCCTGCTCGGCCCGGTGGAATACCTCACCGTCTGGCACCTGCAGCGCACGCAGCGCACCTCGCTGGGTGCGGACACCTTCCGCCGCGCGCTCGCGCAGCTGGTCGGCCTGCTCAACCACAGCGCCGATGCGCGCGCGCTGTATCCGCAGAAGCTGGCCGCCGACGCCCAGAACGAACTCGAGGGCGCGTACACGCGCGCCACCCGCGAACGGCTGGCCGCGATCGCCGACGCCTGGCGCGCAGGACAGCCGCCGGACGCCGTCGCCCAGGCCGCGATCGATGCCGGCCACGTCGACATGCCCGCCGGCTGGGTCGTGCGCGACCTCTAGGGCCTATTCACGCGATTGGCAGCGTCCGCCTGCAATCCGTCGATGCGCCGCAAGCGACGGGAGGACAGGCCGACGCATCGCGGTCTCGACCCGGCCCGGTTGCTGCCATCCGCCACACCGGCCAAGATGCAGGCGCACGCCGGGGAAGGTCTCGCAATGCGGATCCGCACGTTCAGCGCAGTCGTCCTGCTTGCCGCCACGGCCACGCTGGCAGCGGTCGGCTGCACGCGCAACGACGGCGCCCCCGAAGCGCCGGCCGCCACGCCCGCCGAAACCGTGCGCCTGCTCACCCGGCACCTGGTCGATGACGACCTCGACGCCTTCGCGCGCGCGGCCGTACCGCCCCCGGTCCACGCGCAGCTGGAAACCGCGTGGCGCGAAGGCCGCACGCGCTGGCCCCTGGACCAGCTGCCCTTCGCCGAACACCTGCCCAGGGCGATGGCGGCGCTGTCGGCGCCGGACGCCGAACGCACGCTGATGCAGGGCTTCGAACGCCAGCTGGCCAACGCCAACCTCGGCCCCGCCGCCGAGTTCCTCACCGTGTTCACCGTGCAGTACATCACCCAACAGGGCGACTTCAGCGTGTCCGAACGCGAGCACTATCCGCGCCTGGTGCAGGCACTCGGGCAGTGGGCGCGGACCGCGCCGATCGGCGACCGAAACCGCGCGCGCGCGGCGATCGCGACGATGACGGCCGCCGCGCGCGAGGCCGACCTGTCCAGCGACGCGGCCTTCGCCGAGGCCGGCATGCAGGACGGACTGCAGCGCATGTCGAAGGTGCTGGCCGCGGGCAAGACCGTGCTCGCCTCGTACGGCCTCGACCTGTACGCCGACCTGCGCGGCATGGACGTGCAGCTGCAGTCGCAGACCGGCGACATCGCCCGCGTGCGCATGCGCTACACCCTCGCCGGCACGCCGATCGACGCCGTGGTCCAGCTCGAACGCCGCGAAGGCCGCTGGTACGTCAGCGATTTCCTGCGCCACGCCGAGGATGCGGTGGCGAATGCGGGCGACGCGGGCGGGGTCGCGCCGCCCTGAGCAAAAACCAGAACCGGGGTCAGCGTCGACTTTTTCCTGTCATCCCGGGCGCAGCGAGGGATCTGACGTTGACAACACGCGTGACAGATCCCTCGCTGCGCTCGGGATGACAGCAAGCAGGACGACACGACGGACACGCTGCCGGGCGCAAGCCTCGTGGACCCGCCGGCCTCACACCAGCAGGCTGATCCCCACCAGCACCATGAACACTGCGAACACGCGCTTGAGCGCCGCGCCGCTGATCGCGTGCGCCAGGCGCGTGCCGAGCGGCGCCGCCAGCACCGATGCCAGCGCGATGCCGATCGCCGCGGGCAGGTAGATGTAGCCGATCGCGTGTGCCGGCAGCACGCCCGCGGGTGCATTCACCGCGTAACCGGCGGCGCTGGCGATCGCGATGAAGATCCCGCACGCCGACGACGTGCCCACCGCGCGCACCGGCACCACCCCGCGCCACACCAGCAGCGGCACCGTCAGGCTGCCGCCGCCGATGCCGACCACCGCCGACACCGCGCCAATGCCGCCACCGGCCGCCGTCATCGGCCACCCCACCGGCACCACGTCGCCGGTGCCGGCATTGCGCGGCCCGCCGAACGCCATCTGCGCCGCGACGAGGAAGCAGTACGCGGCCACGATCCAGCGCAGCAGGTCGCCGGCCAGTGCCACCGCCACCAGGCTGCCCAGCCAGCCCCCGACCAGCAGGCCCGGCACCATCCACGCCACGGTCTTCCACAGCACGCTGCCGCGGCGATGGTGTGCGCGCGCCGACGACGCCGCGGTCAGGATGATGCTCGCCAGCGAACTGGCCAGCGCCGTGTGCATCGCCGCCTCGGGCGGAATGCCGTACGACGGCAGCAGCCACACCAGCGCGCCGATCAGCACCAGGCCGCCGCCGATGCCAAGCAGGCCGGCCATGACGCCGGCCGCAAGCCCCAGCAGGGGAAACACCCAGAAGCCCTCGATCACGCGCGCACCCCGCACACGTGCGTCCACCGGGAGTCTGAATCGGGATTCATGGGTCCTTCGCTATAGTCCGCGCATGTCGATGCCACGCCTGCCTATCGTACTTGCCGCCGGCCTGCTTGCAGCGGGCGCGTCGTTCGCGCCGCACGCCTTCGCGCAGTCGCAGGACGCCGCCCTGCGCGCGGCGATCGAAGCCGCCGAACGCGGCCTGCCCGCGCCTGCCGCCACCGGCCAGCCCGCCGAACGCTGGGCGGAGATGGCCGCGCTGCGCCGGAACATCGACACCCTGCCCGCCGCGCAGGCGCAGGCCTTCCTCGAACGCTACAAGGGCGAGGCCGTCGCGGAGGTGTTCCGCGACGCCTGGCTGCGCGCGCTGCTCAAGCGCCAGGACTGGACCGGCTTCCGCGCCGCGTGGTCGCCGTCGATCAAGGCCACCGCCCTGCGCTGTGCCGAACTCGACGCGCGCCAGCGCACCGGTGCCGCCGACGCGCAATGGCAGGTCGAAGCGCAGGCGATCTGGCGCAGCGGCACGTCGCTGCCCGGCGAGTGCGACCCGGTGTTCACCGCGCTCGCCGCACGCGGCGGCCTGGGCAACGAACTGCGCTGGGAACGCCTCGAGCTGGCCGCCGCCGAATGGGAACCTGCGGTGATGCGCGCCGCCGCGCGCGGCCTGCCCGCCGACCAGCTGGCGCTGGCCAACGACTACGCCGCCTTCGTGCAGGCGCCGCACGAGCGCGCGCTGGCGTGGCCGAAGACCGTACGCAGCCGCCTGGTTGCCTCGCAGGGGCTGGCGAAGTTCGCCAAGGCCGATCCGCTGGCCGCGGAAGCGCGCCTGCCCGCGTTCGCCGGCGCGCTCGGCTTCACCGAGGAGGATCGCGGCCGCGTGCTGTACCAGGCGGCGCTGTGGACGGTGGCCTCGTACCTGCCCGATTCCGCACGCCTGCTCAACCTCGTGCCCGACAGCGCCTACGACGAACGCCTGCACGAATGGCGCGCGCGCGAAGCGCTGTCGCGCTCGGACTGGAAGGCCGCGCTCGCCGCGATCCAGAAGATGGGCAGCGCCCAGCGCAACGATTCGCGCTGGCAATGGTTCGAGGCGCGCATGCGCGAACTCACCGGCGACAGCGCCGGCGCGCAGCCGCTGTATGCCCAGGCCGCGGCCAGGCCCGACTTCCACGGTTTCCTCGCCGCCGACAGGCTCAAGCAGCCCTACGCGCTGTGCCCGTGGATGCCCGACTGGACGCCCGCGCAGAAGACCGCCGTGGCCGCCGATCCGGCGATCCAGCGCGCGATGGCGCTGTATCGCATCGACCGCACCGGCTGGGCGCAGCGCGAATGGGACGATGCGCTGTCGCGCTTCGACGATGCACGCCGGCGCATCGCGGTGGAGATCGCGCAGGACAACGGCTGGTTCGACCGCGGCGTGTTCGGCCTGGGCAAGGCGCCGGGCGAGACGCGGCTGTACACGCTGCGCTTCCCGATCCACCACACCGCCATCATCCAGCGCGAGGCGAAGAAGAACGCGCTCGACCCGGCCTGGGTAGCCGCAGAAATCCGCGCCGAAAGCGTGTACAACCCGCGCGCGCGCTCGCAGGCGAATGCGCGCGGCCTGATGCAGGTGCTGCCGGACACCGGCGCCGCGGTCGCGCGCCGGCAGGGCCTCGCGTGGGGCGGCGGCGACAGCCTGTACGACCCGGAGACCAACATCATCCTCGGCACCGCGTACCTGCGCGAGAAGGAGGACATGTACGGCCTGCCGTACGTGGCGATCGCCGCGTACAACGCCGGCCCCACGCCGACCTCGCGCTGGCTGTCGCAGCGCCCGGCGATGGATCCCGACGTGTGGATCGAGACCATCAGCTACAAGGAAACGCGCGAGTACGTGGCGCGCATCCTCGCCTTCAGCGTGATCTACGACTGGCGCATGTACGGCCTGGCCACCCCGGTCACCGACCGCATGCGCGGCACCCTCGGCTCGCCGCGCAAGAAGTTCGTCTGCCCCGCCAATGCCTCCTGAGCGGCGCCACCCGCCGCGCAGGCCTTAAGCTAGGCACTAATTCGACCGGGGAGTGGCCATGGGATTCCTGGATGCCTTGCTGGGCAACGCCACCGACGCGCCTGCCGACAAGGTTGCCGCGGAACTCGCGCCGCTGCTGGTGGCGGACGAGCGGGTCGAACGCGCCTTCATCCTGTTCCGCGACCTGGTCGTGTTCACCAGCCGCCGGCTGATCCTGGTCAACAAGCAGGGCCTGACCGGCAGCAAGGTCGAGCACCTGTGCATTCCCTATCGCAGCATCACGTGCTTTTCGGTGGAGAACGCCGGCAGCTTCGACATGGATTCGGAGCTCAAGCTCTGGATCTCGGGACAACCGCTGCCGATCACCAAGTCGTTCGGGCGCAAGGTCGATGCCAAGGCGTTGCTCGGGCTGCTGAGCGCACGCGTGCTGGCCTGATGCCGATGCGCACCTACCTCGTCGGCGGCGCGGTGCGCGACCGGCTGCTGGGCCTGCCGCCGGGCGACCGCGACTGGGTGGTGGTCGGCGAAACGCCCGAATCGATGCGGGCCGCCGGCTTCCGTCCGGTGGGCCGGGATTTCCCGGTGTTCCTGCATCCCGACACGGGCGAGGAGTACGCGCTGGCGCGCACCGAGCGCAAGATCGCGCCCGGCTATCGCGGGTTCGTGGTGCACGCCGATCCCTCGGTGACGCTGGAACAGGACCTCGAACGCCGCGACTTCACCATCAATGCCATCGCCGAATCGGCGGATGGCTGCGTGATCGACCCCTTCGGCGGCGCACGCGACCTCGAGGCCCGCGTGCTGCGCCATGTGGGCCCCGCCTTCGTCGAGGACCCGCTGCGCGTGCTGCGCGCGGCGCGCTTCATGGCGCGCTTCGCGACGCTGGGCTTCCAGGTTGCCCCCGACACGATCGCGCTGATGCGCGGGATCGCCGCCAGCGGCGAACTGGATGCGCTGGTACCCGAGCGCGTCTGGCAGGAACTGGGCAAGGCGCTGGCCAGCCCGCGGCCCGCCGCGTTCCTGCGCACGCTGCACGACGCCGGCGCGCTGCGCGCGGTGCTGCCCGAACTGGATGCGCTGTACGGCGTGCCGCAGCGCGCCGAGTTCCACCCCGAAGTCGATACCGGACGCCACCAGGAACTCGTCAGCGACATGGCCGCGCGGCTGGCGCCCGGCGACACCGTCGTCGGCTTCGCAGCGCTCACGCATGACCTCGGCAAGGCACTCACGCCGGCCGAAGCGCTGCCGCGCCATGTCGGCCACGAGCAGGCCGGCCTCGCGCCACTGCGCGCACTGGCCGAACGCCTCAAGGTGCCGCTGGAGCATCGCGACCTCGCCATCATCGCCTGCCGCGAACACCTCAACATCCACCGCATCGCCGAACTGCGCGACGCCACCCTGCACGACCTGCTGCTGCGCTGCGATGCATTCCGCAAACCCGAGCGCATCGCGCGCCTGGCCCTGGTCTGCGAAGCCGACAAGCGCGGCCGGCTCGGATTCGAGGACGCGGCGTACCCGCAAGCCGACGAACTTCGCCGCGCCCATGCCGCCGCACTCGCCGTCAACGCCCGCGACCTCGCCGCCGACGGCCTCACCGGCCCCGAGATCGGCGAGCAACTGCGCCGGGCGCGAATCGCCGCGATCGCAGAAGCGCGCATCGAGTTTCGGTGACGGCTTTCGACCTTGGATTCAACCGATCACCGCCCTCACACCTTCGGATGCCAGCCCATCCGGTCCATGCCGCGCACGATCAGCCACCACAGGGCGACGAAGGCCATGGCGAAGGCCAGCGAGGGCAGGTAGGGGCCGAAGCGCGGCGTCATCCAGTCGGCGAAGCCGCGCTGGTAGATCGCGC
>Ga0209571_1000554_pt1 | contig 35569 bp, 32 predicted proteins | sample EBPBio102011_DNA_FD_185866 | JGI IMG/M metagenome (GOLD analysis project Ga0209571, IMG submission 185866) | Wastewater treatment Type I Accumulibacter community from EBPR Bioreactor in Madison, WI, USA - Reactor 1_1/10/2011_ DNA (SPAdes)... | ecosystem: Engineered > Bioreactor > EBPR >... | reverse complement strand
TTCGGCGCGGCGGGCCTGACGGACGGCCTGTTCGATCGCGAGCGGCGGCGCGGGCATTGCCGCCAGATCGGCGGGCAGAGCCTCTGGCGTCAGGGAGGCGGCGGCAGCGGCGGCGAGTGCTGCGCCGTCGACCTCGTCGGCCGCGACTTCGATGAAGGGCGCCTCGGCGGGGTCTTCTTCCGGCGGGGCGAGAGGTTCGGCAACTGGCGGTTCTGCCGCGTCACCGGACATCCCGGCGGCGGGGGCCAGTGCCGGTTCGACGATTGCGCCATCGGCCTCGTCGGCCGCGACCTCGATGAAGGGCGCATCGGCGGGGTCTTCTACGGGCGGGGCGAGAGGTTCGGCAACCGGCGGTTCTGCCGCATCAGCGGACATCCCGGCGGCGGAGGTCGGTGCCGGTTCGGCGGCTGCGGCGAGCGGGTCGGGCTCGGCCGGTTCGACCGCCGCAGGTTCAGCCGCAGCCGGCTCTTCGGTCAGCGGCAGTTCGGCGGTCAGTTCGGCAGTCTGTTCGGCGGTCTGTTCTGCGGGCGGCTCGTCGACCAGGGTCTTTTCGTCGGCAGCCGCTTCCCCGGTCGCCGCTTCCCCGGTCGCCGGCTCCTCGACGGTCCGCTCGGGTTCTTCGACGGGCGGGAGTGCCTCGGCCGCCGCGCCGGGCGGCTCCATCAGCTCGGTCGCCACCAAGCGCGCCGGGTCCTGGTCGCGGACGAGCCGCGCGCCCGGGGGCAGGTAGTCGGCGGCGGAGGGCGTCGGGCCGAACCAGGGCTCGCCGCCGAATCGGCCGGGTTCGGGGGCTGCAACGAAGGCCACGGCGCGAAAACCGTTCGCCTCGGCAAAGCCGTCGGCCTCGAACAGCGTTTCCAGCGCCACGACCGCGACCCGCGCGCGGTTGCCGGTCTGCGACCAGTCGAAGGCCAGGTCCTCGACCGGATAGGGCGTCCGCCCCTCGAGCGCGCGCTCGATCTCGGCCCGGCGTCCGGCCACGTCGGGCGCGGACGTTTCGACGTCCATGTAAAGGATCTGCGAGTTCGGCAGGATCAGCTTGGTCGCAAATCCCTCGGGCGCCCGCGCCTCCATCAGCCGCCGGAAGCCCGCCAGCCGGTCGTCAAGATCCGGGGCCTCGAGCGATACTTCGCCGATCTTCACCCACGCGTCGCCGCGCCTTTCCAGAAGGCCGATCAGGTCGTTCGACAGGTCGAGGGCAAAACGCGGCTTCATCAGGGCGATCTAACATGACGAGGACGGCCACCCCAGCCGTCCTTTCGGGTCCGCCCTAGGTAAAGCAGAAATCTGCCCATGGAAAGCGCCCTGCCCAAGGAACCGCTTGCGGCGCGCGTCATACCCATGATCCTAACCGCGCAATATGGAGGACCCACATGCGCCCTGTTTTCCCGATGTTCGTTCCCGGCCTGCTGGCCCTGTCGCTTGCTGCCCTGCCGGGCTTTGCCCAGGACGCCGCCGGTAACAGCCCCGCCACGATTACCGTCACCGGCGAGGGCCAGGTCGAGATTGCGCCCGACATGGCGACCGTCTCGATGGGTGTCACGAACGATGCCGACAGTGCGAAAACAGCGATGGCGGACAACAATACCGCCGTGTCGTCGCTTCTGACCGAGCTCGCCCGGTCGGGGATCGACCCGAAGGACATCCAGACGAACGGCCTGTCGCTCGGGCCGCGCTATGTATCGAATTCCTCGGGCCAGGCCGAGACGAAGGGCTTCACGGCCACGAACATGGTCACGGTCAATGTGCGCGACCTGGGCAAGCTCGGCGGCGTTCTGGACGCGGTCGTGGGGCAGGGGGCGAATACGCTCAACGGCATCAGCTTCGGCCTTCAGGACCCGCAGCCTTCGACGGACGCGGCGCGCAAGAAGGCGGTCGAGGATGCCCGGCGCAAGGCCACGCTTTATGCCGAGGCGGCCGGGCTGAAGCTGGGGCCGGTCAAGCTCATCACCGAAAACGGCGGCGGCGGTCAGGTCCCCGGCCCGATGTATGCCAGCGCCATGGCGCGCGACGCCGCGGCAGTTCCTGTGTCGGCGGGGCAGGTGTCGGTTTCCGCCTCGGTCACCGTCGTCTACGACCTGAAGTAAGCGCCGGACCCAAGCAACGGGCGCCGGGGGTAATTCCCCGGCGCCCGATCCTTGTCCCGATCCTTGTCCTGATCCTTGTCCGGCCCTCAGGCCGTCGCCCTGGCCAGCGCCTGATCCAGATCGGCGATCAGGTCGTCGGCATCCTCGATCCCGATCGACAGGCGCACGACGTTCGGGGCAGCCCCCGAGGCGGCCAATTGTTCCGGCGTTAGCTGCCGGTGGGTGGTCGAGGCGGGATGGATGATGAGCGAGCGCGTATCGCCCAGGTTCGCGACATGGCTGAAAAGCTGCAACTCGTTCACCAGCTTCACGCAGGCCTCGTAGCCGCCCTTGACGGCGAAGGTGAACAAGGCGCCCGCGCCCTTCGGCATGACCCTTTTCGCCCGGTCGTGGTAGGGCGAGGATTTCAGGCCCGCATAGCTCACGCTTTCGATGCGGGGGTCCTTTTCCAGCCATTCGGCGACCTTCTGGGCATTCTGGATGTGTCGCTCCATCCGAAGGCCCAGCGTTTCGATCCCCATGAGCGTATAGTGGGCGCCTTGCGGGTTCATGGTCATGCCAAGGTCGCGCAGTCCGACGGCGATCGAATGGAAGGTGAAGGCCATCGGGCCGAGGGCGGCGTGGAAGTTCAGCCCGTGGTAGGCCGGTTCGGGGGCCGCGAGCGAGGGGAATTTGTCCGAGGCCGACCAGTCGAACTTGCCGGAATCGACCAGCACGCCGCCGGTCACCGTGCCGTTCCCGGTCAGGTATTTCGTGGCCGAATGGACGACCAGCGTCGCGCCCAACTCGATCGGGCGGCAGAGCCAGGGGGTTGCGGTCGTATTGTCGACGATGAGCGGCAGGCCCTTGTTGTCGGCGATCCTGGCCAGCGCGGCGATGTCGGTCACGTAGCCGCCGGGGTTGGCGATCGCTTCGCAGAAGATGGCGCGGGTATTGTCGTCGATGGCGGCCTCGACCGCCTTCAGGTCGTCCGTGTCGACGAACCTTGCCGACCAGCCGAAGCGCTTGATGGTCTGGCTGAACTGGGTGATCGTGCCGCCATACAGCCGCGACGAGGCGACGAGGTTGCGCCCCGGTCCCATCAGCGGGAAAAGCGCCATGATCTGCGCCGCATGGCCGGACGAGCAGCAGATCGCGCCCACGCCACCTTCCAGTGCGGCGACGCGCGCCGCAAGTGCCGAGACGGTGGGGTTCGTCAGGCGGGAATAGATGTAGCCCACTTCCTCAAGGTTGAAGAGCCGGGCGGCATGATCCGCGTCTTTGAACACATAGGCCGTGGTCTGGTAGATCGGCACCTGTCGGGCGCCGGTCGCGGGGTCGGGGGCGGTGCCCGCGTGAATGGCGAGCGTATCAAAGCCGAGTGTCCGGGGGCTGTCGGTCATGGGTTGTCTCCTTCTGGTCGAGGGGACCCTAGGGCAGGGGCGGTAGCGCGGCAAGCGGCGGCAGCCGGCTGCGGGGTCGCCTGATGGGTCGCCCGGTGGGGCGGTCCGGCGGGCAGGGGCCGTTGACCTGCCATGCGATGACTTGGTTCCTTGTCCCGGCCTGCGGCCTCACGGTCATCGGCCAGCGCGCCGGGCCGATGGCGGGCCCGGCCTCTGGTGGTTCCTGACACCGGCGGTCCTGCGGAACCGTTCCTCGACGTTCGGGGAAAACGCTATGTGTCTTCTGATCCCACCCGGCCCGGCGGGCCGCAGCGGTCAACGGCCTGGTTGGCAGAGGCCATCGCCTTTGCCATGCGAAGGTCCCGTCTTTTGTCCCCGCCGGTGGCCCAAAGGCCGCCGGCCAGCGCCCGCCCCGCCATCGGCGGGCGCTTCCGCGCCCACCGGGGCAGGCGCTGGCCTTTGGAAGTGAGTGACACCGAGGGTCCAACGGCACCGTTCCCACACGGCCGGGGGAAACGCGGGTCGCGTTTCCTGATCCCGCCCGGCCCAGACTTTCCGCGACGCCGATCCCGCCCGATCCGGCCTCAGCGCAGCCAGAGGCCGGCGGCCTTGATCCGCTTGCGGATCGCCTGTTCGCGGGCGGGAAGGTGATCGCGGTCGAACATCGCCCGGATCTCGCGCCCCTTGCCCTGGTAGATCAGCCGCCGCGCCGGCTCATGGTCGCGCAGCACCCTCTTCACCGGGTTGAGCGCCGCCGTCTCCTCCAGCCGCTCGACCACCGCGTCGCGTTCGCGCGCGTAAAGCAGGGGCAGCGAGCGGTAGTGGCAGGTCACGTCGCCATCCAGCCCCTCCAGCTCCGGTCCCGGCCGGCCGCCGCCGAAGGAATGGATCACCAGGGGCAGCGCCACCTGGTCGAGCCAGGGGTCGAGCGGCTGGCTTGCGAGTTCGTCGATCTCGCCGTCGCGGATCGACAGGGCATAGTCCAGGAACCGCTGCCCGAAGGCGCCTGCATCGGCGCCGAAGAACCAGCCTGCGTTGAAGTAAAGGTAGCGTTGCCAGTAGTCCTGCGGCTGGCTCAGGTCCAGGGACGCGGCGAAATCCAGCCCGAAGCGATGGTAAAGAGCGCCCCAGATGCCGTCGTAGCCCGGCCCGTAAAGTGGCACCTGCGGCCAGGTCCCCTCGCGCCGCATCGAAGCCGAGGGGCGGGCGGGGTCGATCGCCACCTTCGACAGGGGACCGAGGAAAAGCGTGTCACTGTCCAGGAACAGGAACGGCTCGCCCGGCGGCAGGGCGGCCAGCGCCTCGATCTTGTTGCCGAAGGCGTAGGCCGCGCCGAAGGCCCGGCTTTCGAACGGCAGGATTTCCGCGTCGTAGCGCTCCAGCGCGGCCTTCTGGTCGGGGCTCATCCTCGGATCGGTGCCCGGCCAGAGCGCGCCCGGCTGGGGTTCGGCAACGAAAAACCTGCCGGCAAAGTCCGCGTTCGTCGCCCGAAAGCTCGCGGCCAGCAGCAGCGCCTCATGCCCGAGCCGTCCGGCCTGGCCGATGCAGAGGATGTTCAAGGGGGGTGTGGGCACGGAGATCACGTCCGGGGTTCGGCTTTTGGCCGATGCTAGTGGCTCGCCGCGAAAAGGGGAATGCGTCAGGCTTGATTAGGCGTAAACTTATCAGCGGTGAGCGAGGTTCGCATGGATTCGGGGCCCCGGCTTTGGCAAAGCGAACAAGTGAACAGGTGAAGCGGTCCGATGGGGCCGGTGGCAACCAGGGGAGACAGCGATGAACCAGCACATGAAGATGGGTCCGGTCGAGGAACTGCACGCCAATGTCGCGGTGCCGTTCGAGCGCGCCCATGCGATGCCGAAATCGGTCTATACCAGCGAAGAGTTCCTGAAGGCCGAGGAAGCGCACATCTTCGCCAAGGACTGGCTTTGTGCCGGCCGGGCCGAGACGCTGGCCGAGCCGGGCGACTACCTGACCATGACGATCGCCGGCGAGCCGGTCATCGTCCTGCGCGACCGTGACGGGCAGATCCGCGCCATGTCGAACGTCTGCCGCCACCGGATGTCGACGCTTCTGCAGGGGCGGGGCCGGGTGCGCTCGATCGTCTGTCCCTACCACGCCTGGACCTACAACCTTGACGGCTCGCTGCGCGGGGCGCCCGCGATGACGCTGAACGAGGGGTTCTGCAAGGACACGCTCGGCCTGCCGCAGGTGCGCACGGCGATCTGGCAGGGCTGGGTCATGGTGACGCTCAACCCCGACGCGCCCGACCCTCATGTGTCGCTGGCCGAAGTCACCGGCCTGATCGCGCCCTTCGACATGACCAACTATCGCGAAACCTACCGCGAGACCTTCAACTGGGCGACCAACTGGAAGGTCCTGGCCGAGAATTTCATGGAAAGCTACCACCTGCCGGTCTGCCATGCGGGCACCATCGGCGGGGCGACGAAATTCGAGGAGATGGTCTGCCCGACCGGCGGCGCGGCCTACAATTACCACCATATCCTGAAGGACGACTCGGTGCCCCTGGCGCTCGCGCATCCGTCGAACACCACGCTTCAGGGCGATGACCGGCGCAAGACATGGCTGCTCGCGATCTACCCCTCGCTCATGATCACGCTGACGCCGGGCTACTTCTGGTATCTGAGCCTGACGCCCGACGGGCCGGGCCGGGTGAACGTCCTGTTCGGCATGGGCATGTCGCAGGAGTGGCTCAATGACCCGTCGGCCGAGGGGCATCTGGCCAAGGTCAAGGCGCTGCTCGATCACGTCAACGTCGAGGACAAGGGCTGCACCGAAAAGGTCTATCGCGGGCTTCTGTCCGGCATGGCCGAACCCGGACCGCTCAGCCATCTGGAGCGTCCGAACTACGAATTCGCGCAGTATCTCGCGCGCCGCATTCCCGCCTAAGGAGCAGGATCATGGAGAAGGTCGAAGCACTGGTCGTCGGCGCAGGTCAGGCCGGCATCGCGATGAGCGAGCACCTGGCCAAAATGGGCGTGCCGCACCTGGTCCTGGAAAAGGCCCGCATCGCCGAGCGCTGGCGGTCCTGCCGCTGGGATTCGCTCGTCGCGAACGGCCCGGCCTGGCACGACCGCTTTCCGAACCGCGAGTTCTCGGGCGACCCCGAGGCCTTCGTGGCGAAGGAGGGGATGGCCGACTATTTCGTCGACTATGCCGCACAGATTGGCGCGCCCGTCCGCACCGGGGTCGATGTGACGCGGGTCGCGCGGGGCGACGGCGGCGGCTTCGTTGCCGAAACCTCTGACGGGCCGGTCGCTGCCCGCTATGTGATCGCCGCGACCGGTGCCTTCCAGACGCCGGTCATTCCGCCGCTGGTTCCGAAGGATGCGGGGATCGTCCAGATCCATTCGAACGACTACCGCAATCCCGGCCAGCTTCCGCGCGGCAACGTGCTGGTGGTCGGCGCCGGTTCGTCGGGCGCGCAGATCGCCGAAGAGCTGATGGCGTCCGGCCGCACCGTCTACCTGGCGATCGGCCCCCACGGCCGCCCGCCCCGCCGCTACCGGGGCCGGGACTTCGTCTGGTGGCTCGGTGTCCTGAACAAGTGGGACGCGGATCGCGAGCCGGGGTCGGAACATGTGACCATCGCCGTCAGCGGCGCGAACGGGGGCGCCACGGTCGATTTCCGCAAGCTTGCCGCGCGCGGCATGCGGCTTCTGGGCCGGGCGGGCGCCTACAAGGACGGCGTGATGCAGTTCGCCGACGATCTGCCGCGCAATGTCGCCGCAGGGGACCGCGACTACCTCTCGCTGCTTCAGGCCGCCGACGCCTGGGCCGAACGCAATGGCGTCGATCTGCCGCCAGAGCCCGAGGCGCATGTCATCGGGCCGGACCCGGCTGACCTGACGAACCCTGTCCGCAGCCTGAACCTGAAAGAGGCGGGCATCACCTCGGTCGTCTGGGCGACGGGTTTCACCAACGACTATGGCTGGCTTCCCGAAGGGGCCGTCGATGCCAAGGGTCAGCCCGCCCATGCCCGCGGCGTCTCGACCGAGCCCGGCATCTACTACCTGGGGCTGCCCTACCAGTCGCGGCGCGGATCGTCCTTCATCTGGGGCGTCTGGCACGATGCGAAATTCGTCGCCGACCATATTGCCAAGGACCGGCACTACCGCTCCTATCGGGCGCCGGGCGAAGCACCCGCCGCCGCCGCCAATGCCGCCAACGCTGCCGAATGAAAGGAAAGACCGTGGCCCACTACCGCCATCGCAAGTTCAACACCAAGGACACCTATCCCGAGCAGCGGCTCGACAATGACCTTGCCCAGGCGGTCGTGGCACGGGGCGCCACGATCTTCCTGCGCGGCCAGTGCCCGCAGGATCTGGACACCGCCAAGAACATCGACAGCCACGATCCGGTCGAGCAGACCCACAAGGTCATGCAGAACATCAAGCAGCTCGTCGAAGAGTGCGGCGGCAAGATGGAGCATGTCTGCAAGGTCGTCGTCTACCTGACCGACGTCCGCCACCGAGAGGCGGTCTACCGCACGATGGGCGAATATATCCGGGGCGTTCATCCGGTTTCGACGGGGGTCGTGGTGACCGCGCTCGCGCGGCCCGACTGGCTGGTCGAAATCGACGCGACGGCGGTCATTCCCGACTGAACCTTGGCGTCCGGGGGGCTTCCGGCCCCCCGGCTCATTTCGGAACGGACGGCTGGCGTCCACTAGAGGGGGCGGCGATGACCTTTTCGCTTGTCGGGCGGTGCGCGCGGACGGGGCAGTTCGGGATGGTGATCTCGTCTTCCTCGCCGGCCGTGGCGGCGCGGTGCGTGCATGTGCGGGCGGGCGTGGGCGCAGTCGCGAGCCAGAATGTGACCGACCCGGCCCTCGGGCCCCTGGTCCTTGATGCGCTGGCCCTGGGGCTCGACGCCGGTGCGGCACTTCAGGGCGTGACGACGGGGCGCGCCTTCATCGACTGGCGCCAACTGCTGGTCGTCGACCGCCAGGGCAATGTCGCGATCCATTCCGGGCGGCAGGTGCTTGGCACCTGGGCAGAAGCCAGGGGGCGCGACTGCGCTGCCGGGGGCAACCTTCTGGCCAATGATGGCGTGCCCGCCGCGATGGTCGCGGCGTTCGAGGGGGCGACGGGCCACCTGGGCGAGCGGCTGATGCAGGCGCTGGAAGCCGGGCTTGCAGCCGGCGGCGAGGCGGGACCTGTCCATTCGGCCGGGCTGAAGGTCGCGGACCGGCTCGACTGGCCGCTCATCGACCTGCGCATCGACTGGTCGGACGCGCCCATCGCCGACCTGCGGACCGCCTGGGATGTCTATGCCCCGCAGATGGCGGCCTATATCCAGCGCGCGCTCGACCCCAGTGCCGCGCCTTCCTACGGCGTTCCCGGCGACGAATAGGCCGATGGAACAGCTCGGCACGCGCCCCATGGACCAAAGCCTGCAATCGGCTAAGGTCGCGGTCCAGGGGGACAGGATGCTGCGGCTCACCTTGAGGCAACTCGAATATCTGATCGCGGTCGGCGATTGCCAGTCCGTGTCCGTCGCGGCCGAGCGGGTGGGCGTGTCCGCGCCCTCGATCTCTGCCGCCATCGCGCAGATCGAGGCCGAGACGGGGCTGCCCCTCTTCGTGCGCCGCCATGCGCAGGGCATGGTGCTGACCGAACAGGGTCGGACGCTCGTCGGCGAGGCGCGGCGCGTGATCGAGGCGGCGCGCGCCTTCACCGAGACGGCGAACCGGCTGAAGGGCGCCGTCCGGGGGCGGCTGGCGGTCGGCTGCCTTGCGACTTTCGCCCAGCTTCTTCTGCCGCGCCTGCGCCGGGCGGTTGCCGATGCCTTCCCCGAGGTCGACTTCCAGCAGACCGAGACTCACCAGACCGCCCTGATCGAGGGGCTGCGCAAGGCGAGCCTTGACGTGGCGCTGACCTATGACATGGCGATCCCGACCGACCTGGTCTTCACCGGCCTTGTCGAGCTGCCGCCCTTCGCGATGCTCGACGCCGCCCATCCGCTGGCGCGGCGCGAAAGCGTGACGATTGCCGAACTGGTCGACCTGCCGATGATCCTTCTCGACCTGCCGCACAGCGCCGACTATTTCCTGTCGTTCTTCGAGCCGGTCGGGCGTCCCCCGCGCATCCTCGAGCGCACGCGCGACATGGCGCTGGTGCAGTCGATGGTGGCAAACGGCTTCGGCTATTCGATCGCCAATACCCGGCCGCGGACCGACGAGGCGCCGGACGGGCGCAAGCTTGCCTTCGTGCCGATCGCGGGGCCGGTCCGGCGGGTGCGCATGGGGCTTCTGCATGCCTCTGGCGCGCAGGACCTGCCGGTGGTGCGCGCTTTTGCGGGCCTTTGCCGCGCGATCGTGCCGGACTATGTCGCGGGTGAACTGACGGTTCCCTTGCCGAAAGGTCCGGGCGAGAGGCGGTAGGGGGCGCGACCGCCCCGCGCTTCCGGCTGGGCCGGGCGGGAAATGGAAACGCGACCCGCGTTTCCCCCGGCCGTCGTGGGAATGGTGCCCCTGGACCGTCCGTGTCATGAACCAACGAAGGCCATTGCCTGCCCCGGTGGGCGCGGAAGCGCCCGCCATGGGCGGGGCGGGCGCTGGCCGATGGCCTTTGGGCCATCGGAGGGGACAAAAGACGAGGCCCTCGCATGGCAGGGTCAACGGCCCCTGCCAGGTCGACGACGGGTCAGCTCCGCCGCCCGGTCTTCGCCGGGATCAGCCCGTCCGGGCGCCAGATCAGCACGGCGACGACCAGCGACAGCACGAAAGCGTCGCGGAAGGGCAGCGCCTCGGGCGGCAGGAAAGCCTGGAAGAGGACCTCGGCAATCCCGAGTGCGAAGCCCCCGGCGACCGCGCCGGGCAGGCTGCCAAGGCCGCCGATGACGGCAGCGATGAAGGCCTTGAGGACCGGGACGAAGCCCATCAGGGGATCGACCGAGCCGCGCTGCGCGATCCAGAGCGCCGCCGACACGCCCGCGAGCGCGCCCGAGATGCCGAAGGCGACCGCGATCACCCGGTTGGCCCTGATCCCCATCAGGCGCAGCACCTGGAAATCCTCGGCCGCAGCGCGCATCGCGCGGCCCATCGTGGTGCGCGTCAGGAAGAGGCTCAACGCGGCAAGCGACAGGATGGTGATGGCGATCGAGGCGAGTGCGATGACGCTCAGGTGCACGGGGCCGAAGGTCACGACGCCCGACAGTTCGGGCGGCAGTGCCACAGGTTTCGGCCGGGCAGAGATGCCGTTCTGGAAGAGGACGCGCAGGATCACGGAAACCGCGAAGCTGGTGATCAGAAGCGATGTCGCATCCGCCCGCCGCATGGGGCGGAAGGCCACCCGCTCGATCGCCATGGCGGCGAGGGCCGCGGCGATGACCCCCGCGCAAAGGGCGACCGGCAAGGGCATCGCGAAGAGGAGCGCGGCATAGATTGCGTAGCCGGCGAGCGTCATCAGTTCGCCATGCGCGAAATTGATGAGCGAGACGATGGAAAAGACGACGGCCAGCCCCAGCGCCAGCAAGGCATAGATGCCGCCGAGGCTGATCGCGTTCAGGCATTGTTGCAGGAAAACGTCCATCCCTTACCCCGCGAGATAGGCCTGTCGGATCAGGTCGCTGCCGGCAAGCTCGGCCCCCGATCCCGACAGGACAAGGCGCCCCGATTGCAGCACATAGCCCCGGTTGGCGATGTCGAGCGCGCGTTCGGCATTCTGCTCGACCAGAAGGATGGTGATCCCCTGATCGCGCAACGAAAGGACCAGGTCGAACACCTGATCCACGACCTTGGGCGCCAGCCCGAGCGACGGCTCGTCCAGAAGCAGAAGGCGCGGCGCGGACATCAGCGCGCGGGCGATGGCGAGCATCTGCTGCTCGCCCCCCGACAGAAGGCCCGCGCGCTGGTGGAAACGCTCGCGCAGGATCGGGAAGCGGTCGAGTTCCGCCTCGATCCGCGCGGCCAGAACCTCGCCCTTCACATGCGCCGCGCCGCCAAGGTGCAGGTTGTCCGCGACGCTGAGGGACGGAAAGACCCGCCGCCCTTCGGGGCAGAGCGCAATGCCGTGGCGGACGATCTCTTCCGGCATCATGCCGGTCAGCGACAGCCCGTCGAAATGCAGGCCGCCCTTGGCCGGGGCAAGCCCGGTCAGGGCGGCGAGGGTCGAGCTTTTGCCCGCGCCGTTCGCGCCCAAGAGCACCGTGACCGACCCGCGCTCGACCTCGAGCGACAGGCCGTGCACCGCCTCGACGGCGCCGTAGCGCACGGAAAGGTCGGTGACGGTGAGGAAGGGCGCGGACGACATCGGTATCATGGGGGCAATGGGCCTCAGGGCGCCGGGACGAGTGCTGCGTCGGGCGTCGCCGTTTCGACCGGCGCGCGCGCGCCATCCTCGATCTTCACGAGCGTGATGTCGCGGATCGGCATGCGGTTCGTGCCCTTGTAGGTGACCTTGCCGGTCAGGACCGGCACGTTTTCAAGGTTCGCGAGCGCATCGCGCAGGGCCGGCCCGTCCATCGTTCCGGCCGCTGTCACGGCGGCGTCGAGGATGTAGGGGATCTCATACCCCGTCGCGACATAGACGGTTTCCGGCTTTGCGCCGGTCGCCTTTTCATACTTGGCGTAGAAGTCGCCCAGCGGCGTTCCGTCCGCCGGGAAGCCCGCCGTCGTATGGACGATGCCGTTCGCAATCGCGCCCAGCCCCGTGGTCGTCGGGCTGTCGATCCCGTCCGAACCCAGGATCGGCGCCTTGACGCCCGCGCCGCGCAGGGCCTTCAGGAAGGCGGGGAAGTCGGGCTCGTAGGCGGCGGTCATGATGACATCGGGCTGCGGGTTCATGGCCGCGATCTTGGTCACTTCGGCGCCGAAGTCCTGCTGACCCATGGCGAAGGTGCCCTCGCCCGCGATCGTGCCGCCCTTCTTCTGGAACACATCGGCGAAATATTCCGGCAGCCGCAGCGTATAGGCCGTGTCGGGCGACTTGAGGATATAGGCGGTCTTGTAGCCCTGTTGCGCGGCATATTCCGCCAGTAGCGTCGCCTGCCCGTTGTCGGCCGGATAGGTGCCGAACATGTAGTCACCGACCGCGTCGGTGATCGTGGGTGTCGTGCCGCAGAAGGTCATGGTCGGGATTTGCGCCGTCTGGCTGATCTGTCCGGCCGCGATCGAGGGGTCGGCGTCGCAGGGCGTGATGAGGACCTTCACGCCCTCTGCCACAAGTTCCTGCGCCGCCTGCACGGTGGCGCCGGTGTCGGACCGCGTGTCCTTCACATCAAGCGTCACCTTGTATTTCCCGCCAAGGCCACCCTTGGCGTTGATCTCGTCCATCGCCATGCGGAAACCGGCGAGCGAGGGCTGGTCAGCGAAGGCGAGCGCGCCGGTCTGCGCGGTCGCAAGGCCGATCACCACATCCTCGGCCCGGGCGGGGGCGGACAGCAGAAGCCCCAAGGCAGAGGTGGCCAGAAGTGCGCGAATAGTCATGGTCATGTCACTCTCCTATGATGTCTGTTTGCGGCGCGAGCCGAGGTAGGCTTCGACGACGGCCGGGTCGGTCTGGATGGCGGCAGGCGGGCCCTCTGCGATCTTCTGGCCCTTGTTCATCACGATCATATGGTCCGACAGGCGCATGATGAGACGCATGTCATGCTCGATGATCAGCAGTCCCAGCGGACGTTCGCGGCGGAGCGCGTCGAGCGTGGCGATGAGCGCGTCCGTCTCGGCCGGATTCATCCCGGCGGCGGGTTCGTCGAGCAGAAGGAAATCCGGCGCGAGCGCCAGTGCGCGGGCGATTTCCAGCCGGCGGCGGTCGCCGTAGGCAAAGCCCGACGCCATCTGGTCCCAACGGTCGGCAAGGCCCATGCGGGTCAGTTCGGCCATGGCGATGCCTTCGGCGGCAGCGCGGTCGGCGCCGGTCTGTTCGGCCGCGACCAGCACGTTTTCGAGCGCGGTCAGCCGGTCGAACAGCCGGATGTTCTGGAAGGTGCGGCCCAGCCCCCCGCGGGCCACGCGCCAAGGCGCCATTTCCGACAGCACCTGATCGTCGAGGAGAACAGAACCCGAGGTCGGCCGTCCCTGTCCGCAGATCGTGTTGACGAGTGTGGTCTTTCCCGCCCCGTTCGGCCCGATAAGCCCGGTGATCTGGCCCGACAGCACGTCGAACGTCACCTGGTCGAGTGCGGCCAGACCACCGAAGCGCACGGTCACGTCCCTGACCTCGAGCCGCTTGGCCTTGGCGGGCCCGGATGCGGACGCGGATGCGGATGCGGGCAGGGGGGCGTACTGGGGGGCGGCTGGCGGGGGCGTCTCGCGCCTGCGGGTCAGGGTCGCGGGGCCGACCTCGGTCAGGCCCAGAAGCCCGATGGGGCGCGCCCAGATGATGAAGAGAAGCGCAAGGCCAAGCCCCAGTTGCGGCAGGCCGAAGATCGGGGGGATGGTCAGCGATCCAAGGGAAAAGCCGCTCTCGCCCTGGCGCAGGATCTGGATGACGGCGGTCAGGACGACGACGCCCGCGACCGCGCCGGTGGTCGAGAACATGCCGCCGACGATCAGTATGGCGATCAGCGTGAAGATCAGGTCGAAGTAGAAGTCCTTGGGCGAGAAGGCACCGAGGAAATGGCCGTATAGCGCCCCGACGACGGTGACGGCGGCAATCGACAGCACCCAGCCGCGCAGCCGGACGCCCGTCACGTCGACGCCAGAGGCGGCGGCGGCCACCTCGTTCTCGCGGCTGGCGCGCAGCGCAAGGCCGGTCCGGCTTTCGCGCCACATGCGGGCCAAAAGCACCATGACGACGGCCCCGGCCAGCGCCACGCCGAAGGTCGTCAGCCTCGGCACGCCGAAGAAGGTCTGGCTGCCGCGCGTGATGTCGCGCGCCCCGACGAGCGTGACATGCAGGATGACAAGGAAGGCCAGGGTCCCGATGGCCATCGACCCGGTCGACAGCCGAGACAGGGGCACGCCGCTGACGAGGCCCGCCAGAATCCCGACCAGCGCCGTTACGCCAAGGGCCGCCAGAAGCGGCAGCTCGTGACCCGCCATCCAGCCGGGCAGGGCGGGCAGGGCGGACTTCTGGACCGACGCGGGCATGGTCAGGATCGCGGCGGTATAGGCACCCAGTCCCATGAAGGCCGAATGGCCGAAGGAGACGATCCCCGAGTTGCCGGAAAAGATCGCCAGCGCCAGCACGGCGGATATCTGCAAAAGCATCAATACGGCGATATTTTCGCCATTCAACCCGAACGCGAAACGCAGTATGATCGCGGCAGCGGCGACCAGCGCCGCCAGCAGAACCGCACCGAACCAGGCCGATTTCGGAAGGGAAAACCAAAGCCGCATCGGACCGGGCGGAGCTCCTGCAAGGGGTGGCGCAAGATTGCCGCCCGCGGATCGCATCCGTCAAGAATTATTTCACCTTGATCTTTGCGATGAATTATCTGTAATGGATATTACTAATACTTGTGCCCGAAATACTGCGCCGAGCCAACCTGCCCTCGGGAGCTTTTCATGAGTAGGAAGACCAAGGCCGCGGCCGGAACCGACGGTGGTGCGGGCGCCCCGACCCCCGTGGCGGAAACGGTGCGTGACCGGCTTCTGGCGACCGAAAGCGGCGTGTCGAATGCCGAGTTGAAGGTCATCCGCGCGCTTTTGGCCAACTATCCCGCTGCGGGCCTCACCACAGTATCGAAGCTCGCGCGCGAGGCGGGGGTCAGCGACCCGACGGTGATCCGGCTGGCGACGCGGCTCGGGTTCGAGGGGTTCGCCGACCTTCAGGCGACGCTGGTGGCCGAGGTCGAGTTGCACATGCGCTCGCCCCTGACCTTGCGGATGGCGCCCACCCTGCCCGGGCAGGACAATGTCTTCCACGCCTTCTTCCAGGAAACCCAGCTGCGCTGCGGGGAGATGGCGACGAGCATCCCGACGCTCGACTACGAGCGATGCGTCGCCCTTCTGGCTGACCAGCGGCTCCGCGTCCTCTGTCTTGGCGGGCGCTTTTCGCGCTTCATCGCCGGGGTCCTGCAGCGCTGCCTGCACCACCTGCGGCCCGGCTGCGAGTTCATGGACGGGTCTGACGCCGACATCTCGGACCGGATCGCGGACGTGGACCGCCGCCACCTGCTGGTGGTCTTCGACTATCGCCGCTATCAGACAGATACGGTGCGCTTCGCCAGGCAGGCCAAGGCGCGGGGCGCCTCGGTGATCCTTTTCACCGACATCTGGCGTTCACCCATCGCCGAGTTCGCCGATGTCGTCCTGACCGCGCCCATCGAGACGGCCAGCCCGTTCGACACGCTGGTGACGCCGCTCCTGCAGGTCGAGGCGGTCATCGCGGGGCTCGCCAGCCTCAAGGGCGACGACTGGCGGCCGCGCGTCATGCGGATCGAGGCGGTGCGCAGCGAAAACAACATCACGCTCGGGGCCAACAAGACCCACCCCTGGCCAAAAGAAGGCAATTTTCGATGACAGACCGCAGGAACCCGCGCGAAACGCGCTTCGCGCCGGGCGAGACAGCACTTCTTTTCGTCGACATGCAGAAGATCTTCTGCCTGCCGGGGCAGGACCCGGCACACCCCGAGTTCGGCCCGGACACTTACTATCACCGCCGCCTGCGCGAGCTGGTGATCCCGAACCAGGTCAGGATGCTCGCGCGCGCCCGCGCGAAGGGTATCCAGGTCATGCACACGATCATCGAGGCCCTGACTGAGGACGGGCGCGACATCTCGCTCGACCATCGGCTGTCGAACCTTGTGGTGCCGAAGGGGCATCCGCTGGCCGGGCCGATCGACGAACTGGAACCGGTGGCCAATGAAATCGTGCTGCCGAAGTCGTCGTCCGGCGTCTTCAACTCGACGAACATCGACTATGTGCTGCGCAACCTGGGTGTGGGCAAGCTGATCGTCGCCGGGGTCGTGACCGACCAGTGCGTCGACATGGCGGTGCGGGATGCGGCCGACCGGGGCTATCTGGTCGCGGTGCCGGGGGATGCCTGCGCGACCTATACCGAGGAGCGTCACCAGGGCGCGCTGAAGGCCTATGGCGGCTATTGCTGGGTCACCGATACCGGCACGATCCTCGACCGCATGGGGGCCTGAATGACCGAGCTTCTGACGCTCGTGACCACCGACTATGCCGGGATCACGCGGGGGCGTTCGGTCCCTGCGAGCCGCCTTGCCCAGGGTGGCCTGATCTCGACCGGATGGGTGCCGGCCAACATGTCGCTGACGCCGTTCAACCTGATTGCCGCCCCCAATCCCTGGGGTTCGTCGGGCGACCTGCGGCTTCTGGGCGACGACCGGGCGCGCTACCGGGTGCAGCTGCCGGGGGCTGCGACCGCGCTTCATATGATGATGGCCGACATGGTGGATCTGGACGGCGCGCCCTGGGTGCTTTGCCCGCGCCGTTTCCTGAAATCCGCGCTTGCCGACCTGACGGCGGCGACCGGACTGACGCTCAAGGTCTCGTTCGAGCATGAGTTCACGCTTCTGGACACCGGGCTGCCGGCCGCGCCCGCCTTTTCGCTTCGTGCGCTCAGACAGGCCGATCCGTTCGGCTCGGATGTGATGGCCGCGCTCGACGCTCTGGAGATGGAGCCGGAGGTCTTTATCGCCGAATATGGCCGCGACCAGTATGAGGTGGCGATCGCGCCTGCCGACGGGGTGACGGCGGCCGACCGGGCCGTCGCGCTTCGCGAGGTGGTGCGGGAGCTGGCGGCACTGAGGGGCTGGCGCGCGACCTTTGCGCCCAAGGCCGCGGTCACGGGCGTCGGAAGCGGCGTCCACATCCACATGTCCTTCGCCGACGCCAAGGGCCACAATGTCACGCGCGACCCGTCGCGTCCGGGGCAGGTGTCGGCACTGATGGGCGCCTTTGCCGCCGGGATCGTGCGCCACATGCCGGCCCTTGTCGCGCTGACCGCTCCCGCGCCGATTTCCTACCTGCGCCTCAGGCCGCACAACTGGTCGTCGGCCTGGACCTGGTTCGGCGACCGCGACCGCGAGTCGAGCCTGCGCATCTGTCCGGTCACGACGCTGGGCGGAGCCGATCCGGCGCGGGCCTATAATCTGGAATATCGCGCGGCGGACGGTTGCGCCTGCCCGCATCTAGCGCTTGGGGCCGTGGTGCGCGCGGGACTTCAGGGGATCACCGAGGGCCTTGCCGACCCGCCGCTCTTTTCCGGCGACCCGGCCGAGTTGAGCGGGGCCGAACAGGACCGCCTTGGCCTGCGCCGCCTGCCGGAAAGTCTTGGGGAGGCGTTGGACGCCTTCAAGTCCGACACGGTCGCGCGCGGCTGGCTCGGCAGTCTGGGCGTCGAAACCTACGTCGGCATGAAGCAGGCCGAGATTGCGCTGGCGGGCGATGTCCTTGATGACGCGCTCTGTGCGCGTTACGCGGGCATCTATTGATGGCGGAGCCTGCACCTTTCGAATGGGTGAACCGGGACCGAAGCGGGCCGGTCCTGCTCTTGTGCGAACATGCCTCGAACTGGATGCCCGAGGGCTATGCGGGCCTTGGCCTGTCGCGCACGGACCGCGAGCGCCACATCGCCTGGGATATCGGCGCCGCTGCGGTCGCACGCCACATCGCCGAGCGGACCGGGGCACCTCTGATTCTGGCGGGGGCGTCGCGGCTTCTGATCGACCTGAACCGGCCGCTGAGCAGCCGCACCTCGATCCCGGAACAGAGCGAGGCGACGGCGGTGCCGGGCAATATCGGCATCACCCCGGCCGAGCGCGACGCCCGCGCCCAACGCTGGTTCCACCCTTTCCAGCGCGAGGTGCAGGGCTGGCTTGACCGGGCGAAGGCCAGGGGGGAGCGACCGGCCGTCGTCGGCATCCACTCGTTCACGCCGGTCTTTCTGGGCGAGCGGCGGCCCTGGCAGGCGGGGATCCTCTTCCGCAAGTCGGCCGCCTATGCCGGGCGGCTGATCGAGGGGCTGGGCGGGGCCGAGGCGATGATCGCCGGCAACCAGCCCTACCAGATTGACGATGACAGCGATTATACCGTGCCGGTCCATGGCGAGGCGCGGGGGCTCGAGTCCGTGCTGGTCGAGCTGCGCCAGGACCTGGTGGCGGGCCCGCGCGGGCAGGCCGACTGGGCAGACCGGCTCACGCCGCTGCTGATGCGCGGCTAGGTCTGGGGTGGCAGAGGCCATCGCCTCTGCCATGCTGTGGCTTGGCTGTGGCTTGGTCTTTTGTCCCGACCGATGGCCCCGAAGGCCATCGGCCAGCGCCCGCCCCGCCCACGACGGGCGCTTGCGCGCCCACCGGGGCAGGCGCCGGCCTTGGTTGGCAAGAGACACGAAAGGTCCAGCGGCACCGTTTCGCGGCGGTCGGGGGAAACGCGGTGCGTTTCCTGCTTCCGCCCGGTCTGGCTTTCGGAGTGATCGGCCCGGCTAGAGCCCGCGCGACAGGGCGGCGACGCCGGTGCGGGCCACGTCGGCCAGACCCAGGGGCCGCATCAGATCGGCGAAGGCGTCGATCTTTTCGGGGGTCCCCGTCATCTCGAAGACGAAGCTTTCCAGCGTGGAATCAACGACGTTGGCGCGGAAGATCTCGGCCAGGCGCAGCGACTCGATCCGCTTGTCGCCGGTGCCGGTCACCTTGAAGAGCGCCAATTCGCGCTCGACCGAGGGGCCGTCGGCGGTCAGGTCGTGGACCTCGTGCACCGGAACGATCCGGCCGAGCTGGGCCTTGATCTGTTCGATCACGGCGGGCGTGCCCCGCGTCACCACGGTGATGCGCGAGCGGTGGCCCTTGTGGTCGACCTCGGCCACCGTGAGGCTGTCGATGTTGTAGCCCCGGCCCGAGAATAGGCCGATCACGCGCGCAAGGACGCCCGCCTCGTTGTCCACCAGAACGGCGAGCGTGTGGCTTTCGCTCACCTGGGCATTCGGGTCGCGCAGGTCATAGGCGGAATGGCTCGTCGCGCCTTTCTTGATGTTCAGGGCTGACATGGGTGCCTTCGTCCTTCTCTCTCAGTTCATCGGGGCCGAACGGGGGTGCCGGTCCTAGACCAGCACCGCGCCCTCGGCCTTGATCGCGCCGTCGGTCGAGGCGTCGCCCAGAAGCATCTCGTTGTGCGGCTTTCCGCTCGGGATCATCGGGAAGCAGTTTTCATGCTTCTCGACCAGGCAATCGAAGATGACGGGCCCATCATAGGCCAGCATTTCCTCGATCGCCGCATCGAGCTTGGCCGGGTCGTCGCAGCGGATGCCCTTGCAGCCGAAGGCCTCGGCCAGCTTCACGAAGTCGGGCAGGCTTTCGGACCAGCTTTGCGAATAGCGCTCGCCATGCAGAAGCTGCTGCCACTGGCGCACCATGCCCAGCCGTTCGTTGTTCAGGATGAACTGCTTGACCGGGGCGCGGAACTGAACCGCCGTGCCCATTTCCTGCATGTTCATCAGCCAGCTTGCGTCGCCCGCCACGTTGATGACCAGCGCGTCGGGGTGCGCGATCTGCACGCCGATCGAGGCCGGCAGGCCGTAGCCCATGGTGCCAAGGCCGCCGCTCGTCATCCAGCGGTTCGGTTCATCGAAATGCAGGAACTGCGCCGCCCACATCTGGTGCTGGCCCACTTCGGTCGTGATGTAGCGGTCGCGGCCCTTGGTCAGCGCCTCGAGCCGTTCGAGCGCATATTGCGGCTTGATGATCTTGGTCGAGTTCTTGTAGCTCAGGCTCTTCTTGGCCCGCCACTGGTCGATCTGGCCCCACCATTTGGCCAGCCCCTCGCGGTTGACCTTGCGGCCGCGGGCCTTCCAGATGTTGAGCATGTCCTCAAGCACATGGCCCACATCGCCCAGGATCGGGATGTCGACATGGATGACCTTGTTGATCGACGAGGGGTCGATGTCGATGTGCGCCTTGCGCGAATGGGGGCTGAAGTCGGCGATGCGGCCGGTGATCCGGTCGTCGAACCGCGCGCCGATGTTCACCATCAGGTCGCAGCCGTGCATGGCGAGGTTCGCCTCGTAAAGCCCGTGCATGCCCAGCATCCCGAGCCACTTTGGGCCGGACGCCGGGTAGGCGCCCAGTCCCATGAGGGTCGAGGTGATCGGAAAGCCCGTCGCCTCGACCAGCTCGCGCAGAAGCTGGCTGGCTGCGGGGCCAGAGTTGATGACGCCGCCGCCGGTATAGAAGACCGGGCGTTCGGCGGTTTCCATCAGCTCGACCAGCGCGGTGATGGCGGCCGTGTCGCCCTTGACGCGGGGCTGGTAATGGCCGGTCTTGACCTCGCGCGGGGCGGTGTAGGTGCCGGTTGCGAACTGGACGTCCTTCGGAATGTCGACCAGGACCGGGCCGGGACGGCCATGCATCGCGACATGAAAGGCCTGGTGGATCGTCTCGGCCAGCTTGTCGGTGTCCTTCACCAGCCAGTTCATCTTGGTGCAGGGGCGGGTGATGCCGACCGTATCGGCTTCCTGAAAGCCGTCGGTGCCGATCATGAAGGTCGGAACCTGGCCCGACAGGACGATGAGCGGGATCGAATCCATCAGCGCATCGACCATGCCGGTGACGGCGTTCGTGGCGCCGGGGCCAGAGGTCACAAGGACGACACCCGGCCTGCCGGTCGAGCGCGCATAGCCCTCGGCCATGTGGACCGCGCCCTGTTCGTGGCGGACAAGGATGTGGCGGATGTCGTTTTGCTGGAAGATCTCGTCATAGATCGGAAGGACCGCGCCGCCCGGATAGCCGAAGACCACATCGACGCCCTGATCCTTCAGGGCCTGAACCACCATCTTCGCTCCGGTCATCTGCCGCGACATCGTATCCTCCGGTCTGGCCAAACGGCCCATCCATCAACAAAAAGCCCCCGAGGGTCATCGGGGGCGCATGGGAACCATCATGGTCTGCCGTTACCGGCCCACGCGCCTTTGTCCCCCAAGTACAAGAATCCTGCGCATCACGCGGCCCTTTGCTGCTTCGCAGCGGAAAGTATGTCGCGCGTGGTGGAAGGTCAACCGGCAAAATCGTGAAGAATATGTCTCTGCGGCGAGTTTTTGCGACCGTTTGTTGCGAAAGGCAGCTAATCCGGGAAAGAAATGCGAATCGAGGGGGCGTCGAGATGGTTGCATTTTGACTGTCGGGTCAATATGATCGGGGCAGCGAAAAGGGGAACGCCATGAGAAAGATCGAGCCGCACGACCGCCAGGTGGTCAACATCCGCGAGGGTGCCTTCAAGCCCTTCGTCTATCCCGACGGGACCGCACTTGGCGACGCGATCCTGCAACTCGACGAGGGGCGTCCCCTGGGCGAGGGCTTCCACGTCTACCGGATGCCGCCCGGCATGCTGACGCGCGGCCATCGCCACAACGGGCATGAGCAGTTCCTGATCCTGGAAGGGGAGCTTCACGAAAGCGACGGCACCGTGCTGCGCGCGGGCGACCTGGTCTTTTACCGCGACGGGTCGGAACATTCGTCCTACACGCCGAACGGCTGCCTGCTGGCCGTCCATATCGCCGGGCCGGAAATCACGGTCGCCTGAGAGGGGCCGGTCGAGAGCTGATCGCGGGCCGGGCGGGACCAGGAAACGCACCGCGTTTCCCCCGACCGTCGTGGGAACGGCTCCGCTGGACCGCTGATGTCACGCACTGTCAAAGGCCGGCGCCTGCCCCGGTGGGCGCGGAAGCGCCCGCCGATGGCGGGGCGGGCGCTGGCCGGTGGCTTTGGGCCACCGGCCGGGACAAAAGACCAAGGCAGCGCATGGCAGAGTCAACGGCCTCTGCCAGCCCGCGGTCGACCGCCGCATTCCGCTTTCTGCGCAAAGTGGGGCCACCGGCCAGAACAGCGGAGAAGCCGTCGAATGGCAGAAGCGTTGGCCTCTGCCGCCCGGCACTCGGTGGGACTGTCGTTCCCCGACCTACCCCTTCGGTGAAACGGGGCGCGCTTCCGGCAAGGTGATGCGTGCCACCTGTTCGGCGATCGGGTCGATCGACAGGGGGTGCGCCTGGCCGGAGTGGTCGTCCGGGTTGCCAAGGTCCTGCCAGCGGCCGCCCTTGTAGATCTCGACCGCGCCGAAGTTGGCCTTGTAGCCCATCTTGCGGCTGCCGGGCACCCAATAGCCAAGATAGACGTAGGGCAGGCCGGCCGCGCGCGCGATGTCCACATGGTCAAGGATGATGTAGCTGCCGACGCTCTTGGCCTCTCGGGCGGGGTCGTAGAAGCTGTAGACCATGCTCACGCCGTCATCGAGTACGTCGGTCAGGCAGACGGCGGCCAGCGTGCGCCCGTCGGCCCCGTCGGTCGAATATTCGATGACGCGGCTCTTGATCGGCGTCTCTTCGATCATGGCGGCGAACTCGAAGATGTCCATGTCGGCCATGCCGCCGTCGGCGTGGCGGCTGTCGAGGTAGCGGCGGAAGAGGCCGTATTGATCTTCGGTCGCCCAGGGGCTCGTCGCCTCGCGCACCAGGTCGGCATTGGCGCGGATCGCGCGGCGCTGGCTGCGGTTCGGGGTGAAGTCGGCCACGCGGATGCGCGCCGACATGCAAGCGGTGCAGTCCGCACAGGAGGGCCGGTAGAGCACGTTCTGCGACCGGCGGAAGCCCTGTTTCGACAGGACGTCGTTCAGCCGGATGGCATTCTCGCCCGGAAGTGCGGTGAAAAGCTTCCGTTCCTGCCGGCCATCAAGATAGGGGCAGGGCTGCGGAGCGGTGACGTAGAACTGCGGGGCAAGGGGCAGTGTATGGCGCATGGGCGAACGGGCGGAGCGGAACCTGGTTTGTGGCTGGACATAGTGGAACGGCAGACTGCGGCACCCGGAACTGTTCCGGCCGCAGCTTGACCTTGACGTGAAGCTAGCAAGCCCGCCGCCGTCCGCCAAGAATTTTATGAAAAACGCCGAGCGGGGCGCGCTAGCCCTGATGGTTAAGGCCGGGACATCCGCGCATTGTTTCTTGCCGCGATCTGGCGGTGATCTGGGCGCGACCCGGCAGCGATCTGGCCGGGCAAAAAAAACACCGCGCGGGTTTCGCCGCGCGGTGCCTTGAGGTTCCGGGAAGGATCAGGCCTTCGGGTTGTTGCCGTCTTCGATGACGTCGGTGTCGGGACGGTCGGCAGTGTCCGTCTGTTCGGTGCGGGCCGCACGGGCGCGGTCCTCCATGTACTGGTCGAACTCCGACTTGTCCTTCGAGGCGCGAAGCCGTTCGAGGAAGGCTTCGAACTCTTCCTGTTCGCGCTGGAGCCGGTCGAGCGTATCACGCTTGTAGGCGTCGAAGGCGCTGTTGCCCGAAGACCGGAAGGCCATCGGCCCGCCGTAGGACCAGCTGCGGCAGCCCCCGCGTCCAGACATGCCCCCGGACATGCCGCCGGAAGTGCTCATGGCCATGCGCCGTTCAAAGCGCCGGCCCGACTTGCGGAAGAAGAGCGTGTAGAAGAGCAGGAACAGGCCGATCGGCCAGAAGGCGATGAAACCCAGCACCGTCGCCGCAATCCAGGCGCCGGTTCCGCGGTCATCGAGCCAAGCCTCAGCGCGGGCGGGCCAGGCGCAGGCGGCGGCGATAGTGGACATGAAAACCTCCGTTTGGGTGATGTGAAGTCCGTTCACATGCCGATAGATCGGATCGGCAGGGGGTCCTGTCAAGGGTGATGTGAATGTGTTTTACATTATTCGCCGCAAGGCCCCCGCCTGCGCGGAAAGCCGCCGAAAAGGGCTCAGGCCGAGAAATCGGCGAGCGTGGCGCCGGACAGGCCCAGAAGGGCGTCCGGGGCGATGGAAAAGACGTGGTTCGGGGTGCCGGCGGCGGCCCAGACCAGGGGGAAGGCCAAGAGGTGGCGGTCGAAGAAGGCGCGGACGGGCTTCAGGTGGCCGACGGGCGACACGCCGCCGATGACGAAGCCCGTCTCGGCGCGGATCAGGTCGGCGTCGGCCTTGCCCAGACGCTCGCCGGCAAGGGCCGAGGCGCGCTCGGCGTCGACCTGGCGGCCGCCGGCGGTGACGAACAGGACGACATGGCCGCCGGTTTCGCCCTTGAAGAGGATCGACTTGGCGATCTGGTCGACCTCGCAGCCGACTGCGGCAGCCGCTTCTGCGGCAGTCCGGGTCGAAGCGGTCAGCCCCTTCAGCTCATGGGCCACACCGGCGGCGGCCAGGGCGGCCTCGACGCGCTTCAGGCTCTTGCTCATGGGGTCCTCCGGCCTTGCGGGTCCGACCCTAGCGGACGTGACCGTGGGCGCAAGCCCTCAGCCCATCCGGGCGCAAGCCCTCAGCCCATCGCCGCCTTCTTGCGCAGGAGCATCCCGTAGAGGTCGCGCGGCTCGTCAGGGTCGGCGATCATGTCCAGGTCTTCGGAAAAGCCCAGGCCCTTCGGCAGGGCGCGAAGCTGGCGCAGCACGTAGCGGAGCGCCGAGAAATCCTCGATCGCGAAGCCCACGCTGTCGAAGAGCGTGATCGCCCGGTCGCTCTCGCGTCCCGCGATGGCGCCGGTAATGACCTGCCACAGTTCCTTGACCGGATGGTCGGGCGCGAGCTGCTGGATTTCGCCCTCGATGCGGGTCTGGGGCGGGTATTCGACGAAGATGTCGGACCGCAGAAGGATGTCGCTGTGCAACTCCGTCTTGCCGGGCGCATCGCCGCCGATGGCGTTGATATGGACGCCGGGGCCGACCAGGTTGTCGGTCAGGATGGTGGCATACTGCTTGTCGGCGGTGACGGTGGTGATGATGTCGGCGCCCAGGATCGCCTCTTCGGGCGCGGCGCAGGCGACGACGGTCAGGCCGGTCCCTTCGAGGTTCGCCGCGCATTTCCGGGTGGCTGCGGGGTCGATGTCATAAAGCCGCACCTCGGTCACGCCGCAGATGGCGCGGAAGGCAAGCGCCTGGAACTCGGACTGGGCGCCGTTGCCGATCATGGCCATGGTCCTGGCGCCCTTTCGCGCCAGCCACTTGGCGGCCAGCGCGGACATGGCGGCGGTCCTGAGCGCGGTCAGGATGGTCATTTCCGACAGAAGCACCGGGTAGCCCGTGTTCACGTCCGCCAGAAGCCCGAAGGCGGTAACGGTCTGCAGGCCTTCCTTCATGTTCTTCGGGTGGCCGTTCACGTATTTGAAGCCATACATCTCGCCGTCAGAAGTCGGCATCAGCTCGATCACGCCCACCGCGGAATGGGAGGCGATGCGCGGGGTCTTGTCGAAGAGCGGCCAGCGGCGGAAATCCTCTTCGATGGTCGCGGCGAGGTCCAAAAGCACGCGCTCGACCCCCAGATGAAGGACGAGCCGCATCATGGCGTCGACCGAAACGAAGGGGACAAGGTTCAGGTTCTGGCGGGAAATGGTCATGGTTTGATCTCAGTAGCTTCGGGTCGGACGGTCGAACACCTTGCGGCCCATGAGCGAGCCGACAAGTTCGACCATCAGCTTCGCGGTCTTGCCGCGTTCGTCCAGGAAGGGGTTCAGTTCGACAAGGTCAAGCGAGGTGACAAGGCCGCTTTCGTGCAGAAGCTCCATCACCAGATGCGCCTCGCGGAAGGTGGCGCCGCCGGGAACCGTGGTGCCGACGGCGGGCGCGATGGCCGGGTCAAGGAAGTCGACGTCGAGCGAGACGTGCAGCATGCCATTTTCGGCGCGCACCTCGTCGAGGAAGGCGCGCAGGGGAGCGACGATGCCGCGTTCGTCAAGGACGCGCATGTCGCACACGATCATGTCCGTGGTCAGGAGGCGCGCATGTTCCGCCGGGTCGACCGAGCGGATGCCGAAGAGGCAGATGCGTTCCTCGGGCACCGGGGCGGGGAAGGGGGGGAAGGCGTCGAAACCCTCGTGCCCGGCGATGTAGGCGACGGGGGTGCCGTGCAGGTTGCCGGACTGGGTGGTCAGGGGCGTGTGGATGTCCGAATGCGCATCGAGCCACAGGACGAACAGGGGCCGCCCCTCGGCCTTGGCGTGGCGCGCGGCGCCAGAGACCGAGCCGAGCGCCAGCGCGTGATCGCCGCCCATGATGATCGGCAGGCTGCCGGTCGCCAGCGCCTCGGCCGTGCGGTCGGCGAGCGACCTGGTCCAGCCCACAAGCTCTGACAGGTGGTGGACGGCCGGGTTCGGCGTCGTCGCGGGGGTCAGGGTGCCGGGCCCGACGTCACCCCAGTCGGCGACCGAATGGCCCAGATCGGTGATCGAGGGCGCGAGCCCCGCCACACGATAGGCCGCCGGCCCCATCAGGCAGCCCGCGCGCTTTTGCCCGTCGTCGAGCGGGGCGCCGATCAGGATGCAGTCCTTGGGATTCGGGTGGGGCATGGGTGCTGCTCCTTCGCGCGCGCTTCTTTGGCTGGATCACCTAAATAAGCGCCAACTTGCGGAGAAATAAAGGGGTGCTATTGTCGGATTGGATGATTGAATTGCCAAAACGGCGGATAAAATGAGCGAACTGGATGAAACCGATCTGGCGTTGATCGCCGAGTTGCGCCGCGACGGGCGTGCGGGCTGGTCGGACCTGGCCGACCGGCTGGGGCTTGCGCGCGCGACGGTCCGGGCGCGGCTCGAACGGCTGCAGGCGCGGGGCGAGGTGGTGGGTTTTACCGTCCTGACGCGCTCTGACGTGGGCGCGATGCCGGTCCGCGCGCTGATGATGGTGGCGCTCGAGGGCAGGGGGCAGGAAAAGATCACCGCGCGCCTCACGGGCCTGCCGGAGGTCAGCGCGGTCCATTCGACGAACGGCCGCTGGGACATGATTGCCGAGATCGGCACCCGCACGCTCGAGGAGCTGGACCAGCTGATCCTGAAGGTGCGCAACCTCGACGGCGTGCTGGCGAGCGAGACGAACCTTCTGTTGTCGACGCGCCGGGCAGGGCGGCGCTAGTCGCTCAACCGTTCCCGGCGCCAGGTTCCGAGCCAAAGGCCCGCGAGAGTCATCGAGAAAATGCCATTGTAGGTAGCCATTGACAGGCCGAAGAGGCTCCAGGCCACCTCGTCGCAGCGGATGAGCGGCGCGCCCTGGATCTGGGCCAGAAGCTCATCGGACGTGAGGCCCGCGATGGGGGTCGAGGTGCAGGTCGTGGGGCCGAGCCACAGCTTTTCCTCGACGCCCGTGTGGTAGAAGCCAAGCCCAGCCGTCACCAGCATCAGCACAAGGCCGACCGGCAGCAGCCACCGCCGCCCGGACCAGAGCGTAAGTGCGCCGATGATCAGGGCGGCGTAGTGCGGCCAGCGCTGCCAGTGGCAGAGCTTGCAGGGCGGATAGCCCAGCGCCTGAAAGATCAGCGCGCCGCCGACAAGCGCGGCCGAGCCGAGCGTCGCCCAAAGGACGTAGCGGCGGGACGTGGCGGACAGGGTGGCGGTCACAGGTGCAGGACCCAGTAGAGGAGGACCGCCGCGACGAGGATGCCGCCGACGATCCAGCCCATGCGCCGCTCGACGAAAGCCAGCACCGCCGTGCCGTAGCGCTGCAGCAGCCAGGCCAGCCCATAGAAGCGCGCACCCCGGGCGACGATGGCCGAGATGATGAAGAGCGGCAGGCTGAAACTCACGACGCCCGACAGGATCGTCACCACCTTCATCGGCGGCAGGTGCGACAGGCCCGAGGTCACCAGAAGCAGCAGGATCAGCCAGGAATTCTGCCCGACCCAGTCCTGCATGGCATGGAAGGCGTCGAGCTTGTTGTAGAATTCCAGGACCGGCACGGCGAGCCAGGCGAAGGCATAGTGCCCGATCAGCCAGCCGAAGATCCCGCCAAGGACCGAGGTGACAGAGGCGATGAAAGCCAGCCGCCAGGCCTTGTCGGGCCGTGCCGCGACCATCGGGATGAAGAGAACGTCCGCGGGGATCGGAAAGACCGAACTTTCGACGAAGGAGATCCCGCCGAGCGCCGTTTCGGCGCGGGGCGAGCGGGCCAGCGCGACGGTCCAGTCGAACAGGCGTTGAAACATGGGCGCGGCTCCGTCGCGGGGTCGTTCGCGGCTGATAGGCCTGCCGGACCTGCAAGGTCAAGGGCGGCGGCGGGGAGTCCATGGGGCAAAGGGGGGCCAAAGGGGGGGCAAGGGGCGCCATCGTTCCCGCTTTTCGGGGCGCGCGTGACAGGATAGTCTCGCGGCAACGTGATCGAACGGGGTGACGATCCGGTCGCTTTGGGCGCGCCAGGGGTGCGCCATGGGTGCGTCATGAAGGCACCGCAGCGGTGCAGGGGGTTGGAATGAGGTGGGACGGGCGTCGCGGCAGCGACAATATCGAGGATCGGCGGGGCGAAGGCGGCGGCGGCTTCGGCGGCCCGCCCGGCGGCATGCGCATGGGCCGCATCGGCGGCGCGGGCGGCTTCGGCCTCATCGCGGTGGCGATCCTGGTCTGGGCGCTTGGCGGCGACCCGATCGCGGTCCTGACGGGCGGCGCGGGCAACCAGACGATCCAGATGGGTGGCGGCGGCGGTGGCCAGATCACGCCCGAGGATGAACAGGCGGCGAAGTTCGTGTCGGTGACGCTCGCCGATACCGAAGAGGTCTGGAAGGACGTCCTGCAGAAAGAGGCGGGAATGGACTACACGCCGACGACGCTGGTCCTCTTCAAGGGCCAGACCTACAGCGACTGCGGCGGCGCGACCGAAGCGACCGGGCCCTTCTACTGCCCGGTCGACAAGAAGGTCTACCTCGACACGGACTTCTTCACGACCATGTCGCAGGAACTGGGCGCCAAGGGCGATTTCGCGGCGGCCTATGTCGTGGCGCACGAAGTCGGCCACCATGTGCAGGACCTTCTGGGCATCCTCGACAAGACGACGCGCTACCGCGAACAGGCGTCCGAGGCCGACGCCAACGCGATGTCGGTCCGGGTCGAGTTGCAGGCCGACTGTTTTGCCGGGGTCTGGGCGAAGAACGCCGCGCAGAAGTTCGGATCGCTCGAGCCCGGCGACATCCAGGAGGCGGTGGATGCCGCCTCGCGCATCGGCGACGACACGCTGCAAAGGAATGCCGGCCGGCGGCCGATGCCCGACAGCTTTACCCACGGCACCTCGGAACAGCGGCAGCGCTGGCTTGCGGCGGGCTACAATGCGGGCACGATCCGGGCCTGCGACACGTTCGGCACCAACAGCCTCTGACCGCCGCGCCGGTGCGGCCCGCCGCCCCACCGGCCGCTTGACCCGCCGCTTGAAATGACCCCGCGCGCCCTTTATGACGGGGGCGCGCCCGGATGGCGGAATGGTAGACGCAGCGGTCTCAAACACCGCCGACGCAAGTCATGCGGGTTCGAGTCCCGCTCCGGGCACCAGCATCCCCACCCCGCGACTGCCGACTCATCGCCACTCTTGCGTTCAAGTTGATTCGGCGCGCGTCTGACGCAACGTCGCGAATTGGGTGGAAAACATGGCCAATATCGGTCGTGGGTGCCGTAAATCCCGGTCAGGTGAAACGGGTTAAGGGCCCCGGCGGCAAAAAAAGCGGGGCAATTGCGACAATTTGGGGTCGGGCGGATTGTTCGCCATCGCTCAACGGTTAGCTAACGAAAGGACAGGTTTCCGGAAGCCGATCCTTGTTCTTCAATTGCATAATATCTCGATTAATTTTCGTAATAACAGTGTGTTATAGGAATCTTTCGCCATTTCCGCATTGGCTTCAATCGACCGCGAGGCCGCTTATGCAGCAGGGCGGTGACTACGGGCGGCGAACGGTCCTGCCACATTCCTGCCGCAATCGGCTCGCCATGTGGGGTCATCCGAGGTGACGCACCCCGGATGGCCCGGTGGCGGGGCAGGGAATTTACCCCTACGCCACGACTTGTTGAGACGACTTTTTACGACGCCTGTTTGAGCCCCGATTTAAGGACCTAGCCGTGAGCTGTTTTACGAGCGGAAGCCAATTGACCACCCTCCGGGGGGAAATCCCGGTCGAACTCCTGGCCGTGGGCGACCGTGTCGTGACCCGTGACAACGGGCTGCGCACGATCCGCCGCATCTCGCGCCGTGATTTCGACTATGCCCAGCTCGCCGCGCTGCCGCACCTGCAGCCGGTCCTGGTGACGATCGGCGCGCTCGGCAAGGGCCTGCCGGAACGCGACATGCTGATCAGCCCGAACCAGCGCCTGCTGGTCACGCCCGAGCTTTTCCCCTCGGGCGATGTGGTGGCCAAGGGCGCGCGCGAGGCGCTGGTCGCAGCCAAGAACCTGACCGACCACAAGGCGATCCGCCCCTGCCAGTCGCTGGGCGTGAGCTATTTCCTGGTCGAGTTCGACCGCAATGAATGCGTGTTGGCCAATGGTATCTGGGTCGAGGCCTTCTGCCAGCAGGACCAGAGCGACGGCGCCCGCCGCAACGCCCAGCGGAACGAAGTGCAGGAGATTTTCCCCGGCCGCAGCAAGACCGAGGCCGTAGCCCAGACCAGCGGCCCGAACAGCATTCCCGCCGCCTGAGGGCACACCCTATTTCACGTCAGCCGTTTGCAAAGGAAGTTTGCCATGACCCTTCTGATCCTCGCCGCACTGACGCCCATCCTGATGCTGCCCGGCCTTCTGACCCTGACGCTGGTCATCGGCGCCGGACTGATGCGCGGGGCGGAACCCGTCCGCGTCACCGAAACCGCGCGGAGGGCGCGCCGGTAAGGGGAAGCGACAGCCCAAGGAGCTAAACCTTGTCGGCCTGACTGGCAGAGGCCCGTGCCTCTGCCATGCGAAGGCCAAGTCATATGTCCCGGCCGGTGGCCCAAAGGCCATCGGCCAGCGCCCGCGCCCCGCCATCGGCGGGCGCTTCCGCCCCCGCTGGGGCAGGCGCCGGCCTTTGGTGTTCTGTGACACGGCCGGTCCAGCGGGTCGGCTCGCACGGGCGGGGGAAACGCCGTGCGTTTCCCAATCCCGCCCGGCCAGACCTAGCCCCTCATCCGCGCGCCGTCGGCGTCCCAGAGGGGGCCGTCGACCATGCGGGCGGGGCGCATCTCGCCCAGGATCTCGATCTCGCCGGTCAGGCCGGGGCGGATCAGGTCGACCGGCACGAAGGCCTGGGCGACCGACTTGCCGGTCCAGTGCGAGAAGCCGCCGGACGAGCAGAAGCCCACCACCTTGCCGTCGATCCAGAGCGGCTCGTAGCTGACCACATCGGCGTCCGCCGCCTCGATCACGAAGGGCATCAGCTTGCGCTTGGGCGCAAAACCCGCCGCGGCCTTCCGGCCGATGAAATCGTCCTTCTGCCAGCGGATGAAGCGGTCGATGCCGGTTTCCTGCGGCATGTAGTCCGGGCTGAATTCGCGGCCCCACGAGCCGAAGAACTTGTCGAGCCTCAGGCTCATCATCGCCCGCATGCCGAAGGGCGTCAGCCCCAGGTCCTGGCCGGCGGTCCAGAGCGCGTTCCACAAGGCACGCTCGCTCATGTGGTCGCAGAAGATCTCGTAGCCCAGGTCGCCCGTGTAGCTCACGCGCTGCACCAGGCAGTCCGCCATGCCGACCGTCATGCGGCGCGAATCCATGAAGCGGAACGAGGGGCCGACATCGCCGCGCGTGACGCGCGCCAGCAGGTCGCGGGCGCGGGGGCCGGCGATCTGGAAGCCGGTCACGCGGTCGGACATGTTTTCGACCTTCACGCCGTCCCGGAGGTTCGCCTCGAACCAGCGCAGGTGCTGGTCCTGCGCCCCGTAGCTGCCGGTGATCTGGAAGGTTTCGTCGTCGATGCAGGTCACGGTGAAGTCGCCGATGATCTTGCCCTTCGGCGACAGCATCGGGGTCAGCGACAGGCGGCCGGGCTTCGGGATGGTGCCCGCCATGACGTAGTCCAGCCAGGCGCGCGCGTTCGGGCCGGTCACGCGGAACTTGCCGAAGTTCTGCACCTCGTTGATGCCGACGCCTTCGCGCACCGCGCGGACTTCGCGCCCGGTCGCGCCAAAGGCGTTCGAGCGCTTGAAGGACGGCTCTTCATAGGTCGGCTCGCCGTCACGCGCGAAGTAGTTCGGCACTTCGAGCCCGTATTGCTGGCCCCAGACCGCGCCCAGGTCGGTGAAGGTGTCGTACATCGGCGTCGTGCGGAAGGGGCGGGCGGCCGGGCGCTCCTCGTTCGGATAGCCGACCGAGAAGCGCATCTGGTAGTTCTCGATCACCTTCGGGACGGTGTAGCCGGGTGTCGTCCACTTGCCGAAGCGCGCCACGTCAAAGCCGCGGGGATCGACCTCTGTCTCGCCGTGAATCATCCATTCGGCAAGCGACTTGCCCATGCCGCCGCCCTGGCTGAAGCCTGCCATGACCGCGCAGGCCGACCAGTAGTTACGCAGGCCGGGGACGGGGCCGATCAGCGGGTTGCCGTCCGGCGCGAAGGTGAAGGGGCCGTGGATCACGCGCTTGACGCCCGAGCGTTCCAGCACCGGGAAGCGGCGATAGGCGAAGGTCACGCTGTCCTCGATCTTGTCGAACTGCTCGTTCAGAAGCTCGTGGCCGAAGGTCCAGGGCGTGCCGTCGACCGACCAGGGCTCGGCCTTCTGTTCGTAGAAGCCGATGCAGAGCCCGCGCCCCTCCTGCCGCAGGTAGCTTTCGCCGCCGGGGTCCATGACGTGCGGGAATTCCTTGCCCTGATCGAGGACAGCGACGATTTCGGGGATGTCGTCCGTCACCAGATACTGGTGCGCCATGGGCAGTAGCGGCAGGTAGACGCCGGCCATCGCGCCCACCTCGCGCGCCCAGAGGCCGCCCGCGTTCACCACGTGCTCGGCATGGACCTCGCCCTTTTCGGTGACGACGGTCCAGGTGCCGTCCGGGCGCGGGGTGGTGGCCAGCACGCGGTTGTGTTCAACGATGGTTGCGCCGCCCATCCGCGCGGCCTTGGCGTAGGCGTGCGTCGTGCCCGAGGGGTCGAGGTGGCCGTCGAGCGGGTCGTAGAGCGCGCCGATGATGCCTTCGAGGTTCACCTGGCCATAGGTGAACTTCTCGATCTCGGCCGGGGTCAGGATTTCGGTGTGAAGGCCCATGTAGCGGTGCTTGGCGCGCTCGGCCTTCAGCATCTCGAACCGGGCCTGGTTGTCGGCCAGAGTGATGCCGCCGACATGGTGCAGGCCGCAGTTCATGCCGGTCAGCGCCTCGAGCTCTTTGTAAAGCTGGATGGTGTAGCCCTGAAGCGCGGCCATGTTGGTGTCGCCGTTCAGCGTGTGAAAGCCGCCCGCCGCATGCCAGGTCGAGCCCGAGGTGAGGGTCGAGCGTTCGATCAGCATCACGTCTTTCCAGCCCATCTTGGTCAGATGGTAAAGGACCGAACAGCCGACGACGCCGCCGCCGATGACTGCAACCTGGGTGTGAGTTTTCATGGAACGCTCCCTCGAACCGGCCCGCGCGTCCGGGCGGCGGGGCTTTCAGCGGCGATCATGGCAAGGTGCGCGCGGCTCGGGCGTGTCATTTGCGACAGAGATTGGTCGTTTTGGTGATTGGACCTCTCTGGACGCGAAGGCGTGATTGGCAGGGCGATTGGCCGGCGCTAGTCAGGACGGGACCACCGCCCCTTGCCCGAGGACCAGATGATTCGCCTGACCCTGCCACGGCTTCTGGGCCTGATGGCCGCTCTTTTCGTCGGTTGCCTGATCATCCGGCCGCTCTTGCCGGTCGACGAGACGCGCTACCTGGCCGTCGCGTGGGAGATGCACCTGTCGGGCGATCCGCTGCATCTGACCAGGAACTTCGCGCCCTACGCCCACAAGCCGCCGCTTCTGTTCTGGCTCATCAACCTTGTGTGGCTGGTGACCGGGGTCAGCGAGCTGTTCGCCCGCCTCATCGGGCCTGCCTTCGCGCTGGCTTCGATCTGGGCGACGGCGCGGCTGGCGCGCCAGTTCTGGCCCGAGGTTCCGGGCGCACCGCTTGCGGCCGGGCTGGCGCTGGCCGCGATGACGGTCTTTCAGCTTTACGGCAGTGCGACCATGTTCGACACGATGCTGACGCTCGCGACGATCATCGGCATCGGGGCGCTTTGGCGGGTCGGCGAAGGGCAGGCGGGGCTCGGTCCCTGGGTCGTCTTTGGCGCGGCGCTCGGGTTCGGAACGCTCGCCAAGGGGCCGGTGATCCTCTTGCACCTTCTGCCGCCCCTTCTGGCCTTTCGCGTCTGGGCCGATGAACGGGTGCCGGTGCGCATCCTTCTGAAGGGCGCGGGTGTGGCGCTGGCGGTCGGTCTTGCCATCGTCGCGCTGTGGCTGATCCCCACGCTTCTGACCGCAACCCCCGAATTCCGCCACGAGCTTCTGTGGAGCCAGTCGGTCGAGCGCGTTGCGGGCGGCATGGCGCATGACCGGCCCTTCTGGTTCCTGATCGGCCTTCTGCCGGTGATCCTTTTCCCCTGGTTCTTCACTCCGCCATTCTGGCGGTCCATCGCGCCTTCGCGCCTGAACGGCGACAATGCCGCGCGGCTGTGCCTCATCTGGGCCCTGTCGGCGCTGATCCTGTTCTCGTTCGTGGCCAGCAAGCAGCCGCATTACCTGGTGCCGGAACTGCCCGCGATCGCGCTCATCCTGGCCCTGCCGCTCGCCACCCGCCCGCGCCTTGCGCTCGGGGGCCTTGGCGTCGGCAGTGCCGTCACCATCGTTATCCATGTCGTCCTGATGCAGAACGGCGGCTTTGCCGACTGGAACAGCCGCAGGCTCGCCATCCTTCTCAGCCCGGCGGCAGAGGGTGACCTGGCCGTGGCCGGCACGCGCTACAATGCCGAAGTCAACTTCACCATGCGCCTGACCGATCCCGTGGCCGAGCCGCAGGACGCGGCCGCCCTCGTCGCCTGGGCGGTCGCCCATCCGAACGGCCTTGTGTTCGGCCCGGTCGAGGCGAGCCCGATCCGCAAGGCGCCGGCGTCGACCTTGCGTTTTGTGGGCGAGGACTATGGCGTCTGGCCGGCGGCGGATGCGCTGACGGCGGAGTAGGGCCCTGCCTTTCGGGCGGGCCCTACTTCTCTGGCAAGAGCCCCTTTGGCGCAAATCGCAGGACGACCAGCAGGATCACCCCCATGACAATGGTGCGCATCTGCTCGGCGCTGCCGGTCAGGGCGGACTTCAGGCCAGAGGCGGGGTCCATATACTGGGTCGCGCTCCACATCGCGGCAGAGCCCCAGTCGAAGACCTTGTTCCAGAGATACCAGATCAGGAAGGCGCCCAGGACCGAGCCCCAGTTGTTGCCCGAGCCGCCGACGATGACCATGAGCCAGATGGTGAAGGTGAAACGCAGGGGCGTGTAGCTCGACGGGACCAGCTGGCCGTCGCGCGTCACGAGCATCGCGCCCGCCAGACCA
>Ga0209571_1000550_pt1 | contig 35831 bp, 38 predicted proteins | sample EBPBio102011_DNA_FD_185866 | JGI IMG/M metagenome (GOLD analysis project Ga0209571, IMG submission 185866) | Wastewater treatment Type I Accumulibacter community from EBPR Bioreactor in Madison, WI, USA - Reactor 1_1/10/2011_ DNA (SPAdes)... | ecosystem: Engineered > Bioreactor > EBPR >... | reverse complement strand
TCCAGTGTCGCCCGCCGGTTCCGCTTCGCTCCACCTGCGGCCAACACTGGCGATGGACGCGTCAATGCACTAACAATCCCAGCGGACCACTCGGTGGGGGCCGGTCACCATGCGCGCCCGCATCGCATAGGGACAGCGGCGGAAGCTGTAGAAGATTGGTGGCGCCTGCACGCCAGCGACATAGCGGAACGGCAGCGCGGACGTACAGCCCGATCCGGATAACGCGACGATCGATGGCCGATAGCGGTCCTTCGGCTTACAGGAAGATATCTACGAGAGCGGTCATCGCTATCAGGGCAATAAAGAGAATTCCTCATACCTCCTATTCGTCATGCCGCGATGTCGAAGCTTTCAGCACGAGCAAGGCGCCACGCAGCGCCGTAAAAGTCCCGCTCACAGTTCGCTCGCAGCAACTCGCCGTCTTCAAGGAAGATGTGGAGTTGTGAGAAGAGCCTGATCTCAGTGAGACTGACTCTGCGAACGAGATGATGAGGTCCAAGCTTGGCGGGATGATCAAGGCCGGCCGCAGCAATCATTTCAGAGAGGGCAAGCAAGGTATTGCGATGAAAGTTGCGCACACGGTCTGCCTTGTCGCTGACGACGAGCGCGCGTTGCCGGCCCGGATCCTGCGTCGCGACACCCGCCGGACAGCGATTCGTGTGGCAGGCGAGCGACTGAATACAGCCGATCGCAAACATGAAGCCGCGTCCTGCGTTCGTCCAGTCGGCCCCCAGCGCCATCACGGTGGCGATGTCGAACGCACTCACGATCTTGCCGGCGGCGCCGATCCGGATCTTCTTTCGAAGTCCGGCGCCGACAAGAGTGTTGTGCACAAACAGGAGGCTTTCCCGCAGCGGCATGCCGAGATGGTCGGTAAATTCGAGGGGGGCGGCGCCGGTTCCGCCTTCGGCGCCATCCACGACAATATAATCCGGCAAGATACCGGTCTTGAGCATCGCCTTCACGATGCCCATAAATTCCCACGGCTGACCGATACAAAGCTTGAAGCCCACTGGCTTGCCGCCAGACAGCCGGCGGAGTTCGCCGACGAATTCGAGGAGTTCGATTGGCGTCGAGAAGGCTGAGTGCCGCTGCGGCGAAATACAGTCGCGTCCGATCGGAATCCCGCGGGTCAGCGCGATCTCAGGGCTGATCTTCTCGGCGGGAAGGATACCCCCCTTGCCCGGCTTGGCACCCTGGCTGATTTTCAACTCGATCATGCGCACCTGCGGGTCGGCCGCCTGCTCCGCAAATCGGCCTGCATCGAAGGCGCCGTCTTCGTTCCGGCATCCGAAATAGCCGCTGCCGATTTCCCAGATGAGATCGCCTCCATGCTCGCGGTGGTAGGGACTGATCGATCCTTCGCCAGTGTCGTGGGCAAATCCACCGAGTTTGGCGCCCTTGTTGAGTGCGCGGATGGCATTCGCACTCAGCGCGCCGAAGCTCATCGCGGAGATATTGAAGACAGATGCCGAATAGGGCTGTGTACAATCATCGCCCCCGATAGCGACGCGAAATCCCGCAGGGTCGGCCGATGCCGCAGGGCAGGTAGAATGGGCGATAAACTCATACCCATTCTTGTAGACGTCGACGAGCGTCCCGAAGGCGAGATCACTTACCTGATTCTTCGCGCGGGCGTAAACAAGTGAACGCTGACTTCTGGAAAAAGGCGTTTGCTCATGGTCTCCTTCGATCAGATATTGGCGGATTGCAGGGCGTATTTCCTCGAACAGCCACCGCAGGCGACCGACGATCGGATAGTTGCGGCGCACCGAGTGCCGCAGCTGGGCGAGATCGTAGAGGCCGACGCACGACAAGGTCGCCGCCATAATCAGGAGCGCCAAGGCGGCGGCGCCAGGCAGTGCAAGAGTCGCCGCAAGCGTAGCGGACAGACCCATCCCAAGCGGGATGAAACGGAAAAGAGACACAGAAAACTCCAACAGAAGAAAGGGAATGAATCCGGGGCAAAAGGTCGGCTGCGCGGCAGTTAGCCGGCGAGCCGCGACGCGGTGACGAGTAGCAGTGCCGCGCCGGCCACGATGGCGAGCGCAGCGCCTGGCAGCCCCGATTGCAGGCGCGGGGCGTGATCTCGCTCGACGCGCGTCAGCTTCGCCGCCAGCAGTGGATCGCCGCGCAGCGCGATGCGATCTGCGGCCGACAAGCGGTCCACGAGCGAGATCAGCCTCACAAGCGCACGGCGGCAGAGCAGCGGATAACGCGCGAGAAGCGGGGTGACTTCGCGCAGTTGTGGTGAAGCCGCCGGCAGACGCGGCGGAGACTCTGGCATGATGGCGGTCATGCAGAGCCCCCCTGTCCGCTCGTCGTCAGGCTTTGCGCGCGCGGCGGGGCGTGCGAGCTGGCGATAATGAGAGCGGCCATCGCGGCGAAGGCTAAACAGGCCGCGGCCAGCCATCCCCGTCTATTCCGCTCGGTCAACGCGAAAAGCAGGCTGTAGAGTCCCGTGAACCCGGCGACGATGATCAGCCCCATGATCTCCTCAAGACTGTATGGCCAGCGGAGCGACAGGCTCGCCAGGTCGATAGCCAAGTTCACATCTCGATCCCTTCAAGAAGCGGCCCGCAGCAGCATGCCAACGAGCCAGCATGCCGCTGCGAAGAGGCCGATAAAGGCGCTTATGAGAAGCAGCCGGGTCCGATATCGCGGCTGCAGCCGTGCGCGCCGGACGCGTCTGGGATGACGTCTCACGAGTCCGCGCCCTGAAGCTCTTCCGGCGTCGCGAGAGCGCTCAGCACCCCCACGAGCGCGAGCATCTCGCGCCGAACGGCGACCGGTGCTGCAATTCTGGGGTCGCACCAGAGATCGCTATAGAGGTCCGCATAGGTTCGCAGGTTCCTGAAAGCTTCGCGCTCTTCCCGCTTTACTCGCTTCCCGATTTCGGCCGCCGTTTCCCATGCCCGTTCGATCGGCAGTCCTTGGCTGGTAAAGGGTCCGAATGCGGCGCGCCGCTGGGCTTCAATCGCGACGCGGCTGGCAGGCGTCTCGAAAAGCACTCTCAGTGCGACCTCGATGGCGGCGGGTTCCGACGGAGCCGCGGTCAATCGCAGCGCGGCTGCAAGAAGCTGGTCTTCGGCAAGCGCGGAATATTCCAGTCGTTCGATCGGTGTCAGGCCGCAGTCCGAAGGCGTCCGCAGCTGCGCTGCAGTGTCCAGATCCTCCAGCATGGTGCTAGCGCATCGCGATGCGCCGGCAATAAGATGATCAAGCAGCAGCCGCTGTTTCAAGATGGCGTTCACATTTATCTCCATGGGCGCCAGCCGGTGGCGGGCGATAGGCAGTTGATGGCGTGTCGAATTTCGCTTCAGGCGCACAGCCGATGACCCCGCGCCGGACGCACCGGATTCCTCGCCGCGTCGAAACGATTTCGTCGGCGAGCGACGGTTTTCCGATCTTTTCGGACAAGAGCCCCGGACCCGCGGCATGCGGATCCGGGGCCGCTACCGGTGTAGTAAAAGCACCTTGAGGCGGTCGAACCGCGACCGGAAACCGTTCGTGCCGTTCATGATCGCGATAGCCCTACCGGGACGATCGCAGGCGAGCGGCCCCCGTCGGAACTCAAAGCGGGCGAGGATTTCTGCTGCCGAAGCGATTTCAGAAGCGATCGCTCGTCGGGGCGCTCCGCGATGCCGATCCGCGCGTTGCGGAGCCGCAGCAGCAGCGGATATGCAATGGATGGCGCCAGCCCAATCCGGCACTGCGAAGTCGATCAGTTGCGCCACGAAGCGCCCGGCGCGCGGCGAGTGAACGAGGACATGATCGAAATCGTCGAGCCTGCCGCAAACCCATTCGAGATCGCGGGGATCTTGTTCCTTGATGTCGTAGACCGCGAGCCGGCGCACATGGAATTCGCGCCCCAACATGACAGTGAGATCGCTCGCCGTGTGAACCGCGCCGATGTGAAGGAGGTTCGCGCCGCCTTTGAACTCGGTCTTGATCAGATGGCACAGATCCTGGACGTTACCGCGGGCAGAAACGACGCGCCGATATCCCCGAGCGCGGGCGTAGCGCGCGCTATGATCCCCCACCGCAAGCACCGGAAGATCAGCGAGCCCCGGAAGGAAGCGGTGCAGGCGAATGCCGTTGAGGCTCGTAAACAGGAGCGCATCTGGAACCGGCACGACGGGCGGGACCGCGAGCGGCACGATGTCGATCGCCGGCGCTCCAATCGCATCATATCCCGCGGCAGCCAGCCGCTTCACGGTAAGATGGTTAAGGGGGGCGGCTCGAGTGACCCAGACGCGGCAGGTCATGCTGCTTCGAGCGCCGAGGAGGCGCTTTTCCAATAGGCATCGACGCACCGCGCGAGGAAACCGGCGGGCGGTGCATCGATCAGGTCCTTCAGCAATGGAACCAGACTGTCTCCGAAGGCGACGATCAGCTTGCGGGGCACATCGCGTGCCACATGCTGCGATGAAAATTCATCCCGGCAGGCGCCAATCATCATGTCGGTCAGCAGAACCGCGCCCATTTCGGCAGCAGCGACGTCTGCTCCTGCCCGGCGCAGAATTGGAGCCATCGCAGCCGCGAACATCTCACGGCGCGTTTCGAGGATGCCGAAAGCTTCCGCCTCGGACAGGGGGGTGTTCATGAAAATCTCCCGGCGGACAAACGCCGTTCCTGGCCCGCTAGTGCAGGCCCTTGACTAGGGACTGTGCGAAGGTGCCGGCAAGCAGTAGCCGGCTAACGAGCCTCGGGCTCGGCGTCGTTCCGCGTCAGGCGGAGCGACGCCGGGCCGAGGCCGACACGCGTGTCAGCAAGCTGCCGGCATGGGCAAGGAAACGAGAGGCGATCGAGCGCGACATGACGTGGCTGATAGCATGAAGCGGCCGAAGAGCCAAATCGGGCGAGTAAGGTCCTATCGGCGATCGATGTACCGTGTCACCAAAGCCCGCGAACTGATATGGCCGGTTGGAAACAGGCGCTTTGGGCGCAAGAACAGCCAAGGCAGACTTTTGGTCGTCACCGCGTAGGATGACGTGAACCAACCTGCTTCGGGTACTCCATAGCCGAGCCAACGCTGCACGCATTCGACAGTGAACGAGAGCCGAAGCAACAACCGACAATCTTCTTTCGGTTTGACGTCGAGCCAGTAAAGATGCGGCTTAATCATCGCAGAAGGATGTCCAGACATGCGATTTTCAACAGTTTGCGCCGCAGCTTCATTATTGGCCCTGTCGGCCCCGTGGCTGATTGCAACGTCTCAGGCGCAAACGTCGGAATATCGCGTTTACATGCAGGATCGCGATATCGGACATCTGACCGTCGATCGCGACAACAATAAAGCTAGTATCGATTACGACTATAAACAGAATGGTCGTGGACCGACGATCAAAGAGGTCGTGATACTCGACAGCAAGGGTGCGCCGGTCGACTGGAAAATTTCCGGAAGCACTACGTTTGGCAACACCGTGCAAGAAAGCTTCTCGCGCAAAGCCAGCGAACTACAATGGACCGACCTTGCGGGACCAGGCAAGTTGAAGGGCAAGGATTTGCCCGCTTATTATGTCACGCAAAATGGTTCGCCTTTCGATGTCGCGATACTCGCAAAGGCGCTGCTGGCTGATCCTGACCATGCAATGTCCGTTGCCCCCGCGGGCACCGCCACGCTCGCGGAACGCGACCGCCGCGCGCTTCCGGCCGGCGGAGGTTCGCTCGAAGCGATAACCTATGAACTATCCGGGCTCTCGACGACGCCGACCTACATTACGCTTGACGTGGCGGGCGACCTGGTCGCCCTGCCCTCGCCGGGTTTCATCATCCTGCGTAAAGGACTAGGCGGGGACGCCTCGAAAATCCTCCAGGACTTGTCAGAGCAACTCGCCTCTCAGCGGCTGGCCCGACTGCAGACCGAAGCAGCGCATCGCTTCGACGGCCCCGTACGCATCCGTAATGTCCGGATATTCGACCCCGTCGCCAAGGCAATGAGCGAGCCGCGCGATGTCGTGTTTTCCGGAAATCGGATCAGCGAAATCGTTGCGATCGGCAGCGCCGCGACGGCAGGCGAAACGCAAATCGACGGCGCCGGCGGTTCGCTCATCCCCGGACTTTATGAAATGCACGCGCATCTTGGCCCAGAAGACGCGCTGATGAACGTGCTGGCCGGAGTGACCTCGGTTCGCGACATGGGCAACGACAACGCCGTGCTCGATCAACTCATTACCCGCATCCAAAGCGGTGAAGTCGCCGGTCCCCGCGTAACGCGGAGCGGATTCATCGAGGGAGAAAGCGAATTCAGCTCCGCGACCGGCCGTCTCGCCCACAATGAAAATGAAGCGATCGAGCATGTCCGCTGGTACGCCGCGCGGGGTTATTGGCAGGCCAAGCTCTACAATTCGATGAAACCCGAATGGGCGCCTGCAGTCGTCAAGGAGGCCCACCGACTGGGGCTGCGGGTTGCTGGCCATATCCCGGCATTTTCGGACGCCGATGCGATGATTGCTGCTGGTTTCGACGAGATCACGCATGTGAATCAGTTGATGCTGGGCTGGGTGCTCAAGCCCGGCGAAGACACGCGCACGCTGTTCCGTTTCAAAGCGATGCAGCGTTTTCCCGACATTGACCTCTCCTCAACCAAGGTGACGAAGACGCTTGACGCTATGGTCGCGCGCCGCGTGACACATGAACCCACGATCGGTATCCACGAACTCGGGCTCACTGCGATCGATGGCAAACCCAATCCCGGGGCGCTGGACTATTTTGACCATATGCCTCCGGCCGAACAAAGGCAGCTGAAGCAGGCGCTCTTCGGCGCTGCAGACCCGGCTGAGCGCGCACGCTATGTAGCAGCCTACGCTAAGATTCTCGCGACGCTCACTGAAATGAACAAGCGGGGGATTATGCTCATCCCCGGAACCGATACCGGCGGCGCCTTCACGCTGCATCGCGAACTGGAACTGTTCACGAAGCTGGGCATGAGCAACGCCGACGTTCTGGCGCGCGCCACGCTCGAAATGGCCCGATATCTCGGGCAGGATCAGTCGCTCGGCTCAATCGAGCGCGGAAAATTCGCCGATTTACTGCTGGTTCCGGGCGATCCGGTGAAAGACATCAAAGCCATCAAGACGATCTCGATGGTGGTCAAGGACGGCGTGGTGTACTTCCCCGACGAAGTGTACGCGAAGATCGGCATCAAGCCATTCGCAAAGCCGCTGAAAGTTACGCCCGCAAAATAGCGCAGTAAGACAATCCCAATCGCGGCAGCGCCTGCGTGCTATGGCCGATTACGGCCAGACTGCTTTGTAAGAGTATGCGAAGAAAGCGGACATCCGAGCGGCGCCCCAAGCGAATGGCCTGGCTAGGCCGATCAATTTCGGTAAATGCAGATTTCAATGAGGTCGTGTATGAGCAGCGCGTCTTGGACACCAACGCCCAAAATGCTCGTATTCTCGATCTTTGAGTGACACATGGGGTTTGGGCGCCCGCCAATTGCCAAAAGCAGTATGGCCACGACGGCTATAAAACTCAGGCCATGGCCGCGATGATGTCCGAGATTGCCACAAACGCAAAGCAGACCGAGCTGTCGGCCACGCCATAGGGCAGGAAAATATCCTCGCCGACACGGAGTGCCCCACATGTGTAGACGACGTTGGGCACATAGCCCTCGCGATCCTCGTCAGCCGCAGACAGGATCGGGTTGGGTGTCCGGCCAATCACTTTCGAGGGATCGGCCTTGTCCAACAGCACCGCGCCGATGGCGTATTTGCGCATCGCACCCACCCCATGGGTCAACACCAGCCACCCCTCGTCGAGTTCGATGGGGGCGCCACAATTGCCGATCTGGATGAGCTCCCACGGGAAACGTGGTTCGAGCAGCAACTGGCCGCCCTCCCACTGATCGACCGTGTCCGAACGCAGGAGATAGAGATTCTTGCCGTCCTGCCGGCCAATCATACAGAACTGCCCGTCGATCTTGCGCGGAAACAGCGCCATGCCCTTGTTGCGCGCTGCGGCGCCCTTGATCGGGGTCAGGGTAAAATCCCTGAAATCGCGCGTGCGGAGCAATTCGGACTGGATGTCGCGACCGCTATAGGCGGTGTACGTTCCGATCCACTCGCTTTTGCCGCTTTCACGCTCGAACTCAAGCAGCCGCAAATCCTCCAGGCCGTTGCGCTGCGCCTCGGTGATCGGGAAGATCACCGTTCCGGACAAGGTGCTGTCCTTCTGGCGATAGAGCGAAACGACGTCCTCGGGCTTGTCGTCGCGGTGGGGACCCAGCATTGCCGCGGTGGCGAAGGCGGGCTGCGACATAAGCGTCATTTCGCGGTCGCGGCTAATGATGCCCTCGCGAAACGCAATCGTAGAGATATGGCCCTCACCGACCGCGCGCAGCGACAGGAGGATGCGGATGCTGCCGTCCTCCAGCCCACTCTGGTCAGGATGGCGCACGACACTGGGGTTCATCAGCGCCGCAGCGGCATAGCTATATTCGTGGCAGAAATAGGCGCCAATCAAAAGACGCATCTCCCGCCTCAGTGTAAAGCCCTCGAGGCCAAGCTTGGGTTCGATTTGCTCGAAGCGGTCCTCGAACACCTTCTCGATCTGCCAGTGCCTATCGGCAAAATCGCGGAGCACCACGGCCAGTTCGGCACGTACGGTGCGCGGATCGAGCGTCACGATTTCGCGAGCCAGCCGCTGTACCCGTTCGAGATCGGGGCCCGAGGCCTGCCACGCCAGATGGAAAGGCCGCACGACGACGCGCGTCGGATCGGCGTGCAGCCGCAATTCATGCTGGACCAGATGCACCATATGTCCCCTCAACCGACTTTGCGGATGAAATCCCGGATCGCGTATGTCGCGTGCTGGTAAGCCAGAACCGATTCCGCACCTTCGTTCAGGTTCAACCCACGCGGGTTGATGCCGTCCTTGCTGGTCCCGGTCACCGGATCGCCGACGATCACGCCGCGGTCGTTGCATCCGGAAAACCACTCGTAGGCTCGTCGGGCATGAGCAAGCCAGATCGAGTCACCTGTAATATCATAGGCGGCCGCCGAAGCATCGATGGCGGCCCATATTTCCAGCGGTTGCTGGTCGAACGGCCGTGGAGGTTCATAGGGATGCCCAAAGCTGTCAGAGCCGACCGGGCGGTAGTGACCATAAGGTGAAACCTGCACGTCGTTGATCCAGCGCAGCGTCTCGATCCCGCATGCGCTCGCATCGGCGCACTCCAATCGCACGCCCGCGCGGAGCATCGCTTCGGACAGGCGACAATTGTCATAGGCGAGCACGGGCTCGAACCATCGCCAGTTGGGCCGCGCCGCAGCTTCATAAAGCGCGATCAGGCGATCCGCACCGTTGCGCAATATCCGGCCCGCCAGTCGATTCCTGGGATGCGCCCCGAGCACAAAGTCGGCGCCGAGCATCGCAAAGGCAATCGCGCGCGGTGACTCGAAATCCAGCGCGGAGGTCGCGGTACGCTCGAACAATTCGTGCGCCCACTGCCGCAGACCGGGATCGCCCGCCTCGCGCGCCGTCGCACCGAGCGCCCAGAGCGTGCGCCCGCAGCTATCTTCAGAGCCCACATCTTCCAGCCAGTTTCGCCCGAAATCCATGAAATTGCGAAACTCGCTCGTGTCCGGATTCCAGGCATGCTGAACGAAAGAAGCGAAGATGGGGACCAGCCGCGCACATTGACGCAACACATCGTCGGGCAGGCGGTGCATCAGCATCAGCGCGCGAGCATTGTCGTCCACGCAATAGCCGTGCGCCCGGTCGGGGACCATATGGATGCTGTGCTGCAGGATGCCGGTGTCGTCGCAAATGCGCAAAAGCCCCTCGACGCCGATGCGGTCGGGAATGGGAGCGGCCTTGGGCACGACGCGGCTCTCTTCGATCAGCGCACGGGTCCTCTCCGCAAAGACCGGCCAAATCATGCCGCGGCTGCGATCATAGGCACGCCTTTGCAGCGCATGAAGCCGATCGGCGTCACCGAGCAGATATTTGATCTCGTTCGCGATCGCTCTGTGGTCGTGGAACGGCACGAGCACGCCATGATCGTCTGCAAGAAGTTCGAGGGCATGGACATAGGGCGTTGAGATGACAGCCTTTCCAAGCGCCATCGCATAGGAAAGCGTGCCCGAGGTCGACTGCTGCGCCCCCGTATAAGGCGTCACATAAATGTCAGCCGCTTCCAGAAGGTCGAGCAGCTCACTGGTTTCCAAGAATGCGTTGATCCAGCGGACATGTGCATCGACGCCGAGCGAGACCGCCAGCGCGTGAAGCCGCTCGCGATAAGCTTCGCCTTCATGCGCCAGCAGATTGGGGTGCGTTGCCCCCGCAATACAATAGAGAAAGTCGGGATGGTCCTCCACGATCGCAGGCAACGCCTCGATGACCGCCTCAATCCCCTTGCCCGGCGACAAAAGGCCGAAGGTCAGCGCGACCTCCTTGCCCTCGAAACCGAACTGGCGCTTGAACTGCGAGGCGCGGCCAAACGGACGATCAGGAACCCCATGAGCGATCATGGCGATCTGATCTTCGTCGGCGTGATAGATGCTTCGCAGCAGATCGCGCGAGCGCTCGGACATGACGACCAGCTTGGTCGCGCGCGCGATCAACCGCTCCATCACGCGGCGCTGATCGGCGTCCGGTTCGGCAAGCACCGTGTGAAGCGTCACGATCAGCGGCGCGGAAACACGATCCACCAGCTCCAGGATCATATCGCCTGCCAAGCCTCCAAAGAGACCGAATTCGTGTTGCAGCCATACAACTTCGGCACAGCTCGCCTCGATTTGCTGAGCCGCTTCGACAAAGCTGCCGACGTCACCTTCGGTAATGACGCCGCGCACAACGGGATCGAATATCGTGGGAACGGCGGTCGGCGCCATTGCATATACGTCGACCACAAGGTCAGGAGCAGCCTCGGCAAGCGATGAATGGATGTCGGTGGTGAAGGTGGCGATGCCACAGCGCCGCGGGAGAAAGCCGCCGACTAGCGCAATCCTGGCAGCACCCAAAGCTTTTGGCCGAAGCGTCTGGCACGCCTCCAAGCCTTCATCGAACGATTTACGATCAAGCGTTTCGTACACAGGCATACCTTCCAAAAATGATGCGACAGAAGGCCTCACCCAGTATTTTATCGTTTGTTTCGATACGCGCAGCCGGTCGTGGACATCAGAAAACAGAACAGCTCAGCAGCGCATTTGTTCCACGTGACCCACGGCTCGCGATGAGCTTCGCAGGCCGATCCGGGTCATGCTCGCCAGACGGCAAAGCTCCGCTTTCATTTCAGGCAAGCGACGACAATTTGAATGATTCCAAGCGTTTCTTTGGGATTGCGCACAGCGATTGTATCGAGGCCCAGCGCCTTCGCCGGATAATCATTTCCGCCCGGAAAGATCGCATCGCCGATGAAGAGCATCGCACCCAGCTCGACACCGCTGGCATGGCTTAGCTTCGTCAGGCCATAGGCTTTGTCGACGCCCTCACGCGTAATGTCGATCGACGTCGCCCCACCCATGTTGATCGACAGACCGGGCAGACGCTGGCGAAGCTCCGCCTGGATCACCTTGCGTTTGGCGAAATCGGGATCCCATTTTTGCTTGGCGTCGATCGGCGCTTCCTGACCCAGTGCCGAAAAGGTGATCTGACTCCCGCGATCCTCGATCCGTTCGCCCCAAACCGTTTCGGGAACGAATCCGGTCGCCAGCAGCGCTGCGTCGAAGGCTTCGAATATGCGTCGCTTCTCCGCATCGGCAAAGATTTCGGCATAGCGCGCCTGCCACGCCCCCGAGCGGAACGTGTAGAGCTTGGTGCCGGTCGTCGGCATGAGCCAGAGCCGGGCAAGGTCCGCGCGCTCGGGAAGGCGCGTCGCCACCTGTTTATCGAACTGCGGCCAGTCGCCACCGGATATCACCGCGACATCTGCCACGCCGAGGAGATCGGCAAGCGCCTCACCCATCGCGGGTTCCATCGGCTGCTTGCTTTCGGCAAGCGTTCCATCAAGGTCGAAGGCAATCAGCCGTTTCATGCAGGCGTCGCTCCGCGACCGTCGCTCGTTGCGTCGCGCTGCCGCCGCGCGGCGGCTTTGGCATCGGCAAGGTTCGAATAGCGATAGTCGCCCACCGCGAATTGTTCGACATAGGTTCGGATGATGCCATCCTCCTCGTCGACCGGTGGACGCAAGCCTCCGCCCTCGCCTTCCCACGCCGAGCGTGACGCCGCTTCATCGATCGCGGCGGCAAGAGGGCCGTCCTCCACGCCCAGGGAGCGGTAAAAGTCGCGCCCAACGGCCAGAAGCGTGGCGCGAATATCGACGACCGGATCGTCAGCTCCGTCGTTTCCCGCAGAGCGACGTTGGTGTGTCGCCTTTTCGAAGGCCTTCGCCATGAGCAATTCGGCGATCAGCACGTCACTTACCAGTTCGTCCGGCGCTTCGACGGCGTCTATAGGCGACACGGTGAGACCCGCGATGGCTTCGGCGTCACCGTCCAATCCGCGTCGCTCGCGATATTCGTTGATGCGTTTGGCATAATAGCGCGGCAGGTCGAAATTGGGCAATGACTGCCCATCACGCCGCGCCTGGCTCACGGCCATCAGCGCCATCTGATGATGGTGGAGAAGTTGGTTGAGGTCCATGATTCTGCTCCTTCAGCGGGAGCGCAATGGTCTCTCAGTCGCCAGCACGCGGTGGAAGCGGGCGATGTTATGAAGGTGGGGTCACCGGCCCTCGATTACAATGAGTACGCATTCATAATTGTCGGAGACCGGCGAGAGTCTGCTCATATGCCTCGACTTCCTTCGAGATACGCCTGGCGTCGACGCGCAGCGACTTTCCACAGGGCCCGGAAAACGAAGGAGCTTCCTTTGGTTACGGCTTGCGCGCCATCACCGGGCTGATAGGCAGGGTGCGGGTCGATGGAGGATAGATGCTGAAACTCGTCCCGCTGCCAAGCGCGCTCATGCTCGCGCTCGCCTTTTCCGCTCCCGCATCGGCGCAGACCGGCGCCGTCGTCCCGCCGATCATCGGCTTGCCTGCCACTGAGTGGGAGGCAGGCTATGCCAAGCCGCTCGACGGCGAACTGGCGCTCGAACCCGATATCTATGCGCGGCTGATCCGCTATGCCCGCGCGAGCGACCCCGCGACGCTCACCCAAGGCTCTGGCCTTGGCGGATGCGGCCGAGAAGCTGAAGCGCTGGCTGATCGCCGCTGACGAGGCGCAGCGCGCCGGACAGCAGCCGAACGCCGCGGCGGCCTATGCGCAGGCCTCGGCCGCCTATGCCGCCCTCCTCGCCGCTCTGGAGCGCTGAACCATGAACGACACTATCAAGCATCTGCTGGCCGCCGCCGATCACATCATGCCTTTGATGGTGCCTGGCGCCGCGCCCGCGATCCAGCTCGGAAAGGCCATCCTCGATGCGCTCTATGCTGGCAAGGATCTCGTCACGCCCGGCGACCAGGCCGATTACGGTGCCATAAAGCGCCTAATTGTATCTAACGCTTTCCAATATGGAATTTAATTTTTTTGCGTCTTCTACAATGGATTCACGAAATGTTGACAATCTTACAACAATAAACCTATCAGGGATTTCCGAATTTCCTAAATAGTAATATTTTTTACTTTTGCTATCTAATCCAAGAAACGTAGTTATTTCAACTACATTTCCATGAAATTTACCGCATAATTCACCCTTAATATCTATAATCGCTCTTTTCTGATCTTCCGAAAAATTCCCTTCATTGGGAAACTCATTCTTGCCATAACCCTTGCAATTTCTTGAAAATATTTTCTCTCCTGGTAATTTAAGAACATTAAAATCAGCCCAAAGACTTATATATTTATCCTCTGTGCTGCCCCCTTTGCATTGTCCCGCACGAGCTCCGTAGATCACGTATCCGTGGACATTGCCTCCCGAGGCAGCTGGGCAATAATGCAGGCCTTTTGGAACGACGAGCGAGTATCCAAAGTTTTCTACTGCGAGGCGCTTTCCTGTAGCAATCTCGTAATTGGCATCGTCGCCGCCACATCCAGCAAGGGCAGCAGCGATCGTGATCGCGATCATTTTCCGGATGGTCAGCGACATCAGCATCCAGACTCACTCCAATTTTTAAAGCGGTTAGCCGTTCCAGTTATGACATTTAGGACATCGATAGACCACGTGGGATTGCCGCCGGTTGCCGCATCTTGCGTATTGTATGGACCTCGCATATCGAACGGATATTTTCCACTCTGATTGTCTTGGGTCAAACGGTAAACGAATGCTCCGGCATTTGAGCCTACATCATTTACTCGGGGACCCCATTCTTGGTACCAGCGCCCCCAAGCCGCCGAAGTTGAGCCATAAGTTACGCCACTCGATCGGTCACCGCCAGGAGTCGCCCCAAAGGGATTATTTTGGTTTCTTGCCATGGGGCTAGTCCCGTAGCCCGATTCGTAAGCAGCCAAACCTAACGGAAGCATTGGATTTAAACCGATTTTGTTGGCTCCTTGTGCAGCGGGGCCGTAATTTTTCTGGAAGAAGGTGTTGTACGGTTCGCCTACGCAAATTTTCTTTTCGGGCTTTTCGGCCGTTACGACAATAGGAGGTCCATCGTGTCCTCCTTCACCAACGGCACCGGCGTTGGGTTTCCAATCCACAATGATTGTCCCGATTGATGAGCCTCCATACATATTTGCCATTTTTTGTATCTGTGCAACCGAGGTGATATCGCAATCAGCCCATCCATCGGCCTTAGAACAGAGTCCCATAGGATCGGCCATATTGATTGGGTTAGTGCGCTTGGATCGGCAAATATTCAGTCATGTTTCCCCAATTCCGCAGCAGTTGACCCAAGCCGGAATACCGCCATGGAGATATGCGTCAGTTGATCGACATCGCGTAAATAAGGCAACTGCTTAAAGCTACCGGCTCGAAATATTACCGCCATTATGACTGCAAATCGAATGCGTCGCAAAGGTCCGCTACCCCAGCAATTTCCGCTGCGGGCAATTTTCCGAAATTTGCTAAAATTTTCTGCGGAACCGGTCGACCATACTTAGGTGAATACACCCCCCACCCCCGGTTTTCTAAGGGTGCTACCCTTCTTGACTGGTTCCGATCCGGCCTCGGACTCGCGGTCCAGACCGTTTCAAAACTTAGTGAGGGTGAGCACCACTAATTCGCCAGCTCGACACCTTCGGCGGACATCAGCTGCGCGGCATCAACGCCCAGCGCATCGCTGAGCCGGCCGATGTTGTCGATCGAGATATTGGTCTCAGCGCGTTCGACCGAACCGACGAAAGTCCGATGGAGTTGAGCGCGGTCGGCCAACTCCTCCTGGCTGATGCCCAGTCGCTTTCGTTCGGCGCGCACGCGCTGGGCGAATACTTGGCGGAGGGGCGAAGGCGGAGCAGATGGCACCGGCCTGAAGTCACGCAATGACGCCTTTACATCTACAGCCTATACCTAGCATTTCATTATGGCGTATGCGATGGCGCCGCGCTCCTCCTGCGTCAGCGGGAGGCGATCCCAACCCATCCACGGCGGTGCTGCATGTCTAATGTTGATTATGTTTTGACGACTTTTTCTCCTGCGATGTTTGGCGACGGCGCCACTGCTCACATCCGGGTCCTACCGACGGGCGATGCTAAGAAATTGGTGGATGAGAAGACGAAAATCGTTGCCTCGAGGGTCAGCCACGAATTGTTGGCGCGGCATGAATTCCCCGATGCGGCGGAGGGAGTGCGACGTTATGCCACGCTGGCACCCGGAAAGTCGGCGATCCTTGTTCACTACCGCGGCCCCGCCGTCCCTGAGTCTGGAGAGATGCCGGAACGCGGCATACTCACGCACTATTTGATTGAGGTGGACGAATACCAGGAGCCAGAGATTAGCTAAGGATCTGAGCCGAAATTGGCTACGTCGGCCGGGAAGATTACGGTTGCGGCATTTCCCAATTTCGGGCGGGTCTGCCCGTAGCTTAAATAAATCTGGGCGCGTCGCTCTTCGGTCGAGCTTGCGACCAAGGTTCGTTGGTATGGTCAACGGCGAGGTGGGCCGATGGGTATGGCGCGACCAGCTCCATCGCCTCTTTCGCTGGCGCGTGTAGCCATCGATCATGATTTTCGGGCTGCAAAATAACCGGCATCCGATCATGAATGTCGAGCATTTCCGGCACAGCATCGACCATCACCATCGTATAGCTGTCGCCCCATTCGTCGGTCGGGCGCCAGAGACCGGCGCAGGCGGCGAGCGGTTGGTCCGCGATGCTGATCCAGGTCCGGGTCATCTGGCCCGCAGGACCGACCGCCTCGGCGAATGCGCTGATCGGGATGAGGCAGCGATGCGCGGGCTGGAGAAACCACTCTCGCCACATATTATAAGGTGACAGCAGCTTGTCATCGCGCGCATTGTTGACGTGCGTCGGCTTGTTGGGCTGGCCTGTCCTCTTGTTCAGCGAGTGCCGGGGGAAGCCCCATACCATCGCGTCGACCTGCCGCGCGCCTGTCACTTCGCGGACGACGAACCCCGTTCCGCCCTTCCAGACTTCGCCGGGGCTCGCGTTCGTCGCCTTCGGTCGCCGGGCCTTGAAGTAGGACGCCACCTCATCGACCGAGGCTTTCAAGGTGATCAGGTTGCACATTCGCGGCTCCGGTTCAGGCGGCGCCGAGCAGTCCTTCGAAGCTCTCCTGGATCGGCGGCATGATCGTGAAGCTACCTTCCGGGAACTGGCGCAAGATGTCCAGCACCGGCCGCTCCTGCAGGAGCCAGTCGAACCAGTCGTCTGGGTGGACCACGGCAACATGCCGATCCTTGTGCATCGCGAGATCGGGATAGGCCGGCACGGTCAGGGCCGCGAAGGCGTCGGGGTAGTCGCGCGTGCCGCGCTGCCAAACGCCCGCGATGCAGAAGAAAGGAACGTCGGTGACGAGGCTTGCCGCATAGAGCGTCTTGCCATCGCGCTTGATGCCGAACTCGTTGGCCAGGATCAGGCACGGGTTCTCAATGCGCGCGGTCTCCGATTTCAGGAGCGGGATTTGCCCGATCTCGGGGTCACGCGATCGCAACCCCCAATGAGCTTCGATCTGGCGCTCCTCCTGGCCGTCCCAGATCATGATCCGGTGGCCGCCTTTGCCGAGGCCCACCAGCGTGTCGTCAAAATCCTGGTCCATGGCTTACTTCCTAGCTCCGGTAGCGGCGGATCGCGCGCTTCCATTCGCGCTCGTCGACAAGTTCCTTGATCTGGATCGCGTCCTTGTCCCACGGGACGACTTCGAGGCGAAGCGGCTCAACGCGGCAGCCAGCTTTCCACGCGCATTGTCGGCACCAGAAATGGCGGCAGGCTTCGCGAAGATTGTCGTCCCAGCCCTTTCGATGGAAGCGATACCAGAGCAGCCCGGCGTCGAACTTCGCGTGATGGCCGCACCGGCACACGGGCTGGACGGCATAATGCCAGATGGCCGCCTCGAAGATGTGCGTGGCCCGCGGGATGCCCGATTTCGTATGGCGCACGTCACAGCGCCAGCACCATCTGGTTCGGATCAATCGCCGAGTGGCGGTCATCGAACATCTTCGTAATCGTCAGCGCGAGCTCCTGTGCCGCGGCCTCGCGCGTGCTCTCCTTCGGCGCCGAGATGCCAACGCGAGCCCACCCGGGGGCTGCAAGGATCGCCTTAGCGACTCGGTTTTCGTCGATGTCGTCCATGGCGACATGAGAACAAAAAGGGAACTTGTCGTCAAGGGGCTGGGGGCGCCCACCACCGCTGCGTAATCGACAACGTAGCCTAGTCTCGATGTTCGGCGGACCTCGACCGCGATGATCTATGGCCTACATGGACCGCTCCCAATCGGGGATCACCAACCTAATCAGGAGCTTCTCATTGAAAAATAGCAGTCTTAATCCCACCCGCTTCGCAGAGGCGGCGCGGCTCGGGTTCCGCGTCTTCCCCGTGAAGAAGGCAGGAAAGGAACCTGCCGTCTCGTCGTGGAAGGCGTATGACGAGAACCCCGCGTCGCCGGAGGAGATCATCGCGTGGGACGCCAGCCTTCTCAACCCCGGCGTCACCTGCGGCGCGAACAGCGGGGTCGTCGTCCTCGACGTTGACAGCCCGGAGGCTCAGGCCCTCGTCGACAGCTGGAACTTGCCGGCAACGCCCTGTGTCAGCACCGGCCGCGGTCGCCATTACTATTTCCGCCACCCCGGCTTCAAGGTCGGCAATTCCGTCCGGATCGCCGGAACGAAGTTGGACATCCGCGGTGACGGTGGATACGTCGTCGGAGCCGGTGCGTTGCACGAGAGCGGATCGATCTACGAGTGGGCGGTTTCGCCGGACGAAGTTGAGATTGCGGATCTCCCGCCCATCGTCCTTGATCAGCTGAAGGCAAAGCGGGCTCCCGCAATCAAGCGCAAGGCAGCCGGGTCCGAGCCGGGCGTCTCGTCGCGCTACCCTGACGGCGTGGCCGCCATGTTGGCCTCGGCCCAGCGTGATGCCACGATCAAAATCGAAGAAGCCTTGGACGGCGAGCGTAACGACACGCTCTTCTCCGCCGGCGCCCGGCTCGCGTCGAAGGTCGCCGCTGCTGGTGCCGAATGGGAGGATTTCGCCGATGGCCTCCGCGACGCGGCCAAGAGCACGGGGCTCGAGGAGATCGAAATCGACCGCACCTTGGCAAGCTGCTGGAAGTCGGGTTCGGAAAACCCCGATCCGTTCATCGCGACGGCGCGGAAGTGGGTCTACCTGAGCAAGCCCAACGGGTTCTATCACGTCGAGAGCCGCGAAATGCTTGACGTTCCCGCCTTCAACAACACGCACCTGAACATGCTTGAGAAGGGTCAGTTCGGCGGATACCTGCTGCGCAACGACCTCATCGAGCGGATGCACGACTTCGTTTACGAGCCGCAGAGCCCGGAGGGCGTGATCAAGCGGGACGGGCTCGCACTGCTGAACACGTATCGCTCCTCAGGTCTTGAAGCGACTGAAGGCGACGCGAGCCCGTTCGAGGAGTTTCTCTCTTACCTCGTGCCTGATGAGGATGAACGCAGCCATTTGCTGAAAATGATCGCGTGGACCGTCCGCCATCCGGGTGAGAAGCTGCGTCATGCGCTGTTGTTCCGCAGCGAGCATCAGGGCGTCGGTAAGACAATGCTCACCGAAATCTGGGCCGAGCTCCTCGGCGCGCATAACGTGCGCAAATCGACCACGGAGGAAATCACCGGGGCGTATCAGGGGTTCATCATGAACACGCAGCTTGTCGTCCTGGAGGAGCTCACGACGGCGAAGCGAACACGCTCGTCGTCGGTCTCCGTGGCTTGGTCGGCCAGATGCAGCGCGAAGACAACGTCCATAAAATTCGCCGCGGAATGTCCGGGCTTGTGCGCGATGGACTCTCTGCTGGGGGGAAGGTGTATGGTTACGCCTCTGATCCGGGAAACAAGGGCCAATTGATCGTCATCGAGCAGGAGGCCGGAATTGTTCGGCGCATCTTCAACGAATATTCGGACGGGAAATCACCGAAGCGCATCTGTCACGATCTCAACCGCGAGGGCATCAGCCCACCGCGTGGAAAACTATGGTCCCCGTCCGCCTTGAACGGCCTTGAAGATCGAGGCGCCGGCATTCTCCGGAATACAATCTATGTCGGACAGCGTTCATGGAACAAGGTCCGGATGGTTAAAGACCCCTCCACCGGGAGGCGCGTATCCCGGCCCAATCCCCCTGATCAGTGGCAAACTGTCGAGGTGCCAAACCTTAGGCTAGTGGACGACGCGGTCTGGGATCGGGTTCAGTCTCGCCTCCTTGTCAACAAGCGCAACCGGCCCGAGACGATGCGTCGGCCCAAACGTCTGCTGTCCGGCCTCCTGGCTTGCGGAGCATGCGGTGCCGGGATGTCGACCGCTGGCAAAGACAAGAGCGGCCGCGTCCGCCTTCGTTGCTCGGCGCATAGCAACAGCGCCTCGTGCCCCGCACCGCGGACCTATTATCTGGAGCGTGTGGAAGCACTCGTTCTCGACAGCCTTGCTTACCACCTCGACGAACCCGATCTGATTATTGAATATTTTAAGGCCTATGAAGACGAACGCCGCCGCTTGAACGCCGATCGGGGGCGACAACGTTCAGCTATTGAGGAACGCATCAATGCTATCGACACCGAAGTCGGCCGGTTGGTCGAATTTGTGGCGAAGGGCGTCGGAAGCGCCTCGATCTGGGGAACGAAGGTTGATGAGCTGATCGCGCAAAAGGCGGAACTGGAAACCGAATTGTCGCGGCGCGAACCTGACGACGACAATGTTGCACTCCACCCAACGGCAATCCGGGCCATGGCCAGCGCGATCGTGGATGTCCGGGAATTGCTAGACGCCAGTCAGCTCAGCGGAAGCGAACCGGCCGCAGAAATGATCCGCCAGGCGCTCGAGCGTGTAACAATCGTCTACGCTCCTGATGCACCAGAGGGCTTCACCCTGAAAGTGGACGGCAAACTCGACGCCTTTACGCGGCGCACGGACGAAGCAGGAGTATGCGTTACGATGGTAGCGGAGGAGGGATCCACTGTATAGACCCATCCAATTGGTTTATATCTGTTTATCTTATAACGGCTCTCAAAATACCCCCTTCGCTACCCCCAAATTGGGACCATTGCGACGGACTGACTCTAGTATGCGACAGATCGTTCTTCCGACCTGTCATCCTGGAGCTTGGGTGCATAAGTGAAGTCGAGCGATCTGGTCGTCCGTAAACTTCAACTTCATCGGCTCCAATCAAAGTGTCTGGCCATCGTCGATGGTAAAAAGACCGCCAGTAACCGGCGCGCTGGCATCCGAACAGAGATAGAGCAGCAATGGATCCAGTGCATCGGTCTGCATCAGGCGTTTGCGCGGAAAACTATCGAGAAGCGCCCTGCCCTTCTCGATTTCCCAGAGCCCGCTGGTCATGTCGGTTTCCATGTAACCGGGGGCGATAGTATTGACGTTAATTCCCTTCCCCGCCCAGTCCTTTGCTAGCAGGCGTCCCATCTGGGCAACGGCAGCTTTCGAGGCCCCATATGGAACGATGCCCTGAAAGGGATGCTGCCCCGTGACCGAACCAATCAGAACGACACGGCCGGCCCCGCTTGCACCAATGTCACTGGTCACCATCCGGCGCGCACCTTCGCGAGCAGTCAAGAACGCGCCGCGCACATTCACACTCATCGTAAAATCGAAATCATCGATGGAAAGACCCAGCGCGCTTCCGGGAGGACTGACGCCGGCATTGGCAACAATCGTATCCACAGGACCAAATGCGCGCTCTGCCGCATCATAGGCAGCGATGGTGGAAGCCTCATCGGCAACGTCCATACCGACAGCGATCGCCGCGCCGCCGCGGTTGCGAATTTCCGCGCAAAGTTCTTCCAACTGTTCGGTTCGCCGGGCGGCGGCTATGACCCGCGCCCCCGATTTGGCGAGCAAAGCAGCAAAACGCCGTCCTATCCCCGAAGACGCACCGGTCACCAAAGCAGTCCGGCCCGCGAGATCAAATGTGAGATTCATGCCCATGCCGTGGATTCATCTCCTTTTTCTCGCCCGGTGCAGCCGGACCCCGAGGTACATCAGTCCTCGGGAGCGATGCGCGCGCGACTTATATTCGCGTCTGCGAGCCTGACCTGGCAGGCGAGGCGCGACCGGCCCGTTCGGCAGCTCGTGGAATCGAGCAGGTCGTCTTCATCCGCCGATGGTTCGGACAAGACCGCTTCGCCATCTTCGATATAGACATGACAGGTGGCGCACGAGCAGCAACCGCCGCACATAGCTACCATTTCATCGATGCCGGCATCACGAATGGCTTCCATCAGCGAGAACTCTGTATCAGCCTCGATGATATGCTCGCTGCCGTCGCGCAGAATTATTGTGATTTCGGACATGTCTTTTTCCTCAAATTTCGGGTTGGCGATTTGCCATCAAGGCCGCGTCTGCGCGACCGCGATCGCCGCGAGTTCGGGAATGGCGCGCGCGCGATTGTGCGCTTCGGCGGAAGAGGCGGTGCCGCGGATCGCCCTCCCCTTGATACCGTGGAAGATCGCGGCGAGACGGAAGAAGTTGAACGCTAGCGCGAACGGATAGTCAGCGTCGGACAGGCCGGTGCGACGGCAATAGTCGCCGACATATCGGGCTTCGGAAGGGATGCCGAGGGTTTCGAGATTGGCGCCCGCGAGCCCCGCCACGATATGCGGCGGTGTCCTGTACATCATCGCATGATAGGCGAAATCCGCGAAAGGATGACCGAGGGTTGACAGCTCCCAATCAAGCACAGCGACGATACGTGGCTCGGTCGGGTGGAAAATCATATTATCGCACCGGAAGTCACCATGCACGATCGCAGTAACATCGGACGCGGGAATATGGGCCGGGAGCCACTCCAGCATATAATCCATATTTGGATCGCGCCCGGCGAGATCGTCGGCGAGATATTGTTTCGACCAGCGGCCGATCTGCCGCTCGAAATAATTGCCCGACTTACCGAAATCTCCCAGACCGTTTGCCGCCGGATCGAACCCGTGTAGCCGCGCGATCGCTTCGTTCATGGCATCGAAATATAAGGGTCGATCGGCCCGGGGCACCGACGGGAAGGTCGCGTCCCAAAAAATTCGGCCTTCCACCAATTCCATGACGTAAAAGGGGGTACCTATGACTTTCGGATTTTCGCAAAGGGCGAATATGTGCGCCACGGGAAAACCGGCGGTTTCGAGCGCCTTCGTTACGCGGACTTCGCGTTCGATTGCATGGGCGCCCGGAAGCAGCGGCCCCGGTGGTTTCCGCCGGAGCACATACTGCGTTCGCGGTGTGCTCAGCCGGTAAGTCGGATTGGACTGACCGCCTTTGAACTGTTCGATGGCGAGCGGCCCCGCAAAGCCCTCGACATGCGATTCCATCCAGGCACAGAGCGCCTCAGAATCGAGCGCGAACCCTGCGCGCACCGTGGTGACGGCATCCCTGTCATCCTGTCCGGTCACAGACCCGCCTTCCAGTCGCGCTTAATCTTCTTGGCGAGGCTCCATTTGTGGACCTCGGTCGGGCCGTCATAGATACGAAAGGCGCGGACCTCGCGAAACACCTGTTCGACGATGGTCCGGTCGGTGACGCCGGTGCCGCCCATCACCTGGACACAGTGGTCGGCGATGCGCATCAGCGCCTCTGACACTGCGACCTTCGCCATCGAGCTTTCGACCGTGCCGAGCGATCCCGTGTCGAGCACCCCCGCGCACCAGTCGATCATTAGTTCGGCCTGCTTCAGGTCGATCATATTCTCGGCGAGCATAAATCCGACGCCTTCATGCTCGATCAGCGGTTTACCAAAAGCTTCACGGCGGTTGGCATAATCGGTCGCGATCTCGTGCGCGCGGATGCACGCGCCAAGCCAACGCATGCAATGAGACAGACGCGCCGGCGACAGTCGGACCTGCGCATAGCGAAAGCCTTCGCCCGCTTCGCCCAGCATCTGGTCGGCGGGAACGCGCAGATTGTCGAGTGTCACCGTCGCATGACCGCCGGGCATCGAGCTGTCGATCGTGTTCGGAATCGCGTCGATGCGGATGGCGGGGTCGGGCAAATCGACAAGGAACAGGCACGCGCCCCCACCCTGCACGACGTCCTCGGCCTTCGCCATGACGATGCCGACGCGCGCACCTTCGGCGCCGGTGATGAAGGCCTTGCGGCCGTTGATGACCCAGTGATTGCCGTCGAGATGGCAAGTCGTCTTCATCATCGACGGATCGGACCCGGCGCCGCCGTCGTCGGCGGGCTCGGTCATGAAGAAGGCCGAACGCGCGCGGCCCGATATAAGCGGCTCGAGGAAACGCCGTTTGAGTTCGGGACTGCCGACCTTGCCGAGCAGATACATATTGCCCTCATCGGGCGCCATCGTGTTGCACGCGAGCGGGCCCAGCGGCGACAGGCCGCTCCTGATCAGAACGACCGCGGTCTCGCGCTGATTGAGATGATCGCCGTCGCCGAGAATGTGCGGTGTCAGCACGCCTGCCGCGCGCGCATGTTCGCGCATTTCCATGACGAGCTCGTCGGTCGGCGCGCCATGATGGTCGCGGCGCGGGTCTTTCTCGTAAGGGAACACGGTTCCGCGAACAAAAGCCTCGACCCTTTCGGCGATCGCCAGCGCCCGATCGGAAATCTCGTTCATCATCCGTCCTTCCCGATCACATGGCCGACAGGCCGCCATCGATCACCAGCTCGGCGCCGGTGACGAAGCGCGCCTCGTCCGAACAGAAATAGACCGCGGCGTTCGCGACATCGTCGGGCACCCCGACCCGCCCCAGCGGGATCTGCCGGGCCAGTTTGGCGATCACGTCTTCACGCTCGCGCCCCAGGGCGAAGCTGTCGAGGAGAGGTGTGTTGATAAAGGTCGGGTGGAGCGAATTGCAGCTAATCGCATCGCCGCCCTTGGCGCAGTGCAGCGCGACAGACTTGGTCAGGTGACGCACCGCGGCCTTCGCCGAGTTATAAGCGGCGAGATTGCCCGCTGCGACGATCCCGGAAATCGACGAGATGTTGAGGATCGCACCGCCGCCACTCTGCCGCATCAGCGGAAGGCAGGCGCGAATGCCGTAAAAGACGCCGTCGAGATCGATGGCATGCGTGCGCCGCCAGTCCTCGATCGATATCTCCTCGACCGATCCGGTCAGGCAGATGCCGGCATTATTCACGAGGATGTGAAGCGCTCCGAACGCGTCCTCGATGGCCGGCAAGGCCGCGGCCCAGTCGGCCGGATCGGCAACGTCGATCCTGAGGGCGGCTGCTCCGCCACCGAGGTCGCACGCGACCTCTTTCGCCGCCGCAAGATTGACGTCGGAGGCGATCACGCGCGCGCCTTCATTGGCAAAGCGCCGCGCAATCGCCGCCCCGAGCCCCGAGCCGGCGCCGGTTACCAGCGCGACCTTCCCTTCCAGCCTGCCTGTCATATTATCATGTCCATTATCGTCGCGAAGGCGCCCGGCCCGCTTCCCGTCGCGACAAGCGGACGGAAAGCGAGATCGCGGCCATTCGCGTGCCTCAGAAGCGCATCGTCGCTTCGACGCCGTAGGTGCGCGGCGCGCCGCGCGCGAGATAGTCGAGGTAGAAGGCGTTGAGGTTCAGACCATAGGTGTAATAGAATTTGTTGGTCAGATTCTTGCCCCACAGCGCGACCGAGAAGCGCTCGTCGAACGTGTAGGTCGCCCTTGTATTGAAGAGGACATAGTCGGGATTGCCGCACGCGATCTCGGGCGTCGCGGCGAGCACGAGCGATCCCGCTGCGGGCTTGTCGCACGGGCTCTGGCCGTAGGAGCCGAACGGATCGAAGAAATATTTGCCCATATATTGGACATCGCCGCGGACCTGGAACTTGTGCGGACCGCTGTCGACCAGCGTGACGTCGACCCCCGCCGACGCCGTCCATTTGGGTGCGTTGGGGAACTGGTTGCCGTTGATGTTGAGCGTCAGGCTTGCCGGATCGGTCGGGTCGATCTTGTTGCCCTTATATTTGCTGTTGAGGTAGCCGACCGAGGCATCGAAGCGGATGGCGTCGGTCGCCTGCAGGGCAAGTTCGGCCTCGCCGCCGAAGACGCGGCCGTTGGCGGCGCGCAGGAATGACGTCGCGCCGACGATCTGGGCGATCTGCTGGTTCGAATAGTCATAATAGAAACCGGCGAGATTGAGCTGGAGCTTGTTTTCGAGCAGGCGCGTCTTCAGGCCGACCTCGTACGCGTTCACCTTCTCGGGATCGAGGAAATAGACCTGGCTCACATCCTGATAGGCGAGCCCGTTATAGGTGCCCGAACGATAGCCGCGGCTGTAGCTTGCATAGCCCATCACATCGTCGCTGAACTTATAGTCGACGACGAGGCGCCCGGTGAGTTCGCCCGAGGATTCCTTCTGGTTCAGAGCCGGCAGGTTCGGATTATAGGGCGAGCTGTAGGGCACGAGGTTCGCGATCGGCGTCACCCCGTCGAGCCCGAACAGGACCGTCCGCGCATTCTGATATTTCACCTTGTCCCATGTGTAGCGCAGGCCAAGCGTGATGCTGAGCTGGTCGGTGACGTCCCAGACGGCTTCGCCATAGATGGCGGTCGAGGGCCGCTTGAGCGTGAAGCGCTGGTCGGCTGCGATCGGCCCGAACGGCGGGGCGCCCGCCGCGAAGCAGGCGGCCTGCGCCGCGGTGCCGCCAGCGGTATTCGTCGCCGCGACGTCGGCGTTGAACGCGATCAAAGTGCGCGCATCGAAATAGCCTGCGGGATTGACCACCACCGGCGCGCAGAAGCCGGGGTCGGCAGGCGTCAGCGAGGGATCGAGCGCGAAGGCCGGCAGCGTGCGGAGCGAATTGCCGACCGCGATCGGGATATTGCCGTAATTGCCGGGCAGCCCTGCGCCCGAGAGGAGCGGGCGCAGGAAGCCGAAGAAGTCGGGCTCATTGTGCGTGTCGATCTTGTCCTGGCCGTAATAGAGGCCGCCGATCAATTTCAGCCGGTCGCCGTCATAGGTCAGGCGCAGGTCCTGGTTGAAATTCTTGCTCGCGCTGTCGTAGCGGATCGCGCAGATATTGTTCGGCGAACCGTCGCAATCGAAGGGAGCGAGCCGGTAGCGGCCGACATCATAGCCGGTGATCGAGGTCAGGGTGAGGTCGTTTCCGAGTTCGGCCTCGATGTTGAGCGACAGCCCCTTCGAGCGGGTGAAATATTCGCCGCCGGTATCCGATTGCACCTCGTTGCGCTTCAGCAGCCGTCCGCCGAGTTCGGGACGCGGATCGAAGCGCGAATAGCCCCCGGCGTCGGTGCGGCCCTGGAGATAGCCGATGCCATAGGGGAGATCCTGCCGCGGATCATTTTTGGCATAATAGGCCTTGAGGTTGATATCGATCGTATCGACCGGCTTGAAGCGCAGCGAAATGCGGCCGGCGATCGAATCGGTGGTGCCGAAATCCTGGTTCAGCGTCGGGTTGAAGGTATAGCCATCGCCCTTGCTCCGCGTGAAAGCCGCGCGAATGCCGGCCTTGTCCTCGGCAAGGGTCAGTTCGACCGCGCCTTCGGCCTTGATCGTGTCGTAATTGCCATAGCCGAGCGTGAGGTAGCCGTTGTTGCCCGAAAGATCGGGCTTGCGCGTGATGAAGTTGATCGCACCGCCCGTCGTGTTGCGCCCGTAGAGCGTCCCCTGCGGCCCGCGCAGCACCTCGACGCGTTCTAGATCGTAGAGCTGCTGGCCGTGGCTCGCGCGGAAGCTCTGATAGACTTCGTCGACATAGACGCCGACCGGCGATGCGGTCGAAGCCGAAAACTCGTTGGCGACCGAGATGCCGCGGAGCGAGAAATTGGGCTGGGTATCCGAATAGGCCGAGGTCACCTGGATGTTGGGCAGGCTTCCCATGAGGTCGCTCGTCTCGCTGACCCCGCGCGCCGCGAGATCCTCGGACGAAAAGGCGGAGATGGCGGCGGGGACGTCCTGCAGGTTCTGCGACCGCTTCTGCGCCGTGACGATGATCTCGCCAAGGCCGCCCTCGTTCGCCGTGTCGTCGGTCGCGGCGGCATCCTGCGCCGCCGGCGCGTCCTGCGCCCCTGCCGGAACCGCGGCGAGCGCAATCATGCTCCCGGCGATGAAAAGGGCTGTTTTCCGTGTTTTGTTATAAGGCATTTTCGCTCTCCCTGAAAATGTTCGTCGAAATCTCATCAGCTGGCCCCGCCCGGCGCGGGCACCGATGTCCGAAGGTCGATCATGCGTCCGGCTTCCCGGCTCGCATCGCGCAGCTTCTGTTTGTGGATCTTGCCGGTTTCGGTCCGGCCGACGCTGTCGAAGCGCCAGAGGCGCGGACGCTTCGGTCCGGCGAGCGTCGCGGCGATGTCGGCGGCAATCCGCCGCGCGAGTTCGGCGTCGTGCGGCCCTTGGGCCGCATCGCTCTCGACCAGCACCGCCACGACCTCGCCGAGGTCGGGATCGGGAAGCCCGAAAACCGCGCAGTCGCGGACCTCAGGATGCTCGATCAGCGCTGCCTCGACTTCGCTGGGATAGACGTTCACGCCGCCCGAGATGATCGTGAAGTTCCGCCGGTCGGTGAGGAACAGGAAGCCCTCGTCATCGACATGGCCGATGTCGCCCATCGTCGTCCAGCCGCGCTCGTCGAGCGCGCCGCGCGTCTTCTCGGGATCATTATGATATTCGAGCCCCGTCTTGCCTTCGAAATAGACGGTGCCCGTGACCCCCGGCGGCGCCTCGCGGCCATCCTCGCCGACGATGTGGATCGTGCATCCGAAGGCGCGCCCGACGCTACCGGGACGCGCGAGCCATTCGGGCGCTGTGATATGGGTGAAGCCGACGCTTTCGGTGCCGGAATAATATTCGTGGAGGATCGGCCCCCACCAGTCGATCATCGCGCGCTTGACCGAGGGCGGGCACGGCGCACCGGCGTGGATCGCGCAGCGCTGCGACGACAGGTCATGCGCCGCCCGCACGTCGTCGGACAGCGCGAGCAGCCGCGAGAACATCGTCGGCACCCACTGGCTGTGCGTCACCCGTTCGCTCTCGATCAGCGCGAGCGCGCCGGCGGCATCGAATTTCTCCATGCCAACGAGTCTCGCGCCGACGCGGAGCAGGTTCATCGCGAAACGCAGCGGTGCGGCATGATAGAGCGGCGCGGGGGACAGGAAGACGGTGTCCGCATCGAAACCGAAGAGCTTCGCGCCGCGCTCGACGCGGCGCGCGTCGCTCCCCAGCGCCTCGCCCGTGACCGGCCGGCGCACGCCCTTGGGGCGGCCGGTCGTGCCCGAGGTATAGAGCATGTCGCCGCCCTCGATCGGGGGCGGCGGCGAATGGCCGCCGAGCGCGGCGGCGAGCGGCGGAAAGCCGCCGCCATCGTCGAGACCATAGCGCCTGATGTCGAGCCCTTCCGACGCCGCCGCGCCGAGCGCGGCGAGATCGGGCGAAACGATCAGCGCGCTGGCTCCGCTGTCCTCGAGAATATAGCGCACCTCGCCCGGCGTCAGCTTGGTCGGGATCGGCAGATAATAGAGTCCCGAGCGCTGCGCTGCCCAGGAGAGCCCGAGGAATTCCGGCCGGTTCGAGACGAGCAGCGCGACCACATCGCCCTGCCCTAGGCCGTCGTGCCACAGCAGCGCGGCGACGCGCGCGCTGAAGCGATCGAGCTCGCCGTAGGTCCAGCGCCGCGCGCCGAAGACGAGCGCTTCGCGGGCTGGGTCGCGCGCGGCGACGGCGGCGGGCGACCAGCTCATGCCGCCGCGCCCGCGAACCGGCCCGACAGATGCGCGGTCTCGTTGACGCTGACGACCGCAAGACGATCGAGCGACGAACCCGCCAGGCGCGTGATCGACCCATAGTCGGGCAGGAAATGCCCCATGCCGTCGAGGCCGAGCGCCTGCCCGAGCAGGATGTTGATCGGAAAACCGTGGGTGAAGATCGCGACGGTCTCGAGGTCGCGGCGCGCGAGGAGATCGGCGTAGGCGTCGAGCGTCTCCGAGCGGAAGCGCTTCGGGTCGACACCGAAATAGCCCACCGGATCGCCCAGGAAGCGGTGCCATTCCGCCTCGCCGCGTGCCCGAATGATCTCTGCGTTGGCATAATCGACCCCGTAGCGATCGACCTCACCGAGACCCGTGATCGCCTCGGGGACGATGCCCAAACGGTCGACAAGCGGCTGCGCGGTCCCTTGGGCGCGCGCCATGCCGCTGTGGACGATGGCATCGACGGGGGTGTCGGCGAGATAGTGCCCGACATGCCCGGCCTGCTCGCGACCGAGCGCCGAAAGCGGCGGGTTCGCCGGGGTTGCACCGGCCTGTGTTTCGGGCTTGCCGTGCCGGACGAGGATCAGCTTCATCGTTCAGCTCCGCCCGGCCAGCGCGCGCAGCGCATGAAAACCGCCGTCAACCTTGAGATCGACGCCATTGACCCAGCTCGCGCGCGGCGACAGCAGGAAGAAAATCGCCTGTGCGATTTCCTCGGGCCGCCCGTGGCGGCCGGTGAGAGCTTCGGCGGCGGCAATCCGGTCGGCACCCATCGAACTGCGGAAGTCGGCGAGGATCGGGGTCTCGACCGGCCCGGGGCTCACGCAATTGACGCGGATTCGCCGCGGAGCCAGAGCCGCCGCCTCGTGCAGCATCCAGCGGTTGAGCAGCGCCTTCGAATGCTCGTATGCGAAGGTCCCGTCGAGGGTCGAAAGTTCGCCTTGCAACGCGCGGGGTTCGAGACCGAGAAGCCAGTCCTTGGCAGCGTCGTCGAGCGCGCAGCGCGCCGCGGTGATGCTCGACACCGCGACGATGCTCGCCCCCTCGGCCAGCCGGCCTGACAAGGCGGCGGTCAATTGCCGCGGCGCCAGCAGGTTCACCGCGAGCACCGCCGCCGTCGGCGCGGTGCCGGGCACACCCGCGACATGCGCGATACCGGCGAGCGGGCCGTCGATCTGTTCCGCCGCGCGGGCGACGGCTTCGGACGAAGCAAGGTCGCAGACGATGTCGCAACCGGGACCAGCAGCGCGGTCGAGACCGATCGGCCGGTATCCGGCATCGACGAGATCGCGGTAAAGCGCGCGGCCGATACCGCTCGCCGAACCCGTGACGAGGATCGCGCCGCTCATTGCCAGCGCACCTTCATCGCCGACCAGCCGGTAAACCAGTTGGACGGCAGCCGCTCGGGATCCCCGGCGAGCTCGATGGTCTCGATATGGCGGCCGAGCGCCTCGAACAGCAGCCGTGTCTCGAGCCGCGCGAGATGCGCGCCGAGACAGAAATGCGGCCCGATCCCGAACCCCATATGCGGGTTGGGCTTGCGGTCGAGCACGAGCCGGCCGGCGTCGCGGAACATTGTTTCGTCGCGATTGCCGCTCGCGAACCAGAGCACGACCTTGTCGCCCTTCGCGATCGCCTGCCCGGCGATCGCCGTGTCGGTCGACGCCGTGCGGCGCATATGGGTGACCGGCGAGACGAAGCGGCACATTTCCTCGGTCGCGGTCGGGTGAAGTGCGGGATGATCGCGCAGCAGCGGATAATCGCCCTGTCGCACCAGCTGTGCGAGGCCGCCGGTAACGAGAAAGCGCGTCGTCTCGTTGCCCGCGATCGTCAGCAGCATGAAATAGGCGTCGAGCAGTTGTTGCGGCTCGTCGCCCTCCGGAAAATCGGCCTCGACGAGCAGGGTTGCGAGATCGTCGGCGGGCTGACGGCGCTTCAGCGCGCCGAGGTGACGAAAATAGTCGAAGAGATGCTGGCGGGCGCCGGCCTGCTCCTCGTCGCTCGCATTGACGTCGGACATCAGATTGGCCGAGTCGACGAGATCGGGGGCTTCCTCGGGGGGCACGCCGAGCATGTCGGCGATGACGAGCATCGGCAGCCGGACCGCGATGCGATCGACATAGTCGAATGCTTCGCCGCGCGGCGCCGCGAGCACCAGATCCTCGGCGATCCGCGCGAAGGCTTCGGTTCGCCGCTCGACCACCGAGCGCGACAGGCCGGGCATGACGATCGCGCGCAGCCGCGAATGGAGCGTGCCGTCGCTGTTGTGGACGCTCGGCGCGCCATGCCCTTCGGCGCGGCGATCCTTGATCTGCGTCCCCTGCCCCGAGATGAAAAGCTGGCCGTCGCGTGCCGCCGCCGAGATATCGGCGTAGCGGACGAGCGACCAGAAGCCCGGCCCGTCGGGTTCGCGGTTGAAGGCCAGGCCATCGCGGGCGCGCAGCTCGCGAAACAGCTCATGCTCGCGCGAGCCCTGGAAAGGCGCAATATCGAGAAGATCGATCGCGCTCATGCCGCCGCGCCCCGGATCGTCCGGCACCAGATGAGCGCGCAGCTGCGGCCAAGCCGCTCGATCGTCGCCGCATCGGGGTCTTCGACCGCGAGCCCGATCTCGATATAGGCAAGCTGTTCGGTAAGCGCGCTCAGCCCCGCCGCGACCATCGCGGCATCGTCGAGCGGCGGGATCTCACCGCTCGCAACGAGCTGGTCCAGCCAGCGATGCGTTCGCTCGACATAGCGATTGCGCATCTTGAGCCACATTTCGCGAAACTCGATTTCGTCGTTTCGCGCCGCGACTTCGCGCGCCACGCGGAGCAGCTTCCGGTTCTGCGCATATTCGCGGAAGAACTGGATGTTCCGCCGCTCGAGCTGCGCGAGCGTGACCGCGCCGTCCTCGCCGACTTCGCGCCCCGAGGTATGACGGAGCTGCGCATTCATCCGGTCGAGGACCGCGACGAGGATCTCGGCCTTGTCCTTGAAGTGCCGATAGAAGAGGCCGTGACTCACACCGGCCTTGGCGTTGATGTCGACGACGCGAGTCGCTTCGTAACCAAGCTGCCCGAACACCTCGGTCGCCGCATCGAGCATGCGTTCGCGCGTTGCCTGCCCTTTGGGGGTCGGCGGCAGCGCCTGCTCGGCCTTGCTGTCTGGATTCTGCACCATCGGCACTCTCTCGATTCCATTCGTTCGATGTCTTTTCGACTTGCGCTGATAGTGCGATAATGTAAAAGTGATGTCAATGTCACTTTTTCGATACACGGAGGCGAACGCGCTCCGGACTCGAAAAAAGGGCGAAAAACATAGGGAAGAGGAGAGCATGATGGGCCGACTGGACGGCAAGATTGCCATTATCACCGGCGCGACGGGCGGCATCGGATCCGCGACCGCGCGCAAATTTCTCGACGAAGGCGCAAGCGTCATGCTCGCTGGCCGCGATGCGGGACGACTCGCCGAAGCGGCCGCCGCCCTGGGCGAAAGCGACCGCGTCGCGACCAGCGCGGGGCATCCCGCCGAAGAGGCCGATGTGGCGGCGCTCGTCGCGGCGACGATCGCGCGCTTCGGGCGGCTCGACATCCTCGTCGCCAATGCCGGTTCGGAAGGCAGCGTCGTCCCGCTGGTCATGGCCGACGTCGAGAGCCTCGACGAGGTGATGCGCGCCAACATTCGCAGCACCTTCCTCGCGATCAAGCATGGCGGGATCGCGATGGCCGATACGGGCGGCGCGATCGTCACCATGTCGTCAGTCACGGGCCAGGTCGGCGTCCCGGGCATAGGCCCCTATGCCGCAACCAAGCATGCGATCCTCGGCCTCACCAAGGTCGCTGCGCTCGAGCTGGCCGCGAGCAACATCCGCGTGAACAGCGTCGCCCCCGCCCCGATCGACAATGCCATGATGCAATCGATCGAGCAGCAGGCGGCGCCCGGCGATCCTTCGGCCGCGCGCGCGGGCTTTTCGGGACTGATCGCGATGCACCGTTATGGCCGCAACGAGGAGGTCGCGAATGTGATCGCCTTTCTCGCCAGCGACGAAGCCAGCTTTGTCACAGGCGCGACCTATGCGGTCGATGGCGGCTTTCTGGCCGCCTGATTAAGAGCGAGGGAGACAAATATGACCGACACCGAGCCCCTGCTCGCCAGCCTGCTCGAGGAGCGCAAGGCGCGCCGCGGCCTGCCGCCCTACCTGCCGCAGGACGATCGCGCGGTCGCGGCGCTGCTGCAAAGCTGGTACGATGCGCGCGAGCCCGGCGCGACCGTCCACGACGTCGCGCGAATGGGCGGCGGCGCGTCGCGCGAGCAGTTCATCTTCACGCTAGACCGTGACGGCGCACCTGCACGCTATATTTTGCGGATGGACCCGACCGAAGGCATCACCGAGACGAGCCGCGCGCGCGAATATGAGATATTGCGCGCGTTCGACGGCACGCTGCCGGTTCCGAAAGCGGTCTGGCTCGACATCGACGCCGACCATTTCCCCTGCCCCGCGATGATCGTCGAGGTCGTCGCTGGCGTGACCAAGCCGACCTCGGACCAGCTTTCGGTGACCGGCCTCGGCACGGTGCTCGGCGATCCGCTCCGCGATATCGTCCGCCCGCAATTTCTCGATCACCTGGCGACGATCCATAATTTCGACTGGGCGTCGGCCGACCTCCCCTCCTTCACCGCGCCGACGGACGATCCAAAACAGCCGACGCGCTGGCTGATCCAGTTCTGGAAGGAATTGCTCGAGCAGGATGCGGTGACGAAGGAGCCCGTGCTTCGCCTCGCGACGCAGTGGCTCGAGGACAATGTGCCCGACTGCGAGAAGATCTCGGTCGTCCATGGCGACTATCGCACCGGCAATTATCTCTTCGACGAACGCGATGGCCGGATCACTGCGATCCTCGACTGGGAGATGTGCTATCTCGGCGATCTCCACGCCGACCTCGCCTGGGCGATCCAGCCGGTGTTCGGCAGCCATATCGACGGCGTCTTTCGCGGCAGCGACCTCGCCCCGCCGGCGCAGTTTCTCGCCGAATATGAGGCCGCGAGCGGCAACCGTGTCGATCGCGCCAAGCTGCATTATTTCACCATATTCAACGCGTGGAAGAGCTATATCCTTGTCGCGGCGCTCGGCATGCGCGCGGCGCGCCAGGCGCATAACCACCAGGACGTGCTCCTCACCTTCCTCGCCGCGACCGGGCCGTTGTTCGTTGACGAGCTCGCGCGGCTCCTCATGATGGAGGAAAGCCAGTGAACCCCTCGGTCGACGATCGCCTCAACAGCGTCCTGCGCGCGCTCCAGTCGGTGGTGCTCCCCGCGCTTCCCGAAAGCGCCAACCTCGCGCGCGAGCAGATCATGCTCGCCATGGGGCATATCCAGATCATCCAGGCGCAGCGCGATGCGACCCCCGGCTATGAGGAGGGCGAACGCGCCGACATCGCCGACATGGCCCGCGCGCTGCTGGCTGTCGCCGGCGGCGGCGAACCGAGCGCCGCGGCCCGTGCCGAGCTTGAAACGCGGCTCGCCGACAAGAACGGGCTCGCGCGCGAACGCGCCGAGGCGGTCCGCGAGGCAATCGACGCGCTGCTGCTTGCCGCGCACGCGGGCGACGAGCGCGACTATCACCGCCGTCTCGCCGCGGCGATCCTGCCGCTCGGCCGCGCGCGCGCCGACAAGGATCGCGGCTGGTTCGCCCCGATGGGCTTCGACAGCGAAAAGAGCGCGTGAGCGTGGATGGAGGAACGGACATGATGATCGATCGCGATTTCCGGATGCTGATCGGCGGTCGGCTGGTGCCGGGCGCGGCGCGGCTGGCGGTCGAGAACCCCGCGACCGGCGACATCTTCGCCGAAGCGCCCGACGCGTCGCCTGCCGATCTCGACGCCGCGGTCGCCGCGGCGCGAGGCGCCTTTGCCGGCTGGCGCGACACGCCGATCGAGGCGCGCCGCAAGGCGATCGTCGCGCTTGCCGACCGGCTGATCGAAGAGGTCGAGCCGATGAAGCGGCTGCTCACCCGCGAGCAGGGCAAGCCGCACAAGGATGCCGCCGAGGAGGTGCTCGGCGCGGCAAGCTGGCTCAAGGCGGCGGCGAGCCTCGACATTCCGGTGACGGTCAACGAGGACAGCGCCGAGCGCTACAGCGAGACGCGCCACGTTCCGATCGGTGTCGTCGCCGCGATCGCACCATGGAATTATCCGCTGATCCTCGCCTCGTTCAAGCTCGGGCCGGCGCTGCTCGCGGGCAATTGCGTCATATTGAAGCCGTCGCCCTTCACCCCGCTGACCGCGCTGAAGCTCGGCGAACTCGCCGCCGACATCTTCCCGGCGGGCGTGCTCAATGTGATCAGCGGCGGCGATACGCTCGGTCCCTGGCTCACCGGCCATGCCGGGATCGACAAGGTCAGCTTCACCGGCTCGACCGCGACCGGCAAGAAGGTGATGGCCGCGGCATCCGGCACGCTGAAGCGCGTGACGCTCGAGCTAGGCGGCAACGACCCGGCGATCGTCATGCACGACGTCGATGCCGAGGCGATCGCCGAACGAATTGTCCCCCGTCAGCACCTATGGCACAGATTAGAGGTTGTGATTTAAGGAGGATTTGGGCTTCGTCGTAGTGACGAAGGAACGAAGATGAAGCCCAAATCCTCAAAGCCCAAATTGCCTGCCGAGCAG